>Ga0302314_10004557_pt1 | contig 25446 bp, 28 predicted proteins | sample III_Palsa_N2_3_FD_200533 | JGI IMG/M metagenome (GOLD analysis project Ga0302314, IMG submission 200533) | Peat permafrost microbial communities from Stordalen Mire near Abisko, Sweden - III_Palsa_N2_3 | ecosystem: Environmental > Terrestrial > Soil > Palsa > Peat permafrost | place: Sweden... | reverse complement strand
TGCCAGGCCGATTACGAATTGATCATCGGCTCTGAATCGCGCGACCGCTTCATGGATCGAATCGGATTTCTTACCGAGGAGAAAAACGCGAAGTACCGCGCCTGGAAACAGCTGCGGCAGCGGAGGTCGAGAAGCGAAGGATTCGTCAGCCGCATCGCCGTTATCGAGCATGTCGGCCGGGAGCCTGTGTTTGACACGACTCAGCCCGATAAGAACAATTTGATTTTTAATGGTGTGGTGACAGGGAACTGCGGCGAACAGCCGCTTCCGGAATATGGTTCGTGTTTGCTCGGATCGGTAAATCTCACCAAGTTCGTCGTCGATCCCTTCACGGAGAATGCGCGCTTCGATTGGGAAACCTACGGCAAAGTCTGCAAGGTGTTTACGCGCATGCTCGACAACGTGGTCGAGATCAACGGCCTGCCGCTCGCGCAACAGCGCGGCGAGATCATGCGCAAGCGCCGGCACGGAATGGGCTTTCTCGGGCTGGGCTCGACCATCACCATGCTGTGCATGAAATACGGCTCGAAGAAGTCCATCGAGTTCACCGAGAAGGTGTCCCGCGAGATGGCGGTCGCCGGTTGGGAAGCCGGGCTCGAGCTCGCGCGCGAGAAGGGGCCCGCGCCGATCATGAGCGAGGAGTTCACGGTCACGCGCGAAATGCTGCGCAAGCGTCCCGAAATGGTCCGGGACGGATGGCGGGTGGGCGCCAAGATTCTGGGGCGGGAGCTGCACGCGCGCTACAGCCGCTACATGCAGCGCGTCGCCGAGGTGGCGCCGGAGCTCGTCGCCGAGCTGGCCAAGGTCGGCGCGCGCTTCACGCACCACACCTCGATTGCGCCGACGGGCACGATCTCGCTGTCGCTTGCGAATAACGCGTCGAACGGCATCGAGCCTTCGTTCGCGCACCATTACTTCCGCAACGTGATTCGCGAGGGAAAGAAGTCGAAGGAGAAGATCGACGTGTTCTCCTTCGAGCTGCTCGCGTATCGCGAGCTGATAAATCCGCACGCGATGCCCGACGGCAAAACCCCGGGCGACAAGCTCCCCGAGTATTTCATCTCGGCGGACGACATCGGCCCGAAGGAGCATGTGGACATCCAGGCCGCGGCGCAGATCTGGATCGACTCCTCGATCTCGAAGACGGCCAACGTGCCGACCGACTACAAGTACGAGGACTTCAAGGAAATATACATGCACGCGTTCGACGCGGGGCTCAAGGGCTGCACGACGTTCCGCTTCAATCCGGAGGCCTTCCAGGGCGTGCTGGTGAAGGAGGACGACCTCAAGAACACCCTCTACGTGTTCACTCTGGAGGACGGCACGGAGGTCGAGGCGCGCGGCGATGAGGAGATCGAGTACGACGGCGAGATGCATACCGCCGCGAATCTCTACGACGCGCTGAAAGAAGGCTATTACGGGAAATTCTGAAATGGCGCACATCAAGATCGAAAAGAAGATCGCGAAGTATCGGGTGCAAAAGCCCGAAGCGAAGGGCGCGCCCGCCGCGGCGCCCAAGGAGCCCGAGAAGCAGGACAACGTCATCTGGATGCACGAGAAGCTCGAGCGTCCCGAGATGCTCATCGGCTCGACCTACAAGATCAAGACACCGGTATCCGATCACGCGATGTACGTGACCATCAACGACATCGTGCTGAACGAGGGCACGCCGCACGAGCAGCGTCGGCCGTTCGAGGTGTTCATCAATTCCAAGAACCTCGATCATTTCCAGTGGATCGTCGCGCTGACGCGCGTGATCTCGGCCGTGTTCCGCAAGGGCGGCGATACGACGTTCCTGGTCGACGAGCTGAAGGCGGTGTTCGATCCGCGCGGCGGCTACTGGCAGCCGGGCGGCAAGTTCATGCCCTCGACCATCGCCGAGCTTGGCCATGTGATCGAGCGGCATTTGCGCTCGATCGGCCTGATCAAGGAGCCGGGGCTCGACGTGCACCAGCGCAAGCTGGTCGATCAGAAGCGGGCGGAATTCGAGGCGCGCACCAAGCAGACGGACGCGTTCTCGAAGTCGCACTTCCCGGACGGCGCGCAGCTCTGCAACAAGTGCAGCACCGCCGCGGTGGTGATGATGGACGGCTGCAGCACGTGCCTGAACTGCGGCGACTCGAAGTGCGGATAGGCCTCATCGAGGACTTAGGCGCGCGCGCCGCGCGGCGCAGCTGAGACCGCCGAGGACGATGATCAAATTTGCCGCGCTATGCCTGCTGCTGGCGCCGATTCTCTTTGTCGGCGCGGCCGCCGCCGATGAGCCCGATCCCTTCGCGCACCCGCCCGAGCTCGAGGGGGACGTGCGCTTCTGGATCCGGGTATACACCGAAGTCACGACCGACCAGGGTCTCATCCACGACGACTGGAATCTGAAGCTCGTCTACGAGGTGCTGCGATTCGATCCGGCCTCCTCGCCGGCGCAGCGCGAGCGCCGCGTCGCCGAAGCCAAGACCCGCTACGCGGTGCTGTTGCGCCGCTTCGCCGCCGGCGATACCGAGAATCTGACGCCGCACGAGCGGCGCATCCTGCATGCCTTCGGCGAGAAGGCGACAGCGCGCGACTACCTGGATGCGATCGACCGCATCCGCTTCCAGCTCGGGCAGGCCGATCGGTTTCACGAGGGATTGATCCGCGCGGCAGCCTGGGAGACCCGCATCGCCCGCGTGCTCAAGCAGCACGGGGTGCCGGAGGAGATCGCCGCTTTGCCTCATGTCGAGTCCTCGTTCAATCCGTTCGCGTACTCCAAGGTCGGCGCGGCGGGACTCTGGCAGTTCATGCCGGCCACCGCCAAGCGCTTCATGCGGGTCGACGGTATCGTCGATGAGCGCTTGGATCCGTATACCGCCACCGAGGCGGCCGCGAACTTGATGCTCTACAACTACCGGCTGCTCGGCACCTGGCCGCTCACCGTCACGGCCTATAACCACGGACCGGGCGGACTGCGGACGGCGCAGGACCAGCTCGGCACGAGCGACATCGCCGTGATCGTGAAGCGCTACCAAGGCGCGACGTTCGGCTTCGCGTCCCGCAACTTCTACGTGGCGTTCCTTGCCGCACTCGAGGTGGACCGCAACGCGGAGAAGTATTTCGGCCCGATCACGCGCTTGCCCGACACCGAGAACACGCCGGTGCAGCTCCCCGATTACATCGCGGTCAGCGCCCTTGCCAAGGCTTTCAAAGTGGACATGGGGGCGCTCAAGGTCTTGAATCCCGCGCTGCGGCCGCCGATCTGGAGCGGCACGCGCCTGGTTCCGCGCGGCTATGCGCTGCGGCTGCCGGGCGCGCAGTCCGAACAGGAAATCACGGCCGCCTGGGCACGCGTCCTGCCCTCACAACGCTATCTCGCGCAACGCAACGACGGCGCCCACCGCGTTCGCAAAGGCGAGAGCCTGGCCGGTATCGCGGCAGCGAGCGGCATGAGCGCGCCCCGGCTCGCGGCCGCGAACGGCTGGGCCGCCGGGCATGCGCTCGCGCGCGGCGACGTCGTGCGGATCCCGCTGCCGCCCACGCGGGGGGAACTCGCCGGCGAGGCGCCGGCGGCCGCGGCCCTCGCGGAGAACGCGGCGGCGGGCGCGCCGCAAGCCGTTTCTGCCGCAGCGGAGCCCTCCGCCGCCGCACCCGAACAAGCCGTCGCACCGGCCGCGCCGCCGCCGCGCGAGCCGGTCTCTGCGCGGCAGACGCAGAGCGCAGCTCTCCTGCCGGCGGGTCCGCCGACCGGATCCGCGGATGCGACGGATTACGGCGTGAAGCCCGGCGATACGGTGGTCGTGCAAGTGGCGGAGACCTTGGGACATTTCGCGGACTGGACTCACGTCGACAGCGGGGAGCTGCGCCGGCTGAACAAGCTCCACAAGGACGCCGGGGTGCGCGTCGGCCGCAAGATCAAGCTCGATTTATCCAAAGTCAGCGCCGCGGATTTCGTTGCCGCGCGCCGCGAGTATCACCATCACCTGCAGGAGGAGTTCTTCACCGCTCACCGCATCGCCGGTACCGAGACCTACGTGGTGAAGCACGGCGAATCGCTCTGGACCATCGCGCAGGAACGCCACGACATGCCCGTCTGGCTGGTGGCGCAGTACAACCCCGACGTGAACTTCAACGACGTGCGCCCGGGCACGCAGATCACGTTGCCCCGGGTCGAGGGCATCAATCGTCAGTAGGGGCCGCGCGCGAGGGGAGCCAGCCTGCGGCTAGTAGCCGCGGGCGTGAAGGAACCGCTCCAGAGTCTCGTGCGCGTCCGGTGCCGCGGCGAAGCGCACCGGCGTGCCGCCCGCGGCCTTGAAGATGAGCTCGATATCATGGCTCGCCGCCATGCGTCTGAGGGTATCGACATCGAGCTCGAAATAAGCAGTTTGTCCCCAGGAGGCGATCGGCCGGTAGGGGCCGCGCGTCGCAGCCGGCGGCTGCGCAAGCTTCAGCGCATGCCCCGCGCCATCGAGCGCGAGCGCGACGGCACCGGGCGCCTTGATGTCGTCGAACTGCCAATCGTTCGCCGGCACGAGGTGTACCCACAGCGCCAGAGAGATGGCGCCCATGTTGTCCCATTCGACGGGGCCGAGATAGGCGCTGCTCACGTGCGATTCGGGCGTCAGCGCAGACTGCCCGTTCTGCACGAGCAGCAGGGGTTTCTCCAGCGATCCGACGGTCATACCGCTGTTCTCGTCCTGCGATTCCGCCGGCTTGATCGAGCCTTCGTAAGAGGAGCAGCCCGAGAGGAGGGCGAGGCTCAGGTAAAGGATGACTGCGCTGTACTGACGATGCGGCTGATGCATGCGCGTATTATATCCAGTCCGTGAGGTGCGGCCGATTATGGGGCGGCGCCGACGCGGTATACTTTCACGGATGATCGGTGTTCCTTGGCTACAATCCAATATCCGCGTTTTTTCGGCCGGGTTAATGCTTGCGCTTTGCCTCACGGCAGCGGCTCGCGCGGACCAGATCGCGGCTGCGGACCGTGTGGTGGTGCGCAAGTCCGAGCACAAGCTGTACTTGTACAGCGGCGATCGCCTGCTCGGCTCTTACCAGGTCAGGCTCGGACTCGCTCCTACCGGCCAAAAAGAGCGCGAGCACGATTTTCGAACACCGGAGGGGCACTATCGTCTGGAGCGGCGCAACACCCGCAGCGATTTCTTCTTGTCCATCCAGGTCTCGTATCCCAACAAGGACGACGAGGCGCGGGCGCGCCAGCACCGTTGGCAGCCGGGAGGATTGATCATGATCCACGGCTTGCCCAATTACCTGAAACATCCCGCCACCTACTATGCCTCCAATGACTGGACCGACGGCTGCATCGCGCTGTCCAATTCCGACATGGTGGAGGTCTGGATGCGCACCCAAGACAACATCCCGATAGACATCTATCCGTAGACATGCGAGCCGCGTGAGAACCGCCGTCTTATCGTCCGACATGGTGGACGCCCGAGTCGCGCCCAAGGGGAGCCTCGAGCACCTCTCGCAGCAGGAAATCGCAAAGCTCCTCGATTCGGGTCAAGGCGGTCTCTATCCGCTGTTTCGCAAGTGCGCGCTCGCCGTGCTGAGCTCGGGCAGCGAGCTCGACGATGCCCGGGCTATTTTCGAGAAATACAAGGATTTCGATCTGCGCATCGTGCGCCGCGCCTGGGGCATCAAGCTCGAGATCAAGAACGCCCCGGCGGCCGCCTTCGTCGACGGCGAGATGATCCGCGGCTTGAAGGATCACCTGTTCGCCGTGCTGCGCGATGTCGTGTTCATCTCCAACGAAATCATGGAGAGCGGGCGCTTCGATCTGCACTCCTCCTCGAGCATCACCAATGCCGTGTTCCACATCCTGCGCAATGCGCGGGTTTTGGAGTTCCAGACCCGCCCAAACCTGATCGTGTGCTGGGGCGGACACTCCATACGCCGGGTCGAGTACGACTACACCAAGAAAGTCGGCTACGAGCTCGGATTGCGCAGTCTCGACGTGTGTACGGGATGCGGCCCGGGGGCGATGAAGGGGCCGATGAAGGGCGCCACCATCGGCCACTCCAAGCAGCGCATCGTCAACGGCCGATACCTGGGCATCACCGAGCCCGGAATCATCGCGGCCGAGTCGCCGAACCCCATCGTGAGCCAGCTCGTGATCATGCCGGACATCGAGAAGCGCCTCGAGGCATTCGTGCGTTTGGGTCACGGGATCGTGGTCTTTCCCGGCGGGGCGGGCACTGCGGAGGAGATTCTGTACCTGTTGGGCATCCTGCTCGATCCCGCTAACATCGCCATGCCGTTCCCGGTGATCTTCACCGGCCCCGCGGACTGCGAGGACTATTTCCGCCAGATCCACGAGTTCATAGGGTCGACCCTGGGGGAGACTGCGCAGTCTCGCTATCGCATCATCGTGGACGACCCGGCCGAGGTGGCGCGAGCCATGGTGCACGGCCTTGCCGAGGTTCGCGACTACCGGCGGCGCCAGAGCGACTCCTACGGCTTCAACTGGCTGCTCAACATTCCGCTCGAGTTCCAGCTGCCCTTCGAGGTGACGCACGAATCGATGCGATCGCTCCGTCTCGACCGGCAGCAACCGGTGCACGAGCGCGCCGCCAACCTGCGCCGCGCCTTCTCGGGCATCGTCGCGGGCAACATCAAGGAATACGGCATCAACGCGATCGAGCGCTACGGCCCGTTCGAGCTGCGCGGCGAGCCCTCGATCATGGAGCCGCTCGATGCGCTGCTGCGCTCCTTCGTGGCCCAGCGGCGCATGAAATTCGCGGGCGCGGAATACACGCCCTGCTACAGACTCGTGGCATGAACGAGCCTTTGCGCATCCGCTACCGGTTCGACCTTCCCGACGGATCGCAAAAGACGCTCGAGTTCAGCTTCGACCCGACGACTTTCAAGCTTCAGAACCCTGCGCCCGCGGATCCCCCGTTCTGGACCGAGCTCAAGTTCAACCGCTGCGCCAATTGTCCGCTCAACGAGCAGGATCACCCTCACTGCCCGGCGGCACTGCAAATGGCCTCGGCGCTCGAACCGCTGAAGGCGCTGGTATCTTTCGACACGGTCGGTGTGACCGTGCTGCAATTCGAGCGCAAGGTCTACGCCGAAACCACCGTGCAGCAGGCCATGAGCTCGGTGTTCGGGCTCATCATGGCGACATCGGGATGCCCTTGGACCGACCGGCTACGGCCGATGGCGCGATTCCACGTGCCGTTCGCGGGCGAGACCGAGACGCTCTATCGGAGCGTGTCGATGTATCTCTTGTCGAGGGAATTCGTGCCCCGGGAAAAGCGCGGTGCGGACGCCGGCGGATTTGCGGCGCTCGAGGAGCTCTACCGGAATCTGCATGTCGTGAATCGCGATATGTCGCGCCGGCTGGGCGCGGCCGCGACCACCGATCCGGCGCGCAACGCGATCGCCCTGCTGGACTCGTTTACGCTGTTGTTGCCCGCTGCGCTGGAGCGTTCGCTCGACGAGCTGCAGCCGTTGTTCACGGGTTGGCAAACCCCTTGGTTTTCGGCCATTTAACTTACCGCGACGGTCTCTGAGATGCGCATCCCAATGCGCACTTAGTCCGGCGGACGGCCCCCGTTTCCCTGTGACACAGTTACTGCCGTACGAGGCGTCGCGCCCGTAACGTGTTCACAACCGAGGGACATGATGAGCGATCCAAAAAATCCAAGTCGATATACCGGAGTTGACCGTCGAGCGCCGCGCATCGAAGTCGGGCCGAACGGATTGCCGCTGCCGCGCGAAGCGTACAAGCCTGGTGGGCGCCATGCGGCGATCACCAACAGCCTCTACAGCTGGCACAGCTACAAGAATTGGGCCGACAAGGTCCGGGGCAACTGGGAAGAGAAAAAGTAGTCTCGGACGGCCGGCCGCGCGCGCGGCCGGCCTCAGGCGGTCTCGGGCAGCGAATTCACGCCCGCACCGGGACGCGCCAATCCTTCCTTCGCCTTGAGCCAGTCCAGGAGCGGTGCCCAATCCGCGAGATCCTGAGCCACCAGATGATGCTTCATCTCATGAAGACCCACGCCTTGCTCCGCGGCGCGCACGTAATTCTGCGAGTCGCGCAGCGTCGCGATGACGGGGATGCGCAGCGTCTCGAGGAAGCGCATGAGGGATTGGTAGATGAGGGTGTTGCGCCGGACGCGGTTGGCGATCACGCCGATGCGATTCTCGTCGCGCCGCACCTTCGCGATCAGCAATAAATCCGCGATGCATCTCGAGCATGCATGAATGTCGATGTCCGAGGGCAGTACGGGGACGATGATCGCATCGGCGCTCTTGGTCATCTCCGGCATCTGCTGCGCCGGGACCGCGGCGGGTGTGTCGACCACCACGTGAGCAGCGTCGGCGGGTACGCGCATCTGCCAGGCGCGGGTCATGCGGTTGTTGCGCTCGAACGTCGCAATGCCGTGGATGAAGGCCTGCTCGGGTTTGCGCTTCTTGAGCCAGCGGGTGCTCGAGCCCTGGGGATCCTCATCGGAGAGCAGGGGATGGTCACCCTGACTCGCGAAGTAGCTCGCGAGATTAGTGGCTATCGTCGTTTTACCCGAGCCCCCTTTGGGGTTCAGGACGAGAATGCGCTGCATTGGCGACAGAGCCTACGCAGGCGACCTCGCCCTGGCAAGTGTGTGACCCCACTCACGGCTCCGGCCGCTGCGAGCGGCTTATGCTGTGCGCATGGAGTGGATGTTGCAGGTCGCCGATGAGCTGGATGACGTGGTCGGCGTGTTGCGGCACGGTTGGCTGGGCGTCGCCGCCGGGCTCAACTCCCGGATGCTGGCCGGTGCGGGAACCGCCGCTGCCTTGGCCGGGTGCACGCTCGGCGCCGAGCCCGTGCTGCTCGGCGTGACGGCGATCACCGCCAACCTGGCCGCCCTCGTCGAGATCCGCAGCGCCCGCCGCGCGCTGCGCGCTTAACGCTCCCGCCGGTGTCGGCGCCCTCGAGCTCCATCGGCGCTGCGCGCAGCGCCCGAAATCCTTTACCATGCGCGGATGGCAAATCTTAAGCGGCATATCCTTCCGGTCGCGATTGCTTGCGCGGTCGCGGGCGCATTGCTGGGTTGCCAGCCTGCGCCGAATAACAACACACCCACCGCGGCCACGAGCGCCGTGAGCAGCCTGGAGACGACCGATCTCGCAAAGGGTTCGGGCGCTGCTGTCGCTCCCGGGCAATTTGCCGTCGTGCAGTACACGGGCTGGCTCTATGAGCCGGCAGCGCCGGACCACAAGGGCAAGGAATTCGACAGCTCATCGAAGGGCGGCGCGCCGTTTCGTTTCCAATTGGGCGCCGGCCAAGTGATCAAGGGCTGGGATCAAGGTGTGGCAGGCATGCAGATCGGCGGCAAGCGCCGACTGGTCATCCCGGCGGATCTCGCATACGGCGAGAGTGGTGCGGGCGGTGTCATTCCGCCCGGTGCAACCCTCGTGTTCGACGTGGAACTCGTAGGCATCGAGTGATCCTTGGGTGAATATCGAGGGGCGCGAGCGGCTCGCGATACCAGGCCCCGCCGGAGTCCTCGAGGCGATCGCCCACGAGGCGGAGGGCGCCGCACAGCCGCTCTATGGGATCGTGTGCCATCCGCATCCCCTGTACGGCGGCACCATGGACAACAAAGTCGTGTATACCGTCGCACGCGCGCTGCAAACCTCAGGGATCGCCACCCTGCGTTTCAACTTCAGAGGCGTCGGCGCGAGCGCAGGCACTTATGACGAGGGCGCGGGAGAGACGCAGGATGCGGCGGCGGTGGCGGACTTCGGCGCATCGCGCTGGCCGGATCGGCGTCTGATTCTTGCAGGATTCTCATTCGGCGCCTTCGTGGCGCTGCGCCTGGCGCTCGCCCGCGATGCAGCCCGGCTGATTACCGTGGCGCCGCCCGTAGGCAGGCTCGATTTTTCCGAGTTGCATGCTCCACCCTGTCCGTGGCTCGTGGTGCAGGGCGATGCTGACGATGTGGTGGATCCGAATGCCGTGATCGCCTGGGTGAAGCGGCAGGAGCCAACGCCTGAGCTCAAGGTGGTCCCCGGAGTGGGGCACTTCTTCCACGGTCATCTCGCCGAATTGCGCGACGCCGTGATCGAGACACTCCGGAGCGGCTGACTCTCGCCGAACCGCTCCGGATGCGGGAGTTCGCCTAGTTCACCATTTCCTTGAGGGTCTTCAGTGCGGCGATACGCACTTTCTTGCTGGCCGGCTTGGCCTTGAACATCATCTTCTCGCCGTTGAACGGATTGATGCCTTCGCGAGCTTTGGTCGCGGGCTTCTTCACCACCTTCATCTTCAGTAGCCCGGGGAAGGTGAACAATCCGTGACTGCGCAGGCTCTTCTTGATGGCGCCGGAAAGCGAGTCAAATACGGATCCGACCTGCTTCTTCGAGAGCTCTGTTTCCTTCGAAATCGTAGCGAGAATTTCAGACTTGGTCGGTGCTGCATTCTTTTTCGCCATATTAAATCTCCTGCTGTTTGTTTGCGAACGCGGGTAATCGATCCCCACAACTTCAACTCGGCGCCGAAAATAACATAGAAAAAAGCCGATGTTTAGCGCAATCGCGAAAAAATATCGTGCGTTCGAGCGTCTGCGAGCCTGGTTTTTAAGGGTTCCGCGCCGTTCTTGACGTTCCCCGCATTCGCGCGGGAGCACGAAGACCCTAAATTTCAGGCACGTAGGGCCGCATGTTCAACGCAGTAATATCAACAGCGCGCCGATCGCGATCGACACCCAGAGGAACGAGAAGTCGATTTGGCCGATGGGCGGGATCACGCGGCGCACGCGCTTCAAGATCGGCTCGCACAGCTGCGCAAGCAAGCGGATCCCCGGCGCGTAGCCGCCGGGCGAGACGAAGGTCGCGACCCAGTAGAGGAGCATCGCGAACAGATAGATCTTGAGCACCATCCCGACCAGCTCTTTGAGGGTGATGAGCGCGAAGCTCAGCGGATCGGGGAGCCACATGCCCAGCAGCGCGAACATCGCCTCGGTGTGCAAGGCCGCGATCAGCACGATGGCCACGACGGTGGCCGTGTCGATCTTGCCGACGGGCGGGACCACCCGCCGCAACGGCCGAATCAGCCAATTGGTGACGCGCACGATGGCATCCGCCATCGGGTCGCGAAAGTCTGCCCGCACCAGCTGGAATAGGAAGCGCAGCACGAACGCGAGCAGCAGCAGCCAGAGCAGCATATCGACGATGTATCGGACCGCGTCCATGGGCACGCTCTACGGATTGCCGAATTCGGCGGCGAGCTCGGCCGAGCGGCGATCCGCCGCCGCAACCGCGTGAGCGACGGTGGCGCGCAGACCCGCGGCGTCGAGCACTGCGAGCGCCGCAGCGGTCGTGCCGCCCTTCGAGGTCACCTGTTCGCGCAAGACCGCGAGGGGCTCGTGGGACTCTCGCGCCATGCGTGCGGCGCCGTAGGCGGTCGCCAAGGTCAGCTTATGAGCGATGTCGTTCGGCAGCCCGCGCTCGTGCGCCGCCGCTTCGAGCGCTTCCATGAACAGAAAGAAGTACGCCGGGCCTGAGCCTGAGAGCGCGGTTACGGTATCCATCTGCGATTCGTGCTCCACCCAGACCGTCGCGCTGACGGCGGCCATGATGGACTCGGCCAGGGCTCTACCGGCTGCGCCGACGCCCGGGGGGGCATACAAGCCGGTGGCGCCGAAGCCGTTCAGGGCCGGCCGATTCGGCATGGTGCGCACGATGGGAATGTGAGGTCCGAACCAGCGCGCGAGGGCCGCGTGCGGTATGCCCGCGGCGACCGAGATGAGCAAGGGCTTGGCGCTCTCGATGGGGGCTTTCAGTGCGAGGCACACCGGGCGCATCTGTTGGGGCTTGACCGCGAGGATCACCGCTTCGGCGCCGGTCGCGGCGCTCGCGTTGTCGGGCGCGCCGAGGACCCCGTAGGTGCGCACGAGCCGGTCGAGAGTCTCCGCGCTCGGGTCGGCGACCACGATGCGCGCGCTGGGCAATCCCTGCCGGATCAGGCCGCCGATGAGTGCGGCGGCCATGTTGCCGCCGCCGATGAATGCGAGTCTGCGTATGTCGATCATGTGCGCTGCGTCTCCTTTACCGGCTCCCGAACAGCGCCGTGCCGATACGCACGTGCGTTGCGCCTTCCGCGATGGCTGCCTGAAAGTCGGCGCTCATCCCCATCGATAGTGTATCCAGCCCAAGGCCCTGCGAGTTCAGCTCCTCGAGATGCCGGCGCAACCGCGCGAACATTGCGCGTTGCGAGGACTCGTCGGGGAGCGAGGGGGGCAGGCACATGAGGCCGCGGAGCTCGAGCCTGGGGAGGGCCGCAACGGCGTGGGCGAGCTCGGCGAGCGCCGCCGGCTCTACGCCCCCCTTGGCGGGCTCGTCGACCAAGGCCACCTGCAGGCAGACCTTCAAGGCCGGGGCATGAAACGGCCGCTGCTCCGACAGGCGCCGCGCAACGCTCATGCGGTCGAGGCTGTGCACCCAGGCGAACCGCTCCGCCACGGGCCGGGTCTTGTTCGATTGCAGCGCTCCGATGAAATGCCACGTCACCGGGAGGCTTTCGAGCTCGTCCATCTTGCCAAGCGACTCCTTTACGTAGTTTTCGCCGAAATCCGTGACGCCCAACGTGGCGGCCGCCCTCACATATTCGGCAGCCTTGTCCTTCGTAACCGCGACCAGAGTAACCGAGGCGGGGTCGCGCCCCGCGGCCTCGGCGGCGTGGGTGATTTGAGCGTGGATGCGGCTCAGCGGAGCCTTCAAATTCTGCGGGCCAATTAACATATTGGGTAGGGATACCCTCTTATATACTGACTAGTGGTCGAAGAGGGCCGAACTGAGGAGCCGTAAATGGCGGTTGATATTGCGCAGCTTCTCGCCTTTGCGGTGAAGAACAACGCATCGGATCTGCATCTCTCGGCGGGTGTCCCGCCCATGATTCGCGTGGACGGCGACATGAAGCGCGTCAATATGCCGGCGCTGGTGCATAAGGAAGTGCACAGCATGGTGTACGACATCATGAATGACAAGCAGCGCAAGGCGTTCGAAGAGTTCTTCGAGACCGATTTTTCATTCGAGATCCCGAAGCTCGCCCGCTTCCGCGTGAACGCCTTCAACCAGAACCGCGGCGCGGGCGCCGTGTTCCGCAACATTCCCTCGACCATTCTGTCGCTGGACGAGCTGAATGCTCCCAAGACTTTCAAAGACCTATGCATGCTGCCGCGCGGACTCGTGCTGGTGACCGGCCCGACCGGCTCGGGCAAGTCCACCACGCTCGCGGGCATGGTCAATCACTGCAACGACAACCGTCCCGACCACATCATCACCATCGAGGATCCGATCGAATTCGTGCACGAGAGCAAGCGCTGCCTCGTCAATCAGCGCGAAGTGCATCGCGACACGCTGGGGTTCACCGAGGCGCTGCGCTCGGCACTGCGCGAAGACCCCGACGTCGTGCTGGTCGGCGAAATGCGCGACCTCGAGACGATCCGCCTCGCGCTCACCGCTGCGGAAACCGGGCACTTGGTGTTCGGAACCCTGCACACGAGCTCTGCGGCCAAGACCATCGACCGTATCGTCGACGTGTTTCCGGCTGCCGAGAAGGATATGGTGCGCGCGATGATGTCCGAGAGCTTGCGCGCCGTGATATCCCAGACTCTCATGAAGCGCGTCGGCGGCGGACGGGTCGCGGCGCACGAGATCATGATCGGCACGCCCGCGATCCGCAATCTGATCCGCGAGGGCAAGATCGCGCAAATGTATTCCGCCATCCAAACCGGCGGCGCACAGGGCATGCAGACTCTCGATCAATGCCTCCAGGACATGGTGCAGAAGGGCGTAGTGAGCCGCGAAGAGGCCAAGTATAAGGCGCAGAACAAGGACAGCATCTAACAGGACCCACCATGGACCGCGAACAATCGATACGTTTGATGCAGGACCTGCTCCGGCGCATGGTCGAGAAGAAGGGATCGGATCTGTTCATCACTGCCGGCTTTCCGCCCGCCATCAAGATCGACGGCGAGATCCGGCCGCAATCGGACCGCTCGTTGAGCGGCGAGCAAAGCGCGAGCCTCGTGCGCGCCATCATGAACGACCGGCAGACACGGGAGTTCGACGCGTCCAAAGAGTGCAATTTCGCGATCGCACCGCCGGGCATCGGCCGCTTCCGCGTGAGCGCGTTCGTGCAGCAGGGGTTCACCGGAGCCGTGCTGCGAACGATCAACGCCAAGATCCCGACGCTCGAGGAGCTCGAGCTCCCGCCCGTCTTGAAGGAAGTGGTGCTTTCCAAGCGCGGCTTCGTGCTGCTGGTCGGAGGCACGGGATCGGGAAAATCCACCTCGCTCGCGGCGATGGTCGGGTACCGCAACGAGAAGACGCGCGGCCACATCGTGACCATCGAGGACCCGGTGGAATACGTGCACGCGCACAAAGGCTGCGTGGTGACGCACCGCGAAGTCGGCGTCGATTGCGACAGCTGGCATCTTGCGCTCAAGAACACGCTGCGCCAGGCACCCGACGTGATTCTCATCGGCGAAATCCGCGATCGCGAGACCATGGAGTACGGCATTCAGTTCGCCGAGACGGGCCACCTCGTGCTCGCAACGCTGCACGCGAACAGCTCGAACCAGGCGCTCGATCGCATCATCAACTTCTTTCCGGAGGAGCGCCGCGAGCAGCTGCTCATGGACCTGTCGCTCAACATCCGGGCGCTCATATCGCAGCGCCTCATCCCGCGCGAGGCCGGCGCGGGGCGCATTGCCGCCATGGAGATCATGCTCGCATCGCCGCTCATCTCGGACTTGATCTTCAAGGGCGAGGTCGCCAAGATCAAGGACGTCATGTCGCGCTCCAACCGGCTCGGCATGAAGACCTTCGACCAGGCATTGTTCGATCTCTACGAGGCGGGCCTCATTTCCTATGAGGATGCCTTGCGCAACGCGGACTCGAAGAACGAGTTACGGCTGCGCGTGAAGCTCGAGAGCAAGCGCGAGATGAAGAATCCCGAGGACGGCGGCACATCGCTGCAGATCCTCGAGGAAGAGGAAGGACAGGTGTTCTAACACATGATTCCCGCCTCAACCTCACCGGCTCAGGTGATGAACACCAAGCCGCTGTTCAAGCTCATGGTCGAGAAGAAGGCCTCGGACCTGTTCTTCACGTGCAACGCCCCGGTCAAGATCAAGATCGAGGGCAAGATTTTCCCTGTGAACAAGCAGGTCTTGAGTCCCGAGACGGTGCGCCAGGCGGCGCTCGGGCTCATGACCGCCGAACAGATCGAGTACTTCAACGAAGAGCTGGAGATCGATTTCGCGCTGTCCGAGCCCGGCCTCGGGCGCTTCCGTGTCAACGTGTTCTACCAGCGCGGCTTCCCCGCGATGGTGCTGCGCTACATCACGGCGGAAATGCCGCGGCTCGAGGACCTCGGCATGCCGGACATCCTCAAAGAGCTGGTGATGCTGAAGCGCGGGCTCATCCTGATGGTCGGCGCGGCCGGTGCGGGCAAGTCGACGACGCTCGCCGCGATGATCAATCACCGCAACGAGACCTCGTCGGATCACATTTTGACCATCGAGGATCCGATCGAATTCTTACACTCGAACAAGAAGTCGATCGTGAACCAGCGCGAAGTGGGAATCGACACCAAGTCGTTCGCGCGCGCGCTGCGCAGCGCCGTGCGCGCGGCGCCCGACGTGATCCTGGTCGGCGAGATCCGCGACCGCGAGACGATGGAGGCGGCCCTCGCCTTGGCCGGCACCGGCCATTTATGCATCGCCACCCTGCACGCCAACAATTGCGCGGAAACGCTCGATCGCATCATCAACCTCTTCCCGATGGACCAGCACACGCAGATCTTCCTCGATCTGTCGCAGTACCTGCGCGCCATCCTGTCGCAGCGCCTGGTCGTGTCGAAGGCAGGCTCGCGGGTCGCCGCTTCGGAGGTGATGATGAACACGCCGCACATCTCGGAGCTCATCAAGAAAGGCGACGTCGTCGCCGTCAAGGAAGCCATCACCACGGGCACGGAGCGCGGCATGCTGAGCTTCGATGCGTCGCTTTACAATCTGATGCGGGAAGGCCGCATCGATCTCGAGGAAGCGCTCGCGAGCGCCGACTCGCGCACCAATCTCGAAGCGAAGATCAATTTCGGCTGAAGCGCCGCCGGGCCGCCGAGGCGGCGCGAGGCCGGGCGCCGTGGGGCCGCCGGAGCCGGGCACCGGCTGGGGTTAGCCGGGCGCGGGTTGTCCGGGTGCCGCCGCCGCTTGGCTCGAGGTCTCCGTGCCCGCTCGGCACAGCACCAGGTTCCCCTCGAGCTCGCGCGTGCTCACGTCCCATCCGAAGCGCAGCGCGTGCTGCCGGCAGCTTTGCGGATCGAGCGTGAGCGCCCGTAGCGCCGCACGGTGTAGATCCGTGTCGAGCGCGCCGGTGAGACCGTCGGTGATCACGTCGATCGGCCCCGTGACGGGATAGGCGGCCACCGGCACCCCGCACGCCATGGCCTCGAGATTCACCAGGCCGAAGGTGTCGGTGCGGCTCGGGAACACCATGACGTCCGCCGCCGCGAGAAAGTGCGCGAGGTTCTCGGCAAAGCGGAAGCCTGCGAACACGACGTCCCGGTATTGCGCCTCGAGGCGCGCACGCTCGGGGCCGTCGCCGATCACGATCTTGCTGCCGTGCCACGGCATCCTCAAGAATGCCTCGATGTTCTTCTCGACGGCCACGCGTCCGACATAGGCGGCCAGCGGACGCGGCATGTCGAGGAAATCCTTCGGCCCGGGCTTGAACACGTCGGTGTCGACGCCGCGCCGCCACGTCACGATGTTCTTGAAGCCGCGCGACTCGAGATCGCGCCGCACCGTCGGAGTCGAGACCATGCAGCGCACGCCGGCGCCGTGGAACCAGCGCAGGGCCCGGTAAGAGGCCGACAGCGGGATCGGAAATCGCGCCCGCAGATATTGGGGAAATTGCGTGTGGTAGGACGTCGTGAAACGCAGCCCGCGCCGCATGCAGTAGCGCCGTGCCGCGATCCCGAGCGGTCCCTCGGTGGCGATGTGCAGGCATTGCGGCGCGAATGCGGCGATGGCTCGGGCGACCCCCCGGCCGGGGAAAAGCGACAGTCGAATCTCGGGATAGGTGGGGCAGGGGACGTTGCGGAAATCCCGCGGCGTGAGCATGCGCACTTCGTGTCCGAAACGGCCGAGCCACGCGGCGGTTTGAGCCAACGTGCGGACGACGCCGTTGGTCTGCGGAAACCATGCATCGGTGACGATCATGACTCTCATGCCGGGATTTAGGGTCGCATCAGCCTGTGACGAATGCGTGACCGTCGAGGAAAGCTTTTCTTACAATCTCGCGTGATTTTTCGGCGGATTGCGGCCATTTTTTACGGTTCTGCGACGCACGTACGCCGTAACGGCCTGTTTGTCATAGGCATGTAACGTCTTTCCTATATTTGCTTCATGACGAACTCGACTGCCGTTTCATTCATGGAGCCCGCATGCACAAGTTTTTGACGGAACTGCGTACTCAGCGATGGGATGACCACCGCTTCTACCACCACAGCCGAATCAATCAATCGCTCCACCTGTTGAGCGCCGTGAGTTTTCTGGTTGCCTACGTCATGATGTTCAAGGACCCGGTGGCCGCCGCGCTGATAGGGTGGTTGGTTTCCATGGTCAGCCGTCAGTCGGGGCATTTCTTTTTCGAGCCGAAGGGCTACGACGAAGCCAACCAGGTGACGCATGAGTTCAAGGAAGAGATCAAGGTGGGCTACAACCTGCGGCGCAAGGTAATCCTGCACGCCGTATGGGCTGCGGTTCCTGTGATCCTTTGGTTGAACCCGACCTTCTTCGGGCTCGCGAAGCCCTGGAACGGCGGCGAAGAGTTCGTGCGCCGCGTGGGCGAGATCTGGCTGTTCTTAGGGATAGGCGCGCTGCTGTTCCGTACCGTGCATCTGTTCTTCCTGCGGGACGTGCAGACGGGCCTCGTATGGCTGACGAAGATCGTCACCGATCCCTTCAACGACGTGAAGCTTTACTGCAAGGCGCCGCTTTATTTGCTACGCGGCGAGCTGATCGAGGAGACCGAGAGCCACGGCGAGCGCGCCTGAAGGATTTCCTTGAGGACGCGTCGACGCAGGGATTTGTTGGTGGTGGCGGGCTCGGCCCACCACCACTGATCCCGTCGCATTGCACGCGCCGCGCGGACGATGCATTCGACGACCTCCCCGAAATCCGCCTCGGTGTAGTTCAAGCTGAATATGAGCCGTCCCGTACCGACCCAACTCAGCGCGATGCCCGCTTCGCGTAGATAGTATTGAAACATCCAGTTGTAGCGCGATGGCTGCGTATAGCAGATGGTCCATATCGTGGAGAGGTTCGCGACCCTCACGGGGAGATGCTCCGCGCTCAGGCGGTCATTCAAAGTGCGCGCGCGCTCGTTCCAAACGACGTCGAGATCGCGGTACAGCGAGCGCAGCGGCTCGCTGTCGAGGCGCTCGAGGAATTCACGCATGGCGCCCATCACATAAGGGTGCGAGTTGAACGTACCCCGGGCAAAGCAGATATCGGCGGGCCGGTCCTCGCGGAAGCGCCGCATGAACGCGGTGCGCCCGCAGAGAACGCCGACCGGCAGTCCTCCCGCCACCGTCTTGCCGTAGGTGACCATGTCGGCGCGCACGCCGTAGTACTCCTGTGCGCCGCCGCGAGCGAGCCGGAAGCCCACGAACACTTCGTCGAAGATCAGCACGATGCCGCGCTCGGTGCAGACCGCGCGCAATTTCTCGAGCCAAGCACGGAACGCTTCGCGGTCGAAATGAGCACTGCGGCCGCTGTCGATGAGCGCGGAATCGCCCGGCGCGTTGGCGTTCGGATGCAGCGCCTGCAACGGATTGACCAGCACGCAGGCGATGTCGCGGCGGCTGCGCAGGACCTTCAAGGAAGCCGCGTCCATATCCTCGAGCGTGTAGGTCTCGCGCGCGGCGAGCGGGTTGCCCACGCCGGGCTGCACGTCGCCCCACCAGCCGTGGTAGGCGCCGCAGAACCGCACCAGGTGGCTGCGGCCGGTGTGGTAGCGGGCGAGCCGCACGGCCTGCATGACGGCTTCGGTTCCCGACATGTGAAACGAGATCTCGTCCATGCCGGAGATCTCGAGCAAGCGGCGCACGTTCTGCTCGAGGACCGGGTGATAGCCACCGAGCACCGGGCCGAGATCGCGCACCCGCTCGCTACCGCGCGCGATGCATTCCTTGTAGAAGTCGTAGCCGAACACGTTCACGCCGTACGAGCCCGTCAGATCGTAAAAGCGGTTGCCATCGACATCGGTGATGGTGACGCCGGAGCTCGATTCCATGAAGGCGCCGATCTTCATGTGCCGGCGCACGAAGCGGCTGAATTGAAACGGTATCGAATAGCGGCTGGTGAACTTGAGATCCGAGATCGCATCGATCACCGCGCCGGTCAGTGCCGCATTCTTCGGGCTGCGCGCGGTAAGCGTATCGGCGAGCCGCATGAAAGCTCCGCGCCGCGCGGCGGCGATCTCCGGCGGCGCGCCGTCGACGCTGAAAATGCGCTCCTCGCGGTACTCGTAGTAAGGGATGAGCCCCGCGAAACGCCGCGCCATCCGCGCGTGACCCGCGAGCGAGCGGTGCTTGGCGCGCGACAGCTGCAGGCGCACCCACCCCTTGCGCAAGATGATTACGAGCGCGCCGGCGCCGAGTACGTACCAAAGGATGTGATCCGCCACGTTATGCCTCGCTGCTGCGCAATGGTTCGGCGCGCACTTTATTGCAGTCGAGTGACACTGAGATGACCGCCCGCTCCCTGATCGACCGTATCGTCCAACAGGAAGCCATCAATTTCTTCCTGACCAACCGCATTCCACGGCGCCGGCTGACCCAGCTGATGGGTTGGCTGAGCCGGATCGAGCGCCCATGGCTGTGCGCGGCCGGCATCTTTCTGTGGCGCTTGTTCAGCGATCTCGACCTCGGCGAAGCCGAGGAAACGCGTTTCAAGAGCCTCAACGCTTGCTTCACCCGGAGGCTGAAGGAGGGTGCGCGTCCGATCGACGGCGACCCTGCGCACGTGGCGAGTCCCTGCGATGCCCTGGTGGGGGCGAGCGGCGGCATCGTCGAGGGGTCGGTGCTGCAGGCGAAGGGCTCTGCGTACGCGCTCGCGGAACTGTTGTGCGATGAGGAGCTCGCGCGCTATTACCGCGGCGGCGAGTTCGCGACTCTGCGTCTCACCTCGAGCATGTATCACCGCTTCCACGCGCCCTACGATTGCCGCGTGGAGCAGATCGATTACGTCTCGGGCGATACGTGGAACGTGAACCCGAGCGCGCTCAAGCGCATCGAGCGGCTCTACTGCAAGAACGAGCGCGCGGTGATCCGCTGCCGCCTGCCGTCGGGCGCCCTGCTCACGATGGTGCCGGTCGCGGCGATTCTGGTGGCGAGCATCCGCCTGAAGTTTCTCGACGTGCGCCTGCACTTGAAGTATCGCGGCCCGAACCGCATCCCGTGCTCCGCAACGCTCACCAAGGGCGAGGAAATGGGCTGGTTCGAGCATGGCTCGACCATCATCGTGCTTGCGCCGCAGGGCCTCGAGCTGTGCGCGCAGTGGCGCGAAGGCGGCAGGATCCGGATGGGGGAGGCGTTGTTGCGGGAGCACTCGCCTTCGAGCTCGAGATCGCGTTCCTGAGGCCGGGACGCGCTACAGCGGCCGTCTGTGCCTCGTGAGCGTCGCCGCGATCGAGGCGAGCACCGCCATGCGTACCGCGACGCCGTTATTCACCTGCTCGCGGATGACCGAGTGGGGGCCGTCGGCGACCTCCGATGAGATCTCGACACCGCGATTCATGGGTCCCGGATGCATCACCAGCACGTTGGGCGAGGCGAGCCTCACCCGCCTCGAGTCCAGGCCGTACTCCTGGAAATAGGCGGCGTCGTCGAGCGAGGCGGCCTGGGCCATTCGCTCTTTCTGAATGCGCAGCATGATGATGACGTCGGCGCCGTCGATGCCGTCCTCGACCCGCGTGAAGCGCTGCGCTCCCTGAAATTCATCCTCTGTCGGCAACAGCGATTGCGGGGCCACCAGGCGGATGTCCGTGGTGCCGAGCGTCTTGAGCGCGCGTCCGGTGGAGCGCGCGACTCGCGAGTGCTTGACGTCGCCGACGATTGCCACCTTGAGTCCGCTGAAGCGGCGTTGATGGCTGCGGATGGTGAGGGCGTCGAGCAACCCTTGAGTCGGGTGCGAGATGTGTGCTTCGCCCGCGCTGATGACCGAGACGTGCGCAGCTACATGATCGATCAAGAACTCCGGCATGCCCGCTTCGGAGTCGCGGATCACGAAGACATCCGTGTTCATCGCCTCGAGCGTATAGATCGTGTCCAGCATGGTCTCGCCCTTTACGCGCGAGCTCGACTGCGTGTCCAGGTTGAGGACATGCGCGCCCAGGCGGCGGCTAGCGAGATCGAACGAGGCGCGTGTGCGGGTGCTCGGCTCGAAGAACAGGTTGGCGAGCGTCATGCCCGCGAGCTCGCGCCCCTCGTAGGCCGGTTGTCCCGGAAATCGCCGGTAGCTTTCCGCCCGATCGAGAATCGCAGTCAGCGCTTCGCGGCTCAGACCGTCGAGCGAGATGAGATGACGCAGCCCCCCGGCGCCGTCGGTTTGTGCACGCATTCGCGCCTCATTTTATCTGGCTGAACCATCGTTCCAAAATGATCCGGGCTGCCCCCGCGTCGACATCGCTCTTGGCGACCCGGCGCTTGCGCAGGCCCGAGGACCGCGCTTGCCGCAACCGGTCCAGGGCCTCAATCGAGGAGTAGCGCTCGTCGACGAGCTCGACGGGCAGCGCGTAGCGCGCCGCGAGCGCGCCCGCGAAGCTGCGCGCGCGAGCGGCGGCGGCACTCTCGGAATCGTCGACATTATAGGGCAGCCCGACCACGAGCACGGCAGGCCGCCACTCCCGCATCAACGCGTCGACCGCCTCCCAAGGGACGCCTTGGGCGCCGCACGCGAGCGCGCGCGCGTGCGAGGCGTTGCGGCTCACGCTGTCGCCGCAGGCGACGCCGATGCGCCGCTGCCCGAAGTCGAACGCGAGGACGATCTGCGGCGCGGCGGCGCCCGGCGTGTCTACGCGGGAGGGCTTTGCCTCAGGCATTACCGCTGATCGGGCTGATGAGCGAGAGCTCGATGCCCAGCAAGCGCCCCGCCGCCTGCCAGCGCGATTCGAACGGCATATCGAAGATGAGGCGCGAGTCGACCGGGGCGCTCAGCCAGGCATTGGCGCGGATCTCGTCCTCGAGCTGGCCGCCCTGCCAACCGGCATACCCGAGCGCCACCACCGCCTCGGTCGGCCCCTGACCGCGGGCCATGGCGGCGAGGATATCCCGCGATGTGGTGACGTGAATGGTCTCCGATACGGTGAGCGTCGAATCCCATTGTCCGAAGGCCCGGTGCACGACGAAGCCGCGATCGGTCTGCATCGGGCCGCCTCGCAGCACCTGACGCTCGCGCAACTCTCCTTTCGGCGGCTCGATCTCGAGCTGGTCGAAAATCTCGCTCATCCGCATCGACAGCGGCTTGTTCAGGATGAGGCCGAGCGCGCCATCGGCGGAATGCTCGCAAATCAGCGTCACGGTTTGCGCGAAATTCGGATCGCCCATCATCGGCATGGCGATCAACAGCTGGTTCGTCAGGTAATCCGCCTCGCTCATCGGGGCCCTCCGCGTGTGCAGCGCCTACAAGTTTACGGCGATCCACCCTGAGGCGTCTCCTGCGCCGCGCCGGGATTGGGCGCAGCCGCGGGGTCGGCGTAGAACACGCTGGAGCCTTGCGCCGCACCATCGAGGAACTGCCATTCGTAGGCGATTTTGATCTCATCGTGCTTGGCGGAGAGTTCCGGCGGGAAGGCATCGTAAGGCGAGGCGAGCTTCAAGATGCGCATCGCGGCCTCGTCGATCTCCGCGTGGCCGCTCGAGCGCCGGATGGCGGCCTGCAAGAGCTTGCCGTCGGCGCCGATGGTCACCTCGATGACCGGGGTGCCCGAGATCTTGCGCCGCCGCGCGACGCTCGGAAAGTTCATGGTGCCGACCCGCTCGATCTTGCGGCGCCAGCTGTCGAGGTACACGGCGACATCCGAGGCGCGCGTGTCGGCGGCGATCCAGAGTTGCTGTTTGGCTTCGCCGCGCATGCGCAGCTGAATGCCGTCGTCGTTCGCCGCCATGCCGAGATCGGGCCGGTTCTCGAGCAGCAGCGGCAACTTGGACGGCTGGTCGTCGGCATTGGCCGCCGCGAAGTACAAGATCTTCGGCGAGGGACCGCGAGTCGCGATGACCTCATCGTCCCCGAGGTCGCTGCCGGCCTGTTGCGCCGCAGCCCCTTCGCCGTCTGGGATGCCGGGCCGGTTGGCCGCCATCAGCGAAGAGCGGGGAATGAGGGCGCGCTCGCGCTTCAGCGTGTTCCCCGATCCGGCCTGGCTGCGCTGCGCCAGGTAGGCCGCTTTGGGGTTGTTCGCGACCGATGGAGCCTGGTCATTCACCAGCACCACCTCGAGGGCCGGCCCGTCGCCTTCGGCCGCTTTGTTACCCGAAGCGCTGAATGTCACGCCCAGGATGATGATGCCGTGGACCAACGCCGCCAGGAAGCACGTGGTCAGCATGCGGTCGTTCGCCGGCGGCAGGCCCGCTTTCAATAATTCGTAACTCATCGAGCGTCGAGGATACCGCCGATCGCCTTGATCAATTTGCCCCCGATGTCGACATCATGCTTCTTGTTTAGTTCGCGGATGCCGGTCGGACTCGTGACGTTGATCTCAGTTACGTAGTCGCCGATCACGTCGAGGCCTACGAATACCATCCCTGCCTCCTTGAGCTTTGGTCCGATGATCGAGCAAAGCCAGCGGTCCCGATCGTTCAGCGGGCGGCTTTGCGCGGTCGCCCCCGCGGCCAGATTGCCGCGATGATCGGCGGCGTCGGGCATCCGCTGCAGCGCGAAGGGAATCGGCTCGCCGTCGACCAGGATCACGCGATTGTCCCCGCCGGTGACGATCTGGGGCAGGTAGCGCTGCACGATCGCATAATGGCGTCCGTAGGCGGTGAGCGTCTCGAACACGACGTTGCGATTCTTGTCGCCCTCCTCGAGCACGAAGATCGACCTTCCGCCCATGCCGTCCAACGGCTTGCACACGGCCTTGCCGTGCTCATGCAGAAACGCCGCCATGGCGTGCATGTCGCGGGTGATCAGGGTGGGTGCACAGCATTCCGGAAACCACGCGGTGTAGACCTTCTCGTTCATGTTGCGCAGGCCCTGGGGATCGTTCACGACCAGTGCGCCCGAAAGCTTTGCCCGATCGAGGATGTACGTGCTGTAGATGTACTCGGTGTCGAATGGCGGGTCCTTGCGCATCAAGATCACATCGAATTCGCCGAGTTTAGCCGCGCCGCGCGGGCCGCGAGTGAACCAGTTGCGCAGATCGTCGAATACCTCGAGGGGGGCGAGGTTGGCCCAGGCGACGCCGTCCCGGAGCCACAGATCGCCCAGCTCGGCGTAGTGCAGCTGCCAGCCGCGAATCTGCGCCGCCAACAGAATCGCCAAGGTCGAGTCCTTGGCCGGATTGATGGCCTCGATCGGATCCATGACAACGACCAACCGGACTTGAGACATACTCGAACCTCCGCGCCCTCAAAAAACTCATTCGCGCCGAAACGGAGTCTAGCGCAAGCGCATCGAGAGCCCCTTAACTCGAAACTGTGAACCACCGCTCCGTTGTTTGCCTGACATTGCCTCGAAATGTCGACTTCTTACCGTGGCTAGGAGGCCCTGGATATGTTAAAAAGCCACAAGATTCCAGCACCTACGGCGCTTCGCGCCGCGCTAGCCTCCCAGGACTTCGAGGTTCCATGCAGAGCATGATGAGCAACGGCAAGGCGAAACTCGCAGGACTGAAAGTCCTCGTGATCGACGACAGCAAGACCATCCGGCGTACGGCCGAGACTTTGCTGACCAAGGAGGGTTGCGAGGTGTTCACAGCCGTCGATGGTTTCGATGCTCTGTCGAAGATCGCGGACCACCAGCCCGACATCGTGTTCGTGGACATCATGATGCCGCGGCTCGACGGTTATCAGACGTGCTCGCTCATCAAGCACAACAAGGTGTTCAAGCAGATTCCGGTGATCATGCTGTCGAGCAAGGACGGCCTTTTCGACCGCGCCCGCGGACGCATCGTGGGGTCGGAGCACTACTTGACCAAGCCGTTCACCAAGGACGAGCTCCTCGGTGCGATCGAAGCCCACGTCGGGAAATGACGGAGAATCTTAAGGATGGCGCTCATTCTCATCATCGACGATTCGCCCACCGAGGTGTTCGTCATGCAGAAGGCCCTGGAGAAGCATGGCTTCAAGACCGCCTCCGCGGAGAACGGTGAAGAGGGCATCCGCAAGGCCAAGGCCATGAAGCCCGATCTCATCTTCATGGACATCGTCATGCCGGGCGTGAACGGCTTCCAGGCGACGCG
>Ga0302314_10004556_pt1 | contig 25447 bp, 23 predicted proteins | sample III_Palsa_N2_3_FD_200533 | JGI IMG/M metagenome (GOLD analysis project Ga0302314, IMG submission 200533) | Peat permafrost microbial communities from Stordalen Mire near Abisko, Sweden - III_Palsa_N2_3 | ecosystem: Environmental > Terrestrial > Soil > Palsa > Peat permafrost | place: Sweden... | reverse complement strand
GAATCCCACCCCTTGCCGGCATAGCTCAGTTGGTAGAGCAACTGATTTGTAATCAGTAGGTCCCCAGTTCGAATCCGGGTGCCGGCACCAGATGCAGACAATTGAAACCCACAGAAATGCCTTGATTTGAGCCATTTTCGTGGGTTTTTCGTTTTCAGGCTCCGGGCAGTATTTGACCTCCAGGCCACTTAGAACCACCTGAAACCACCTCGTTAGCGTCCCCACAGCGTCCCCGGATTGCTTCGGTTGCGTCCTCGCCGCGCGTTTGCGGAGCCTTGGCTACGTGCGGCATCATTTGTGGCATGACGATAGCCGCCGACCGCGCTGCCCTGACCGCTGAAATCGAAGAGAAAATCGGCGCGATTTTTCCGGATGCAGCGGCACTGACTCCGCCTCAAATTGCTGAGGCACTAACGCGCATCATCGGCCGTAAGGTCGGACCAGAGCAGGTGAGGCGGCTGGCCCACGCGCTCGAGCTGCATAACGGCGTACAACCCAACGGCACCCTCGCCGAACTCGAACCGGGGCCGGATGGCGTCTTGCGCATCGCCATTTCAGCGCTCGCTCGCTGTATGACCGACATGGTCATCAAACCGCCGCTGCTGGCTCCGGCTTCAGCTCGTGATCCGCGTATTGGCCGCGACTTGAGGCCGTCGCGTGTCGGTCGAGGTGGGCGTCCGTCACGGCACCTGCCGCAATGGGCAATCAACGGCCCGCTCGTTTTTCTGCTGGATGGGGAAGCGGAACCGAACGAGCTCAGCCGGGTCGTTCGCCTCACCACCGATCCGGTGCCGGATGCATCACCGGCCTGGTCAGAATGGGCGGGGCAGGTTGGTGATGCGCTGCAAGCGTACCAGCGGAGTTTGCTCAATGAAGAGGCGCGAGAACAATCCTCTGACGATCGCGCGGAACTACGCGCGGTCGCTGGATTGTCAGACGAAGCGCCCCCACCGCGCAGGGGCAAAGTCGGCGGATTGTAAGGTGCGGTAAGCGCCTCAACGGCACATAGTGTTCCGATCCCGCTTTCTTGAAATGTGTCGCCGTCGGCACAAGTTGAAACAAAAGGCGGTTCAAGGGGAACCTATGTGAGCAACGATGACCAGGCCAGCACAAACGCGGGGGATGGGCAGACGGAATTGCGGCAGCAAATGTTTGACAAGTTCAGGGACGAACAACTGATCCGTGAGCGTGCCAACTCCGACAAGTACGACAGCACCATCCTGACTTTCAGCTCAGGAGCGCTGGCTCTGTCGCTGACATTTATCAAAGACATCGTGCCACTGGCGGTTGCCACTCAGGTATGGGCACTTAAATCGTCTTGGGTTTTGATGGTCATTGCGATGCTGCTGATGCTCGCATCGTTCCCCGTTGGCCAAGCCGCCAACCGTGAAAGTGTTAGGTTTGCTTTCGAGTATTACATCGAGAACAAAAAAAACTCCTTCGACAAGAAGGGTCCCGCCGGAAAATGCCTCACTTGGCTCAACCACCTGGCCGGCGCCGTCTTTTTCGTCGGTGTTCTCTTCACAACCGCGTTTGTTTGGAACAATGTTCAGGAGCACCTCACGATGAATGATAAAAAGATCACGAATACGACCGCTCACGCGATGGACGGTATGCCCTCCGCTTTGATGCAGAAGATCGTGCAGCCTGATATGCATAAGGGTATGCCAAGCGCGAGCATGACGCCTGTTCCTGCACCAGCTCCAGCTCCGGCTCCAGCCCCGGCTCCCGACGCTCCAAAAGAGTGAGGATTTCTCACCGCGACATCGTCATCCCCTGACTCCGCTGTTGCACCGACGCGCCGATCGTCTGCTCGATGCGCTCGGCACGTACACACCCGCGACCGAGTGCGGCGGTCGCCCAGGTGGTTGCTTCTTCGGCGCGGGCGCGGTGTGCGGGCAGGTTGGCCGCCATCGACGCCGTACGCGCAGCGATCCGGTCGCCCATGCTGTTCTGCAACGCGTTGGCATGCTGCGCTGCAATCTGCGCACCGGTCAGGCCGGCCAGCTCGTGCGATTGGCCGCCGATTGCCCCAACCAGGGCACCACTGACACTTCGATCTTCCAGGCCAGTCGCTTTTCGCGCGGCGTCCAGTCGTGGGGTGGCGCCTCCGCGCGCCTCATCCAACGCGTCCTTGTGTTCGCCGATCCGCCCGACGTGTCGACTCGATCGCGCGTCATCCTCGCGCACACTTTCCTTGGCCCTGTGTCCGGCCTGATCGCGCTCGGCCCGCACGGCGGCTGATGGCGGGTTGTGTGTCATCCATACCCGGCGTAATGCGGCCAGTGTGCCGGCGTTGTCGTCAATGCCGAGCGCCTGATGGAACCCGAAGCGCTCCGGGGCCTCTTTCAGCACAGCCTTGGCGTCGCGTTCCATCGCTTCGGTTTTCTGCTGCCGGTGCCGGAGGTCGAGCACCGCGCGATCCAGTGCGCTCGGTGCATCAGTGGTCAACCGTTCCATGCGTGCGTGTGCGGCGTCGGCGCGCACCGTCACGGCATCGCCGGCTCGGGCTTTGCTCTCGGCGATCGCTCTCTCGATGGGCGCGCCCCACACGGTGCGCACGCCGTCGGCGGTGGCGATGGTGGCGCGGTAGGACATGACACCGTCGGTGTCGTGCGCCGGCCCATGCGATTGCAAGGTGCCGGCGATGCTCTGCACCGGCCGAGCTGCGGTCGGCTCTATCGCGATGCGCTTGTCCTCGCGTTGCTGGATCAGATCAGTCAGCGTGCGGTTCTGCTTGTGCCGACCCAGGCCACCGCCTCGCATCGCGTCCGCCGTCTCGTGGCTGGCGTACAGATGCACCGCGCCGAGCTTGTTCGTTTTGTACCGAGTGCCATCGGTGAGCGCGCGCTCGTTGTTTCCGCCACCCTGCGCCACCGTGTGAGATGCCATCACGGTGGCACCCTGCCGTTTGTGAGACGTGGCGAAACTTGCCTGCGCCCACGCGATTTTCCCATCATCGCGAAACCGGACCAGCGCGCCGGCGTGCTGCTTGTGATTCCGATCGACGCGGACGCTGATCCACATCCGACTCGGATCATCCTTGTCCGCTTCAATTTTTTCGACACGCCCCCTCATGTTGTTTTCAATCTTGAACCGAGGCTGCTTTTTGCCGCTTCGGTCCTCCGCTGCCCAACCCGGCTCCTTGGCGGTGCACGTGTGCGCGGCCGAAAAAACCACCGGCTCACCCACCGCGATTTTTAGAGTGTTGTTGGATTTTCCCTTGAGGTTTTTTAGCCCGTCCTGCACAAAAAAATCGGGACCACGGATCACGGCCTGCTGCTTGCCTGTCGGACGGCCGTGTTTGTCCAGAATGTCCTCCTGGGCTGTACGCAGATGATCATGAACCGCTGCGTTTGCGGCACGGGCCAGCTCGTTCGTCGCCGCAATACCGATCTTTTTATCCAGCGGCACCGGATCAAACGCAAACCCTTCGGCGGCTGCCGCGACGGCTTGATCCGTGGTTGCAGTCACCGTGATCTTCCATTGTTTCGCAGCCGCATCCCAGATTTCCGCCGACCGCTGGCGCTCCTCTGTCCTGGTCTGGTCGATTGGCGCTTCGGCTTTCAGTCGCCCATCCTTGTCTCTGTCGTAGAGCGCTTCGGTGGGCTTCAGGTCATCACCAGTCTGGCGCATCACTTGAGTCAAGCGAAGGCCGCCACCGATGGCTTCACGCAATTTTTTGAACGATGCTCCGGAAATGGCCTGCATTTGGCGGGTGTCGCCCATGGGGACCAGCTTCGCTCCGACGGCGCGCTGGGCATCGATGATTTTGCTCATCGTGTGCAAATCGCACATGCCCGCTTCATCGAACAAAATGATGTCTTTGTCGGTGAGCGTGAGCGCGCCGTGCTCGATATCCGCCAGCATTTTCGCAGCGTTCATAGCCAGGTCGGTCTTTGCATCGGCCGCCAGTTGATTGGTCGCAGATTGGCTAATGCTGACGCCGATCGTGCGATAGCCCGCCGCACGCCACACCTCCACGGCGATTTCGGAACAGGTCGTTTTTCCCGTCCCAGCAAGTCCGCTGAGGCACGCCACGGAACCGCTGCCGATGGTGAAATAAGCAACGGCATCGCGCTGTTCTCGATTAAGCCGCACATCGTCCGCCTCCGGGTCGGTCGCTCGCGCGGCGGCGGTCACGCGTTCTTCCCAGGCTGCGATCGTGCGGGCGACTCCGTCGGCGGTGATCCCGGCTTGGTGCCGCGTATCGCTTCGGCTGCGCAACCCGTGCTCGGCCAGACCTTGCTCCATGGCAAGCGCATCGGTGGGCACGAACCACGATTGCCGATCCGCCCACGTGCGCGCCTGTTCGATGCCAGCCACACGGGTGAAATGCGCTAAGGAAATCTCCCGCGCGATCTGCTCCTGCTCATCGCGTGACGCCGGCCCGGTCCACCGCGAAACGTGATGAACAAGGTTAGAAAAATGCATCTCCCGCGCATCGCCACCGGTGCTCTCGAAAAATGACCGGGTGAACTCGGTCATGTCCCACGTATGCCATCCGGGTGCGGTCGGAGCCTGCTCTTGGGCATCACGCAGCATCATGGCGTGGTCGTTGCTGAGCCCGCGTGCGGCCCGCTCGTCACGCCAGCGCTCCAGCGCATGCGCGGTGGTGTCCTCGTCTTTCTGAGCGCGCGTCGCGTGGTTGGCTTTGTCGTGGCCGACCACGCGGCCCTCGGCTGCTTCCTTCTCTTTGTACGCGTCGATCTGTTCCGTGCGCTTGCTGAAATGCGCGGTTTCGTCGTCGGTGATGCTGTGAACGCGGTACGCGATTTCGCCGGTCGGTCTGCCGGTGCGCTCGTCTATGACGGGCACACGGTCGATTTTCAGGTTGAGTTCCGGCTCCAGCTCCAGGCGTCGAACGAGGTCTGCGTTCGCGCGTGCGGCGCGACCTTTCATGTCATGCAACAGCCCTTCGGTTTCGAGCGCGGTCGTTTTTCCGTTCGCCAACGTCGCCAGGTTCATCACGGCGTTGTGGGTGTGTATTTGCATATCGTTTTCACGTGATTGCGTGTGCCGGACTCCCAGCACAACCATTCCCGCCTGTTCCTCGTGCGCGCCGTCTTTCCCGGTGCGGCCGTACGCGTCGCGCTGCATGTCCGCGATCATCGCGGCGTTCGCCTCATCCTTGCAGCGCATAAAAACCGCCTGCATGTCGGTGGGCAGTTTTGACCACGCACAGCTCAGGTCCTTTTGAACGCTCCACGTAATGTCATGGCACATCACCCGGTCGCCTTCACGCTTCATCGCTTGTGTGCCGTCCGGCAGCAGCACCGGTTTGCCGGTGTGATCAACAACGGCGACATCGCGGCCGCTTGCGCCCGCATTCTGCACCAGCGGCACCGGTTTACCGTCCGCATCGTCTGCCGTCGGGTGATACCCCATGAGCATCCGCTTTAGCGCGTCCGTCTGCTGCTCGACGGTTGTCAATCTGTCGAGCTCGAATTGCTTTGCGCCATCGCCCAGCCACTGCGCGGGATTTTTGTTGAGGTAGTAATCAGAAAAAAGGTATGCGACAACGCCGCCCGCGCCGCCCTCGGTGGTGAACTTGGTGTGGGTCAACATGCGGCAGTCCTCGTGATTAGTAGATCACCGGTCCGGTGTCGGTCACCGGTGCGGGTGCGGCGGCGGGTGCGGTCGGCTCCGTCGCGGGCGCTTTAATGCCGCCATCCATCTTGGCCCACGTGCGATCCGGCTGATCCAGACCGCCGGTTGCTGTGCTTACCCTCGTGCCGGCGTCCGCGTCGATCGCCGCGTCCGCACCGGCGAGCTTGGCTTCGTACGCCGCCCGCTGATCGGCGGTTTCCTGCTGCACCCACGCCGCTTGCACGAATGGTTCGGCGCGTTTTTTCCAAGCACGACCGGGGAAGTCGAGTACATTGACGGCCTCGCCGGTGTAGACAATGAGGCGGTTAAAAAACCGATCCCCGTCGCGGTACATGCCCAGCCGGCTGGTGAGGTAATCGGCCGCCACGGTCTGCCGTTCCTCTTCTTGCGCGGCGTGGGTGCGGTTGGCGCTGCCATGAAGTTGAAATTTCACCCGCTGGCGTCCGAGTCGCTGCGCGGTTTCATCGCGCGTGGCGCTCATCTGTGTCTGCGTGACCACGTGCGTGCCCACCATGCCGCTGAGTGCTGCCGCATCGTGCACACCCAGCGCGCGTTTCACCTGATCGAGCGATTGCACGCCCATGATGGGAACGCAGCCCTTCGCCCGTCCGCGCTCGTACAAGCCGGCGACGGCGCGCGGCGACAACGTGACGCTGGTCAGCTCGTCCAGGATCACACCGAGGCATCGACCGGTCATATCGTCGCGCAGCTCGGGGCTGTTGATCCGCGCCTCGGCCATTTCCAACAGCAATCCGATCCACTGGCCGGCCAGAGTCATCGCTCCATCGGCTTTGAGAAATACGACGCGGGGACCGTGGCGATGGCCCGGCGCGTTGTAGTCGTCGCTGACCCATGCCCGGACTGAAAAGCGCTCCGACTGCGGGCGACCGGCTCGGTACGGCCACGCCTTACCGAGCACGGTGGCCACCTTCAGAGCGTTTCGTACCGTGCTCATGATGCTGTCGCTGGTCGGTGTCTGATCTTTTATGTAGTCAGCAGCAAGCATCTGGCTGGTGGCGACGAGCTTCGCGTGCAACTGCTCGCGCGTGCCGCTGGCTTCGCGCGCCAGCGTGTCCCAGCCCCAGGCTGTGCGGTTCTTGATTTGCAGGCTGGCGATGATCCCGCCGATCACGCCGCTGGCTGCGTCTTTGAAAAATGCGTTGCCACCGCCCTGGCTTCCCTCGGCCGTGATCGCCAGGCGTTCGGCCAACACGCGCGCGTCGTCGGCATGCGGGCAATCGGCGGCGATGTCCCAAGAGATTGAACGTGCATCATGCGGCGCGAGGATCGCGGTGCCGGCATGGTGACCCAGCGCTTGCAGATACTCGCCCTTGGCGTCATAGATCAGCGCCTTACCGCCGCGTGCGGCGATCGCGTTGACGATTGGCAGGATGAATTGCGATTTTCCCGAGCCGACGCTGCCCGAAACGATCAGGCCGCGCGACCAACGCGGCTTGTCCCACCAGAGGTCGCGCGCTGCGCACAGCGGCAACGCCCATCGGTGCGCCGGGTCGTTTTCGGCACCAGCCGGTAACGTGTCCTCGTGCTGGGCAATGGCTGACCATGCGGCCTCACCCTCGATCAACTGCACCCCAGACAAGTGCTCAACGCTGGTGCGCGGCTGCATCATCGACGCGGCTGTTTCACCGCCCGCCCAGAGCGCGCCGGCAAAGGCAGCGGCCGCGCAGCCAGCGGCGGCATAAGCGTGACCGCTGCTCTGTGCGACATCCATCCATGCGCGCGCGGTGTCAGAGTCCAGCAGTCCGAACGACACCGCGCGCGCCGCCTCGGCGGCCGCGCCGCAGGCATCCCACAGATACGATCCTGTTCCACCGAGCGCCGCCCGCCAAACCCATGTAAGTCCGGCGTACGTCATCGCGGCCGCGATCGCACCGAGTACGACCGCACTACCGGCATGCCGGACGGGTTGCGATGGACTGACCGACTCCGGCACACCGAACCAGCTTGTGTAAACCGGCGCGGGCGGTGGAACGGGGCGGTACGTCGTCCGCCGCTGCCGCTGGTTGCGCGACCGGTGCGCCGGCGGTGCTATCGGCTTCTGAGCGGGTGCGGTTGGCGCCGTCGTGCTCACAACCCGATCGCCCAAGCAAAGAGATCATCACTCGCTGAGTCGGTGTGCACGCCGTCATCATCGACCCACGCGCCCTCAATCGGATGGCGGTTGGCGATTGATTGCAGCTCCGCGAGCTGCTGGCGGTGCCGGCAATCCTGTCGCTCACTGCGCTGCTCGCTTAAGCGCTGACGCCATGTGGTACCGAGGCGCCAATCGCGGCGCGGTGGCGTCGCGTGGGTGGATGTGCGTGTGTTCTTCATGGTCGACTCCTGCTGCGGGTTATTGAAGGCTGCGGATGGTTGCGGCGGCCGCTGTGATGACGTTGGTGATCTGCGCCGGCGCGCGGTTCAGATCGCTCATCGCCACACCGAACCGATTGAGATACGCCTCGTCTTGCTCCGCGCGCTTCGCGGCCGCGTCCGTGATCTGTGCCAGCGCAGCGGTGCCAACGCCCGCGATTGCCTGCACGCTGACCTGGGCGGTCGCGTGCAGCGACGTAACCAGATCAGTGATCTTTTTTTCCAGCGCCGCGCTGTCCAGTGCAGCGGCCGATAGCATCCCGGAGGCGGGGATCGTGGCTCCGGCGTTGTACGCCAGCACCGCGCGGCGGATGTACTCAGCCACGCTCACCCCAGCTCGCTTCGCTGCGCTGGTCGTCGCGTCCGCATCACCGGCGGGGCAGCGAAACGAGAGCATGAGTCGGGTATTCGTGGTCATCGGTCATCGTCTCTTGTGCGAAAACGCACGGCGCGTTTCGTCATGCCTTCACGGTTGCAGACCGTGAGTGCTTGTCCAGAGCGTGCAGCACGGCGCAAGCCGCGCCGTTGCTGGAGATGTGATGCACCACACGCTCGGAGTGCTGCACAGATGCAGCAAGATGCAGCACAGCGATGCAGCACGCGCGAACCGCACAGCCGCGCGGTTTGGCCGCTGCTTTGGGGCCGGCTTGCTGCACGCCCGGCCCATCGTTAGATGCGTCTGGTCTGTATCTGGGGATTTGCTTTTGCTTTTGCTCTGGCCGCTGCGCTGTACGCATTGCGTCGCGTTGCGCTGTGTGGAATGCGATGCAATGCAAGACGTGAGCCTCTGTTGCTATGGCTGCTGCGCTGTACGCATTGCGTCGCGTTGCGTACAAGATCACAGATCGAGATACGAGCGCGTGGAGTCTTGGTTTGTACTTATGGACGTGAGCGCATCCGGTGGTTGGATGGGTGCACGTTCACTGAAAGAGGCTCGACCGATGTCACGCACGAACCGCACTATCCGTTTTAAGCCGAGCGAGCTAGCCGTGATTGAGACGGATGCCGCAGCCGCTGGCGTCAGTGTCTCTGAGTACATCCGCCAGGCGGTTGCGGAAAAGATGGGCCACCAAATGCTGGGCGCTGCTGATCTGCACGCTGAGATTGCAGCACTCCGCGCGCTCCGCGCGGAGTGGCAGACCGACGTCGGTCAACACCTCGCGCACACACTGGCGCAGAGTGCGACAGCAATCAACGGCCTCGACGATTTGAGGCTCAGCTAATGTCGCGTCAGTTGATTGGAACCAATAACCATGTCGCTGTTCGCTTTCCATTCGCAGAACTGAAACGCTTGGAAGACTGCGCCTGCGCCACTGGCACTAACGTCTCCGAATACATCCGCCAGGCGGTCGCAGAAAAGATGGGCCGCCCATCCGATCCGGTGGAACGGGCCAGGATGATGCCGTCGCTCGCGCGCGAGTTGGTATCGCTCGCGCACGATGCGGCGGAGCGTGAACAAGCGCTGATCCGTGAAGTGGAAACGCTGAAGGCGGCCCGCTCGGCGATCGCCGACACATTGGCGGCGGCTCATTCGAGCCTGCTCGCGCAATGAACGACACGAACAACACGCCGGCCGTTGCCGCTGTCTGCGCCGCCCTGGCGGCTCCGCCATTCGCTCTGCGATCGGGGGAGAAACCGCGCGCGCATCAAGCGGCACGGCAAGCCATTGGGCAGCGGTGCCCGACATGCGGTGATCGCCTGACAGCATCCTCCGCGCGCTGGGCGCGCATCGTGCCGCTCGTGCATCTGCCGCCGCTCGGCATCGGTGACACGGATCGTATCGTGCTCTGCACCGGTTGCGTGGCGCGGCGGGGCGCGGGTGATTTGCTGGTGCTTCGGCCGCCGGCCGAGCTGCTGGAACGGCGGGCGGCACTCTTGCATCAAGCACAACATCACCTGACGTCGCGCCTCTCGCGTGCGGCGATCCTGCGCGTGCTGGATGCTCGGATCGCTCACCCGCGCACGGCGTTGGTTGCCGCGCACGATGCGGCAACGGGCGACGTGGTGTTGGGTTGGTCGGCATTGTCGGGCGATCCGGACACGCTAGCCGGATTCCTTGTGCGGCTGCGTTTCCAGTCCGGCGCGCGCGCGGTGCACGCGTCCGACTCGATGTCGGTGTGGCGGCTGCCGTCGTCTGTGTCGCTATCTGCGATGTGGATGTTGATTGAACATGGCGCATTGATCCGATGTGTGGGCACCCAGCCGCCGGCGATTGATGACGACTGGCGGGCATGCTGGCCGCTACGTGTCGACTCGATCGCGCGCCAGCTCGATCGCCGCGATCCTGAAACCGGGTGGGCGATCGGTGCGCCCGGGCCGGTGCTGTCGGTGATGCCTGACAGCATCCGGCGGCGCGACGCGAAACGTGCGGCATCAGCCGCGCGGGATCGTGCTGCGTCGGTTACCGACGCACGGCAGCGGGCGGCATCGTCTGATCCTCTTGTGCGGTTCGCTGCCATGGGTGACCTACTCGATCTCGGTGTGTTGCCGGGTGCGGTCGGAGCCAACGCGTGAGGCGGCCGGCTGGCCGGCTCACGCGCCCTTGGTTGCGTCGATCACTTCCCGCGTAGGTGGCGGCGCATCGCCAGCCGCTCGGCCTTCTGGGGATCGTTCGGTGTACGCAATTCCAGCGTCAGCCCCTCGGCCTCAAGCCTTGCAATCGCGTATTCCGCCAGCCCGATCAGCGCGGCATTAAGCCCCGCGTTGTCGCCGTCTCCGGCTCCCGTCGCGCGTTGCACGCGCGACAGCGTAGACGGCGGCAGCGTGATTGTTTTTCGATGACAGCGCCGCCCCCGCTCATCAAGATAATCCGGTAGTCGCGCCCGGTGTGCGATCACACGCGCGCCGGTGACCGCGCTCGTGGTTGCGTCAAAATACGCTCCACGATCTGGACCATCGCCTGGGCCGAGCAACAGCTCGGGGTTGATGATCGTCGATGATGCTGGTGCCGCAGGCTGCGTATCGTTGGGCATCTGCTGCGCGGCATGCAAGAGCGCGGACAAGCCGCGCGGGTCGAGTCGAATCGGATTAGCCACGGGCCACCTCCTGGATAAACTGCGCGCTCTGTTGCTGGCTCGGCATCCGCGCCAGCACGGCGCCGGTTAGACGGTCGATGTCTTCAAGCGCCAGACGAACCGCCGGCTGACGCTGATCCCCGTCGGATACCAAGCGGCCCGTGAGATAGAAACCGCCGAGCGCTGCACGATCGTGAATGATGACGGCGTTGGCCATCGCTTCGTCTGTCAGGGCCGCGCGGTGTTCTGCGCGGTCGCGGCGGTAGCGGGATGCCACCGGCAGTACCTGGGCGCCGGCAGCGGTGAGGCGGTCGATCGTCTGAATACCAACGCTGAAAGAAACGCCATCAAGGCACGTCGGAACGATGTGCAAATCTCCCTGCGGCAGGACCGGCAGCGCTTGCGGACCGTGATCGGTAATAACGACATCAGTGCCGGCTGGCGGTGTGCCCCGGCCGACGGTGAACCTCAGCGGCGCGCCGGATTGCTCGGCAAGCAGAGCGAACCCCAGCGCGCTGTTCTGTGGGTCGGCGTCGTTGAGAAAAACGTGTAAGCCTTCGTGCTGCAAACGATCGGCGAGGTGCAAACTGATCGATGTGCGGCCGACTCCGCCCTTGGGTGAATAAGTAGCGATCGTGAACATGGCGTTGATCCTGATGTGTGGAAAAATCGCGGTGCGCGCTACCGCGCGCACCGCTGGTTATTTGGAAAGAGAAGCGGCCGACGAGGCGGCCGTGTCGGTTGCGGCGCCTCCGGCTAATACCTGGCGGATGTTGGTTGCTGAACGTCCAAGCCGACGGGCGATGTCCGGAACGCTCAAGCCATCGGCGCTGAGTCGATGTGCTGTGCTGTCGTCGCCATCGCGTCGAATAGACAAGCCGATCACCCGGCGATCGGCGCGCGCTGTATCAATGCCGATACCAAGCGCCACCGCTGCGTCGTCTGCCGTTGCGTGTGGGTGATCCCGCCAGAAAACTGCAAGGGCAGCACGTCTTGCAGCAACCGCACGCTGACGCTCTGCGCGAGGTTGAACGGCTGGCGCTCGTGGCGCGTCGGTATCACGGTGCGGCACTAATCCGACCGCGCGGTGGATCGTGTAAATGCGTGCATTGGTTACGCCCAGCTCTTGGGCCATTTCTGGGGGTGTGAGCCCGAGAGCGTGTAGACCGTGGACGCGAGCTTGCGTCGGCCCGAGCTGCTTTTTTGCTGATGTGGTCATTACTGTGTCCGGTCGTAGACGCCGACGGCCGACGCGTGAGCGTTGGCAAGGCCGTCGAGCCCGGTGGTGATCTGCTGCACCGCCAGACCGGCGGCGTGCGATGTAAGAGAGAAAAACGCAATCAGCACGCCAGCGGTGAGCACGTTACGGATGGCGGATAGCGGTGAAGTGATGAACATGTCTGCGTATCCTGATGTGCGGTTGTCGCCGGTAATCAATGAACGGTGCGGAGGCCACCGACCTCTTCAATCGCTGCGATCATGCGGCGATCGCCCAGCCGGAGAGCGATGTCGCGCAGCGTTTCGCCGGCCGCATTCACCGCACCCAGATCGGCCGGGCGCAGTGCAGCGCGCAAGCGGCCGATGTTGTGCGTCACTCGGAAAGCGGCCAGCGCCGAACGAGCGGAAAACGAGAGCGGGGCGGTGTAGTTGACTGAGTACATAGTGAGGTCCTCGGGGGTTTTTTCGTGTTTGTTTCTACCCATTCAAGATACGAAATCCCTGCAATCCGGCAACCCCAACAACACCCAAAATAGCGTGTTGTACCCCGCAGTTTGATACGAAAAACATGGGTTTTCGTCTGTTTTCGTAGATACGCCATTCATCCGGAAACATCACAGATCGACCGATGTTTTAGACGTCCAAATAATGCCGGTATTGCTCGTGGCCGCAGGCCGGACAACCGCCATGGCTTTGCCCCAGCTCCTTCCCGCCAACCTGCTCTAGGCTGTGCTGAGCTGCTGTGTGCCGTGGTACGCCACCGCACGCAGCGGCATCGAAAAAACTAAGCCGCCAAGGTCGGGCGGCTTGTGCTGTAAAAGCGGGTTACATCAATCCGCGCTCGGCCATTGATACGCACTCGCCTGCGCTGACGACGATGTGATCGAGGACGCGAACCGATATGCATTCCAACGCTCGCTTGATTTCTGCCGTGATTTGCCTGTCGGCGGCGCTAGGTTCGGGTACGCCGCTCGGGTGATTATGTGTACATATAATCGCTGCTGCGTTGTGCTTCAAAACGCATCGCACGATCTCGCGTGTGTGGATGCTCGCACCATCGATGGTGCCGTTAAAAAGTGCTTCCACTGCGATGACTCGGTGGCGATTGTCGAGCAGCACGATGTCGAAGCGCTCCGCTTGAAGACCTGCCAGCCTCACCCGGAGGAACTCGATCGTGTCGCGAGGACTTCCGATGCTTGCCAGCCGCATCAAGCGGCCCTGCAAGATCGCTTCTGCTTGCGAGAGGATGTCTGACTCGCGGTCCAGCTCGATGAGGTAAGTTGCCCGTGCGTCTTTCGCTTTGCGTGCTGTTGCCATGTCTTTTTCTCCACCGGCCCCCTCGGGCCGCGTGGGCACCGGCTACGCCGCGCGCTTGGCGTCGGGTGCACCCGCAAGGGCCGCAACGAAGAGAAGGAGCAAACGCTTGCACCCGTCGCAGCACGGCGTGAACTTGCCCACATCAGCGGTCGATGGGCTGGCGGATGACGTGGCTTTCAAGCACTCCAGAAACGACGCCGCACAGCGTCACTGCGTACACGTTGGGTTGGTCAAAACGCAATACACGTGGTTGCTGGCTGCTGGTGTGCATGTGCCACCGCCTGTATATGTGTATCCGTTGATGACGAACTCCTCCACGCCGGTGGCCGTGCCTGTCGAGCCGTAGTTCCATGTTCCCGGCGTATCGGTCGTTACGCCGCCGACCACGAAGACAACTGAATTCGCGACGTTCGGCTCGGAAAGTTGATCGGGCCACTCGCACGATCCATCGGGTCCTGCCTGACAGCCGTCGTTGAGGAACCAACCAGCGCTAATGCCGGCGGTGGCGCTGGCCGGGCACGCCTGTGGAACGCAGCTCGTTTGAGCGATGGTCGCTTGGATGCTGCTCGTGACGGCCGATCCGTTGACGTAATCCTCTGCCGGCAATCCACCCGCATCGACTGTCACAGCGAGCGTGACTCCGTTGAGTGTCACCGTCCCGGTGTACAGGCATTCATCTGTCGTGACAAAGCCGGGACTGTTGAGCGTGCTGTTGGCGATGGTGCATGCGACCGTTTCCGTCTGCGTCGTGCCGCCCACCGTGAAGTTGAAGACGATGCTACCGGTTGCGGTGAACCTGCTGGTGGTCGGTCCCGTCCTCATGTTGGCCCGTCCCGTCGTCGGGTCGAAAGTGACCGTGTCGTAGGGCGTTGCGGTGGGCGTTCCGCCGAAGGGGCCGTCTTGCATGCTGACCACGGCAACGCTCCAAGCCCCGCTACCGCTCTTGGAGCAGGTGTTGGACACACACGAATTGACCTCCCCGATGCGCCCGCCGGTGTTGGTCCAGGCCGTCCAGGCCGAGGTCAGCGGGGCCGGCAACGTGGTGGTGCCGGCCGGGCACGAATAGGTGACCGTGTCCGTGCGGGTTTGGGTCTGGGTCCAGGTATCCGAGCCGGTTTCGCCGGCCGGGCACGCCGCGCTGCCGGGAATGGTCTGGGTCTGCGTGTTGGTCACGGTCGCCGGGCAGGCCGCGCACGATCCGGTGGTGCCGGTGATTTGCGCCGGCCCAAAAACGGGCGTGGCCGTGGCGCTGGCGCAGGTGGAATACTCCGTAGTGGTGTCGATCACCTGGCCGTACTGCCCGGCATTGCAGGGGATGTTTTTCTGAGGACCGGATTGGCTGCTCACGGTGCAGCATGTGCCCGTGGCCACGCACGACGTTTGGCAGGTATTGGATACCGGCGTGACGGGGCCAAACCCGATCGCGCCACTGGGGCTGCAGGTGATGTCCTGCTGGGTGGTGATCTGACCGCCTTCCCCGGCCGGACACGGCTGGGTGCCCGAGATCACGCCGGGGCTGCACGATGTGCCGCCGGGCGCGATGGGTGCTGTGCAATCGTCACTAATCGTTGACCACGAGCCAACCACCGGCGCGCCAGCAACACACGTGGTGATCTGCTGTTGCTCGATGCGGCCCACCTGCCCAGCGCTGCACGCGAGAGATCGAAAGGCCGTCGATGGGCTGCAAGCCGACGGCGGTGGCACCGCCACGATCGGCGCCACGGGAACCGTCGGCGCGACCGCGCACGAGGATGACGTTGTCGTCCAAGCGCTCCAGCTTAGGGTTGGACAAGGCGCGCCGGTGCACGTGCCGGAACGGGTTTGCCGCACTTGTCCGACTTCGGAGGCTGGGCATGCGAGCGTTTGCGTTTGTGTCTGAGGATTGCACGATGCCGTGCACGTCGGTGCGCCGGCCATGGCGCCCGCGCCTTGCTTGGGCTTGTAGTAGGTCAGCACAACTTGCCCACCGGCGGAGGTGAGCGCTGCGCACTGGGTGGCGACCACAGATGCATCGATGATCTGGCCTGTGGACACGGCGGTTTGAGATACAACCGATTCGGTGCTGGCGCCGATCGTGATGGCATACGCGTCGCCGGCCACAGCCGGCACGAGGTTCACGCACTGGGTGGCGGTGAGTTTTGGATAGACGACCTGAAAGGCGTCATCCGCGACTATCACTGTGGCCGGTCGGATCGTCAAAGCGTCCCCGAATTCCGACACAATCTGAGCCCCGCTGATGTCCACCCCGCTTACGCCCTGCTGTGCAACTTGCTGCGCCGAAATGCCGGTGTATGCACCGGTCATGGCGTACATGCCACGCACACCATCGACCAGCGCGGCCAGCTGGGTTTGTTCCTTTTGGGTGGCGGCCTGGATGGTGTTGCGCTGAAAGAACTTCAGGACACCGAAAACACCCAGACTCAAGATGCCCAGCACCAGCATGATTTCGAGAAGTGTGTAAGCGTGAGCGCGGCGCATGGCATTGATCCTGAGTCTGTGTCACTTCACGGTCCCAGAAATGCGAAACCCCGCCAGTGGGGCGGGGCTTGTTCGTGTCGCAAGTTGCGCGGTGCATCACGTGCGCCGAAGCGCCGCGCGATCGCTCTGCACCGTCCTCCGGCTGACTCTCAGCTTCTGCGCGCTGGCGCTACTGCTGTACCCCGCTTTTTCGTGCTGCCCAACGAGCGCCCGACGGGCGGCAATCTGCGCCCGGCGCTCGTCGCGCCGTGGTACGCCACGGCGTGCGGCCAGCGCTCGTTCGACGGTTCGCCGATGAATGTGCATCGCAGCCGCGATCACGCGGGCCGAGCGGCCGCTAGTGGCTTGCTGGCTAATCTGATCGGCACGCAAGGCAGCGGCCAGGCTGTGCGGACGCATGCCGAGGAGGTCGCAAATCTCCGCCGGCTCGATCCCTCGCCGCGTCAGCTCCACCGCGTCGGAGGCTTTTGCATGGGCGTTAATGTCTGCGTCAAAAGTCATGAGTTACATCCTGCGCCGAGCGGTTTCAGAGGTGCGGTGAGAGCCATCGGCAATGGCTGAAAGTTGTTGCCGCTCCCAGACCGCGCGGCGTGCCTGGATGTGCTGATTGATGGCTTCGGCTGCGGCGGTGAGGCGATCGCCCGCTGAGCTGGCGGTGTACCACCGCGCGATTTCCAGTGCCCGATCGCGCGCGACGTAAAAGATTTCCGCCCCGTCGTCGTCCGCTGGTCCTGGCGGAACGCTGGCAATATCATCGGACAGCAGCGCGGCGATGATAGACGCGTGGCCGGATTGCGGCACCGACACGGACCACATCAGGGCGTCCGTGCGGTCTGTGCGCGGGTCGCACAGCAACGCTTCAAGCGCGGCCCGTTTATCCGTTTCAACGGCTTCCCTGGCAGCGGTATAGCCCCACGCATCGCAGTGGTTCGGATCGTGCCCGGCGGCCAGCAGGCGTTGAATGCCGGCGCTGTCGTTGCGTGCTGCGGCGTACCGCAACGGGTGATAAGTCCGGGCGGCTTCAAGCCCGGTGATGCAGTCGCCCCCATCGAGAGCGAGGCGCCATTGTGCGGGTGGTTGGCCAGCGTTCCGGTGTTGCTCGGCCACGATGGTGGCGCGGTGTGCGTAAGATGGCAGGTATGTCATGAAGTGGGTTCGGTGATGTCGTTGGCTTCACCGTCCCAGAAACGAAAAACCCCGCCAGTGGGGCGGGGCTACTTTGTGTCGCATCCTGCGCGCTGGATCACGATCTAGCGCGGCTGCTGGCATCAACTGAGTCCCGGTAGCCGCCGCTATTCGATCATCCGGCGGCCCGCGGGGGCAATTCGCCCAACACCGCACTAGCCCGTATGCTTGGTTCCCGGGGAATTCGGAGGCGGGGACATGGCGATTTACGAAGAAGTGCTGGCGTGGGCAGAGAGGCTGCCGCCGTGGCGTCAGGACGCACTGCGGCGCCTGTGCGTTCAAGGCGAATGGGACGATGCCGATTTTGGCGAGATTCTCGATCTTGCCAAGCAACACCAAGGAATCGACAGTGCGCTAGACCCTGCGCCGCAACCGATCCCGCTCGCCAGGGATCATTTTCCTGCCGAGGCGAACCAGGACGCAACCGTAGCGCTCACGTCCATGCATACGCTGGTCAACGTCGGGAGAATTCCGAGCGACCAGACCCTGGAGTTCCAGTCGCAGGGGCTCACAGTCGCGTACGGTGGAAACGGCACCGGCAAGTCCGGCTATGCTCGCGTGCTGAAGCAAGCGTGCCATGCCAGGAGCCCCGGCACCGTCTATGCCAATGCCTTCGACCCGAATTTCCCGCAGCTCACGCCGAGCGCCACCATCGCCTTCGAGCTGGACGGCACCCCAGATCAGGCGCTCTGGAGCGGCCAACGCGGGCACATCTCTCGGCACGAACTCCGGGGCATATCCGTCTTCGACGGCGATTGCGCGCGCCATTACCTGCAGGCGCGGGAAGCGGCCACCTTCCAGCCCGTCGCCCTGACCTATCTTCAACAACTGGCCAACGGCCTCAGTCAGGCGCTGCGTCCGCGGCTTCAGGCGGAGATCACCGGGCTCGCGGTGGATGTGACGCCGTTCAACGTCATTCCCGCCGATACCGACGCTGGGCAGGCTGTGCATCCGATCAGCGCCGCAACGGATTTGGCGCGGGCGCGCACAGTTGCCGCGCTCACCGCAGACGAGCACGCAGAGCTTGAACGCCTGCCCCAAGAAATCAACGAAGCGGATCCCACTGCCAAGGCGACGCTGATGGACAACGCCGCGACCAGGGTCGACGAGTTGGTCGACGCCATCTGCGCGGCCGCTGCCGTCATGTCCGACGAAGCGATCGATATCGTGCAGTCGGCGCATCGAAGGTTACTGGACGCCGAAGCAGCCGAGCGGGCTGCGTCGACCTTGCTGCAAACCCAAGATGCCACGCCGCTGCTTCCTGGCACGGGCCAAGGCCCTTGGGCGCTCTTGTTCAACGCCGCGCGCGACTATTCGACCGGTGCGGCGTATCCGGAACAAGCCTTTCCGGTCACCGACGAAGGCGCGCAATGCGTGCTTTGCCAGCAGGAGCTTACGCCGACGGCGAAGGATCGTTTGCAGCGCTTCGATCGCTATGTCCGGGACACGGCGTCCGGAGCCGCTCAGGCCGCGCGCAACGCCTGGCAACAGCTTGTGCGCGACGTTGGACAGGTGACCGTCACGTTTACCGTCTCCCAGGTCATGTCCGAGAGCCTGCGCGGGCGCATTGAGACGCTGCCGGACGATATCCGGATATTCCAGGAGGACCTGGTCTCCCGCCTTCAGTGGCTCAGAACTGCGGTGGCGAACGGAGAATGGCTGGACAGGCCGACGTACCGTGGCGCGAATCCCATCAATTCGATCCGCCAGATCGCTGACAACTTGCGCGCAGAGGCGACCGCATTGCTTGCAAACCTCGACGCGGCAGCCCTGGCGGCGAAGCGGCTTCGCCTGAAAGAACTTGACGCGCGGCGCCTACTGTCGGAGCACATCGACAGCATTGCCCAGGTGGTCAGTTACCTAGGCCGAAGAGTGAAGCTTCAGAAGTGCTTTGACGATATCGGCAACACGCGTCCGATCACCCTATTCGCAGGCCAACTTGCCAAGACCTACATCAGCGAAGCGCTGGCCGGCAGGATGAACGATGAGCTAAGGAAGCTTGATCTCTACCATATTCGCGCTGGGGTCAGTTCAACCGGCGACGCGGGGTCGGTACGCCTTGGCATTCTCCTTTCCGACAGCCGGCTCGACCCGCACCTCGTGCTCAGCGAGGCCGAGCAGCGCATGTGCGCGCTCGCGTACTTCTTCGCGGAACTCCATCAATCGGGGTCCTCTTCTGGGATTGTGTTCGACGATCCGGTCTCGAGCCTCGACCACAACCACCGAACTGCCGTGGCACGAAGAATCGTCGAGGAATGCGCCATCCGGCAGGTCATCGTGTTCACCCACGACGCGGTGTTCTTTGGGGAACTGACAACGCTTTGCGGTGATGCCGGTCAGGCGCCCAGTGTGAAGTCGATCAGCTATCGAGCCGAGGGCCCCGGATATATCGACGCAGGCTTGCCCTATGACATGCGGCGATACCGCGCGCGCATCGCGCAACATCGCGGCGATCACCAAAGGATCGCCGCAAACTTCAACAACCCACCGGGGGACGAAGAAAGGCTTGCGATGCGCAACGTCTACGACGACCTTCGGGTGACGATCGAGGTCGGCATCGAGGACACCATTCTCAATGAGACCGTGGTGAGGTTCCGGGACAACATCTCGGTCGGCCGACTCAACGGTGTGATGATCGTGCAGGATGTGGAATACCGCGAAGTCCAACGCCTGCACAACAAGTGCTGCCGGAACGTCCGGGCGCATTCACACGCCGCGGGCCAGCAGCGTGCAGTCACGCAGCCAGCCGAGCTGCTGCAGGACATCGAAGCGGTGAATGCGCTGTTCCAGGAAATCAACAGACGCAGAGGCTGAGAACATCCGTCACTCGGCTACGCTCCCTGTGCGATGGGGCAGATGCTTTAGGTGATTAGAGGGCAGAGGCAATCCGAGTCCGACCGGCCTCTTCGGGTCGACTCCCGGCGTTCGAACAGACCCAATCGCTCTCGAGCTAGCGAGGCGGAAATCGGCCAGGAGCCGTCGCTCGATAGCGCACTCTGACGCGGGCTTTGTCCGTCCCCTTCGATCCGCCTCAACCTGACCCCACTTCCAGCGAGCACCTGTCTCAATCCATGCGCCCGCCTTCTCCTATAGAGACCCCGAGAAGCTCACGCGCCCGCTATAGCAGTTATCCTGTAACGCGTTGGCGCTCTGCCCGTTCGTCCTAGGAATCCAATGAAATCGAACGACAACCGCACGCTGTCGAAGGCGCGTGCTAACAAGAACGACGAGTTCTACACCCAACTTAATGACATCAGCAACGAACTGAAGCATTACAAGGCCACGTTGAAAGGTAAGACGGTGCTGTGTAATTGCGATGATCCGTTCGAGAGTCACTTTTTCAAGTATTTCGCTCTGAACTTCAACAGTCTGGCGCTCAAGAAACTCATCGTCACCAGCTACTCCGGTTCGCCCATCGCCGGCAAGCAACTTTCCTTTTCGGACATGGAAGGCCTGAAGCCCCAGTGCAAGGCCCCTTACGCGGTGGAAATCAACGAAGTGCCCGACGTCAAGAAGCGGGGTGCGACTGACATTACCGACGTGGAATACCTCCTCAAACGGCGCGCCAACACCTCGCGGACACTCACGGGCGATGACGACTACGCCGCCGGAGACTTTCGCAGCAAGGAATGCGAAGCGTTGCTGAAGCAGTCCGACGTCGTGATCACTAACCCCCCATTCTCCCTGTTTCGCGAATTCGTGGCCCAGTTAGCAGCCCACAAGAAAAAGTTTCTGATTGTTGGCAATCAGAACGCCATCCTCTACAAAGAGTTCTTCAAGCTGATCAAGGACGGGAAACTTTGGCTGGGAGTCGACAACGGCGGCACCAAGTGGTTCAAGGTCCCGGATGAATACGACATCGAAACCGAGTCGCGGAAGAAAATTGTCGACGGCGTTAAGTATTTCTCCATGGGAAGCGTTGTTTGGTTCACTAACCTGGACCACAAGCGGCGTCATGAAACGATGCCGCTCTACAAGAAATACACCAAGAAGGAATACCCGACCTACGACAACTATGACGCCATTGAGGTGAGCAAGGTGGCGGAAATCCCGAAGGACTTTCCGGGGGTGATGGGCGTACCGATTACGTTTCTGGATAAGTACAACGCCGACCAATTCGAGTTGGTCGGATCCAACCGCGGGGTCGACCAGGATCCCAAGGGCGTGTATGGGCGCAGTTCCCTCATCAACGGCAAGGAAACCTTCAAGCGCCTGTTCATCCGCAACCGCCACCCGGAGAAAGCGAAGTGAAGATCACCAAGGAAGACATCAAAGTCGCTGACCTGGTGGAAGGGTTTGAGGACAACGCCGAGCAAGGCGTGTTCGGTTACCACGGCAAGTTGAACATCCGGCCGCCCTTCCAGCGGGAGTTCATCTATGGCGAAAAGCAGCGCAATGCCGTGATCCAAACGTTGATGAAGGGCTTTCCGCTCAACACCATGTATTGGGCCGTCTCCGGCGAAGGGTACGAATTGCTGGACGGCCAACAGCGCACCATCAGCATTTGTCAGTATGTAAATGGCGACTACTCAGTCGAACTAGATGGCACACCCCTGTTCTTCCACAATCTCACCGCCGACAAGAAGAAGAGAATTCTCGACTACGAACTGTCGATCTATATTTGCGATGGCGAGGACAGCGAAAAACTAGACTGGTTTAAGACCATCAACATCGCAGGTGCGAAGTTGACCGACCAGGAGCTGCGCAATGCCGTCTTTGCCGGTCCTTGGCTCACGGACGCTAAGCGCTGGTTCTCGAAGACAGGAGCGCCTGCTGTCGCCGAAGGCCGCGACAAACTGGTGAATGGTGCGCCCTTGCGGCAGGAAGTTCTTGAAACCGCACTGGATTGGTTGTCCGGCCACAAGGACAAAATCGAGAACTACATGGGCGCGCACCAGCACGACCCGGACGCACAAGAACTTTGGCAATACTGGCAAGCGGTGTTTGACTGGGTGAAGCGCACGTACCCGAACCAAGGCAGTGAGCGGACTCGCCTGATGAAGGGCTTACCTTGGGGCGCGTTCTACAACGCCCACAAGAACGACAAACTCAACGCCCAGGTAATTGAGCAGCGATTGGTCAAGCTGATCGACGACGACGAAGTGGACAACAAGAAGGGGATCTACGAATACCTGCTGACTGGGAACGAAAAGACCCTCAACCTGCGCGCCTTCGACGAAAAAACTAAGCAGAAGAAGTACGCCGAGCAAAAGGGCGTGTGCCCTGTCTGCAAGAAGACCTACAAGATCGAAGACATGGAAGCCGACCATATCCTTCCCTGGCACCAAGGCGGCAAAACAGAAATCGGCAACTGCCAGATGTTGTGTAAGAAGGACAACCGGATCAAGAGCGGTAGTTAGACAACCCATCATCGGCAAGATAAGCCATGCCTACAAGGGAGGGCACTGTGCATGTCAAAAATCACAAAGATCGAACACAAGGCCGATCGGGATCGAGTCTGGATATATGTAGACGGGCAGTATTGCTGCAGCGTCCGGGCGCGCACGTTCCCGGCAATGCGTTTACAAGTTGGTCAGGAAATCACATGTGCCGAAATTGAGGAGCGGGAAAAGTTTCATTGGAAAAACACATATGGCCCGGATGCTTGGAATAAGGAGAAAGTGCGCCTTGATCGCGTCAAGACCACGATAGAAGCCTTTGACTCACGGCTTAGCGTCCGGGTCACCGGTTTCGGCGCGGATACTAACGAGTTCATTCCACTCCATCCGGAAGAGGCGGGCAAACCGGATTTAGAGGTGGGCGTGAAGGGAGAAAATCGCTTGCTGGCTTTGGTGGAGGTTACCGGTACTGAACATTTTCGCGGTGGCCACCCGCCCACGTACTGGGTACGGCCGGACAAGTTGGCTTATGCGAAAAACCATCCTGAGCATGATGTATGGATTGTCCTTCACTACGCTGAACCAAAAGAGATCATCGTTGTAATCAAGCCAAACAACCAATTTGAATACCCAGTGCAAAAGTTCAAAATCCGTGATGCCATCGAGAACTACATTGTGTTTTCAGACGATGATCCAGAGTGCATCGGGCTCGAGACGTTCGCCCGGCATTTAATCGATAAAATCTAGCTAGAGTGCAGAGGTCGTGCGCGCTACCAGGCAGGTCTTGTTCTGCCACATCACGACGTGCCAAGGAGTGGAAGAAGAAAAGGCCGCCTGAGTCGAACCGGACATTTAATTGGCAACAGCGGACTGCGCAGCGGTAACCGGCATAGGCGTCAGCCGAACCGGAATCCGCAATCTACACCAGCCTCATAATTTACTGTCCTTTTTCGATAGCCCGTCGGGCTAGGGCGTGATGGGATCGAGCGGGTCCATCGCGCTCGCTGATGGTCCTTGAATGACGAGCTGCACGGCCTGCACGCGATCCGCGCCACGTCCGATCACTTTTGCGGGAGCTGTCGCAAGAGCCGACATCTCCGGCATCTTGCGCAGCGCAGCCCAAAACGCAGGCCCATCGAGCGGCGGTCGATGCTGGGCATCAAGCAAACCCGCACCCCGACACCAGTGTGCCCACGCGTTCACGACGGACGACTTGGGCACCGCACGCGCGGCGGAATCGTAGATCACGCGCTCGGAGTTGAGCCACGCGCGCAGCGGATCGTTGTTTTCCCGCGTGCCCTCCCACAGCGCACGCACGGCCTCCGGCCATTCGGCACGCGGCGGCATCTTCCCGCCGCGCGCCACAATGCGGCGCAGACCGATCAAAATCCAATCGAGCACGATGGCGGCCTCCTGCTCGATCACGATGCGATCAAACTCCGCCACGCGCTCGGCCTCACTGATGGTTTCTGTCCAGCGCACGGGGATGATGCGCAGACGCACGCCGTCCGTCTTGTCTCGATAAAACGGGGGCTGCTGCGCGGTGATGAGCCACTTAGCGCGCATGCGAGCGGTCGTGGCGTCACGACCCTTTTTCTCGATGCTGATCGGCTCGCCCGCCGAAAGTGTCTTGAACGCCTCCTCAGCCCAGGCGCTGGCCTCGGAGACTTCCGAGACGACGATCAGGCTCGCGCCGATCGCCGGCGCGATATGGAAGCGATCCCCCAGCCGGTGCATATCGAGCGCGGCCACGCGTGCGTGAAACGCAGTGACAATGCGCGCGAGCGTGTCCTTGCCGTTCTGTCCACTGCCGCACCACCACGCGGCCACGCGTGCGGCAGGGCCAGTGAAGGTGAGGGCGCATTGTTCTTGAACCAGCGCGCGCACGGCGGGATCGGGCAGACAGCGCGTGAGGAAGCGCCCGAACAGCGACGCTACGGGCGGCTCGCTGGGCGTGTGCTCGGTACCGATGGCGACAGGGCACGGTGCAGCGATGGAGTGTGTCAAACCAAGGGCACGATCCGGCGCGATGGCGACAATGCGGCCATCGGTCTGCACATCGAGATACGCGCCGCGCGTCGGCAGGATCACGCGCGTAGCGCACGGCGCGGGCTTGCGCGCGGACTTCTGCGCGACGACGTCGCATGCGAAATCCCAGGCATCGCACGCCTTGCTGTGCGTGGCCTCGTCCGGCCGGGCGGAGTACAGCCACGCTGACGTTTGAGCGACGCCGTCGCGACGCTGAACAGACGACCACAAGGCACCATCCCACCGCCACACCTCGCCATCATCATCTGCCGAAAGATCGCCCCAGGAGCCGTTCAGCGCGTGCGTGGCGACTTCGACCGCCGCACTCGGGCCTTTGACCTTCTTCGGCTTAGCAGCCGGCACGGCGGGCGCAGCCACGGCGATGGCCTGCTGCTGCGCGGCGAGTGCAAGCTGAAAGCGCTGCGGGTTGAATGCGTGAGGCTGTGGCTTGACGGCCGGCACGCCGTCGCTAATCTGAGTCCTGGGCATCGCACGCCCTCCTGTGATTTCTGTTGTGATCTTGAACGCCCCGGTCGGCACCGGGGCGTTTCTTTACGCGTTGGCTTCGTCGGATTGCTCGGCCGAGGCGCGCAGCGCAGCAGCGAGAAGCATGCGGGCCATGATGCCGGGCGAAACGCTGGACTTGCGCGCCATCATTGCTAGCGCTTCGGCGTCCGCGTCGGCAACGCGCACGCTGATGACGCGAGGCCAGTTCTTCGCTTTCGCCCGGCGCGCGTCGGCAGAGACAGTAAAATTTTCGGCGGTGGTAGACATTGTGATTTGCTCCCGAGATGTGTGTGATCTAGAAAATCAGGATTTGGCAAGCCGTCAACCGATGCCGACAGCGGATTACGCCAAAACTGCGCATTACGACACTCATCCGTA
>Ga0302314_10004554_pt1 | contig 25452 bp, 22 predicted proteins | sample III_Palsa_N2_3_FD_200533 | JGI IMG/M metagenome (GOLD analysis project Ga0302314, IMG submission 200533) | Peat permafrost microbial communities from Stordalen Mire near Abisko, Sweden - III_Palsa_N2_3 | ecosystem: Environmental > Terrestrial > Soil > Palsa > Peat permafrost | place: Sweden... | reverse complement strand
CGTCTCCAAGCGCGCGCCGGCCCACATCATCCTGATGACCTGCGCCACGGCGACCAGCCCGGAGCGCGACGTGCTCTCCAGCGGCGCCTCGGGCTACCTCGCTCGCCCGATCACCGAAGACGGCCTGCTCGCCGCCCTCGCCACCGCCGTCGGCTCGGCCGCCGATGACTCCCTGACGCTGATCGGGGACGCGGCCTAGCGCCACATCGTCCCTCATCCTGAGGCGCCCGCGCAGCGGGCCGCGAAGGACACAGCCGGCGAGGTTACGTCCTTCGAGGCTCGGCTCGGCTCGGCTCGCACCTCAAGATGAGAACAGTTATGCAGACGCCGTCTGCTTCGCCTCGGCGCTCCAGTAGTCCAGCGCGTCCTTCAGGCCGCTCTCCAGATCGAAGCGTGGGCGAAAGCCCACCTCCGTAGTCAGCCGGGTGGTGTCGGCGACGATGCGGACCGGTTCGTCGGCCCGGTCCGGTAGCGCTCCGAGCTTGATCAATTCAGGGCGGCCGGCCAGTTCGCCCAGCTTGGACGCCACCTCGGCCACCCGCGCGCCATGGCCAGCGCCGACATTGATGGTGTCGGTCACCCCCGACAGCGTTATCGCCGCCAGCGCCGCGCCGCAGTCGCGGACATCCATGAAGTCGCGCACCGCCAGCCCTTGCGAACAGCGGGCGGCCTCGCCGCGCACCAGGGCGCGGGCCACGCTGGCCACCAGGCGGCGGTAGTCCTCGTCGGGTCCGTAAAGGAAGAACAGGCGCGCCCAGGCGAACCCCAGGCCCTGGGACGCGAACAGGGCGTCGAGCACCGATCGGGCGCTGCTCTTGGCGATGTCATAGAGGGTGTGGCCAGCGAGCGGCGTTGTGCGCTCGTTGCAGTCTTCCGTGGACGGCCAGTTGTATTCGAAACAGGTGCCGACGCCGGTGAAATGCCGGCAGCCGTGCTCCATCGCCGAACGCGCCAGGATCAGGCTGGAGGCGACCCAGTCGGCGTTGGCTGGATCGGTCCAGAAGACGCCGTGATCGACACACCAGGCCAGGTGCAGCACCGCATCCGGCTTCACCTTGCGCGCGATGCCGGCGGCGTTTTCCGGGTCAAGCAGGTCGAGGCTGTGCCATTCGCAGTCGATTGGCAGGACGTCGCGCGCGACCGCATGCACCTCGGCCCCAGCCTCAATCAGGGTGCTTACCGCATGGCGGCCGACAAAGCCCGAGGCTCCGGTGACGAGAACGCGCATTAGCGGGACTTTGGCCAGAGCCTGCGCGGCGCGTCAATAAAAGGCGGCGGGGGAGCCGATTCCAAGCTCAATTGGCCGACTTAGTGGGCGTGATCGTCGTGCCCGTCTTCATGCGGGTCCATCAGCTTGTGGGCATGGATGATGAAGTAGCGCATCAGGGCGTTGTCGACCGTGGCCTGGGCGCGAGTCTTCCAGGCAGCGCGCGCCTCGGCGTAGTTGGGATAGGCGCCGACCCATTCGACCTTTTTCAGGTTGCGGAATTCGGTCCCGCCGATCTCCGTCAGCTCGCCGCCGATGACCATGTGCAGAAGCTGTTTGTCGGGCATATGCCCCTCCTCATCAATTCGGCAGGTCGATAGGCTGGGTGCGCGACAAGATCAACCGGTGCAGCGCCGGACCGGCGCAGACCAAGCTGGCCGAGACCGGTTTGGGCTGATTGTAGCCGAGCAGCCGGCCTTGGTGGTCCGTGACCAGGCAGCCCGCCTCCCTGGCGATCAGATCGCCGGCGGCCATGTCCCATTCGTTCTTCGGCGACAGGGCCAGCATGGCGTCGACATCGCCACAGGCCACCGAACAGAGCCGATAGGCGATGGCGTTGCGGCTCTCAACCCGCATCTCGGGCCAGGGTGTCGGCCAGGCGGGGTGTTTGAGCATGGCCAGATCCGCCAGCATGGCCGAGCCTTCCAGATACAGGGTATCGCTGGCGCGGATCGGCTTGCCGTTCATGCGCGCGCCGCCACCGGCGGTCGCTTCAAATACCTCGCCGCGATCGGGCGCGGCGACCACGCCGGCGATGGGCCGGCCGTTCTCCACCACCGCGATCGAGACGCCCCACCAGGGCCGGTCGCGGATGTAGGCGCGGGTGCCGTCAATGGGATCGACGATGAAGACACATTGACGCGACAGCCTGGCCGGATCGTCCGCCGTCTCCTCGGACAGCCAGCCATAGTCCGGGCGGGCGGCCATGAGCGTGTCGCGCAGATAGGCGTCGACGGCGAGATCGGCGTTGGTGACGGGGCTGCCATCCGCCTTGGTATGGCGCTCAAGGCCGGCGGCGCGCATGGCGACCGCCATGTCGCCGGCGACGACGGCCGCCTCGCGGATCAGCTCCAGATCCGCGAGCGCCGTTTCGGTCATCGGCCCGCGATCGCCAGGGCGTCGATGAGGAGGGATGGGGAATTGGCCGAGCCTCGAATCTCCAGGTCCGCCCCCACCACCAACCGTCCGTACATATCGATCAGATTGCCGGCGACGGTGATCTCATTGACCGGATAGGCGATCTCGCCCTTCTCGAACCAATGGCCCGAGACGCCCACGGACCAGTCGCCGGTATTGCCGTTGAGGGACGGGCCGAACATGGAGGTGACCAGCAGGCCTTCGCCTGCGTCGGCCATCAGGCCGGCCAGATCGCGGTCGCCGGGCTCCAGGGTCAGGTTGGAGGTCGACACCCCCGGCGGGCCGGCCAGGCCGCGCGAGGCGTGACCGGTAGTGGTCAGGCCCAGCTGGCGGGCCGAGGAGCTGTTAAGCAGCCAGGTGGTCAGGACGCCCTTGTCGATCAGGGCGCGGCGCTGGTTGGCCACGCCTTCGTCGTCGTAAGGGCTGGACCCCAGCCGGCGCGGCAGGTGCGGGTCTTCGATCAAGTTGATGGTGTCTGAAAACAGCTTCTCGCCCAGCTTGTGCTTCAGGAAGGAGGTGCCGCGGGCGATGGCGGGGCCGGCGATGGCGCCGATCAGCGGGCCGATCAGGGACGAGGCGAGGCGGTTTTCAAAAATCACCGGCGCGGTGGTCGAGGCGATCTTGCGCGCGCCCAGCCGCTGAACCGCGCGATGCCCGGCCTCCGTGCCGATCGCGGTAGGCGTCGGCAGCTCCGACCGCCAGCGTTGGCTGCGGCCCTCGCCGCCGATCTCCATGCCGTTCTCATCCTGCGCCAGGGCGGTGGCGTAGAGGGAAAAGCCGGTGGCCTCATGCAGGCCGGAAAACCCGCTCGAGGTGACCAGGCGCCAGCGCGAGGCCGACCAGGAGGCCGAGCCTCCGTCGCTGTTGCTCACGCCAGGCACGGCGCGCGCGGCGACCTCCGCCTCGCGCGCCTGTTCTTCAAGTTCGGTGGCGGAGGGCTCGGTGGCGTCGAACAGCTCCAGGTCCCGGAACGGTCCGCGCGCCAGGCGCTCTGGGTCGGCAAGACCGGCATAGGGCTCGTCGGGGGCAAGCCGGGCCATGGCCACGGCGCGTTCGATCAAGCGGGCGCGGGCGTCGGCGGACAGATCCGAGCCAGACACCGTCGCCTGCTTCCTGCCAACGAAGACACGCAGGCCCAGGTCCCGCGCCTCTTCACGTTCGACCTCCTCCAGCGCGCTATTGCGCACGGTGATCGACAGCGACTGCCGTTCGGCGGCGACCGCCTCGGCGCCGTCGGCCCCCGCTTTCAGCGCGGCGGCGACGACCTCATGCAACAGGTTTTCATCCATGCCGCCTTATGGCCGATGCGGCGTGCGAGGAGCAATGGGGATGTGTGCCGCGGCGCCGGGTCTATTCCACGCATAAGCGCCAAGTTTGGCCGCCATATAAAAGATCCTCATCCTGAGGCGTGAGGCGGAGCCGAGCCTCGAAGGACGCACGGAGCCGCCGCCGCGTCCTTCTAGGCCCGCTGTGCGGGCGCCTCGGGATGAGGAATTGGGATTAAAGCCGCCGCCAAAAGTGGCGGCCCCAGACTATTCAGCCGGAACGGCCACCAGCACCGTCCGCCGCAACCGCACCGGCGCGGACTCGGGCAGGAGAACCACCGCGAGCAGGCCGATCACGGAAGCGGTGACGCGGTAATAGGCCGGCGCCAGCGGCTGGCCGGTGGTGTGGATCAGCCAGGCCACGACCAGCTGGGCGGTGCCGCCGAAGATGGAGATGGCGACGGCATAGACCAGGCCGACGGTCAGGCTGCGCATCCGTGGCGGGAACGACTCCGTCAGCGAGGTCAGGATCGCCGCGCCGCCCAGCGACGACGGTATCGCGATCGCCGCCACGGCCAGATCGAGGATGATGGGCGTCGGATGGGCGATGACCATCATGAAGGCCGGAATGGTGGCCGCAGCCGAGACGAGGACCCCGCCGAACAGCAACACCCTGCGGCCGAACAGGTCGGACAACCAGCCCCCTAGCGGCACGAACACCAGGGTGCAGACGCCATTGATCACGCCGGCGCCGAACGCGCCCTGCGCCCCGATGTGCAATGTATCCATGGCGTAGGTGGTCATGTAGCTGCCGACATAGGTGGAGATGGTGCCGTTGGTCAGCAGCATCAGCCCAAGCACCACCAGCCTCCACGGCACGGGCTCGCGGACCGGCTCGGATCCAGGTGATGTCAGATGCGGCGCGGACTCCGGCAGGCTGCGCCGAACCAGGATTCCAAAGGGAACGATCGACAGGCCGATCACAAAGCCGATGCGCCAGCCCCAATTTTGCAGCGCCGCCGCCGACATGGTCATGGACAGGATCAGAGCGACCAGGGAGGCGGCCATGATGGCCACGCCCTGGCTGGCGCTCTGCATGCCGCCGAAGAAACCGCGGCGGTTCGCGGGCGCAGCCTCGACCATATAGGCGGTGCTGGGTCCCACCTCGCCACCGAGGGCGAAGCCTTGAATCAGCCGGGCAAGGATCACCAGGATGGGGGCGGCGATACCGATCTGGGCATAGCCCGGCGTCACCGCGATACCAAACACGCCGACCGCCGCAAGCATGAAGGAGATCATCATCGCCCGGGTGCGGCCCAGCCTGTCACCCAGCCGACCCAACACCAGGCCGCCGATGGGTCGGGTGATGAAGCCGATGCCGAACGTGGCCAGGGAGAGCAGTAGGCTGACGGTCGGGTTGTGCGACGGGAAGTAGGTCTTGCCGATGTAGATGGCGAAGGTCGAGTAGAGGATGAAGTCGAAGAATTCGAGCCCATTGCCCGCCGCCACGGCCAACACATGGCTGACCTTCAAACGGCGCGGCGCCGTGTCCATCGCGAGACTGGTCATCCGTCGCATCCCCGGGAACTGGCGCAAACGCCGCCCCACACGATGAGGCGATGGGAAGTCTGCCTCCGTCAAGAGTTGGTCCAGAAGGCGCGCTCCATGGCGACATTCCGCTCAAGGTTTGCCCATTGCGCCAATCGCGGCTAGCGCCAATGGCGGCCTGCTCCGATTTGACATCTAATGCGGTCGGGCCGTCCGCGACGGCCAATCCAGGGGGTTTTTTGACCATCACGTCCATCGAGACCCGCGAGGCCGGGCTGCACAAGGCGCTGACCAAGGGTCAGGCGATCATGATCAGCCTCGGCGGAGCGCTGGGGACCACCATCTTCCTCTCCAGCGGCTTCGCCCTGGGCTACGCCGGGCCCGGCGTCATGGTCAGCTATGCCATCGCCGGTCTGATCGCCGTGGTGATGGTGTTCAGCCTGTCGGAAATGGCGGTGGTGCACCCCACCGCCGGCTCGTTCGGCGTCTATGCCGAGCTCTACCTGAACCCCTGGGCCGGCTTCGTGGTCCGCTACGGCTACTGGTTCGCCGAGGTCGCCGCAACTGGATTCGAGGCGATCGCGGCAGGCATCTACATGACCTACTGGTTCCCGAGCGTACCGGTCTGGATGTGGTCGATCGGCTTCGCCTTCATCGTCCTTTGGGTGAACAGCCGCTCGGTCAATAATTTCGGGACGGTGGAATACTGGTTCTCCTGGATCAAGGTCAGCGCCATCGTCCTCTTCATCATCCTCGGCCTCGCCCACATCTTCGGCCTGGGGAGCAAGGCCGTAGGCCTTCACAATCTCTATGCCTTGCCCGGCGGCTTCTTCCCCCACGGCGCCCATGGCGTGTGGATGGCGGTGATCGTGGGCATGCTGTCCTTCGTTGGCATCGAGGTGGTGGCCGTCACCTCCGGCGAGGTGGCCGAGCCGCGCAAGGCCATTCCCGCCGCCCTGCGCGGCATGGCGGTCCGACTCTTCCTCTTCTACGTCCTGGCGCTCGGCGTGGTGGCGGCTCTGATCCCCTGGAACCAGCTTGGCGGCAGCGTGGCGGTGGCCCAGAGCCCGTTCGTGAAGGTGCTGGGGATGAGCGGCATCCCCTATGCCGCCGGGATCATGAATTTCGTCATCATCAGCGCGGCGTTGTCGGGGATGAACACCAACGTCTACCTTTGCTCGCGCATGCTGTTCTCTCTGGCGCGTGGAGGCTATGCGCCGAAGGCCTTGGGGCAACTGTCCAAGGCCGGCGCGCCGGTGGCCGCGGTCGTCCTGTCTGGCGTTTGTATTCTGGCGTCGGCGGCCCTGTCCGCCATCACCCCCAAGGCCTACGCCTATCTGCAAGGCATCGCCCTGTTCGGCATGATCACGGTCTGGATTCTCATCCTCCTCAGTCATTTGCGGTTCCGACGGGCTCACCGGGCCGCTGATCTGCCCGTGCGCATGCCCTTCTTCCCGGTGCTGCAGCTGCTCGGCCTCGGCCTGCTCGCGGCCCTCGCCGCCACCTTGGCGCTCGACAAGGACTGGAACCTGTCCTGGATGGTCGGCGTGCCCTGGCTGCTGTTGCTGACGGCGGCCTATTTCATCTGGAAAAAAGCCGCGCCCGGACGGGCAAAGGCGGTAGCCTCTGCGGCGGCGACAGCCGATACATCCATCATCGCGCCCTAGAGGCGGCGGCGCAGTTCCCGGGGGACCTCAGAGTTTGGAAATTCGCATTCTGCGTGGCGAGGAGATCAAACAGCTCCTGACCATGGAGGCCTGCATCGACCTGATGCACACGACCATGATCGCCGTCTCCGAAGGCCGAGTCAGCATACCGCCACGCACGGTGATGAAGGTCTCGGGGGACGGGATGCTGGGCAATATGCCGGGCTATCTGGCCGAGCCGGACTGTTTCGGCGTCAAGCTGCTCAGCCTGTTCCCCGGCAACACCGCCGCCGGCTATTCCTCCCACCTGGGCCTGGTGCTGCTGTTCGAGCCCAAGCACGGGCTGCCGGTGGCGATGATGGACGCGGCCGAGATCACCGCCATCCGCACCGCCGCGGTCAGCGGCCTGGCGACCAGGCTGCTGGCCCGCGAGGACGCCGGCGACCTGGCCATCCTGGGTGCGGGCGAGCAGGCGCACAGCCACCTGGCCGCCATGCTGGCCGTCCGCCCGATCCGGCGGGTGCGGGTATGGTCGCGGACGATGGACAGCGCCAAGGCGTTCGCCGCCAGCGCCGGCAAACACCACGGCATTGAGATCGAACCGCTTGAAAGCGTGCGCGAGACCGTCGAGGGCGCCGACCTGATCTGCACCGTGACCATGGCCAAGACACCGATCCTGGAAGGCGAATGGATCGCGCCGGGCGCGCACCTGAATGTGGCGGGCGCCAGCCGGCCCAACGCCGTCGAGATCGACACCCCGATGGTGACCCGGTCGCGCTATTTCTGCGATTTCCGTCCGTCGGTCTTCAACGAAGCCGCCGAATATCTGGAAGCGATCAAGTCTGGCGCGATCACGCCCGAGCATATCCTGGGCGAGATCGGCGAGGTGGCGAACGGGAGCAGGCCCGGTCGGACCGGGCCTGAAGATATCACCCTGTTCCGGTCTCTCGGCGTCGCCCCGGAAGATTTGGCGACGGCCCACTATGTGCTTGAGCAGGCGCGCGCCAAGGGCGTCGGCCAGACGGTGGAGTTTTAAGGCGTGAGCGAACTTCATCTGCCCTCCGCCGCCGAGGTGGACGCCGCCCGCGCCAACATCGCCGGAGTCGCGCGCCGCACGCCATTGTGGAAGCTGGACGTCGATGTTCCTGGCGCCGACATCTATCTGAAGCTGGAGAACCTTCAGCCGCTGGGCTCGTTCAAGATCCGCGCGGCGACCAATGCGCTGAAAGCCGCTGGGCCTGAAGTGGTGGCCAAGGGCGTGTTCAGCCCCAGCGCTGGGAACTTCGGCCTGGGGCTGGCCCTGGCGGCGAGCAAGCTGGGCGCACCGGTGACCATCATCGCCCCCACCACCGCCGCCGAGACCAAGGCGGCGGCGCTGCGGGCCCTGGGCGCCACCGTGATCCGCGTGCCCTTCGACGAATGGTGGCAGGTGCTGACCACGCGCCGTTACGAGGGCGTGGACGGCGTCTTCTTCCATCCCGTCGCGGACTCGGCCGTGGTGGCCGGCAACGCCACCATCGGCGCGGAAATCCTCGAAGACCTGCCGGAACTCGACACCGTCATCGTCCCCTTCGGCGGCGGCGGGCTGATCAGCGGGATCGGCTCAGTGATGCGGCGCGAGCGGCCCAAGGTGCGGATGATCGCCGTTGAGGCCGAAAGCGGGACGCCGATGGCGGCGGCGCTGGCGGCGGGCAAGCCGACCAAGGTCGACTACAAGCCCGGCTTCGTCGATGGCATCGGCAGCACCACGGTGCTGGACGAGATGTGGCCACTGGTGCGCGCGACGGTGGACGAGGCGGTCTGCGCCAGCTTCTCCGAGATCACCGGCGCCATCCGGCTGATGGCCGCCAAACACCGGGTGATCGCCGAGGGCGCGGGCGCCGCGGCGCTGGCGGCGGCGATGGCCGGGCGCGCGGGCGGCGGGACCATCGTCTGTGTGGTGTCCGGCGGCAACATCGACGGGTCCAAGCTCAGCCCCATCCTGGAAGGCAAGGACCCGGCATGATCGCCCAAAGCGAACTAGGCCGTATCGTCTTCGGCTGCGGCAACTTCGGCGGTCTCGGCTCTTCGCCTGACCTGCGTGACAAGGGCGACGGCCGCGAGGCGGCGATGACCCTGCTGGACCACGCGAGCGCCATTGGGCTGACCAGGTTCGACACCGCCAACACCTATGGCGGCGGCGACAGCGAGCGGCTGCTGGGAGAGTGGCTGGCGTCCAAGACGACAGCCTTCCGGGCCGGGCTCCAGGTGGCGACCAAGGTCGGCAACCCGCACGGCTGTCCGGAGGGCGACACGCCGCTCAGCCGCGCCCAGGTGGCGCGGCATCTGGATGAATCCCTGCGTCGTCTGGGCCTCGAACAGATCGGCCTCTACTACATCCATGAGTTCGACCATGTGACGCCACTGGAGGAGACGCTGGAGGCGATGGATCGGGCGCTGGCGGCCGGGAAGATCGCCAAGTTTGGGGTCTCGAACGCGTCTATCGACGATTTGAAGGGCGTGCTGGCCCTGACCAGTGGCGAGCTTCGCGCTGCGTTCAGCCATGTGCAGAACGAGTTCAACCTGATCGAGCAGAAGGACTTGGCCGAGGCGATCCCGCTCTGTCAGGCCGAAGGATTGTCCTATGTCGCCTTCAGCCCGCTCGCCGGCGGCTTGCTGAGCGGCAAGTACCGGGCCGGCCAAACGGCCTCGTCTGGCCGGCTGAACGACGCGCCGCACTTCTACGAGCACCTGCTGACGCCGCAGACCTTCGCCGCCATCGACGGCCTGCGCGCCCGCGCGGAGACGCAAGGCTGGACCGTACCGGGCGCGGCGCTGCGGTTCATTCTCGACACGCCTGGAGCGGCCGGCCTGATCATCGCGCCTCGGTCCGTGGCGCAATTTGATGGATATGGCCTGGCCTAGTCGCCGTCTCGGTTTTGCGGGAGAAGAGGGCTATTTCCAGATCGGCTTGCCGGATCCCGGCAGCCCCAATCGGCCCCATTTCTCCGTGACCGTCTCGACCACCTCGGCGTCCATGCCCAGCTTGCGGCCCCATTCACGGTGGGTTTCCGGCGGCCATTTGTCGGTGGCGTCCAGGCCGATCTTCGAGCCCAGGCCGGACTCCGGCGAGGCGAAGTCCAGATAGTCGATCGGCGTGCCTTCGATCAGGGTGATGTCGCGCGCCGGGTCCATCCGCGTGGACAGGGCCCACATCACATCCTTCCAGTCGCGGGCGTCGATGTCGTCGTCCACGACGATCACCCATTTGGTGTACATAAACTGGCGCAGATAGGACCAGACGCCCAGCATCACCCGCTTGGCGTGGCCCGGATAGGCCTTCTTGATCGACACCACGGCGATGCGATAGCTGCAGCCCTCCGGCGGCAGCCAGAAGTCGACGATATCGGGAAACTGCTGCTGAAACAGTGGGATGAACACCTCGTTCAGCGCCTCGCCCAGTACGCTGGGCTCGTCGGGCGGCCGGCCGGTGAAGGTGGTCAGATAGATGGGGTCGCGCCGCATGGTGATGGCGCTGACTTGGAAGACCGGGAACTTCTCCACCGAATTATAGTAGCCGGTGTGGTCGCCGTAGGGGCCCTCATCCGCATAGTCGTCGAACAGCACATGGCCCTCGATGACGATTTCGGCATTGGCCGGCACCATCAGCGGCACGGTCTTGGCCGGCACCAGCTCGGCCGGCGCGCCGCGCATCAGCCCGGCGAATTGATACTCGGACAAGGTGTCCGGCACGGGCGTCACAGCGGCCAGGATCAGCCCCGGATCGGCGCCGATCACCGCACAAGCCGGAAGGGAGGTGGGGCCCGTCCGGCCCGCGGCTTCCTTGGCGCGTCGGTGATGCTGCGCCCCGCCGCGGTGCGCCAACCAGCGCATGATCGCCCGATCCTTGCCCAACACCTGCATGCGGTAGATGCCAAGGTTGAAGTCGTCCTCGCGGCTGTCGGACGGCCCCTTGGTCACCACCAGCGGCCAGGTGATCAGCGGCGCCGGCTCGCCGGGCCAACAGGTCTGCACCGGCAGCTTGGTCAGGTCGATGTCGGCGCCCTTCAGCACCACCTCCTGCACGGGCGCCCGCTTGACCGTCTTTGGCCGCATGCCCAGCACCGTCCTGGCCAGGGGCAGCAGGTCGATGGCGTCCTTCACGCCGCGTGGCGGCTCCGGCTGGCGCAGAAAGGCCAGCAGTTCGCCCACCTCGCGCAGCTCGCCGGCCGTGGTGCGCTCAACCCCGTTCAGCGTCACCCCCATCGCCACCCGCTTGACCGTGCCGAACAGGTTGGCCAGGCAGGGAATGTTTGAGGGCTCCCCATCCGCTCGAATGGGATTTTCAAACAGCACCGCCGGCCCGCCCTCGGCCAGCAGGCGCGTGCAGATCTCGGTCATCTCCAGCACGGTCGAAACGGGCTCGGCGACCCGCACCAGCTCGCCCGCCGCCTCCAGCTTGGCGATAAAATCCCGTAAGGACCGATAGGCCATCAGGCGCTCCAACTGCTTCGCCTGCTTTTGGCACAGCCCGGCCGTGGCGGGAAATCGTCGATGCTTCGACAAGCTCGGCATGAGGCCTTAAACTCACCGCATGCTGTTCGAAGTCGACATCACTGATGCGCCCGCCCGGTTCGCCGAGCTGATCGAAACCATCGACGCCGGCTATGGCGTGCTGATCAAACGCGGCGAGGAGATCGTCTGCCGGCTCGTTCCGGAAAGCGCCTTCGCGCCGACGCCCGAGGACGAGGACGAGGGCCTGACCGCCGAACAGCGTCACGCCAAGGATGTGCTTGGGGCATTCCAGTCAATGATGAACGACGAGTTCTAGACTGAGGCATCCAGGCTAACCGCGTCGCCGGCGCTCGCCCCCTCCGTCGCTTCGCGCCACCTCCCCCACTGCGCTTCGCTTGCAAGGGAGGAAGCCTGCGCTGATCTTACTCCTCCCCCGTGAGCGCAGCGAAACGGGCGGAGGTGGCGCGGCGCTGAAGCGTAGCGAAAGCGACGTGACGGAGGGGGCGAGCGCCGGCTGGCGTCCTACCCCCCACTGCGTCACGTTCGTACCGAGCGTAGCCCCTACTGCGCCGCCGCGAACAGCAGTTGCTGCGAGGAGTTGTCCAGCACGCCGGTGCCGGGCAGGCCTTGGTCACGTTGGTAGGCGGCGACCGCCAGCTTCAGCGCCGGCGACGACGATCCATCCGTGGGGCCTTGGTAGTAGCCCAGTCGCGATAGGGCGTGCTGCAGGTTGGCGGTGGCCGGATCAGCCGCGGTGGCCTGGACGGCGGCCACTGGCGCGAGACCATCGGCCCCTGTCCCTTGCGGGTGGAAGCCCTGGGCGGCGCGGTCGGCGGTCTGCTGCGCCTCCGCCGACAGCTGGCCCTTCATCCGCTGGGCGCTGTTGCGGCTCTCGGCGTCGCCGGAGCGGGCGGCGATCAGATACCACTTATAGGCCTCGGCGGGGTTCTGGCTGACCCCGAAGCCTTCTTCGTAAAGCCGGCCCAGATTGTACTGGCTGTCCACCAGCCCGAGGTCGGCTGCGCGCCGAAACCATTGCGCGGCCTGGGTCAGGTTCTTGTCCCCGCCCGAGCCTTCAAAATAGTAGAGCGCCAGGTTGTGCATCGCCTTGCGGTCGCCGGCTTCCGCCGCCCGCTGGGTCCAACGCCGCGCCTCACCCAGGTCCTTGGTCAGGCCGGCCTGGCCGTCCTCATAGAGCTTGGCGAGATAGAATTCCGCGGGTGCATAACCCAGGTTGGCCGCCTTGCGTAGCGACTCGATGCCCGTGTTGTCGTGGCTTTCGATCCGCCGCGCGCCATCGGCATAGAGGGCCGGCGCCTGCATCGCCGCGTCGGTCGTCGGCGTTTGCGACGGCGACAGGGCGGCGCCCGGCGCGGTGATTCCGGTTCCGGCCAGCGGGGTGGGGTTCAGGGCCACGGCGGCCATCGGCCGCTCCAGTTCCGAGCCGACCGGCCCCGGGGCGATCTTGATCCCGCCGCCCAAGGCGTCGGCGACGCGCTGCGGCAGGTTGCCGGACGGATGGCCAGCGATCAGCTCATAGCCCAGCGCCGTAACGCCGGTGGCGGCGAAGAGGCCTGTCACCAGCAGCGCATTGCGCAGGCCGCCGGAGGCGCGCTTGGCCTTCTTTTCACGGCCGACGCCGAAGCCCGAGAACAGCGAGCCGAGCTCGGGTGCGGTCTTGGCCTTGGCTTGCGCCGGCGCGTCGCCAGAGGCGCCGCGGGCCGCCGCGCGCGCCTGCTCGATCAGCTCACGCGTGCTGGTGGGGCGGGCGGCGAAGATGGCTTCGTCTTCCGCGTGGGCTTCCGGCGCCTGGAAATCAGGCTCGATCCTGGGCGCCGGCGCCGCGGCGTAGGCCGAGATCGGCGGAGACGAGGGTTCGACCTTGAGGAAGCCGTCGTCGGCGTCGATCTCGTCGTCCTGCCCCGGAATGTCGAACGGGTCGGCGAGGTCGGCCTTCAGCTTCTCGCCGAACGGCGCGGCATCGTCGAAGACGCTCGGCGACCGGTAGGCTTCCGGCTCGTCCAGTTCGGGCTCGCCGAAGCTTGGTTCGATAAAGCCGCGCGGCGTGAGCAGGTCCGGCTCGCGCTCGCTTGTTTCTTCGCGACCAAAAGCCCGCGTCTCGTAGCGGTTGTCCGGCAACGGCGCCGACGAGAAGCTGTCCTCTCCGAAGGGCGCCACGCCCGGATCGGAGAAGCTGGACGAAGCCGGCGGTGCGGGCGGCGGCTCGTTCAGCCGGCGCTGGGTTTCCGCCAGCCGCTGGTCGATCCGCTCGCGGGCGTCTTCGAGCAGGCGGGCGGTGCGCTCCTCGCTCTGGCGGATGCGATCGGCCAGTTCGGTCGAAACCCGCTCCTGCCGGTCTTGCAGACGCTCCGACACGCGGGTCATCTGATCGCCGACGTCGTCGATGGCCTGGGCGGACCGGCGTTCAGCGTTGGCGATGCGTTCGGCCAGGCGTTCGGTAATGCGGGCGATCTCGCCGCCCAGCTTCTCCAGCGCCTGGGCGCCGGCGGCATCGAACTGGGTCAGGCGCGCATCCATGGTGTTGGCGATCCGGCTCATCTCGCCGGTGACCTGCTGCATGGAGCTGGCGGTGGTTTGCTCCACGTCGTTGACCCGTCGGCCCAAAGTCTCGGCCATACGCAAAACCTCATGACCCATGCGCTCGATCGCCTGAGCCGAGCGCCGCTCCGCCGCCTGAACGTGGCCGTTCATCTCCGCCAGCGTCCGCTCCATGCGGTCGAAGCGGCCGTCCGCCGACACCCTGATCTTTTCCGCCATCTCGGCGCGGGCGGCGTCGACCCGGTCTGACAGGCTGGCGGCGATACGCTCCAGACCCAGCTCGGAGCCGCGCCCCTCGATGCGGGACTCGGCGGCGCCAAGGCGATCGTCGAGATGGGCGAAGGAGATTTCCAGACCCTTCAGCGCACCGCTGGTGCGCGCCTCGGCCTGTTCCAGCCGCTCGGCGATGCGGGTGACGACGGTGTCCACAAGATCGGCGCCGCCGACGCCCGCGGGACCCGCCTCGACCCTTTCGGCGACCGCGTTGAGGTCCTGGCGCAGTTCGCCGATCTGATCACGGGTGCGCGCCTCGCCGTCGTAGAGATGGCCGGCGACCTTGCCGAGCGCCGACTCCATCGCCCGCAGGGCCTCGACCGAACGCGGGCCGGCGGCCTCCTGCTCGATGCGGCGCAGGCGGTCGACGATGCGGTTCTGGTCTACCTTCAGGTCGTCGGCCAGGCCTTCGAAGCGGGCGGCGACGGCGGTCTGCTCGCGCTCGGCGGCGCCCAGGCGCGAGACCAGGCCCGACACGGACTGATCGACGCCGCTGATGGCCAGGGTCGAGCGATGCTCGGCCGCCTCGATCCGCGCCGACAGCCGCTCCAGCGCCTCGGTGACCCGGAAGATTTCGTCGCCGGCGTGCTCGGGAGCCTCGATGCGGCGATAGGGCGATGGCGCTTCGCGGCCAAAGCTGGCGTAGCGCGCCGGCGGCGGCTCTTCGGGCATGGGGCCGTCTTCCAGGATCACCTGGTTCAGCCACTCGCCCAGAGTCATGCCGGAGCGCCGCGCGAGATCCTTAGCGATCTCGCGCGCCTTGGGGTCGATCCCCTTTACGCTCCAAGGCGCCCCCGCGGTCATCCCGAATCGGTCTCCACGCACACCAACGTTTGGACGCTAGCCACCGAGCCCTAGTGTGTAAACGCGAGGTTAACGCTAAATATAGCGTTATCGCCGATTCCTGTGGATGACTGGCTAAACCGACGGGGACAGGTCCTTTCTGGGCGGCAAAGGTTAACGAACCCTTTATGGTTAACGGGAGGTTGACAGGCGCATTACCTCGGATCGCCGGATGCGGGCGCAGCCGGCCCAGGCCAAATGACCCCTTCAGCCTGTTGCCTGAGATCGATGAACTCGAGCACGGTATTGCGGAAATGCTGCCGAGTGACGCCGCCGGAGATGAAGTCCATTCGCCAAAGGTCGAGTTCGTTCCCGTAGGCCGCGACCGAGGTGTAATAGTAATCTAACTTCTTGGCTAAGGCCTCAGCGTGAGCCGGCGTATCCAACCGCCAGATCGCCGCGATCTTGAATTCGGGACAGGCCATCGCCTCACCCGCACCCTTGCAGGTCATCCCCTCGAACAAGATATGCCGATCAGGCTCGAGGGCCGCCGCGATCGTGAACCCGTCGGACGAATAGTCCACCTTCTCCACCTTTGCGCCGGCCTCAGCCAACACGTCGCGGGCGTCTTTGACGCTGACCGTGTCCATCAAGGCGATGGCTACGGGCTCATCTGCGCGCGCCGCGGGAACAGCGACAAGGGCCGCCAGCACTGCGCAATAGACTGTGAAACCGCTCAAAGCACCCGCCCGCATCCTGCCCCGCCCTCCTCACACCAACCCAACCTGAAGCTAAGCAGGCGTTTACACAACCGGGACGGCGGGCCCGACCACACTACAAAACCAGCCCAGAAATGTAGGTCTGGAATAAACTATTGTTTAGATTAAATAATTTCATCATTCTATGATATATTTTAATCCGTGTTCAGATTAATTTCTTGCGCTGATCCATCACGGGTGTAGCCTCGCCCTCTCGGAGGTCGAGATGACGGACGTGGACCTTGTATTGCGGCTGCTGCTGGCGGCGGTGCTAGGCAGCCTGATCGGCGTCGAGCGCGAACGGCTGGCCTGGACCGCGGGCTTGCGCACCCACATGCTGGTGAGCGTCGGCGCCTGCCTTTGCATGATTGTTTCGGCCTACGGCTTCAACTCGGTGCTGGGTCCACACATTATCCTGGACCCTTCCCGCGTGGCCGCCCAGGTGGTCAGCGGTGTCGGCTTCCTCGGCGCCGGGTCGATCATCCTCCGCAACGAGGTGGTGAAGGGGCTGACGACAGCGGCCAGCCTGTGGGCCGTCGCGGCGGTCGGCCTCGCGGTGGGCGGCGGGCTCTATGTGGCGGCCATCGCGGCGACATTGATCATTCTCATCATCCTGGCGGGCGTAAAGCCTCTGGAGGAGCGGCTGCGCGGCGTGCGCAGACCCGTGGCGTTGCGTCTGACGGCGCAGCGCGGGGCGATCGCGTCCGGTCTGTTGAAGCAGGCGCTTGGCTGGCGCGCCGAGCGCGTGCGTCAGGTCGTGGTCCAATCCGACGAATCATCCGACATCGACCAGATCTCCCTGACCCTCGCCGCCCAGCCGCCGAGGGATGTGGAGGAGATGATCCGTCTCTTGAGCGAGGCGCCGGCGGTCGGCTCTGTGCGCAGGGACGACCAGCGGCTCTAGGCGAGCGACTTTCAACCGGGTTCGGACAAATTCCGCTCGCCTGGAACTGGGTCTGGACGCTATCACCGGACAGGGAGGCCGCCATATGCGTTGGTTTCAAGCACTACTGCCGCGCGAGAACAGTTTTTTCGACTCGTTCACGGCGCACGCGAAGCTGCTGGTCCAGGGGGCCGAGGCGCTGCGCGACCTGTTGAATGGCGGCGAAGCCATCCCCGCCGCCAGCGCAGCCATCGTGGCCTATGAGAACGAAGCCGACGAGGTCACCCGAAAAGTGTTCCTGGCGGTCAGGCGCACCTTCGTCACCCCGTTCGACCGCAGCGATATTCGCGATCTGACCACCGCGCTCGACGACGCCATCGACCAGATGCAGAAGACGGCCAAGTCGATCACCCTTTATGGCCTGACCGAGTTTCGTCCCGAGATGCGCGAGCTGGGCGACCTGGCCATACAGGCCGCTTACCTGACCCTGGAGGCGACCGAGCTGTTGCAGGACATGCGCCGCAACGCGGACCGGCTGAACGCCATCGCCGACGCTGTCATGCGGATCGAGAGCCGGTCGGACGAGGTGTACGACGCCGGCATGAAGGCCTTGTTCCAGGCCAGCCAGGACAAGCCAATGGCCTTCATCGCCAACGCCGAGGTGTATGACCATCTGGAGAAGGTGATCGACCGCTTCGAGGATGTGGCCAACGGGATCAGTGGCATCCTGATCGAGCATCTCTGAGCGGCGCGGCGGATGGTTTCCTTCACGCTCGTCGTTCTGATCGCCGTCGCCCTCCTGTTCGATTTCCTGAACGGCATGCACGACGCCGCCAACTCCATCGCCACCATCGTCTCGACCCGGGTGCTCAAGCCTGCCTATGCGGTGGTCTGGGCGGCCTTCTTCAACTTCATCGCCTTCCTCGTTTTCGGCCTGCATGTGGCGCACACCGTGGGGTCGGGGATCATCTCGGTGAGCATCGTCACCGACCGGGTGATCTTCGGGGCGTTGGGCGGCGCCATCGTCTGGAACATCGTCACCTGGCTGGGCGGCCTGCCCTCCTCGTCGTCCCACGCCCTGGTGGGCGGCCTGGTGGGCGCCGGACTGACCAAGGCGGGGCTGAAGGCCATCGTCTGGGACGGGGTGACGAAGACGGCGCTGGGCATAGTGGTCTCGCCGGTGTTCGGCTTCGTCATGGCCTTGGTTCTGGTGTTTATCGTCACCTGGCTGTTCGTCCGCTCGCGGCCGGCCGCGGTGGACCGGCTATCCCGGATAATGCAACTCTTCTCCGCCGCCGCCTATTCGCTCGGCCATGGCGGCAACGACGCCCAGAAGACCATGGGGATCATCGCCGTGCTGCTCTATGCTCATGCGGGCCACAAGGGCGGCTTCAACATCCCCTTGTGGGTGGTGTTGAGCTGCCAGGCGGCGATGGCGCTCGGCACCCTCAGCGGAGGCTGGCGGATCGTGCACACCATGGGTTCCAAGATCACGCGCCTGTCGCCGCTGCAGGGTTTCTGCGCGGAGACGGGCGGCGCCATCACCCTGTTTACGGCCACCTATCTGGGCATACCCGTGTCCACCACCCACACCATCACCGGCGCCATTGTCGGGGTGGGCGCGGCCCGGCGGACATCGGCGGTGCGCTGGGGCATTGCGCGCGGCATCGTCATCGCCTGGGTGATCACCATGCCCGCGGCCGGACTGATCGCCGCCGCCCTCTATGAGATCGGCGGAGCGGTGTTCACATGAAGCCGTTCAAGACCGTCGGTATCCAGTATGCGGCCCTGCCCTATCGGCTTGTGGGCCGCCAGGTGCAGGTCCTGCTGATCACCTCGCGCGGCACCGGACGGTGGGTCATCCCCAAGGGCTGGCCGATGAAGGGGCTGAGGCCGCATGAGGCGGCGGCCACCGAGGCGGCCGAAGAAGCCGGACTGGCGGGCGCCATCACCGACCGGCCGATCGGCTCCTACGCCTACGCCAAGACGCTCAAGCAGGACCAGGTGATCACCGTGCAAGTAATGGTCTTCCCCTTTCACGTCGAAGGACACGCCGAGGCTTTCAAGGAGGCGGGCGAGCGCACGTCGCGCTGGTTCGCCCATCGCCAGGCCGCCAGCCTCGTGGCCGAGCCCAGCCTGAAGCGGATCATCCTTGAGTTCGGCGAAAGCCAGGCGACGGGGAAACTCGGTTTGCTGGTTCGCCGCTACCGCGCCTGGCGGCTGCAGCGGGCGCTGAGTTAGGCCGCCACCGGCAATTGCGGTTTTTCACCCGCCGCCGGCTCTTCCTTCTTCTGACGCCGGCTCAAGCCCGACACCCCGCCCGATGACAGCAATCCGATGTCGGCCATCAGCCGGGCGATAGACCATTTGTGCGGGGCGGCGATGTAGCGGGGCAGCCAGAGCGGGTCGTACTTGTCCTTGTACCGGCGAACGCCGCGGAAGTTGTACAGCTCCTCGCCGCGCTCGAAGAGCAGATTGCCCACGCGGGACATGATCGGCGCTAAGGGCCGGTCTTCCAGACCCGCCAGCGGCGCCATGCCGAAGGCGAAGGAGTCGTAGCCCTGCTCGCGGCCCCACTGCATCAGCTCGACGAAGAGGTAGTCCATGACGTTCTTCGGCGCCTCATCGGAGTAGCGCATCAGGTCCATGGAGAAGGACGAGCGGTCATTGGTGGGCCAGATGGTGGCGAAGGCGACGATCTCGCCATCGGTGCGCACCACGGCGCAGGGGAACTCCCCGACGTAGCGCGGCTCGAAGCCGCCCATGGAGAAGCTCTTGTCGCCGCCGGCGTGGTGGCTGAGCCAGACGTCGGAGATGCGCTGCAACTCGTCCATCAGCGCCGGAACCTGGTCGGGCTCGCAGACTTCGAAGGCCGCCGTCTCGCCGGCCTTGCGCCAGTTGCGCCGGATGGTTTCGCGCCGGCGGCCCGAGAGGGAGAATTGTTCCAGCGGAACGGTGGCGGACTCGCCGGTCTTCTGGATGGCGAGGCCGAGCTCGATAACATCGGGCAGGAGATCCGGGCCGATGCCGTAGAAGCCCGGCCGGGCGGCGTGGGCGTCGGCCAGCTCGCGGAAACGCCACATCAGCTCCATCCGCTCATCGCGCCGTCCCACCGGCCCGCCGAGGGCGATCCAGGAGCGGCCGCGCACGCCGAACATCAAAAAGCTCTCGCCCGAGGTCGAGAAGAGGAAGCGTTTGTCGCCGAGAAGCGCGAGGTTTGAGGCCGGCTCCGGCTCCTCCGCGGCGGCGAGAATGGCGCGCGCGCGCTCGAAGTCCGGATCGTGGTCGCCGACGATGGGCGGCGTGGCGGGCGTCACCAGCAGCCGCCAGGCGCCAACGCCCATCAGGACGATCGCCGCGCCGACGAAGGCCCGCAAGGAGCGGGTGGCGTCCGCGTCCGCCATCACCTTCCACCACAGGGTGTCGGAATAGTCGGCGTGCCTGAACTGCCACCAGCCGAGCACGCCGGCGCCAACCACCAGGGCGAAGGCGGAGAACAGCCAGCCCGGCGTGATTTCCATCCGGGTCAGGCGGGAGGTGCGCGGGAAGGCGGGGTGAAGCGGCAAAATCACCAGGCAGGTCACCGCCAGCGCGGCCGTCTGCCCCCAGTTGAAGCCCTTGAACAAGGCGAGCACGGCGGCCAGAGCCAGCACGACCACGGTAGCGCCCCAGGCCGCGTCCAGGCGGCGGCGCAAACCGAAGGCCAGCAGCACCAGCAACAGGCCCAGAATGCTCGAGAGAAAATGGCTGATCTCGATCAGGGCCAGGGGCGCGACCTTGACCAGCCAGCTGAACCGCTCGGGGTCCGAGGGCGTGGCGCCCGAGACCAGCAGCATGAAGCCGGCGCCGAGGGCCAGGACCATGCCCAGGATCGGGCCGATCTCAAGCGCCGCGGGTCGAAGATCGCGCAGGATCCGCATCAAAAGCTCTGCCGCTGTTTCGGGAAGCGGACATTATAACCGTTTCGGGGCCGAAATGCAGCGGTCTCATTCGCGCAGCCCCGCCCCACATTGAAACAAACGTTCGGATCGGCTTGCCCTCTGAGCTTCCTAAGGTAGGGTGCGCGCCAATCTCAGGGTGGATTTCGCGAGGACGACAATGGCCGATTTTGGCGCCGACAAGCTGGATGCCTTCAGGACCGAGGTCCACGACTGGCTCAAGGCCAACTATCCGGCCGAGCTGCGCGATCCCAAAGCCAAGACCGACCCGGAAGCCGGTTGGGGCGGCCAGGCCTTTATCGGCTCGGACGACCCGCAGATCGTCTGGATGCGCCGCGTCGCCGAAAAGGGCTGGACCGCGCCGACCTGGCCGGCGGCCTATGGCGGCGGCGGCCTGAGCGCCGATGAAGCGCGGGTGCTGGACCAGGAACTGTCCAAGGGCGGCTACCATACCCCGCTGGCCTCCTTCGGCATCTGGATGCTGGGCCCCGTGCTGCTGGAATACGGCAATGAGGAACAAAAGAAGGAACACCTGCCCAAGATCATCAAGGGCGAGATCCGCTGGTGCCAAGGCTATTCCGAGCCGGGCGCCGGGTCGGACCTGGCCTCGCTCGCCACCCGCTGCGAGGACAAGGGCGACCACTATCTGATCAATGGCTCGAAGATCTGGACCAGCTACGCCAACAAGGCCGACTGGTGCTTCTGCCTGGTGCGCACCGACACCACCACCAAGCATGGCGGGATCAGCTTCGTGCTGATCGACATGAAGACGCCGGGCGTCGAGACCCGGCCGATCAAGCTGATCAGCGGTGACAGTCCGTTCTGCGAGACCTTCTTCACCGATGTGAAGGTTCCGAAGGAGCGGCTGGTCGGCAAGGTCAATGGCGGCTGGGAGATCGCCAAGCGGCTGCTGCAATATGAGCGGCAGAACATCTCCGGCGGCTTCGGCGGCGGCGGTGGCGCGGGCGGGACGGCCGGCGACCTCGGCCAGATCGCCAAGACCTATATCGGCGTCGACGAGACCGGCGCCCTGGACGATGGCGACCTGCGCACCCGCATCACCAAGAACAAGATGGACTTCCAGAGCTTCTACATGACCATCGCCCGGGTGGCGGCGGAATCGCGCGCCAGCAATGGCCCCAGCGCGGCCACCTCGATCATCAAATACGCCGCCGCGACCCTGGCGCAGGAGCGCTCGGAGCTGATGGTCGAGTCCATGGGCGCCCAGGGCCTCGGCTGGGAGGGTGATGACTTCACCCCCGGCGAAATCCTGGCCACCCATGGCTGGCTGCGCTCGAAGGGCAACTCCATCGAAGGCGGCACGTCGGAAGTGAACGTCAACGTGGTGGCGAAGCGGGTGCTCGGGTTGCCGGACCCGAAGTAGGGGCTACATTTCTTTCTTCTCCCTTGCTTCGCTACGATCGCATGGGAGAAGGAGGAACTATCCGATCCCTGCTCTATTCCTCGTCCTTATGACGACCCTGATCCCCCGCCTGCTGCCGATCCTGATGCTGCTCTGTTCGAACGTCTTCATGACGTTCGCCTGGTATGGGCATTTGAAGTTCAAGGATCGGCCGCTGTGGGCGGTGATCGCCGTCAGCTGGGGCATCGCCTTCTTTGAATACTGCCTGGCGGTGCCGGCCAATCGATGGGGCAGCGGAGTCTATTCGGCGGCCGAGCTGAAGGCGATACAGGAGGTCATCACCCTGTCCGTCTTCGTGGCCTTCTCCTTCGTCTACCTGGGCCAGAAGCTCACCCTCATGCAGGGCGTCGGCTTCGCCTTCATCGCGCTGGGCGCCTTCCTGGTTTTCCGGGGCGCACCTGGACTTCCCGTCCACGCTTGACGCCCCCTGCGTCATCAATGTGCACCTTGCGTCTTGCAGCCGTGCGCGCCCGCGCTAAGGTGAAATTAAAACGGACATTTGACTGGGAGGTTGGGCGATGGCCGATTTTGGCGGAACGGAACTGGACGCCTTTCGCGCCGAGGCGCGCGAGTGGCTTGAGGCTAATTTTCCAAAATCCCTGACCGAAGACCCCAACGCGCCCGTGGTCATCATTCCCGGCGCGGCCAGCGACAATCCCGACGCCAAGCTCTGGCTGCAGCGGATGGGCGCCAAGGGTTGGGGCGCGCCAACCTGGCCCAAGCAGTATGGCGGCGGCGGGCTGACCCCGGCCGAGGCGCGGGTTCTGCAACAGGAAATGAACCGCATCGGCGCAAACAACCCCATCGTCGGCATGGGCACCTCGATGTTCGGCCCGACGCTGCTGGAGTACGGCACGGAAGAACAGAAGCAGCGTCACATCCCGCCGATCGTCCGCGGCGAGCTGCGCTGGTGCCAGGGCTATTCCGAGCCCGGCGCCGGCTCCGACCTGGCCGCCCTGACCACCAAGTGCGAGGACGCCGGCGACCACTGGAAGATCAACGGCCAGAAGATCTGGACCTCCGGCGCCCAGTACGCCGACTGGTGCTTCTGTCTGGTGCGCACCGACACGAGCAAAAAGCATGAGGGCATCAGCTTCGTACTGATCGACATGCACCAGCCCGGTGTCGAGACCCGGCCGATCAAGCTGATCGCCGGCTCCTCGCCCTTCTGCGAGACCTTCTTCACCGACGCCCGCGCCGAGAAGAACGACATGGTCGGCCCGCTGAACGGCGGCTGGACCATCGGCAAGCGTCTCCTCCAGCACGAGCGCTCCGGCCAGGGCGGCGGGCGGATGATGGGCGGTGGCCCGAGCCTGGACGTGCTCGCCAAGAAATATGTCGGCGTGGATGACAAGGGCCGGATCGCCGACGCCGACCTGCGTTCGCGCCTGGCCGTGCACATGATGGACGCCAAGGCGCATGGCCTGACGATCGCCCGGGCGATGACGGAAGCTCGCGGCAACGTGAACCCCGGCGCCACCACCTCGATCATGAAGAATTCCGGCACCACCATCGGCCAGACGCGGGCCGAGCTGACGCTGGAAATCATGGGCCATCAAGGGCTTGGCTGGGAGGGCGACGACTTTGACCCCGCGGAGCTCGCCGCCGTGCGCGGCTGGCTCGGCGGCAAGGCCACCACCATCTTCGGTGGCAGCCAAGAGATCCAGAACAACATCATTTCCAAGCGCATCCTGAACCTGCCCGACAGCGTCGGCGCGGCGGCGGGTTGACGACGCCCACCCCTTTGCTTTTCAAGCATCGGGCTTAGAGTTTTGACGATTTTTCAAACGGAGATTTTGATGGCCGATTTTGGCGGCGACATAGACGCCTTCCGCACCGAAGCGCGGGAATGGATGGAGGCCAACTACCCGGCCGAGCTGCGCAACGGCGGCGACGTGCCGATGACCGAAGCCATGATGGGCCAGAAGCCCAGCGCGGCGGCGACGCTCTGGCGCAAGCGCGTCGGCGAAAAGGGTTGGGGCGTCCCGACCTGGCCGAAAGCTTACGGCGGCGGCGGCCTGTCTCCGGCGGAAGCCCGCGTGGTGCAGCAGGAAATGGGCCGGATCGGCGCCAACAACCCTATCCAGGGCATGGGCGTGATGATGTTCGGCCCGACCCTGCTCGAGTACGGCACTGAAGCGCAAAAGCAGCAGCACATCCCGTCGATCGTCAAAGGCGACCTGCAATGGTGCCAGGGCTTCTCCGAGCCCGGCGCCGGCTCCGACCTAGCCTCCCTGTCCACCAAGTGCGAGGACAAGGGCGATCACTATCTGATCAACGGCTCCAAGATCTGGACCTCGGGCGGCCAGTTCGCCCAATGGTGCTTCTGCCTGGTGCGCACCGACACCACGAAGAAGCATGAGGGCATCAGCTTCATCCTGATCGACATGGCCACGCCCGGCGTGGAAGTGCGGCCAATCCAGCTGATCAGCGGCAATTCGCCCTTCTGCGAAACCTTCTTCACCGATGTGAAGGTTCCGAAGGAAAACCTGGTCGGCCCCCTGAACGGCGGCTGGACCATCGCCAAGCGGCTGCTGCAGTTCGAACGCAACAGCCTGTCCGGCGGCGGCGGCGGCGCGGCCATGCGGATGATGTTCGGCGCCGGCAGCCTGGACGCCATGGCGAAGAAGTACGTCGGGACGGACGACAAGGGCCGCATCGCCGACGGCGACCTGCGCAGCCGCCTGACCCAGCATTTGATGGACGCCAAGGCCTTCACCCTGACCCTGATGCGGGCGGCGGCTGAATCCAAAGGCAACGCCAGCCCCAGCGCGGCGACCTCGATCATGAAGAACGCCGGCACCAAGGTCGGCCAGGATCGCGCCGAACTGACCCTCGAGATCATGGGCAGCCAAGGTCTCGGCTGGGAAGGCGAGGACTTCGCGTCCGAAGAGCTCAGCGCCGTACGCGGTTGGCTCGGCGGCAAGGCCACGACCATCTACGGCGGGTCTCAGGAAATCCAGAGCAACATTATCTCCAAGCGTATCCTCGGCCTGCCCGATCCGGCCAGCGCCCAGCACTGATCAACACACAGATATTCAACGAGAATTTGAGAGGAACACGATAAATGGCCGTCCTTAGCGAAGAACAGAGCATGCTGCGCGACTCGGCGCGGACCTGGGTGCAGGAGAAGTCTCCGGTCACCGCCTTCCGCAAGATGCGCGATTCAAACGCGCCGCTGGGTTACGATCCCGCCGCCTTCGCCGAAATGGCGGAAATGGGCTGGACCGGCGTCATCATTCCGGAAGCCTTTGGCGGCTCGGAATTCGGCTACCTGGGCCTCGGCCTGATCCTGGAAGAGACCGGCCGCACCCTGACCGCCTCGCCGCTGCTGTCCTCGGCCCTGGCCTCCGCCAGCGCCATCATCCTGGGCGGATCGGAAGGCCAGAAGAGCGAATACCTGCCGGCCATCGCTTCGGGCGAGCTGGTCGGGACGCTGGCTATCGACGAAGGCGCACACCACGCGCCGGAAAAGGTC
>Ga0302314_10004553_pt1 | contig 25456 bp, 21 predicted proteins | sample III_Palsa_N2_3_FD_200533 | JGI IMG/M metagenome (GOLD analysis project Ga0302314, IMG submission 200533) | Peat permafrost microbial communities from Stordalen Mire near Abisko, Sweden - III_Palsa_N2_3 | ecosystem: Environmental > Terrestrial > Soil > Palsa > Peat permafrost | place: Sweden... | reverse complement strand
TAACTCCCTCGTTTATCCGGCCCGCCCCCTTGGTCTCCCGCTCAGCCCGTGCGGCCTCCGTCCACCACCAGGCCCACGCCGGTGGCGAACGATGAGCGGTCCGAGCACAGCCAGACGGCCGCCTCCGCGATCTCAGCCGCCGTGCCGACCCGGCCGAGGGCGATCCGCTCGACGATGCTTGACGTGAGCGGCCGGGTGCCAAGCGACTCGCGGAGCATCGGGGTGTCGGTGAGCCCCGGGCAGAGCGCGTTGACCCGGACGCCGCGCGGACCCGCCTCCTTCGCGGCGACCTTCGACAGTGCAAGGACCGCGGCCTTCGACGCCACGTAGGCGCCGAGCCCGGGGTGAACGCCGAATACCGACGCGGACGCGATATTCACGATCGAACCCGACCGCTGTCGGTACATCTGGCGCAGCTGCGCCCGCATACAGCGGAAAACGCCCCGCACGTTGACGTTCATGACCGCGTCGAAAACCGCGTCCTCGCAGGTGTCGAGCGGGTGCTCGCCGCCTTCCGCCCCCGCCGCGTTGACGGCCGCGTCGAGTCGGCCGAACCGGGCGACCGCGCGCTCGGCGATCGCGTCGGGGCCGCCCGGGCTCGTCACGTCCACGACGAGGGCCTCGGCCTTGCATCCCTCCGCCCGCAGCGCGTCCTCCGCCGCGGCGAGCGCATCGGGATCGCGGTCGGCCAGGACGATTCCGGCTGCCCCGGACCGGGCGGCCAGTACCGCGGTGGCCAGCCCGATCCCGGAGGCGCCCCCGGTGACCAGAAGAACCTTGTCAGCAAGGGCGCTCGTCATTTAGCGGTCCTTGTCCTTGTCCTTGTCGAGGTGCAGCATCCTGATCGCGTTGCCCCGGACGAGCTTGTAGATCTCCTCCTGGCCGAGACCGGCGAACATCTCCTTGGCCAGGACCTCTGTCTGCGGCCAGGTCGAGTCCGTGTGCGGGTAGTCGACCTCGAAGGTGGCGTTGTCCACGCCGACTTCGCGGAGGTTCTTGACGCCGTAGAAGTCGCGGAAGAAGCAGCCGAAAACCTGGCGGTAGTAGTAGAAGGACGGCGGCTCGGGCATCGCCTCGGCCATGATGCCGTTCCAGCCCCGGTGCTCGAGCCAGACAGTGTCCGCCCGCTCGAGCTGGTAGGGCATCCACCCGACCTGGCTCTCCGCGTACGCGAGCTTGAGGGACGGCCACCGGTGCAGAATGCCGGAGAACAGGTATTCCATCAGCGAGGAGATCGCGTTGCTCGACGACAGGCTGATGCCCACCGCGGGCGGCGCGTCGGGAGAGACCGTCTCCATCTTCGACGACGAGCCGATGTGCATGCAGATGGTGGTCTCCGTTTCCGCGCACGCCGCGAAGAACGGGTCCCAGAGCCCCGAGTGGATGCTCGGGTAGCCGAGCACCCAGGGGTTCTCGCTGAAGGTAACGGCGTGGAAGCCGCGCGCGGCGTTGCGCCGGATCTCGGCCGCGGCGAGCTCGCCGTCCCACAGCGGGACCACCCCCAGCGGGATGAGCCGATCCGGGTTGGTCGCGCACCACTCCTCGAGCATCCAGTCGTTGTACGCCTTGATGCAGGCCAGGCCCAGCTCGCGGTCCTTGGTCTCGCTGAACTCCTGGCCGCAGAAACGAATCATCTGCGGGAAGCACAGTGACGCCTCGACGTGGTTGATGTCCATGTCCTCGAGCCGGGCGACGGGGTCGAAGCAGCCGCGCCGCATCTCGTCGAAGCTGATCGGGTTGAGGTCCATGTCCTCGCGGCCCAGGCCTACGGAGGCGATGTTGCGGCGGATGGGCTTGACCACCTCGTCGAAGACCCATACCTCGGTCAGCGCGCCGTTCTCGTCCTTCTCCGTCACGAAGGTGCCGCCTTGGTAGCGTGTCTTGCCGACCCGGCGGCGCTCGTAGTGCGGTGCCCTGTCCTTGAACTTCGCCGGCAGTCGGCTGGTCCACACGTTCGGCCCTTCGATGACATGGTCATCGACGCTGATGAACCAGGGCAGTTCTCCATCAGCCTGCGTGGTGGTTTCTGTGTCGGTCATCCAGGACCCCCTTCCGGTGCCTGCTGGCACTGCGGATCGATACCGTCTGCGGTTTATGCTGCTCACGTCCCATTACCGCCAGCGTTAACGGCCAGATCGCGTGACGGGCCGCGTAACGCCCGCCGCCGACGATGGCAGCATGACTCAGGAACCGGATTATGACGTCGTCGTCATCGGGGCCGGCGGAGCCGGGCTGGCTGCCGCGGTCAGCGCCGCCGAGGCCGGGGCCAGCGTGCTGGTCACTGAGGCCGCCGACAAACCCGGTGGCTCGACCGCCCTCGCCGGGGGCAGCTTCATGGCGGCGGGAACCTCGGTGCAGGCCGCCGCTGGCTACCCGGGAGACACCGCCGACGCGCTCTTCGATTACTACCTCACCTTCAACCGCTGGGACGTCGAGCCTGCCGTCGCCCGCCGGTTCTGCCACGAGGCGCTGCCCACCTTCGAGTGGCTCACGGGTCTTGGCGTGCGGTTCGTCCCGGAAGGCCTCTACCGAGCCGGCCGGGAGCCGGCACCGCGGAGCCACCGGCCCGTCGGCGGCGGCCAGGCGTATGTCGACGCCTTGTACCGGGCCGCCCGTTCGCACGGGCTGGACTTCGCGTTCGGTCAGCGGGCGGACCGTCTCGACATTGACGCCGGCGGCCGTTGCCACCGGGTCAGTGCGGGCGGGGAGGAGGTCACCGGGGGCTCAGTGGTCCTGGCCACTGGGGGGTTCGGAGCGAACCTTGAGCTGATCCGGCGGCATATCCCGGACGCGGACGGCGAGCTGGCGTGGTCCCCGGCGGCCGGCGGCTGCCGGGGGGACGGGCTGGCGCTGGCGCTAAGCGCGGGCGCGGAGGCGGCCGGGATCAACCATGGCGACCTACTGCTCACCGCTGGCCTGGTGAAAGAAATCGAGCCATTTGTGCCGCCGTGGCTGATGATGGTGGGCAAGCACGGGCACCGTTTCGTCGATGAAAGCGCTCCCTACGGGGTGGTGACCCCGCTCGCGTTGAAACACGGCCCTTGCTGGGTGATCCTCGATGACCGGCTGGTGCGGTCGGCGCAGCCGGATCCGGCAAGCGCCTGGGGTGCCGGGACGTGGACTGCGGACAGCCTGATGCCCGCCATCGCGGACGGACGGGTCCTTCAGGCCGGCACCATTGAGGAACTCGCGGCCGCTGCCGGGCTGCCGGGTCGGGCCTTGGCGGGCTCGGTACGGCGCTACAACCAGTCCTGCGCGAGCCGCCACGACGCGGAATTTCTCAAGCGTGAGGCGGGGCTGATTGCCATCGGCACCCCGCCGTATTACGCGGTCCGGCTGCGGCCGGCTGTCGTCGCGCTCACCGGGTACGGGCCGCGCATCGACGCCGAGGCGCGCGTGCTGCGCGCCGCCGACGGTGATCCGGTGCCCGGCCTGTACGCGGCTGGCGAGGTGACCGGCAACGTGCTCGGCCCGCAGTACCTGGGGGGCGGCAACGCGATCGGCAGCGCGCTGATCTTCGGCCGGATCGCGGGGCGCTCCGCCGCCGCCGCGCGGCAGGCAGTCGCGGCGGGGGCAGCCCGATGAGCCAGGCGCGCGGGTGCGCGATCGCTGGCATCGGCAACACCGCGTACACCCGCGGCACGGACAGGTCGACACTCGAGCTGCACCTGGAGGCCTCGCTCGTCGCGCTTGCCGACGCAGGGCTGACACCTGACGATGTTGACGCCGTGCTGCCAAGCACGTCGGCGGGCCGGGGCGCGGACGAGTTCATCCTCAACCTCGGCCTGCGGGACATCGCCTTTGCCCCCAGCGCGCACATGGGCGGCGCGAGCCTGCTGTCCTCGGTGCAGAACGCTTGCCTGGCCATCGACGCGGGGATCGCGTCCTGTGTCCTCATCCCCGCGGGACGGCGCGGGTACTCGGGGGAGCGGATCTCGACTGGGCAAGGCGTGGTCGACACCGTCATGGCGACCGTGCGCGAGTTCGAGCAGCCGTACGGCAACATGGGCGCCGCACAGTGGTTCGCGCAGGCCGCGCAGCGGCACATGTACCAGTACGGCACCACGAGCGAGCAGCTCGGGCACGTCGCCGTCACCTGCCGCGCGCACGCTAACCTCAACCCGCAGGCACTGATGCACGGCAAGCCGATGACCCTGGCCGACCACCAGGCATCCCGGATGATCACCACCCCGTTCCGGCTCCTGGACTGCTCGCTTGAGTCGGACGGCGCGGGCGCCCTAGTGATCACCAGCGCTGACCGGGCCCGGTCGCTGGGACGCGGCCAGGCACTGATCGCTGGGGTCGGCGAGTCGCACAGCAACGTGCCGACCTCGGTTACGCAGAAGCCGGACATGTCGATCGTGCAGAGCCTGCAAGTCGCATCGGCACGGGCGTTCGCGATGTCGGGCACCACCATCGCCGCCGCGGACGCCGTCCTCATCCACGAGGGGTTCACCTGGTACGTCATCGCCGCGCTGGAGGCCCTGAGCGCCGTCAAGCCCGGCGAAGGCGGCCCGTTCGTCGCCGACGGCAACATCAGGCTCGGCGGCGCGCTCCCGGTCAACCCGCATGGCGGCGCCCTGTCGGAGGGACACGTCTCCGGGGTCAACCACGTTATCGAGGCCGTCCGCCAGCTTCGGCGCACCGTCGAGCCTGCGCGCCAGGTTCCCGATTGCGCCAACGTCGTAGTAGTCAACGAAGGCAACTTCTTCGACGGCGCCGTCCTCGTCCTTGAGAAGGGGGAGTTATGAGCGAGCGTCCCGTGCCGCCGCCTAACCCGGTGAGCGCAGGGTTCTGGGAAGCGGCCCGCCGCCACGAACTGGTGGTACAGCGCTGTGAGTGCGGCCAGTACCGTCACTACCCGCAGGTGCTCTGTCCAGATTGCCGCAGCGCCAACTGGACCTGGGCCAGGGTCAGCGGCCGGGGGGAGATCTACACCTTCACCGTCACGCACCGGCCGTTCCACCCCGCCTGGGCAGACACGGTGCCCTACGCGGTGGCGACCGTGGAGCTCGAGGAGGGCGTCCGGATGGTCTCCGACCTGCCGCCCGAGGACACCGAGGCCGTACGCATCGGGGCACCCGTCGATCTCTTCTTCGACGATCAGGGATCGTTCACGCTGCCGCGATTCCGGCTGGCCCGGTGAAACGGTTTCACGTTCACGTCACCGACGACGTTCTCCTCGACCTGCGGCGGCGGCTTTCCGCAACACGGTTCCCGCCGCCGTCGCCGGTCGGGCCATGGTCCGACGGCACCGACCGGGGCTTCCTCGGCGAGCTGGTCGAGTACTGGCGCGACGGCTACAACTGGCGAGCGCAGGAGGCGCTCATCAACGCCCTCCCGCAATTTCTGGCCGAGGCCGACGGCCGGAAGCTACACGTTGTGCACGCCCGGTCGGCCGCGGCTGACGCGCTGCCCCTGCTGCTGATCCACGGGTGGCCCGGTTCGTTCTGGGAATTCCGCCGCATCCTCCCGCTCCTGACCGACCCCGCCGCCCACGGCGGCGACCCGCGCGATGCCTTCCACGTCGTCATCCCGTCGCTTCCCGGCTATGGCTGGTCGGCCGTGCCTGACGCCCCCGGCTGCGACCCCGCAGCCATCGCCAGGGCATTCGCAGCCCTGATGGCCGGGCTCGGCTATGACCGGTACGGCGCCCAAGGCGGCGACTGGGGATCGCGTATCGCCGCCCAACTCGGCGTGGCGGATGCCGGTCACGTTCTCGGCGTGCACCTTAACTTCCCCAGCTTCATCTCACCGCCAGCGGACTACGACGGGAGCGGCCTGGGCCGGTCGGACCGCGAGGCGTTGCGCGCCACCCGGGCGTTCGCCGCTGACGGGCTCGCGTACTTGCAGCTCCAGTCCACCCGCCCGCAAACCCCGGCGTTCGCCCTGTCCGACTCGCCCGCTGGGCTCGCCGCCTGGATAGCCGAGAAATACCAGGAGTGGTCCGACGGCGAGCTCGGCACCGCCATCGACCGCGATGACCTGCTTACCATCATCACGATCTACTGGGTGACCAACACGATCGGCCCGTCGATGCGGCTCTACCGTGAGCACGGCCGACGCCCCTGGAACCAGAAGGTGCCCGTCCCGGCTGGCTGTGCCGTTTTCCCCGCCGAGACGTCCCCGCCCGTGCGCGCCTGGGTGGAACAGTTCCTCGATGTCCGCCACTGGACGGAGATGCCCCACGGCGGCCACTTCGCCGCGCTCGAGCAGCCGGCTCTCCTGGCCGCCGACATCAGGAAGTTTTTCCGTCCGCTTCGGGGAGCCGGGCTGATCCGGAGCGGCTCGGCCGATGAGCCGACCCGGGTCGTACGCCTCCGGCAGGCGTAACAGCCCGAGGTCTGCTGCATTTGGTGGGGGTCACGGTGAGGACAGTGGAGCGGGCACAGTAAACCGGTGAACAGTCTCGCTCCTCTCCCACTTCCATCATCGGGTGGCCAGCACCCAGGCCGCCTCCCTTCCCGACGAATTTGTCGACCGTTTCGGGGTGGCTGGTCCGGCCGGTTATTGCATGGAACGGTTGGGCGAGCTCGCGGAGTTGGGACTGGACCGCCCTGTACCTCACTCCACCACCGGACTTGACCGTCGAAGCCATCCATGGAAAGTCCGATCCGGATGTGCAAACAGTGCAGGAGCAACGCCTGCTGATCGGAAGACTTCGCCGCTGATTCCGCTCCTGTGATCTTTGAATCGAGCAGCCGCACCTCTCCGGCAGGCGTAACGCCCCGGTTAACGGAGCCGATCGACGATCGGTACACACATCGGGCCGAAGGACGGACGTAGCAGGAGAAAGTTCATGCCCAGACCAATCAATGACCTTGCCGACGCGTTCGACTTCACTGATCCCGAGACCGTGGAGCGGCTCTATGAGGTCTACGCCGCTATGCGGTCCCGTTCCGGAGCGGTATTCAGTCCCAGGCTGGGTGGCCATTGGGCGATCACTCGCTACGAGGACATTGTCGAGGTCTGCAAGGAACCGGTCACGTTCTCGACCGCACACGGAGCGACGCTTCCCGCCATCGGCAATGTCGTGCCCGCCGTGCCGCTGGAGTCGGATCCGCCTGAGCACACCAGGTACCGCCGATTCCTCGGGCCCCGCTTCCGCAAGGTCGCGATCGATTTGATGGAGCCGGCGATCCGGCGCATCGTCCGCGGCAGCCTAGACAAGATCCGACGGACCGGCGAGTGCGATCTCGTCCCCGCCCTCTGCGACCAGGTTCCGGTGATCGTGATTGCGGACCTGCTCGGCCTGCCCGAAGAGGACTGGGACACGTTCCGTATGTGGACCGCCAACCTGCAGCGATCTGCCTACGTCGGCGACACCGAGTCGAACGCTCGGGCGGCGAAGGCGATCGGCGGGTACCTCGCCGAGGCCATCGAAGATCGGCGCGGCGGCACCGACGACGGGGGAGTGCTGTACCACCTGGCCAATGGCGTGATCGAAGGCGAGCCGATTCCGCCTGAGCGGGCTTTGGGTATGGCCCTCCTCGTCCTCCAGGCCGGTCATGAGACGACGGCGCATGCCGCCGCCAGCATGCTCTACTACCTGGCCGATAAGCCGGAGCTGCGGGACCGGTTGCGCGGCAACTCTCAGTTGATCGCGCGGTTCGTCACCGAGTCGCTGCGCTACGAGGCGCCGGTCACCGGCATGGCCCGCACGGCAACCTGCCCTGCTCATGTGGGCGGCAACGACATTGCCGAAGGCGACAAGCTCTTGCTGCTTTTCACATCAGCCAACCACGACGATCGCGTCTATAGCGACCCGGAGACGTTCGAGCTCGAACGCAGCGAGCGGTCGCATCTCGCCTTCGGGTACGGCGCGCATCGCTGTCTCGGCGAACAACTCGCCATCCTCGAACTGAATGTCATCGTCGATCAGGTGCTACGGGAACTGCCGGACTTCGCGCTCAAGCCGGGCACAGTGCTCACGCACACTCCCTGGACCGCGCGCGGCCCGGTGTCGGTGCCCATTGTGTTTACCCCAACAGTGCAGGAGGTGTCCGTATGAGCAGCTGTTCAGAACGTGCCATCACCGCCATCGCTCAGCCATGAACATCACCGCGGGCGTGACAATGGCGCCCGGCAGTGGGTTTAAGCTACGCCCGCTGCACCTAGAGGCTCCGCGCGAGGACGAGGTGCTAGTCGCGATAGCGGCTGCCGGAATCTGCCACACCGATCTGCTCTGCGCCGACGGGGTGTTTCCCGCACCGATTCCGGCGGTGTTCGGGCACGAAGGAGCCGGCGTCATTGAGGCCGTCGGATCGGCGGTACGCGGCTTCTCCGTGGGCGACCACGTGCTCATGTCGTTCGATTCGTGTGGCGAATGCCTATCGTGCCGACGCGGTTTGCCCTCCTACTGCGAGTCATTCATGGCTTTGAACTTCGGTGGCGGCCGGGCCGACGGCGCTACCGCCCTGGCCGACGGTGACCAGCCGGTGCACTCGCATTTCTTCGGCCAGTCGTCGCTGGCCACGCACGCGATCGCGCGGGCGCGCACGTTGGTGCGCCTGCCCGGCGACATCCCGTTCGCCACGGCGGCGCCGCTTGGTTGCGGGGTGCAGACCGGCGCCGGTGCGGTGCTGAACGTGCTGGCCGTGCAGCCGGGCAGCACAGTGGCTGTGGCCGGCGCCGGCGGCGTCGGCCTTGGGGCAGTCATGGCCGCGCGCCTGTGCGGCGCGGGCACCGTGACGGCGATCGATCCGATTGCTTCAAGGCGCGCGCTCAGCCTCGATCTCGGTGCCGACCACGCACTGGATCCGCTTGCTGATGACTTCGCCGAGCGGCTGCGTGCGATTGGCGCCCTCGACTATGCGATCGATACGTCTGGGCAGCCAGGGATCATCACGGGCTGCTTTGAGGCGCTGCGCAAGAAGGGCTCGCTTGCGCTTATCGGCGGGCCGGCCACGCCGACGTTCGCCTTCGACAGTTACAAGTTTCTCGACGGACGAAGCGTGCGCGGACTGACGATGGGCGAGTCCGTGCCACAGCAGTTCGTCCCGATGCTGATCGAGCACTGGCGCAACGGGCGCTTTCCTGTCGACCGGATCATCACCACTTACCCTTTCCATGATCTGGACAAGGCCGTCGACGACATGCGCAACCACGAGATCATCAAGCCCGTGCTGACTACGCCTGTCTTATCCTGCCCAAACCCGCAGTTCGGGCGCCCCTTGGCCGCCAACGTCAGGCATCGAGCAAGCTTGCTTACGGGTGTTCACTTAATCAGGCAGCCGCCGTCGACGACGAGGACGTGGCCGTTCACGTAGGCGGCCGCCGGAGAGCCAAGGTAAACGATCGCGGCCGCGACATCCGCCTCGCTGCCCCAGCGGCCCGCCGGGATGCTGGCGCGGATCAGCGGCTCCCGTTCCGGATCGGCGCGGAGCGGACCGCTGCTGCGGGTGTCGATGTACCCAGGAGCCACGGCGTTGACGGTCACCCCGCGCCCCGCCCACTCGCTAGCCATGGCCCTGGTGAGCCCGGTCAGTCCGGACTTGGCCGCCGCGTAGGCGGCGACTCGGTTGCCGGCCTGGTAGGCGAGGAGCGAGACGCTGCTGGCCAAGGAAACAGCCACGCTTGACCGGCTCAGCGGCGGGCGGCTGATCCTGGGCATCGGGCTTGGCTGGATGCGCGAGGAGTACGAGATCCTGAACAGCGACTGGTCCGACCGCGGACGGAGGAGTACATCGGCGTGCTGCGAGCACGGTGGCAGCCGGGCCCGCGCAGTTTCGCCGGGCTCACGGTGTCAGTCAGCGCGCAGCCCAGTGCTACGCCAGCGGCCCGGAGTTTGCGCCAGCGGCCGCTCAGTCGTCGAGATCGAGTTGGTAGAGCCTGATCGCGTTGCCCCGCACGATTTTATGAATGACCTCAGGTGACAGCCCGGCGAAGTCGTGTTCGGCGATCTTCTTCGTGTCGGGCCAGGTGGAGTCGGTATGCGGGTAGTCCACCTCGAACAGCACGTTGTCCTCGCCGATAACGTCCAGCGACCGCGCGCCGTGGCGGTCGCGGAAGAAGCAGCCGTAGACCTGACGGTAGTAATAGGTGGACGGGGGCTCGGGGACCAGGTCCTTGAGGCCGGCCCAGGCGCGGTGCTGCTCCCAGACGTCATCGATGCGCTCGATGACGTAAGGGAGCCAGCCGATCTGGCCTTCCGAGTAGGCGAGCCTGAGCGCAGGGAAGCGGACGAGGACGCCGGAGAACAAGAAATCGACCAGCGACGTCGCGGAATTGGCGAAGGTGAGCACGACGCCGACCCCGTTGGGCGCGTCGCGCGAGCTCGTCGGCATCTTCGACGAAGAACCGATGTGCATGTTGACCGACGTTCCCGTTTCCGCGCAGGCACGCCAGAACGGGTCCCAGTAGCCGGAGTGAATGCTCGGCAGGCCCAAGTGGTAGGGAATCTCGCTGAACGCGACCGCGCGGACGCCGCGGTCGGCGTTGCGGCGGACCTCGTCAGCGGCGAGTTCGGCGTCCCACAACGGCACCAGGCACAGCGGGATCAGCCGCCCGCCGGACTGGCCGCACCATTCCTCGACCATGAAATCGTTGTAGGCGCGCACGCAGGCGAGGGCCAGTTCCTTGTCAGCCGCCTCGGCGAAGGTCTGCCCGCAGAAGCGGGGCATCGTGGGGAAGCAGAGCGAGGCTTCGACGTGGCCGGCATCCATGTCGGCCAGCCGCGCCTTGACGTCATAGCAGCCGGGGCGCATCTCGTCGAAGGTGATAGGCGTGTTCTCCCGCAAATCCAGCGGCATTCCCGCCGAGGCGTTGATCCGCTTCATGGGGAGCATCTTGCCGTCGTAGACCCAGTAGTCACCCGGGGCGCCGTCGTCGGAGAAGTGCAGTTTCCAGTCCTGGCCGCCGAGGTACTCGATCCGCTCGATGGAGCCCCGCTCCACCCGTGGCCCCTCATCGCGGAACTTGGCTGGCAGCCACTTCCTGAACAGGCCGGGCGGTTCCATCACGTGGTCGTCCACACTCACGACGCGCGGGATTTCCACCGGTGGGCTATCGGTCATCTCTTGTCTTCCTTCCGTCAAGGGGGTCACTTCCGGGCACGTGGTTAGCGAAGGCGGACGAGGGCGTCCAGGCCGACCACTCCGTCTGGGCGGGCGAGCAGCGGGTTGATGTCGAGCTCGGTGATCTCGCCCTGCGCGGCCAGCGCGGCCAGCCGCATGACCGTCTCCACGAGGGCGGCGCGGTCGACCGGCGGCTGGCCGCGCCAGCCGTCAAGCAGCGGCGCGATCCGCAGGCTGGAGAGCATCCGGTTCACCGTTGCCTCGGTGAGCGGCAGGACGGCCCGCGCGACATCGCGGACGGCCTCGGCGGTGACGCCGCCCGCGCCGACCACGATGACCGGGCCGAACACCTCGTCGGTGCTCACCCCGAGCAGGAGCTCGATCCCGCCCGCTTCGTGCTTGGCCACCAGCAGCCCGGAACAGCCCCTGCCGAGAATGTCCGACGCGGCGGCGCGCACCGCGTTCTCATCCGTCAGCCCGGTCTTGACCAGCCCGCCTTCGCTCTTGTGGGCGACGCCGGTGCCCTTGACCACGACGGGATAGCCGATGTCCCTTGCCGACTCGGCCGCCGAGTCGGCCGAGTCGGCCGTCAGGTGCCGGGCGAACCGGAAGCCGCGCTGTTCCAGCCAGTCCGTCGCCTCCTCCTCGCGCAGCAGTCGCCCGGCGCCGTCCGGTTGCGGACGGGCAGCGGCCGCGGAAACGGTCACCGGCCTGCTCCGGACCAACCGCGCCAGCTCCCTCAGTTCACCGTTCCGCGCCGGGTGGTTGATCAGGGCTCGCGCCGCGTTGAGGGCGTTCCTGATGTTGCGGAAGACCGGCAAACCGGCCTGCCAGAGCCGCTCGTAGCCCTCTCCGTACTCATAGGGACCCAGCCAGATCGGCAGGATCGCCTTGCCGGCCCCCGGCGCCACCTCGATGAGCGTGTCGATGACCGTATCGGTCAGCTTCGGGCTCGACGCCGGCACCGGGCACAGCATGATGCCGATGCCGGGGTCTTCGAGGCACAGCCGCCAGATCTTCGGCCCGGCGCCGTTGAACATGACCGGGCCGCCGTTGTCGACCGGGTTATCGACCCGGAATTCAGCGGGCACGATCTCGCGCAGCGCCGCCTGCGTCTCGGCTGACAGGCGCGGAATGCTGAGCCCGGCTAGCGAGGCCAGGTCGGAGACGTGCGCAGCGGCACCGCCCGAGACGCTGCAGATGACGATGCCGTCCGCGACCGGGACCGGGCACCGCGCCAGCGCGGCGCCGACCTCCGCCAGTTCGTCCATCTCGGTGACCCGGCTGACGCCGAACTGCGAGAAAAAGGCGTCGTAGGCCTCGTCGGAACCGGTCAGATGCCCAGTGTGCGACTGCGCCATGGAGGAGCCGGCCGCGCTGCGGCCCACCTTGACCACGGCGATCGGGGTGCCGGTCTCGATCGCGGTCGCCGCCATGCTCCGCAGCCCGTCGCCCGACCTGGCGCCCTCGAGGTAGGCGAGGACAGCCGCGGTGTCCTCATCCCGGCAGAACAATTCAGCGAAGTCCGTGAACTGGAGGTCCGCCTCGTTGCCGGTCGGCGCCCAGTAGCTGATGCCCACCCCGACGTTCTCCAACTGGATCACGGGGCGGCCCTGGTTGCCGCTCTGGGTGATGACCGCGAGCCGCCGCCCGGGAAGCGCGGCCAACGGTGCCCAGGCGTTGAGGTTGGTGTTCGGGCCGACGAGCCGGGCGCCGATCCGGTGCACCGCCCTGACCAAGCCGGCCTCGCGCTCACGGCCCGCTGGCGTCTGCAATTCGGAGAAGCCGCTGGCGAACACCATCACGAACTTGGCCGTAACGCCCGCTTCGGCCGCCTCGTCGAGGATCTCGACCGGGTTGCCGGTGAAGATGCAGAGCACGTCCACCGGCTCGGGCAGCGCCGCCACGTTCGGTAGGCAGTCGATCCCGAAGACCTGCGGCAGCTTCGGGTTAATCGGGTAGAACCGGGCCCCGACGCTGCGGGCCAGTTGAAGAGCCTGGCTGGTAAAGCCGGACAGGCCACCGCGCTTGTCATGGGCACCGACGATCGCCATGCTCTCCGGGCGGTAGAACAACGACAGGTCCGCGCCCTCGGGAACCTTTGCGACCTCGGAAACCGCTGCGTCCGGAACGCTCTCAAGCTGTTGCGACATCTCTCCCACTTCCGCGCCCTCCCGCCGCGTATCCGGGCGGCGTGGAGGCCACTGTCTCGGCGCCGTCGTTATCGGCGGCGTTACCCGGGTTCGGGGGCGAGACCAGGTAACGCCCGAGGTAACTGCTCGCTCACGACAGTCGGAATGGGCCCCGTGCCGCTTTGCGAAGATCGTGCGGGGAGAAGAAAGGCGGACATGGATCACTACTCCTTCCTGCGGTGGAAGGTCGAGGACCGCATCGCGACCGTGTGGCTGTCGCGCCCGCCGGTCAACGCCGTCAATCAGGAGATGTACCGGGAGATCGCGGCGCTGTTCGGCGCCCCGGGACAGCTCGCGGGAGCGAAGGCGATCGTCCTGGCCGGCCAGGGAGAGCACTTCTGCGCCGGCAATGACCTAGGGGAGTTCGCCACGCTGCGGCCGGAGAACTCCGATGAGCGGATGGCTGAGGTACGGGCGGCGTTCTTCGCCATCCAGGACTGCCCGCTGCCCGTCGTGGGTGCCGTGCACGGGGCGGCCGTGGGTACGGGTCTTGCGATTGCGGCGTCCTGCGACTTCGTTGTCGCCGCCGACGACGCCCGCTTCGGTACTCCGGAGGTGAGCGTCGGGGTGATGGGCGGCGCTCGCCACCTCGCCCGGCTGGTGCCAGAGCCGTGGGTGCGCTGGATGTACCTCACCGCCGAGCCAGTCAGCGGCGAGCAGCTGGCCCGGCTGGGCGGGGCAATCGCGACCGCGGCCAAAGCGGAGCTGCTGGAAGTCGCCTACACCCACGCGCGGCTGATCGTCCGGCACAGCAGTCCCATCCTGGCGATGGCCAAGCGTGCGCTGAACACCATCGAGTCGATGGACCTGCAGCCTGGTTACGCGTTCGAGCAGTCGCTCACGCGCGAGATCTCCGGACATCCCGACTCCATCGAGGCCGTCCGCGCCATGCTTGAGCGGCGCGCCCCCGACTATCTATCGTCAGAGCAGCCAGCGGACCAGGCATCGGGTCGGCGATGACGGCGGACAGCATGCCGAGCGTCGGCGATTTCCGCAGGCGGGCGCAGTCCTGGCTGGCTGAAGCCGACATCCCGCGGCTGCCTGGCGAATACGCGGGACGGCCGCAGCTGCTCCGCGCTTGGCACCGCGCGCTCTACAAAGCAGGCTGGGTTGGCATCCAGTGGCCGCGCGACGTGGGCGGCCTCGGCCTGAGCGTTCATCACCAGCTTGCCTTCAACGAGGAGCTGGCCCGTGCCCGCGCGCCACAGCCGGCCGGGGCCATCGGGCTGGAAATCGTCGGTCCGACGATACTCAAGTACGGAACCCAGGCGCAGCGCGACAGGTACATCCCGCCGCTGCTGGCGGGCGATGAGCTCTGGTGCCAGGGTTTCTCCGAACCGGACGCGGGCTCGGACCTCGCCTCGCTGCGCACCAACGGCGTCATCGACGGCGATGCGCTGGTGATTACCGGGCAGAAGATCTGGACCAGCTGGGCGACCGACACGGACTGGTGCGCACTGCTGGTTCGGACGGACCCGGCCGCCACGCGGCCCCACCACGGCATCAGCTACATCCTCGTCAGCATGCACGCTCCGGGCGTCACCGTGAAGCCCATCGTGATGCTCAACGGCGACGCGGAATTCAACGAGCTTTTCTTCGATCAGGTACGGGTCCCGCTGGCCAACGTGCTCGGTGAGCTCAACGGCGGATGGGCATTGGCCATGGACACTCTTGGCTGGGAGCGGGCCGGCTATTCGATCCGGCGCCGGGTCGAGAACGAGGTTGCCTTCGGGGAGCTAGTCGACCACACCCAAGCCCAGCTGGAGTCGGCCGACCGTCAGCCCGATGCGGCTTCCGCCACCGCCTTCGGCTGCGTATACGCGCAGCTCAAGGCGTTCGAAGCGCTGACCAAGCGGAGCGCCAGGCGGCTCGCCGAAGGGGCGGTGCCCTCGCCGTACGACTCCGTGGACAAGCTCTGGCTCACCCAGACTGAGCAGGCGCTGACCAGCCTGGCCTTTGACCTGCTGCGCGCGGAACGTACCGCCCCGATAGACGACGATGGGCGGGAGCGCGTCAAGCGGTTCCTCTACGGACGGGCGGCGTCGGTATACGGCGGGTCGTCGCAGATTCAGCGCAACCTCATCGCCGAGCGGCTCCTCGGTCTGCCCAGGGGACGGTGACCATGGCGACCGCGGTGCCGGCGGAAATGGCAGTGGAACTAACGCAAGCGGCAGACAGCCTCGTCAAGCGCGAGCTGGCGCGGCCGGAGGTGCGAACGGCCGCGCGCGAGGGCTGGTCGGCGGACCTCTGGGCCGCGACGGCGGCCGCGGGGTGGTTCGACGTACTGGCCGGCGAGGAGCACGGCGGGCTTGGACTAGGCCCTGTGGCCGCCGCCGGGCTCTTCTCCGTCATCGGCCGTCAGCTCGTGCCGGGCCCGTACCTCGATCACATTGTCATGGTGCCGATGATCTACGCGCACGCGTCCGCCTCCGTCCGGTCGCGCTTGGACCGGGCCAGGGCCGGCCGGGCGCTCATCGTGCTCGCCGACCCCATCGCCTGTGGCAGCGAGGGCGCCTTGCTGGTGGACGGTTCGCTTACCGGTCGCGCGTGCCTGGTGCGGTATGGGTCCGTCGCCGACGGCCTCGTCGTCATCGCGCGAGACCCTGCCCGCGGCGCTGTCGTGGCCTTCGTCGACGCGCAGGCGCCGGGAGTGACCGCGGCGCCGCGTGACTCCTTCGACTCCGCGTCCGTCGTGGCGGACGTGAGGTTCGACCAGGTGGCGGTTCCTGGCGACTTCGTGATTCCGGCGCCGGGCGCGGTGATCCACCGTCTGCGCGGCGTCCTGCGCCTGATGATCGCGGCCGAGCTGACCGGGCTGGCGCGCCACCTCCTCGACGCGTCGGTCGGCTACGCCAAGTTCCGCGAGCAGTTCGGCAGGCCCATCGGGTCATTCCAGGCGGTTCAGCAGATCCTCGCCGAGATGGCGATCCAGGTGCTCGGCGCCGAAGCGTTCACGGCGGACTGCGCCGCCCAATGCGACATGGACCGGGCAGAACCCGATCTGACGGACACGATCGCGCTCAAGGGGTTCGCCTCCCAGGTCGCCCGCCAAGTCGGCGAGTCGGCGCTGCAAGTCCACGGCGGTATCGCGTTTACCGAGGAATTCGACGACAACCGCTGGTTCTTGCACGCGCTGACGTTGCAGGGCCTGTACGGCGATGAGGCCGCGTCCTTTGATGAGGTCGGACGCACCCTGCTCGCACGCTCGGCCGTCCATTCGCTCGGAAAATAAAAAAGCCGAAAATCCTTATATCGAACGGACCGTGGTAATTCCAGTCCCGTTAATGATCTTGTCACGGGCGCGGTAACGGTCCCGCCGCTGATATCCAGAACAGAACACCGAGAAAGACGACCAGGCAAGGGAACAGCCATGCGACGAATTGACATCGAGTTCGCGAGTGAGGGGACGACCTGCCGTGGCTGGCTGTTCGTCCCGGACGGCGAGGGGCCGTTCCCCGCCGTCGCGCTGGCCGGCGGCTGGTGTTACGTGCGCGAGCTGGTCATGCCTTATTACGCGCGGGCGTTCGCGGAGGCCGGCCTCGCCGCCCTCGTCTTCGACTACCGCAACCTGGGCGTTTCCGATGGCGAGCCGCGCCAGCACCTCGACCCGTGGGGGCAAATCCGCGACTACCGTAACGCGCTGAGCTTCCTGGAACGGCGCGGCGACATCGACGCCGATCGCCTCGCCGTCTGGGGGATCTCCTACTCGGGCGGCCACGCGCTGATCCTCGGCGCCACCGACCCGCGCGTGAAATGCCTGGTCAGCCAGATCCCCGTCGTTGACGGCTACGAGAACATGCGGCGCGCGCACGGCTCGATCGGATACCGGCGGCTCTGGCAGACGATCATCGAGGACCGGGCGCTGCGCTACGACAAGCCAGGGGAGCGGCTGCACATCCCGCATGCCACCGCGGAGCCCGCCGAGGACCTCGGCACCTGGCCGTTCCCCGAGACGTATCACACGTTCAAGGCCCTGCAGGAGACCGAGGCGCCGCTATACCAGAACCGCAGCACCGTGGAGAGCGTGGACCTGCTGCTGGAGTACGACGTCCTGCCGTTCGCCCGGCGCATCTACGACACGCCATCGCTGATGATTGTGGCCGAGGCAGACGACCTCACGCTGTGGGACCTGGAGATCGGCGCCTTTAATGTCATCCCCACCACCAAGAAGAAGCTGGTCACACTGCCGCACACGACGCACATGACGCTCTACAGTGACCAGGCGAAACTGGCCGCGGCTGCCGCGCATGCGACGTCCTGGCTGGCTGAGCACCTGCTGCCGTGACCCCCGTGCAGGCCAGCGCCCAGCCGACCGAGGCACAGGTGGACCGGTACCGGCAGATGCGGCGCATCAGGGAGTTCGAGTCCCGTACCGCTCTCCTTTACCGCGACGGTGAGGTGCCGGGCTTCGTCCACCTATCCGTCGGCCAGGAGGCGGTGGCGGTCGGCGTGTGCTCGCAGCTGCGCGCCGACGACATCATCACCTCCACCCACCGCGGACACGGGCATGTCATGGCCAAAGGGCTCGACATGACCGCCATGTTCGCGGAACTCATGGGACGGGCGACGGGCGTGTGCGGCGGTTTCGGCGGCTCCATGCACATCGCCGACCCGGCGCTCGGCATCTACGGCGCCAACGGGATTGTCGGCGCCGGGCTGCCCATCGCCGTCGGCGCGGCTTTCGCGGCCCGGCTGCGCGGCGGCGATCAGGTCGTCGCCGCCTTCTTCGGCGACGGCGCGGTAGCCACGGGCGCGTTCCACGAATCCGTGAACCTGGCTGCCCTCTGGCGCCTCCCGGTGCTGTTCGTCTGCGAGAACAACGGCTTCTCCGAGTTCAGCCGCACCGAGGACCAGCATCCCGTGCCGCTGCGCCAGCGGGCCCTGGGCTACGGCATCACTCACGAGATTGTCGACGGCAACGATGTCGAGATGACCGCGCTGGCCACCGCCAACCTGGTGGCGCGGCTCCGCCGCGGCGACGGGCCGTTCCTGCTTGAGGCGGTCACCCGCCGGGTCCGCGGCCACTACGAGGGCGACCCTCAGCGCTATCGCGCAACCGAGCCGGGTCCCGACGGCGACCCGGCGGCCGTCGATCCGGTGGAGCGGGCCAGGACGTCCCTCATGGCCTGGGGAGTCGCGACCGAAACCATCGACGCGGCCGTCAGCGACGAGGTGGACCGTGCCGTCGGGGAGGCCAGGGCGGCGCCGTGGCCGGACCCGGCCCGGACGGCGGAACTCGGCGACGTGCGGCGGATCGTAGCGGCATCCCGCGAGGGTGACGCCCGGCCGGCGGCCGCGTCGCTGCCCGCGGCGTCGCCCGACACAGTGCCGCCCGCCCAGATCCGTGGCAGCCATGCCGTCCGGAGCGCCCTGGATGACGCGCTGGCCGATGAGCCTCGCGTCTTCCTGGCCGGCATTGACGTGGCGGCCGGCGGCAACGTCTTCGGCGTGACGAAAGGACTGGCGGCCAAGCATCAGGGCCGTCTGTTCGACACTCCCATCTCGGAAACGGCGATCATAGGCCTCGGGGTTGGCGCCGCCATGTCTGGCCTGCGCCCGGTGGTGGAGCTCATGTACCTCGACTTCGTCGGGGTGTGCCTCGACCAGATCATGAACCAGGCCGCCAAGGTGCGGTTCATGACGGGCGGGCGCGCCGAGGTCGGCCTGGTGATCCGCACCCAGTTCGGCGTCGGCCGCTCCTCCGGCAGCCAGCATTCACAAAGCCTGGAGGCACTGCTCGCCCAGGTGCCTGGCCTGGTGGTCGTGATGCCGGCCACCGTCGCGGACATGTACGGCCTGCTCCGCTCAGCGATCGACCTGGCCGCCCCGGTCGTCGTCATCGAGAACCGGCTGCTCTACGAGCTCAAGGGCGACGCCCCGCCGCCGGGGTGGCGCACCCCCATCGGACAGGCGCGTGTGGCCCGCCCCGGGACGGACATCACCATTGTCACGGCGTCCCATGCCCTGTACACCGCGCTTGAGGCGGCCGAGGTGGTCGCGGCCGAAGACGGGATCTCCTGCGAGGTGATCGACCTGCGCACCATCGCGCCGCTCGACACGCAGACCATCCTGGCATCGCTGAGCCAGACCGGGCGGCTGCTCGTGGTCACCGAGGGGACGCCCGACTTCGGCATCGGCGCCGAGATCGCGGCCCGCGCGGTCGACGAGGGCTTCTGGTCTCTAGACGCGCCGGTGCGGCGGCTGCACGGCGCGCCGACCCCGGTTCCGTACAGCCCGACGCTTGAACGGGCGTGGCTGCCCTCGGTTGAGCGCGTCATCGCCGAGATCCGCGCCCAGTGCCGGGACCGCTGAGCCACCGCCGTCGAGCGTTATCCCGGACACCATTCAGGACAGGCGAGCCTCCTCGTGCAGCAGCGCCGCAAGGCCATCGGGATTGGACAGGAACGGCGAGTGATCGGTGTCCATGACCCGTTCCCTTACGTCGGGATCGCGGTCGCACAACCAGCGCTGGTACTCGGGCGGAAGCGCTTTGTCCTGCGCGCACCGGACGTAGACCTTCGGGATGGCGCCCCACCGTTGCGCCGAGAGGCGAACGGTCGCGCCGGCCGGGGCGTTGGCTTGAGGCCGCAGGCGCCGCACGGCCCACTGAGCCACCTCGGGATCGCATTTGTTGTAGAAGACGTCGGCTGCCAGCGCGGGATCGAACTCGTGTGCGCCCTCGACCGAACTGGCGCGCATCGCCCGTCCCGCCGACTCCGGCATCTCCCCGAAGCCGGTCCGGGCAGCGGATTCCCCGTCCTTCGGGAGAAAGGCGGCAAGGTAGATCAGCTTCGCCACGTGCTCGGGGGCCCGCTCGGCGGCCTGCGAGATGCTGATGCCGCCCAGCGAATGACCGACAAGGACCGCGGCCACCGGCGAGGCGCGCAGGACTTCCACGACCCGGTCCACGTAATCGTCGAAGGTCACTGCAATCGGCGGCGTGGGATCGGCGCCAAGCCCAGGGAGATCGGGTGCCTGCACCTGGTATCCAAGCCGCTCCAATAGCGGTGTCAGCCGCTCCCAGCACCAGGCGCCATGCGACGCGCCGTGCACCAGCACGATGCGCCCGATCAGGCCGTTCGAAGCGTGGCTGGTCATGGATAGCTCCCGTCTTTTGCGGCAGTCGAGGCCCGATCGGCTGAGCGTGAAACCCCCTCAGCGAACTGCCTGACGCTGTCCGGCACGATTCGGGAGAGCGTAATGATCCCGCTGTTATCGGGGCCGTTAACCAGGGGCCTGTTCTTCCTGCGGCTGGATCACGGTTAACGCCGCGGGTAACACCGCGACCCGGAGTATGTCGCCGGAGCAAGGAAACGAGGTGCCATGCTGTCTGGCCACACACTGCTGGATTTCTCCACCGCGGGCCCCGGTCCCCGGTGCACCCGGCTGCTCGCCGACTACGGAATGCGGGTCATCAAAATCCGGCCGCCGGCCGGCGGCACGAGGATGCTCACCACCCCCTGGTACACCTACAGCGCCAACCGGGGAATCCGGCAGATCCACATAGATCTGAAACAGGAAGGGGGGCGCCGGCTGGTTCACCGGATGCTACAGCGGGCCGATGTCCTGCTCGAAAGCTACCGGCCGGGCGTCGCCGCCCGCCTCGGCCTCGGCTACGAGGAGGTCCGGGCCATCAACGGGGGCATCGTGTACTGCTCGGTGAGCGGTTTCGGGCAGCAGGGCCCGTATGCGCAGTGGCCTGCCCACGACCTCAACTGGCTGGCCCTCGGTGGCTTCCTGCACGACGGGTCCCGTCGCGAGGACGGCGGTCCGGCACTGCCCGGTGCCGTCGTCGCCGACGCCGCCGGAGGGTACTCGGCGGCCGTCGCGGTGCTCGCGGCCCTTGTCCGCAAGGCCGCGACCGGTCAGGGCACCCACCTCGACGTGTCGGCAATAGACGGTGTTCTGCGAGTAATGCAGGCCGTATTCGACGCGCGGCTGGCCGGCGAAGACCTCAATGAAGAGCCAGCGGCCCACGACGCGAGCGGACCGTCCGACATGCTCACCGGCGGCTCGGCCTGCTACGACGTCTACCAGGCGGCCGACGGCAGGTGGCTGGCGGTCGGCGCGATCGAGCCCCACTTCTGGGCGGCGCTCTGCACCGAGCTCGGCCTGGCGCACCGCATCCCCGACCAGCACGACCGTGCGCTCCAGGACATACTGCGCGCAGAGCTGCGCATCGCGTTCGCTACCCGCCCAAGCGGTGAATGGCTGCGCGTACTCGGGCCGGTGGCCTGCGTAACTCCGGTCAACTCGCCTGCGGAAACCCTGCTCGACCCGCACCTCAATGCCCGCCCCCTTACCGTGGATGTGATGGTCGGAGGGCGCACCGTCCACCAGCTGGCACCGCGCCTCGCCGTCCCGGATCCGCCAGATCTTGGCCAGCAGCCGGCCGGCCCCACACCCGCCGCGGAGGCCGACGCCATGCTCCGGGAGCTTGGCATCGACCCCGACGAGATCGCCGGCCTGCGCCGGGCCGCGGTTATCACGGCGGCGCCGCAGCTAGGCTCCGCCAGACCCTAAAGGAGCATCAAGCATGCAGCTAGACACCGTCTACGGGGAAGATCGTGCCGGGTGGGGGAAGCCGCTGGCCGGCCTCACCATCCTCGCCGCCGAACACATGCAGGCGCTGCCGTTCGGCACCCAGTTGCTCGCCATGCTCGGCGCCGACGTCATCAAGGTGGAGCCCCCCGGCGGGGAAGCCGGACGGGCTGCGCGGCCCATCGTCCCGCTGCCGGATGGGTCCACCGTTGGCGGCACGTTCGCCCGCAACAACCTCAATAAGTCCAGCATCGTGCTCGACCTGAAAAACCCGCACGGCAAAGCGACTTTTCTTCGGCTGGCGGCAAGGGCCGACGTAGTAGCCGAGAACATGCGGCCCGGCGTAATGGACCGGCTTGGCCTCGGCTACGACGACGTCGCCGCCGTCGTGCCCGGCATCATCTACGTGTCGGTTTCCGGGTTCGGGAACCGCACGCCGTCGCCGTACAAGTCTTGGCCCGCGTACGCGCCCGTGGCCGAGTCCATGGCCGGACTGTACGAACTCGGGCGCAGGCCCGATGAGCCGTTGCGCACCGGCGTCGCAGGCGCGCTCGCTGACAACGTGGCTGCCCTGTACGCGACCATCGGCATTCTCACCGCGCTCCGCCACCGGGACGTGAGCGGCTTCGGCCAGCACGTGGACATCGCGATGTTGGACGCGATGATTGCCGCCAACGACATGTACCCGCAGCTCTGGTCGCTCGGCCTGCCGGCTTCCACTGCCACCGGTCGCGGGACAGGAATCATGGCTACCTTCCGTGCCGCCGACGGTGAGTTCCTGATTTCAGTTATCAGGGAGCACCAGCTGGCCCGCCTGGCGACCCTGGTCGGCCACCCGGAGTGGATAGACGACCAGAGGCTCGCTGACCGGGCGGACTGGTCCGCCCATGTCGAGGACATGATCCGCCCGGAGATCGAGGCGTGGGCCGCCAAATTGACGCGGCTAGAGGCCGCCGCTGAGATGGCCCAGGCGGGCGTCCCATCCGGCCCCTGTTTCACGATGGACGACATCTCCCGCGACGAGCACGTACACGCACACAACATGATGGTCGAGCTTCCGTCGGGAACGGAGCGGCCGGTGCTGATGCCGGGCAATCCCATCAAGATGTCCCGGACGGCCGAGGGGCCGCTACACATCTATCCGAGCCCGGGGCAGGACACTCAGCGGATCTTGTCGAGGCTGCTGGGCCTCCAACAGGATGAGATCGACGGCCTCGGCGAGAACGGCGCATTCGGCCGGAATGACGCCGCGACCGGGCAGGTAACGAGCCCATTAACGCTGCGAGGCGCATCGTGTGCCGTGACAGATGTCTTTTCGCGAGGAGGCGGCCATAGTGGACTCGTTTGGCCTGATCATTCCGCAGCGGGCGGCGCTATTCGGCGTCGCTGAGCTGCCTGAGCTGCTCCGGCTTGCCCCGCAGGCGGAGGAGTCAGGCTTCTTCGACGCCGTGTGGGTCGGGGACAGCCTGACGTCTAAGGCGCGGGCGGACTCTATCGCCTGCCTGGGCGCGCTCGCTGGCATGACAAGCAGACTCCGGCTGGCGGTCGGGTGCATGGCCAGCTTCCCTGTCCGCGATCCGGCTCAGTTCGCCTACCAGTGGGCGTCACTCGATGAGATCTCCGGCGGCCGGACACTGCTCGCGGTGTGCAACGGGCTGCAGAAGCGGGAACGGGCATCGGAAATCGAGGGTCAGCATTTCGGCGGCGTCCCTGACAAGCAGCGGGCGGCTCGCGTTGAGGAGTTCATCGACCTGGTTCGCGAGCTGTGGACTGGCAAGCCCGTTACCTTCCATGGCCAGTTCGCGGATTATGACGACATCACGATCCTGCCGACGCCAGCCCAGCGGCCCTGTCCCATCTGGATCAGCGCAAACCCGCCGGCGGGACCCGCCGCCGAGCGGGTACTCAGGCGGGTGGCCACGAAGTCAGACGGACTGCTGACCGTCCGTGTGCGTCCGGGCTACTTTGCCGATACCCGCCGCCAGCTCGCTGAGCACCTGACGGCCGCGGGCCGCGATCCGGCCGCGTTCCCCATCGCGGCCTATCACAGCATCAACATCGGCCCTGATCCGGAGGCCTGCCTCGATGAGGCGCAGCGGTTCTTCGACAACTACTACGGCGAGGGCATGTTCGACCGCGAAGGGGCGGCCGCAATGACAGCGGTAGGTTCCCCCGAACAGTGCGCGCAGCAACTGCGCGAGGTCATCGCCGAGGGCGCCACGCATGTGGCATTGCGAATGGCGTCGTGGAACCAGCGCCAGCAGCTCGAGTTGTTGATCGACAAGGTGCTACCGGCGCTTGTCGGGTGAGGTCGGCTCTGCGCCGCCGCCGGACTTTTCATCGGCTGCAAATCAGAGTTATCCCGAACGGACCCGGCCGGCTCTTATCCGCACCGCTCATTCTCGGGCCGCTGGGATTGCGCGGTGCGGCTGATACCTAACACGGGCGCGTCACGCTGCCCTGGTGCGAGCTGGCCGGCCGGGTGCGGGCCGGGACGCTGCGGCAGCTGGCCGGGATCGGCTGCGTTTTCGCGATCGACACCGACGCGCACGCACCCGGCCAGCTCGACTGGCTGGAGGGCGGCTGCGGACGCGCGGAGCTATCCGGCATCGGGCCGGACCGCGTGATCAACACGCGCGGCGCCTCCATCATGACCCGGAGGCACCCACTAGCGCCGAGATGCAAGACCTCAGTTGGGCTGGGGCACCGCACGAGCGCACCACGAGGGTCCCCTGATCCGCTGACCTTCTGCATGCCATGCACCCCGGTCTCGTCTGTCGGTGTCGCCTCAGGTCCGGCTACCGCAAGTCAGCCATGTTGTGGCGTCTGGCGACATCGCGCTGTCGCTGGCGGAATCTGGTGGCGTTGGCACTTGATTTTGCGCTGGGTCTCTTTACCCCTGCGGAGAGAGATGTCAGATGGTCTCCGGACCACTGGCGTCGAAGTCCCCTTGCTTCTGCCTGATCGGCGTATACCGGCGAGGACAAGCCCGCAAGTGCGAACTGCGGCGGCGGCGTCCACGCCGTATTGATTACACCGAAGTAGCGCGCCGTGATGTGAGAGGGAATGGACAGTTCCCTGTCACATCAGGATTAGCCGCCGTGTGTCAGTTTCCGAAGTCGCCTGCACGGATGACCGAAGTCCTCTGCACGTGATCTTGGCGTTGCCAAGTCTCGGCTCGGGTCGTGTCCTTTTACTGATCATTTGCGATACTGCCCCGTTTGGGTGCTGCGCCGCCTGCGACAGGTCTCTACAATGGGAGCACGGCAGGGAGGCGCGGTGAGGGGGCGCGGTGGCGCGGGGACGCAAGGTCGTGCTGGCGGTCGGCGCTGCTGTCCTCGCGGTGTCGTCGCCGCTGGCGTACACGCTGGCGTCGGCGGGGGCGGGGACGCGGTGAGCGCGTCGGTCATCGCGGCCACGGCGGCCGCCGCGCTGGCCGTCCCGCTGCGGCCTGGCCGCACCGACGGCCCGGAGCCGGGTGGTGACGCGTCCTCGGACGCGGTCGCGGCGGACACCGGACGGGCCAAGGCCGACAGCGGCGGAGACACGAACATCGGCGTGCGGCGCCGACGGGGCGCGGGCGGCGCGGCACGGGCCGAGCACACGGGGGACGCGGTCGCCCAGGGCCCGGGCAGCCACGCCAACGCTGGCGTCGAAGAGGCGGACTGAGCGTGGGATGGATCCCCCGGCGCAGACACAAAGACCGGC
>Ga0302314_10004551_pt1 | contig 25461 bp, 28 predicted proteins | sample III_Palsa_N2_3_FD_200533 | JGI IMG/M metagenome (GOLD analysis project Ga0302314, IMG submission 200533) | Peat permafrost microbial communities from Stordalen Mire near Abisko, Sweden - III_Palsa_N2_3 | ecosystem: Environmental > Terrestrial > Soil > Palsa > Peat permafrost | place: Sweden... | reverse complement strand
TCCCGCGCTGCCGCTTCAAGCGCCGCGCGCGCGTGCGCAGCGCCGCGATCGTGAGGCCCGGCGTGTCGTCGATATAGAGCGGCAGCGTCTCGAGCTCGCCCGCCGCGCGCGCGAGATTGCGGAAGTCATGCTGGCTGATCTTGCCCATGCGCAGGCTCTCGCCGCTGATCCCCGATTGTTCGGCGAGGATACGCGTGGCGAGCTGGTCGGCGGACATTTCGAGGCTGAAGAAGGCGACGCCCGCGCCGAGCGATTTCTCGTCGGGGATGCCATCCTCCTTGTCACGCACGCGCCGCATCGCCGCGTTGAACGCGATGTTGGTGGCAAGCGCGGTCTTACCCATGCCCGGGCGCCCCGCCAGGATGATCAGATCGGAGCGGTGCATGCCGCCCATCTTGGCGTTGATGCTGTCGAGTCCCGTCGTGATCCCCGAGACATGCCCGCCCGAATTGAGCGCGCGCTCGGCATTCTTGACCGCTTCGGTCGCCGCCTGGAGGAAGCTTTTCACCGAGCCCTGCTCGCCGCCCTCTTCCGCCACGCGATACAGCGCGACCTCGGCCTGCTCGATCTGCGTCTTGGGATCGACCTCGTCCGAGGTGTCCATCGCGCTCTCGACCATCCCGCGCCCGACGCCGACCAGCGCGCGCAGCAGCGCGAGGTCATAAATCTGTGTCGCGAAATCGCGCGCGCCGATCAGCGCGGCGCCCGATCCGGTGAGCTGCGCCAGATAGGCGGGGCCGCCGAGCTCCTTCATCGCCTCGTCGGTCTCGAACAGCGGGCGCAGCGTCACCGGGTTGGCGATCATGTTCTTGTCGACGATGCGCAGGATCTGCGCATAGACGCGGCCGTGCAGCGGCTCGAAGAAATGCTCCTCGCGCAGCTTGATCTGGACGTCCTCGCACAGCCGGTTGTCGATCATCATCGCACCAAGCAGCGCCGCCTCCGCCTCGATATTCTGGGGCAGGACGGCGATATCCGGTACGGCCGGCGCGGGCGTGTGGGGAACGGGTTGAAGCATGGGGGTCTTGTCTGCCCTTTCGGAGCGCGGCTCAAGCCGGATGCGTCAATCCATCCACGACCATGTGGGCGCCCTGTGGATAAAAGCCGTTCGTGCCGAGCGAAGTCGAGGTACGCGCTCCAGACGCTGAGCCTGCTTCCGGTCCCTCGACTTCGCTCGGGACGAACGGAGAGAGGGCCTCGCCAAGCGCGCACCAACCCGATAAGCGCAAGGGGCATGTCCGATCCGCGCATCATCGACATCTCGCTCGACGAGCGCACCATCCTGTGGCGCAATGCGGACATCGAGCAGGAGCGCAAGGTCGCGCTGCTCGATCTGCTCAACGACAATCATTTCAGGCCTTTGCGCGCGACGCCCGACGACTATGCCGGCCCGTACAAGGTCGCGCTGCATGTCGAGGAGGGGCGGCTCGCGATCGGAATCCAGCGCGAGGACGGCACGCCGATCGAGACGATCGGGCTGGGCATGATGCGCTTCCGCCGGTCGATCAAAGACTATTTCGCGATCTGCGACAGCTATTACCAAGCGGTGCGCCAGCATTCGCCGCAGCAGATCGAGACGATCGACATGGCACGCCGCGGGCTGCACAACGAGGCGGCCGAACTGCTCAAGGAGCGGCTCGACGGCAAGATCGAGCTCGACTTCGACACCGCGCGGCGGCTGTTCACGCTGATCTGCGTGCTCCACATCCGTGGGTGAGCCAGAACGCATAAACGCGCACCGTTCCCCGGCGAAAGCCGGGGCCCAGGCCCGTACTTTGGGGAAAGCGCAGCGTCAGCCACGGACGTGGGGCCTGGGCCCCGGCTTTCGCCGGGGAACCACTGGTTCGCACGAGTCCACATCATGACCGAAATCTCGATCGACGAGGTCGGCGTCGCGGTGCTGGTCGATGCCGCGAGAGCTGCCGCCCGCTTCGCCCACGCACCCTATTCGCGCTTCGCGGTCGGCGCGGCGCTGCTGCTCAAGGACGGCGCGATCGTCACCGGCACCAATTTCGAGAATGCCAGCTACGGCCTCTCGCTGTGCGCCGAGACGGTGGCGCTCGCCACCGCCAACGCGCAGGGGCGCCTGGCGGACGTGATCGCGGTCGCGGTGACGGGCGGCGCGATGGGCACGGACGGGATGCCGACGGGCAGCGCGGTCGTCGGCCCGTGCGGGCGGTGCCGGCAGGTGATCAACGAGGCCGCACAACTCGGCGGGCGCGACCTGCCGGTCTATTGCGCGGCGGCGGACGGGAGTGCGGTCGAACGGCATATGCTGTCGGCGCTGCTGCCGCATGCGTTCGGGCCGAAGGATCTGGGGCTGGCGTAGGACCCCGCGACAGGCACAGCCGTTCTCCCGCGAAGGCGGGAGCCCAGGGTTTCAAACGCTGTGTCCGCTTCACCTGGGCTCCCGCCTACGCGGGAGAACGGGCGCGCGCGACGCTCAGTCGCGCTCGACTTGGCTCACATCGCGCACCGCGCCGCGCGCTGCGTTGGTCGTCAGTGCCGCGTATGCCCGCAGCGCCGGCGAGACCTCGCGCTTGCGACCGAACGGTTTCCACGCCTTCTTGCCACGCTCCACCATCTTGGCGCGTCGCTCCGCGATCACCGCATCGTCGAGATCGAGCTTAATCACGCGATTGGGAATATCGATCACGATCGGATCGCCCGTTTCGACCAGCGCGATCAGGCCGCCCTCCGCCGCTTCCGGCGAGACGTGGCCGATCGACAGCCCCGACGTGCCGCCCGAAAAGCGCCCGTCGGTGATCAGCGCGCACACCTTCCCCATGCCCTTCGACTTGAGATAGCTCGTCGGGTACAGCATCTCCTGCATCCCCGGCCCGCCCTTAGGGCCTTCGTAGCGGATCACGACGACGTCGCCGGCCTTGACCTCGCCCCCCAGGATGCCGACCACCGAGGCATCCTGGCTCTCGTAGACGCGCGCCGTCCCGTGGAAGGTGAGGATGCTCTCGTCGACGCCCGCGGTCTTCACGATGCAGCCTTCGGGCGCGAGATTGCCGTAGAGCACTGCGAGCCCGCCATCCTTCGAGAAGGGGTGTTCGGCCGAGCGGATCACGCCACCCACCCGATCGGTGTCGAGCTCGTCCCAGCGCGCCGCCTGGCTGAACGCGGTCTGCGTCGGCACGCCGCCGGGCGCCGCGCGGAAGAATTTGCGAACCTCCTCGCTGGTCGTGCGCGAGACGTCCCAGCGTTCGAGCGCATCCGCCATCGTCGGCGCATGCACCGTAGGCTGCGTCGCATCGACGAGGCCCGCCAGCTCGAGCTGCCCCAGGATCGACATGATCCCGCCCGCGCGGTGGACGTCCTCCATATGCACGTCGGCCTTGGCGGGGGCGACCTTGCACAGACAAGGCACCCGACGGCTCAGCCGATCGATGTCCGCCATCGTGAAATCGACCTCGGCCTCGTGTGCCGCGGCGAGCAGATGAAGCACGGTGTTGGTCGATCCGCCCATCGCGATATCGAGGCTCATCGCATTCTCGAACGCGGCGAAGGTGGCGATGCCGCGCGGCGTCGCGGTAACGTCGTCCTGCTCGTACCAGCGCTTGGCGAGATCGACGATCAGGTGCCCCGCCTCGCGGAACAGCTTTTCGCGATCGGCGTGGGTGGCGAGCGTCGAACCGTTGCCGGGCAGCGAGAGGCCGAGCGCCTCGGTCAGGCAGTTCATCGAATTGGCGGTGAACATCCCCGAGCACGATCCGCAGGTCGGGCAGGCCGACCGCTCGATCGTCTGCACTTCCTCGTCGCTGTAATTCTCGTCGGCAGCGGCCACCATCGCATCGACCAGATCGAGCGCGACCGTCTTGCCCTTGAGCACGACCTTGCCCGCCTCCATCGGCCCGCCCGAGACGAACACTGCGGGGATGTTGAGCCTGAGCGCCGCCATCAGCATCCCCGGCGTGATCTTGTCGCAATTGGAGATGCACACCAGGGCGTCGGCGCAATGCGCATTGGCCATATATTCGACCGAATCGGCGATCAGCTCGCGGCTGGGCAGCGAATAGAGCATCCCGCCATGCCCCATCGCGATCCCGTCATCGACCGCGATCGTGTTGAACTCCTTGGCGACGCCGCCCGCCGCCTCGATCTCGCGCGCGACGAGCTGGCCCAGATCCTTGAGATGAACATGGCCGGGAACGAACTGCGTGAAGCTGTTGACGACGGCGATGATCGGCTTGCCGAAATCGGCGTCGGTCATCCCCGTCGCGCGCCACAATCCGCGAGCGCCCGCCATGTTGCGGCCGTGGGTGGTGGTGCGCGAACGGTAGACGGGCATGATCGGTCCTTGGATGGTCAGGCGGCGCGGCTTGCGCAATTTTTCGCTTGCCTGTCAACCCGAACTTGTAACGAAGTTACGCAGGTCGCGCGCGACGTCCTGCTTCGGTTCTCCTGCGAACGCAGGAGCCCAGAGTTTCAGACGCGACGGCGCTTCACCTGGGCGCCTGCCTCCGCAGGAGCACGGCCTCGGCAGGGATGCCCGACATCCTCATCGAACGAACGGTCCTATTCGCCGACATCGATCGCGTCGCAGGGGATGATCGTCGGGCGTGCGGTCGCGAGATCACGCGCGGCCAGGCCGAACGCCTTGAAATGGTCCGACGCCATATGCGCGTCGATCGCGGCCTGATCGGCATAGAGTTCGTTGAACACGAAACGCTGCTCGCCCTGCTGCTCGCGCCATACATCGTAATAGACCACGCCGGGCTCGGCACGCGAGGCGGCGACGCAGGTCTTGGCGGCGGCAATGAACGCGTCTTCCGCGCCCGGCTTGACGCCGATGAACGCGACGATCTTGATGGGCATTACTTGGCTCCTTCTCGGGTAAATACGGGCGCGCGCTTCTCGAGGAAGGCGGCGAACGCCTCCTGCGCCTCGGCGCCGGCAAGGGCTGCGGCGAAAGCGGTCTCCTCCTCGCCGAGCCGCGTCTCGATCGCGCTGCGGTCGCCGCGCATCAGCCGGCGCGTCTCGGCAAGCGCGCGCGGCGGCATCGCGGTCAGCGCGACCGCCTTGGAACGCGCGTAGGCGAGAAGCGCCTCGGCCGGCACGATCGCGGTGACCAATCCCGCGCGCTCGGCGGCCTCGGCATCGATCGGCTCGCCGAGCAGCAGCATCGCCGCCGCCTTGGCCGCGCCGACGCGCAGCGGCAGCAGCAGGCTCGACGCCGCCTCGGGCACGATGCCGAGCTTGGCGAAGGGCACGGTGAAGCGCGTGGCGGGAGCGGCATAGACGAGGTCGCAGTGCAGCAGCATCGTCGTGCCGACGCCGACCGCGAGCCCCTGCACCGCCGCGACGATCGGCTTGTCGAAGCCCGCGATGGCGCGGATGAAGACCATCGCGGCATCGGTGCGATTGGCGGGCAGGAAGCCGCTGATGTCGTTGCCCGCACAGAAGGCGTCGCCCTCGCCGCTGATCAGCACCGCTATGATCGCCGGATCGGCCGATGCCTCGGCGAGCCCTGCGGTCAGCGCGGCGTACATCGCGTTGGTGAGCGCGTTCTTCTTGTCGGGGCGCGACAGCCTGAGTTCGAGGATGCCGTCCGCCAGCGTGCGCTGGATGTCTTCGCTCATAGTCCCTCTCCGTGCGTTGCCCCGCATGTAGGACGTCGCACTGGCCGACGCACGCAAATCGTCGCTTGGCGGACGACAAGGACAGATGGGCAGACAAAAGCCGCGACCGGCGCTAGAGGGAGCCGCATCATGGCCAGCACAAACGCCCCCCGCACGCTCTACCAGAAGATCTGGGATGCGCATGTCGTCCAGCAGCGCGACGACGGCACAGCGCTGCTCTATATCGACCGGCATCTCGTCCACGAGGTCACCAGCCCGCAGGCGTTCGACGGCCTCGCCGCCGCGGGCCGCAAGGTCCGCCGCCCCGACCTCACGCTCGCGGTGCCCGACCACAATATCCCGACGACGGCGAGAGCCGATGCGGACGGAAAGCGCTTGCCGATCGCCGACCCGCAGTCGGCGGCGCAGCTCGACGCGCTCCGCCGCAATGCGCCGCTGTTCGGGATCGAGCTGATCGACGACCTCAACGCCGACCAGGGCATCGTCCACGTCGTCGGCCCGGAGCAAGGCTTCACGCTGCCCGGCACCACGGTCGTGTGCGGCGACAGCCACACCGCCAGCCACGGCGCGCTGGGCGCGCTCGGCTTCGGCATCGGCACGTCGGAGGTCGAGCATGTCCTCGCCACGCAGACGCTTCTGCTCAAGCGCTCGAAATCGCTCGAGGTGCGCGTCGACGGCGAACTCGGGCCGGGCGTCACCCCCAAGGACGTCGCTCTGGCGATCGTCGCCAGGCTGACCGCGGCGGGCGGCGCGGGCTATGTCGCCGAATATACCGGATCGGTGTTCCGTGAGATGTCGATCGAGGGACGGCTGACCGTCTGCAACATGTCGATCGAGGCGGGCGCGCGCGCCGGCCTCGTCGCGCCCGACGACAAGACCTTCGCCTATCTCGAAGGCAAGCCGCGCAGCCCCAAGGGCGCCGACTGGGATCGCGCGGTCGCTTACTGGCGTACGCTCGCGAGCGATCCGGGTGCGACCTACGACAAGGTGGTGACGATCGACGCCACCACGATCGCGCCGCTGGTGACGTGGGGCACGAGCCCCGACGACGTCGTCGCGATCACCGGCATCGTCCCCGATCCCGCCGCGCTCGACGACCCTGCGCGGCGCGCCGCGGCGGAGAAGTCGCTGGCGTATATGGGGCTGACCGCTGGGCAACGGATGCAGGACGTCACCGTCGACCGCATCTTCATCGGCAGCTGCACCAACAGCCGCATCGAAGATTTGCGCGCGGCGGCGGCCGTCGCGCAGGGCCGGCATGTCGCCGACGGCGTGAAGCAGGCGCTGGTCGTGCCGGGATCGGGGCTGGTCAAGCGCCAGGCAGAGGCGGAAGGACTCGACCGCATCTTCATCGAGGCCGGGTTCGAGTGGCGCGAGCCGGGCTGCTCGATGTGTCTCGCGATGAACCCCGACAAGGTGCCCGCCGGCGAGCGCTGCGCCTCAACCTCCAACCGCAATTTCGTCGGCCGTCAGGGCCCGGGATCGCGCACACACCTGCTCTCGCCCGCGATGGCGGCGGCGGCGGCGGTGACCGGTAGACTGACCGATGTGAGGGAGTTCGCCTGATGCGCGCGATCGGCACCATCGAGGGCAAGGCCTATCCGCTTGGCCGCCCCAACATCGACACCGACGTCATCATCCCCGCGCATCACCTCAAGACGATCACGCGCGAGGGGCTCGGCCAGTTCGCGTTCGAGACGCTGCGCGCCGAGCCCGGCAATGTGTTCGACGATCCGGCCTATGCGGGCGCGCCGATTCTGATCGCGGGCGACAATTATGGCTGCGGTTCGAGCCGCGAGCATGCCGCCTGGGCGATGGCCGACATGGGATTGCAGGCCGTGATCGCGCCGAGCTTTTCGGACATCCACGCGGGCAACGCGTTCAAGAACGGCATTTTGACCGTGGTGCTGCCGCAGGACCAGGTCGATCGGCTGCTCGAGGTGGCGAAGGACCATCCGATCGCGATCGATCTCGAGTCGCAGACCGTGACGACGCCGTATCAGGACCGCTTCCGCTTCGAGATTGACCCGTTCCGCAAGGACTGCCTGCTGCGCGGCCTCGACGAGATCGGGATCACGCTCGCGATGGACGACGCGATCGGTGCACATGAGGCGAAGATGCACGCCGAGACGCCGTGGATAGAAGGCGCGGCGCGGGCGGCTTAGCGGGCGGCCCGGCGTAAAAACCGTCGTGCTCCTGCGGAGGCAGGAGCCCAGGGTTATCAAGCGCTGCGTTTGCGTCGCTGGGCTCTTGCCTGCGCAGGAGCACGGAGGTGCTATCGTCCCGGCCGTCCCTACCTCAGCACATCCAACCCCAGCGCGATCGAGCCCAGCGGCCCCGCCTGGTCGCCCAGCCCCGGCGCCGCGACGTAGCGATCGATCTGCTCGGCCACGAGCGGCGCGACACCGTAGCCGGCGAGGCTCTCGACCAGCATCGTCCGCACCATCGGCAGCAGCTGCGGGCGCTTGGTGGGCAGGCCGCCGCCCAGCAGAATGCGCTCGGACACCGATCCCATCACCAGATTGTGGCACAGCCCCGCGATCGTGTACGCGACCTTGGTCCACACCGGGTCGTTGTCGGCGACGTCGCTGCCCTTGATGCCCAGCCGCTTCTCCACCGCAGAGCCTGCCGCGAGCCCCTCGACGCAGTCGCCGTGAAAGGGGCAGGCGCCCGCCCAATCGTCACCGGGGAAGCGGCGGACGTGCATGTGCCCGGCCTCGGCATGACCGATTCCCATCACCGCCTCGCCGTCGACGATGATCCCCGCCCCCACCCCGGTGCCGACGGTGATGTAGGCGAAGCTCGACAGGCCCTGCGCATCGCCCCACCGCGCTTCGGCCAGGGCGGCGCCGACGACGTCGGTGTCGATCGCGGTGGGCACGCCGTAGCGACGCTGCAACCGCGGCGAGACCTCGGTGTGCGCCCAGCCGGGCTTGGGGGTGGCGGTGATGAAGCCGTAGTCGGGCGCATCGCGGCGCAGTTCGAGCGGGCCGAAACAGGCAATTCCGAGCGCGGCGAAACCGGGCGCGTCATGCCAGCCGTCGAGGATATGCTCGATCGCGGCGAGCGTCTCCTCCGGAGTCGTCGTCGGCACCTGGCGCTCGGCCACGATCCGGCCGGGGCCATCGGCGAGGATGCACGCGCATTTTGTGCCGCCGAGTTCGATCCCGGCGACCAGCGGGCCGCCGGTCATGCCGCCCCGTCGGCGACGCGCGCGGTCGATCCGCGGATCATCAGCTCATAGGGCATCAGCAGATGCGGCGGCGACGCACCGCCGGTCTTGTCCTCGATCAGCGCGAGCAGCGCGCCGGTCGCCTCGCGCGCCATGTCGCGGATCGGCTGATGGATCGTGGTCAGCCGCGGCCACACGACGAGCGCGATATTGCTGTCGTCGAACCCGACCACCGACAGCGCATCTGGCACCGCGACGCCAAGTTCATGCGCCGCGTTGAGCACGCCGGCGGCCATGTCGTCGTTGCTGGCGAAGATCGCCGTCGGGCGATCGGCGAGCGCCAGCAATATGCGGCCGGCGACATAGCCCGACGCGAAGGTATAGGCACCGGCCGCTTCGAGATCGGGATCGTTCGCGATGCCATAAGCCGTCAGCCCCGCGCGATATCCCTCCAGCCGCGCCGCGGCGGAGGCATGCGAGGGGTCGCCGCGGACGATCGCGATCCGGCGATGCCCGAGCGAGACGAGATGATCGATCACCGCGCGCGTCGCGCCGATGTCGTCGATCGCGACGTCGGGTGCGTGGCTTGCGCCCCCGCTCGGGGCGATCCGCGCATAGGGCAGCCCGCACGCCTCGAGCTCGGCGACGGTCGCCGCGTCGTCGCACAGCGGCGGCGCGAGCACGACGCCGTCGAGCCCGGACGCACGCGCGATCGCCTGCATCTTTCCCGATACCGACGCGATGTCGGCGAACGGCAGCACGAGCAGCCGGTAGCGTTCGCCCTTGAGCCGATCGAGCGCGCCGGTCTGCAGATCGACGACATAATTGGGGCTGGGATTGTCGTAGGCGAGGCCGATCAGGAAGGACCGACGCCCCGCCAGGCTGCGCGCCGCGACGTTGGGATGATAGTCGAGCGTCGCGGCGGACGCGAGGACGCGGTCGCGCGTCGCCTGCCGCACATTGGGCTCGTCGTTGAACACGCGCGACACGGTCTTGATCGAGACGCCTGCCGCATCCGCGACATCGGTGATCGTGCTATGCCGCGTCGCTTTTTTCCTGATCACTCACATTCCCGCCGATACTGCCCATACGCAATTAGCCATGTCGGCGCGTCGCAGGCAAGCGCGCGGGTCCGCGCGGCGCGGGCAGCGGTGCACCGCCATAGGCCGCCGCGATCAGCGCGACGACGTCGCGCGCCTCGATCGCATCCACCGGAGGCGCCTCGCCCGCGCGGATCGCGGCGGCGAGCTGGCGGTAGAAGGCGAAGGGATCGCCGGCGGCGACGGGCTGCGACAGCCGCTCGCCGTCGCTGGTCGCGCGGAAGGCGGGGATGTCTGGCAGCGGATCGGCGGGCGAGCGGCCCGCACGCAGCACCGCCTCGAGCGGATCGAGCGCCTCGGTCCACCAGCTGCCGCGCGATCCGTGCAGCGCCATGTGCGGCCGCGTCGCGGCGACCAGCGTCGAGGCGGACAGGATCGCGCGTGCCGTGCCATAATGGAGCGTGAGCTCGAAATAATCGTCCGCCTGCGCGCCCGGCCGCTGCGTGGCGATGTCGGCGGTCATCGCGTCGGGCCAGCCGAACAGCCCGATCGCCTGATCGACAAGATGCGGGCCGAGGTCCCACAGCAACCCGGCCCCCGCGCGCGGTGCGTTACGCCACACCGTGGCGGCTTCTGGCCGGAAGCGATCCCACCGTGCCTCGTACAGCGAAGGCGTGCCGAGCGTGTCTTCCGCGAGCAACGTGCGCGCGGCGACATAGTCTCCGTCGCCGCGCCGGTTGTGATAGACGCTGAGCACCTGCCCCGTCTCGCGCGCGAGATCAATCAGCCGGTCGCAATCGGCGACATCGGGCGCCATCGGCTTGTCGATCACGACATGCTTGCCCGCGCGCAACGCCGCCTCGGCATGCGCGGTGTGGAGATCGTTGGGCGTCACGACGACGACGAGATCGACCGCCTCGACGGCCAGCAGCGCGTCGATGTCGGCGACGACCTGCGGCCGGTCGCGCCGCTCGGCGGCTTCGGCGCGCGAGCTCATCACCGCGACGATCCGGTAGGCGTCGAGCGCCTCGATCAGCGGCGCATGCAGCACCGCGCCCGCCAGTCCATAACCAACCAACCCAACTCCGATCGGCCGCGTCATGACAAGCGCTCCGCGTGCTGATCGGTGGCGCGGATCAGCCGGTCGAGGATGCCGGGCTCGTTATAGGCGTGGCCCGCGTCGGGGATCAGGTGGAACTCGGCCTCGGGCCACGCGCGGTGCAGGTCCCAGGCGCTGCGCATCGGCGTCGCTATATCGTAGCGGCCCTGGACGATCGTGCCCGGAATGTCGCGCAACCGGCCCGCATCGCGGAGCAACTGCCCCTCCTCCATCCAGCCCCTGTGGACGAAATAATGATTCTCGATCCGCGCAAAGGCCAGCGCGAAATGCGCGTCGCCGAAGCCCGTCGCGGTCGCCGGATCGGGGAGCAGCGTGATCGTCTCGCCCTCCCATTGCGCCCAGGCGCGCGCCGCCTCCAGCCGTACTGACGCGTCATCGCCGGTCAGCCGCCGGCGATAGGCCCCGACCAGATCATTGCGATCAGCTTCGGGGATGGGCGCGAGGAAACGCTCCCATTTGTCGGGGAACAGCCAGGCTGCACCGCCCTGATAATACCAGTCGATCTCGATCTGGCGCAGCAGGAAGATGCCGCGCAGGATCAGCGCCGAGGTCCGCTCGGGATGCGTCTCGGCATAGGCCAGTGCGAGCGTCGAGCCCCAGCTGCCGCCGAACACCAGCCATTTGTCGTGCCCGCACATCGTGCGCAGACGCTCGATGTCCGCGACGAGATCCCAGGTCGTGTTGGCAGCAAGTTCGGCATGCGGCAGCGATCGCCCGCAGCCGCGCTGATCGAACAGCAGCACGTCGTAGCGCGCGGGATCGAACAGCCGGCGATGCGACGGCCCGCACCCGCCCCCCGGGCCGCCGTGGAGGAACACCGCGGGGATGCCGCCGGGGGTGCCGCACCGCTCCCAATAGACCCGGTGCCCGTCGCCGACGTCGAGCAGGCCCGACGCATAGGATTCGATCGCGGGATAGAGCTGGCGCAGGCTTTGGGTCATCGGCATGTCTCCTTGCACCCGCATCGCAGAGCGGATGCGCTTCGCCAAGTGCGGAGCGGCGACGAAGAGACATAGCGCACGCTTCCCCGCTCGCCGCCTCTGTCCCGTCATCCCGGCGGAGGCAGGGATCCATACGCGCGGCGCTTGCTATCCGGCCGGCAACGCGCTCGTCCCCGTAACGCCTGGCGAGATGCGCCTCGTCTATGGGTCCCGGCGTCCGCCGGGACGACGAGAAAGGGGATGAGGTGCGCCCCCGTGGAACATAGAAGGAACGATTGAGACCGCCGCACCCCTCATGCTAAGGGGAGCCGAAACGAACAGGGGATCATCAATGACCGACGAGCTCGTCTTCTACACCAACCCGAAGTCACGCGCACGAACCGTGCGCTGGATGCTCGAGGAGGTGGGTGCGCCCTACCGCACCGAAATCCTCGACTATGGCACGACGATGAAGGCGCCCGCCTATCTGGCGATCAACCCGATGGGTAAGGTGCCCGCGATCATGCACCGCGGCGACGTCGTCACCGAGGGCTCGGCGATCTGCGCCTATCTCGCCGACGCCTTCCCTGAGGCGGGGCTGGCACCGCCCCCCACCGAGCGCGCCGACTATTATCGCTGGCTGTTCTTCGCCACGGGCCCGCTCGACGCAGCGCTCGTCGACAAGGCGCTGGGCCGCGAGATCCCGCCCGAGCGCAAGGCGATGGTGGGCTATGCCGGCTTCGACGCGGTGATCGACGCGATCGAGGCGGCGGTCGCGAAGGGCCCGTTCATCGCGAGCGATCGGTTCAGCGCGGCGGACTGCTACGTCGGCTCGTACCTGTCCTTCTTCATGCGCTTCGGGCTGGTGCCAGACCGTCCCATATTTCGCGACTATATCGATCGGATCGAGGCGCGCCCGGCGTTCCTGCGCGTCGCCGAGATCGATGGCGCGATGCCGTCGGCCAAGGCGGGCTGATACGAAAAGGGCCCGGCGGAGAATCTCCGCCGGGCCCTCCGGTCTCTGGCCGAGGCCTATGCCGGTTCTAGTTCCGCGAATTGCCCATGAAGCGCAGCAGGAACAGGAACATGTTGATGAAGTCGAGGTACAGCTGCAGCGCGCCCATCACCGCCGACTTGCCCAGGAACGCCGTCCCGCGCACCGCGAAATAGCCGCTCTTGATGCGCTGCGTGTCGTACGCCGTCAGGCCTGCGAACACGACCACGCCGACCAGCGAGATCAGCAGGCTCATGCCCGAGCTCTGCACGAACATGTTGATCAGCATCGCGGCGATCAGGCCCCACACCGCCATCACCAGGAAGGTGCCGATCGGTGCCAGATCACGCTTGGTGGTGTAGCCGAACAGGCTCAAGCCGCCGAACGCCACCGACGTCGCGAAGAAGGTCTGCGCGATCGACGCGCCGGTATAGCGCAGGAACACCGCCGACAGCGACAGGCCCATCGTGAAGGTCAGCACCCAATAGAGCGCCTTGGCGGTCGATTCCTGCATCCGCGCCATGCCGAAGCTCATCGCGAGCACGATGCCGAGCGGCGCGAACATCACGACCATGCCGAGCCCGGTGGTGCGGCCGACGGGATCGAACAAGAGGCCGATATAGGGGCTGCGCGCGAACAGCATCGCGACGATGCCGGTGAGCAGCACGCCCGACGCCATATAATTGTAGACCGACAGCATGTAGGACCGAAGTCCTGCATCGAACGCTGCCTCGCGCGCGCCGGTTGCCGCGCGCGGCACCGCGGTCGTCCGGGGGTCAGACCAGTTCGCCATCGAAAAAATCTCCTTAGCGTCGACGAATATCGTCGACAGCGTCAATATCGGCCTTCGCAAGGCGGCTTTCAAGCGAAACCGGATAAGGGCGTGCGCATGACGATGCATCGGCTGTTCGTGGCAGCGACCCCACCCGCTGCGATCCGCGCCGCACTCGTCGCGTCGATGGGCGGCGTTCCGGGTGCGCGCTGGCAGTCGGACACGCAGTTGCATATCACGCTGCGCTTCATCGGCGAGGTCGATCGGCACCGGGCGGAGGATGTCGCGGTCGCGCTCGGGCACGTCCGCCATCCCGCGATCACGCCGCAACTCGGCGCGTGCGGCAGCTTCGACCGGCAGGGGCGCATCGATACGCTGTGGGTAGGAACTCAGCCGCGGGACTGCGTCGCATCGCTGCACGACGCGGTCGACCGGGCGCTCGCGCAAGCCGGCGTCTCGGCCGATGCGCGTGCGTTCCTGCCGCACATCACGCTGGCCCGTTTCCCACGCAGCGCGGCGCCGACGGCCGAGGTCGCGCAGCAGATATCAATCGCGCCTCTGCCGCCGTTCGTGATCAACCGCATCACGCTGTTCGAGAGCCGCCTCGGCGCAGAGGGCGCGTCATATGAAGCCATCGCCCGCTATCCGCTAGGCTGACCCGTGACCAGATAGCCGGTCGTCCACCATCGTAGCTTGCTCGAACGGCACAAAAAAAAGGAGAGCCGGCCGAAGCCGACTCCCCGATTTTGTCTCCAGGGATCCGAAGATCCCCGGGGAGAGCCTTACTGACCCGAACCAGGGCCGAAGGTGATCTCCACGCGACGGTTCTGCGGCTCGCGCACACCGTCTGCGGTCTGCACCAGGAGGTGCGTCTCGCCGAAGGCCTGCGTCGTGAGCGCCGCATCCGGAACGCCCTTGCCAGCCAAGTAGGACTTCACCGCGTCGGCACGACGCTGCGAAAGGCCCATGTTGTACTTCGGCGTACCCGACGTATCGGTGTAGCCCGCGAGCATAACCGAAGCCGAACCCGTCTGCGTGTACGCTGCGGCTGCGTTGTCGAGGATCGACGCTGCTTCCGGAGTGATATCCGACTTGTTCCAGTCGAAGAACACGATGAACGGACCCGGGTTTGCCGGAGGCGGCGGCGGGGGCGGCGGCGGGGGCGGCGGGGGCGGCGGGGGCGGGGGAGGCGGCGGCGGCGGCGGTGCGGCCGGCTCGCCGAAGTTGAAGATCACGCTCGCCAGCAGGCTGTGCGAACGATAGCGACCCTTCGACTCGTCACCCGTCGCATCGACGAACTTCACGTCGTTGACGTTGAAGAAACGATACTTGACGCCGAGATCGATGTTGCTGGTGATCGGGGCGCGGACGCCTGCAATCGCCTGCCACGCGAAACGCGTGTCGCTGTCGTCGATCAGGTCGGCCGCCGTGGCGCCACCGCGCCAATTGTCAGCCTTGACGCGCGCCACACCGGCACCGCCGCCGACGAAGCCGCTGACACCCGATTCGTCACCGAAGTCGAGGAGAGCGTTCGCCATAAAGCTGAGGACGTTGGTGTTGCCGGTGTACTTGCCGCCATATTCACCAGCGGCGTAACCCAGGCTGGGAACCGCATTGGCGAGCGTCAGGTTCTTGACTTCCGAGCGCTTGTAGCCGGCTTCGCCTTCGATCCGGACCGGACCGAAATCGTAGCCGACGATGCCGTCGACATCGTAGCCGTAACGCTGCTTGTCATGCAGCGCATTGTTCGCGCCGGCGAGGTCGTAGTTCGAATTCTCGACGAGCATCGCGCCGCCTTCGACACCAACATACCACGCCTTGTCCCTCGCGAAGGCGGGTCCAGCCAGCGCGGTGGAGGCCAGCGCCACTCCTATGGCGAGCTTCCGCATATAAAATCCCCTTTCCATCAATTCCCGACTGGGAATCAAAAAACCCTAACCAATGAGGAATATCCGTGCAAGCACCCATATTCCCAAACTGTTGCCAGATTACCACAACTTGTCTTCACATGTTGCAGATGCTCTCTGCCAAGCGGGGGCTAAACACACGTCTCGTGGTTCGGTTTCGTTGTCGGGGAAAAAAACTTTTTATGCCGTGAGACCGTGACTTTTGAGCACCGCTATAACCGCAGCGAGCGCCGCTCGGGCCTCCACATCGACGACGCTTCCGCCACCGGGTGCTGCAACCGCCGACTGTTGCATTCCAACCACCTGCACCCCGCCCACCATGATCCGCGCAGCCGGGATTTCGCCGATAATCCAAGCGCTTCCGTCGAAGCGCGCGAACAGCTGATCGGCACGCGACCAGACCGTCGTGGCGAGCGCCGGCGCGAGGAAGCGCCAGCCGCCATCGGTCCACGCTGCGATCGCTCGTGCCTCTCCTGCCCATGCGCCGCCCGGCGTGGCGCCGACGACCCAGCATTGGCCGAAGACGGGTGCCGCCGGCGGATCGTTCTGCGCGACCGCCTCGACGACGGGCTCGAGCAGCGCGTCGATCCGGGTCAGCGCCTCGTTGTGGAACACTTCCTTCTGCGCTTGGCCCGCCGCGATCAGCGGCAGGGCGAAGCGGGCGGTGGCATCGGACATCTCAGGCTCCCGGCATGAGGGTGAAGGTGGCGGGCGGCAGGGTCGCGGCGGCGGTGCCGATCTGGACGATCGCTAACGACAGCGCGCCGCTGCCGCCGATCGCGGCGAGGTCCGCGGCGGCGAGCGTGGCCGCGGGCGTGGCGGTGTCGACCGAGATCGCCGTGCCCCCCGCGCGCGTCGCGGTGAGGCGATAGCGCTCGCTCTCCTCGCCGAGCGGGGCGTCGATATCGTCGAGCCACGCCCAGCCGATCCGGCTGCGGCGCGTCCAGCCGACGAGGATCGAGCCGTCGGCCTGGGTTGCAGCCGAGATCGCGACGGGCGCCGGCGGACGCAGCGCGCGCGCCTGGAAGACGATGCTCGCCTCGGCGGGGGAGGCATCGCCGACGCCGCTCGCCGCGATCATCACGGTCGATCCGATGGCGCTGGTCGGCAGCGTCCATGGCAACAGCGTGTCGGCATCGACCAGTACGAAGCGTTCGCCCGCGACATGCCCCGCCATCGCCCATTCGGTTCCGCGCCGCCCGCGCAGCAGGCCGGACAGGCGGAAGCTGCGGGGCGCGGTCTGCGTCGCCGTCGCGAACTGGACGAGTTCGTCGCCGATCAGCGCGAGATTGGCGGTCGCGGAGGCTTCGGTCGCGTCGCTGCCGGTCAGTATCATCGCATCGTCGAGCAGAACGACGTCGATCACGGTCACCGCATCGGTGAGCATCGTACTGCCCGGCACCAACGCGTCCGGCGTCGTGCCGATCACCGCCGCCGCCGCGGTCTGGCCGATCGTCTGCCAGCTCGCGCCCGCGTCGAGGCTCGCCATCACCGTCGCCTTGCGCCAAACCGCCGACGCGCCCGCCGCGGCGATCAGCAGCGTCGGCGTGGTCGGCGGATCGTCGCCCAGCGAGGGCAGATCGAGCAGCGCGAGCGTCGTCGGACCGGCAGGAAGATCGGCCTGGGTCGCCCCCGCCCCCGCGCTCGCGACCGGTAGCGGCGCTGCCTCTCCTGGCAGACGCTGCGCGGTCAGCGTCGCGAGCATCGCCTCGAAGCCGCGCGTCGTGACGCGCCAGACGCCGTCCTGCCCGGGCAGCGAGAGCAGCGCGCCCGCGCCGATATCGAGCCGGCGCCACGGCAGCGTCAGGGTCGCGGTCGTCCGCCCTGCCCACTCGCGCGCCAACCGCGCCTCGGCGATCGCCTTGGCGCTCGCGGCATCGACCGCGGCGGCGAGATCGATCGCACCCGCACGCCTGGCAGACGCATCGCGCCTCGCGCTCTGCGAGCCGAGCTGATAGCCGCGCGCCGGGTCATAATAGCTGATCGCGATCGCTTCGTTGAGCGTGCCCGCCGCCTGGCGATCGAGCACGACTTTGGGCGCAGCCTTCCCGTTGGCGGCACTGCCGAGTTCGGTCGCGTCGATCGCGGTCGGCGCCGCGGACTCGTCGACCAACGTGACACCGTCGGGACCATCGGCGAAGGCGACGGGCAGCGCCGCCGCCAGCCCCTCGATCGCGCCGCGCAGGCTGTCGCCCGCGGCGGCATAGCCCGTCAGCAGGGGGCCGCCGGTGCCGGCGACGTCGCCGTCCGACAATAGCCCCGCGATCGTCGCCAGCGTGACGAGCCCGTCGTCCGCCACGATCTCGAAGCTCAGCGACGGGATGCGATTGCCATAGTCGGCAAGCTGAAGCTGCTCGAACACGACATAGGCGAGCCCGCGATGCGCAGGGGTCGTCGTGATCCCCTGCGCCGCCGCGATCAGCGGATCGATCGCCTGGGTCTCGTCGCCCAGATAGACGCGGAACGCGCCGACATCGCTCTTCCAGTCGCCCGCCGCGCCGCGCAGCAACAGCCCGTCCGCCCAGATGCGCTGGATGGCGAGGATCGGCCGCGCCGACAACGCCACCGCAAACGAGGCCGAATAGGTATAGTTGGTCGTCTTGGGCTGGCCCTTGCCCGCGCTCGACTTGTGCTTGTTCTCCTGCAGGTCGGTCGACCAGATCACGCTGCCGGCGGCGCGCATCGTGCCGAACATTTTTGGCAGGTCACTGCCGTAGGACGAGCTTTGCACCGCCAGACTGTCGAGCCGCGCGCCGACCGCGCCCTTGGGCGTGAAGATAGAGCGGTCGATCGTACTGCCGATCGCCGCGCCAATCGCGCCGCCGATCGGGCCACCGACCAAGGTCCCGACCGCGGTGAGCACGAGTGTCGCCATGACGATGTCCTTCTTACTCCCCTCCCCTTCAGGGGAGGGGTCGGGGGTGGGGCCTCGCCACAAACGCGGCGCTCCGAGATGCGCCCCACCCCAACCCCTCCCCTGAAGGGGAGGGGCTGAAGGCGCCGATCAATTGCCACGATGGGAATCCGGGTGTCTCGACGACGCGGCGCAGCCCGGCATCGGCGTGGACGAAGCCGCGATCGGTCAGGATCGCGAGATGATGCTGATAGGGGCCGGGCGCGAGCAGCAGCAGGTCGGCGGGGCACGGCACCCCGGTCCGCACGAAGCCTGCGACCTCGATCGCCGCCTTGATCGTCATGACGTCACCACCGCGCAGCGCGTATCCCGCGGGCACATGGTCGCGCCCATAGGCCAGCGCGGCGACGCCGACGCAGTCGAGCCCGGTCGCGACCTGCCGCCCGTGCAGCTGGAACCGCGCGCCGACGCAGCCGCGCGCCGCCGCGACGATCGCGGCCTGCGCCGGTGTCATCTGTCGCGGCATCAGTCGGTGCCGTAGCGGGTGAGCAGATCGGTGCCCGGCAGGAAGGGCTCGCCGCGGAAATTGGCGGCGTTGGCGAAGCGCGTGCAGCAGGTCTCGAAGCGCCGGTCGCAACCCTCGACGAGCTCGACCAAGGCACCGGGGGCGGTCGGATAGGCAGGCGGATCGCGCAGCGTCGCCCCCGTCCCGTCCGACGCCGCGATCGACGCGACGAGCCCCGCATTGGCGCCGTCGAGCCAGCGCAGCCGGCCATAGCCATAGGCGTTGGCCGAGGGCTCGGCCTGATCCAGCGTGAGCCCCTGCCCGGCTGCCGTCGCCACCGTCGCGATCCGCGTGCGCGGCGCCAGGTCGATCCGGCAGCGACGGTCGCCCAGGGTGGCGCGACAGTCGGGCGCGGTCTGCTCGACCACCGGGCGCTCGAGCAGCGCGGTCGGTCCGCGCAACTCGGCAGTGAAGGCGTCGTCGCTGATCGAGACGTCGCCGATCTCGCCGCGCGCGATCTGTAGCGGATCGGCGGCGGGATCGGTCCAGTCGATCGCGAACAGGCTCAGCGTCGCACCGTCCCAGCGCCCCGCCGACAGATCGGCCTCGGTGATCGCGTCGCTGGTCAGCGCGCCGTCGATGTCGAGCGTGTCGACGTCGAAGCCGTCCGACTGGTGGATGGCGGAGGGCAGCATGCCGGGGCTCGACCGATAGACGACGCCCGCGATCGTCAGGTCGCGGTCGTGCGCGGTGAAGCCGATCGTCACGCCGTCCGCGCGGTCGAGCCGCCAGCACAGCGCCATCGTGGTGAGCGCGCCCTGCAGCCAGGCGGGCGCGCTCATTCCCGCACCTCGACCAGCGGCACGCTCGGCGCCTCGCCGGCGAGGAAGGTCGAGAGACTGACCTCGAGCGTATCTTCGGCGAAGCGCACGGGGACGTCGAACAGATAGCGCGCGGTGATCGCGACGCCCACCGCGGGTGCCGTCTCGAACGAGACGATTCCGCCGTCGAGCAGGCTCCAGCCGCTCGCCAGCACCTCGCCGCCGAGCGCGACCGAGACGCTGCCCGCCACCGGCCGCGTGATCGCGCGGACCTGCGGATCGCCGGTGCCGTAGCTTTTGACGAGCGCGAAGCTGGTCGCGACGCCGTCGCCGGTGCCGAGAGTCTGGTCGCCGTCCGAGCCAAAGTCGAACGGATCGCGGAAGCGAAACGCGCGAGCGGCGCCGCGGCGTGCCCGGAAGAAACCGATCAGCGTCGCGATATCTGTTTCGGCGCGCACCCCCGGCCCGGCATCGAAGCGCAGCCGGGCGTCGGCCCAGTCGGCATTGCGCTGCTCGACACCCGCCGCGGTCGTGACGATCGCGGTCGAGAAGCCGGGCGTGGCGCTTGCCTGCGCGCCGAGCGCCAGCGGAAAATCGACATCGTCGAAGGCGTTCAAGGCCCCCTCCCCCAGATCGAAGATTGTGAAGCCGTCGCGCGCCACCTGCGGCAGCGCCCAGACGAAGATCCGCGGCACGCCGCGCGCACGGGCCTCGGCCGCCGCGTCGGCGATGCGCGCCCACTCGGTCGCGGCATCGGGCGCGTTGAGCACGAAGCCCGTGAGATAATCCTGCTGCTCGGGCGGATAGCCAAGCCGCGCGGTGGCGGTCGCGGCACCCCGTGCGGAAGCACCGGCGTCGCCCGCGAGCACGAAGTCGTAATCCTCGAGCTGGAGTCGGTCGAACGCCGGGCTCGCCCAGCCAACGGGCAGATCGGCGCGGCGAAGTTCGGGGCTGTCGGCGGCGAGCACGGTGGGCAGATAGGCGAGCAGCAGCGTCTCGGCGTCGGGCGCCACGACCTTCACCGCAGCCGCGATCGCCGCAGTCGAACTCGCGAGCAACGCGCCGGCCGCATCGAGCACCGCGGTCTGCGCGGGCGTCAGCGTCCCCCTGACGCTCGCCACCGCATCGACGCCGGGCCCGAGCGCGGCTCGCGCCGCATCGTCGTGAAGGCAGATCGTGCCGTCGGCGCGCACCCACCACCAGGGTTCGCCGAGCTGGAAATGCACCCGCCCGACTGCCTTCGCCATTGTCGCAAAAGTGGTCGCTATCGTCTTGAGATAGTTCATCGCGCCGGCGCCGCACGGCGACAGCAGCGTCGAGGGTGGCACCCAGCCGGTCAGCGCCTGCACGCCGTCGGGTCCGCGCTGCTTCCAGTCGTTCCAGACATGCTGGTCGAGCAATTCGTAGGACATCGACAGGATGACCTCGAAGCCGAGCGCGGTCGCGCGCGCCAGGAAATCGCGGTGCCAGGCGTCGGCGGCGACGTTGAGCACGCCGCCCGCCAGGCTGATCAGGTGAAGCCCCGCGCCCGCATTCCATTCGAGCCGGAAATAATGGCTCATCCCGACATAATGGTCGATCGCGCCGCGATAGCCGAGCGCGACGATCTGGCGCAGCATCCGCGCGGGCGTCTGGTCGTAGGCGTCGTCATAGCCGGTGGCGATGCACAGGCCGTGCGGCGGCACGAGCCCGTCGCCGATCGCCAGCGTCGAGCCCGCGCCGTCGCAGGCGATGGCGTCGATCTCGACCCAGGCCTGGGCGGATGCGGCAAGCTCGCCGTCGGCGCCGGTATAGCCCGGCGGCACCAGCGAGACGAACATCCGGTCGACGTCGCCCGCCCACACCGGGTCCGCCTCGCCCGGCAGCAGGAAGCCACCGTCGAGCTTGTCGAAATCGATCGATATTCGAGCATCCTGCGCGTCGCCGCTCGCATAATTCCATAACCGGACGAACCAGCTGCGCGCGGTGCCAGACGCGTCGCGCCCCTCGATCGTCAGCGTCGGGCCGTTGATCGCGTCGAGCGGCATCAGCCCGGACGATTGCCAGTGGAAGGCGAGCGTGCAGCCGCGATAGTCGCCCGCGGTCTCGTAGCGCAGCAGCGGATGATCGACGCTATCCGCCGACGCCCAGATCAGCCCGGCGAGATCGTCGGTGCGGTAGAACACCGCATCGACGCGCATCGCCTGCGGACCCGTCGTCGTCACCGCCGCCATCATCGGGCGCGGGAAATTGACCGTCCAGAATCGCGGATCGAAGCGCTTGACCCAGCCCGTCGCGCGTTTCTGCGCGCGCGCCGCGTCGGCGTCGGCCGCCAGCCACCATCCGATGCCCTGGCCCATGCTACCGCTCCGCCTGCGCCAGCGCGCGATTGACCGCGCGCGCGACCTGCCGGCTCGATCGTGCGAGCGCCTGCGGTTCGGTCGCGGTCGGCGCATTGATGCTGATCGCGACGTTGACCGCGCGCGGCGCGGCGCCCGACGCGGCGGGCGCGACGCTGCCCGCCGAGGTCGGCACGAACAGCTCGGGGCCCTGCTCGCCGACCATGTAGGGCCGGCCCGGCGACACCGGACCGCCCGTCGCGCGACCGGGCAGGCCGAACAGCGACCCGATCAGGCTCGTGCCCGCCGACAGCAGCCCGCCCCCGCTTCCGCTTACCCCGCCGAGCAGCGACGACAGGCCGCTCGTCACCGCCTGCGCCGCGATGTTCGAGAGGACGGCGAGCGCGGTCTTCTCGAGGTCCGCGAAGCCGAGCTTGCCCGATGCGATCGCCTTGGCGAGGCCCGCCTCGATCAGGCTGCCGGCATTGGCGGCGCCGCTGCCGAGCGATGTCTGCAATGACGCCTGCATCGTCGCGGCATCCTGCGCGAAGCTCGCGGTATCGGCGCGGACACCGACGAGCAGCGTCTCGATCGTCTCATCCATCGGGATATTGCTCCTTGAGGCGCGCCAGCGCGGCGGCATCGGGCGGCGGCGCGGCACTCGCGCCGGGAGACGCGAAGGCGGCGAGTACGGTCTCGAGCTCGGCCGGCGTCGCGCGCCAGAACTCGTCGGGCCGCCAACCGGCGATCGCGCCGGCGAGACCGGCGAGGCGGGCGGCGGCGGCGGTGAAACTGGTCATCATCCGTCCCTCTCCTCTCCCGCTCGCGGGAGAGGGGCATATCCTCACAGTCCCTTGATGATCTGCCCGAGCAGCACCTGGAGCACCGGGGTGAGCACCGCGATGCCGAGCTGGACGACCTCGTCGCCGAGCGTCTGCTGCGTCATGTCGCCGGGCCTGTCGACGAGGCAGTGGAAGATCAGCGCGACGGTGTCGGCGAGCGTCAGCTTGCCCGCCGCGGCGGTCTCGACCAGCGCGAACAGGGGGCCGACCTGCTGCTCGGCGGCGACCAGCGCGGCGAAGCTCGGGCGCACCGTCATCGGCTGGCCGGCCAGCGTCAGCGTCGCCTCGCCGCGCGCGGGGTTGGCGGGGGCGGTCGTGTCGGGCGCGGTCACGAGCTTGCCACCGAGCCAGAGGATTCGAGCGCAACCGTATAGGATCGCTCGCCATTGAAGTCGCCGCTATAGTCGAGCTTGGTCAGCAGGAAGCGACCCTGGATCGTGCCGCCGCTGGCGAAGCAGAGCTGATAGTCGTCGAGCGTGCCGGCGAGCGCATTGGCCTTGAGCCGCGCCTCCGCCGCCGACCCCGTGAACACGCCGCTGCCTGCGACCGACACGCTGCGCGTGCCCGCGCCCGACAGCAGCTCGCGCCAGCCGCCGCTGTCCTTATTGGTGATCGTCACCAGCTCGCCTGCGATGCTGAGCATTGTGGTGCGCAGCCCCGCGACGGTGGCGAAGACGGGCGGCGTGCCGCCGTCGCCGATCTTGAGCAGGAAAGCACTGCCGGCTTCTGCGGACATAGCGATTCTCCTTCTTGAATGAATAGTGCCCCGGCGAAAGCCGGGGTCCAGGGAAGCAGGCGCCACGCGTGCGGCTCTGGGCTCCGGCTTTCGCCGGCGTACGATTCAGTCCTCCAGCGTGCGCACGCGGTAATCGAGGCGGCCTGCCCACGGCCCGTCGGGGTCGCGGACGACGCGCGCGCGCAGGAAGACGAGGCTGGCGATGGCATGGCCGGGCAGCGCGCGCGGCATCGCCTCGATCGCATCCTGCGCCTGGCCGAGCAGATCGTGCAGCCGCGCCGGGGCCGCGCCGTCGTCCCAGATCGCGATCGAGAGGCGGTGCTCGCGGCCGCGCCGGTCCTTGGTGCTCCAGTCGCTGGTCGATCCGTCCGAGATCGCGACGAACGGGCAGATCGCGGCTGCGGGCGGCCCGTCGTATATCCCGGTGAGTAGCGGCGCGAACGGCGCTGACCGGAGCGTCGCGATTAATGCGCGCTGGAGCGCCTGCGCGGCGGTGCTCATCGCACCAGGCCCGCGAAGTCGCGCAACCGGCTGTCGGTCTGCGCGCGGATCGACAGGGTGCGACCGGTCAGCGCGATACCGTCGTCGGTCAGCACGACCATGACGTCGGTCGGCAACTTGGCGGCGATCGCGGCCGCGGCGCGCGCCTCGGCGCCGGCGAGCGCAGCGACCAGCGCGGGCGACAGATCAGTTATGGCGGTCATCGATCCTCCTCCAGCACGAGCGTCAGGCGGTCGGGCGCGGCGGGATCGGCATCGACCGATCGCACCACCAGCAAGCGCGCGCGCCATTGCAGCCGGTCGCCCGGCACGACGTCGGTGGTGCGCAGGCTCGCCCGCCAGCGCGGCGCGGCGTTCGGCCGGTCGCCCTGCCCCCAAGCGGCGGGCGCGATCGGCTCCAGTGCCGCCCAGACCTCCGCGAGCGTCGCCCAGTCGCCGTCGGCGCCGCCGAGATCGTCGCGGTCGGTGCTGCGGCGCTGGACCAGCCCGCGTTGCGTAAGCCCGCCGGCGAACTCGCTCATGCCAGCCGCATCCGCCGCCAAGGCCGCCACAGCGCCGCGACCACCGCGGGCGGACCCGCATCGTCGGGCGCGTCGCGGTGCGCGAACATGTGCGCGACCAGCCGCACGATCCCCTGCCGTAGCGGCTCGGGCAGCGACGGCCAGTCGGGCGCGAGGCCGGCATGATAGCCGACCCGCAGCCGCGCGACCGCGACCGGACGCCTCGGCCGCACCCAGCCGTCGCCGTTCGCATCGATGTCGATCGCGTAGGCGTCGACCGGCAGCGTCGCGACGACGCCGGCGGGATCGAGCGTCGAGACCGAGACGATCGCGCCGACCGGCGTCGCGGGGAGGCGTTGCCATTCGGGGCTGGTCGCGGCGACGGTGTCGCTGCGATCGGCGACGAACGGGGCCAGGCCGGTGAAGCGCGCGCACAGCGAGATCGCGGCGCCGACCAGCAGGCCGAGCACCGCATCCTCGTCGGTGGTGTCGATCCGGAGATAGGCCTTGGCGTCGGCGAGTGCCGCGGCGGCGATTTCGGGCGCGACGCTCATCGCGCGGCGCCGGCAAGGCGTAGGAAGCGGCGCATGGCGGGCTCCTGCTGGAATGGTAAAGCTGCATCCTCCCCTCCAAGGGGAGGGGGACCGCCGGCAAAGCCGGTGGTGGAGGGGTGGAGGCGGGCGATACGATACGGTCGCGCGACGCGGTGTCCGTATCGCCCGGCCTCGCCCCCCCCCGCCCCGCCGCGCGCGGGCCCCCCCCCCCGGCGGGGGGGGGGTTGGGGGGGGGGGCCCCCAGCTCTGGAGTTCGAGGCGAAGAGCACCCCGCCCCAACCCTCCCCTGCAAGCAGGGGAGGGGGCAGAGCAAAAGTC
>Ga0302314_10004549_pt1 | contig 25475 bp, 20 predicted proteins | sample III_Palsa_N2_3_FD_200533 | JGI IMG/M metagenome (GOLD analysis project Ga0302314, IMG submission 200533) | Peat permafrost microbial communities from Stordalen Mire near Abisko, Sweden - III_Palsa_N2_3 | ecosystem: Environmental > Terrestrial > Soil > Palsa > Peat permafrost | place: Sweden... | reverse complement strand
CCACTCCTAGAACGGATGACCATGCCATGATACATCATGCTGCATTATTTATGACGCTGTGTTTAGCCACCAGCGGCGTGGCTGGCCCCTCGATACACCGCGCTGCGCGCGGCACTCGGGGCGAACGGAGTTTTTCCATGAATTTCTGACTCACTACACTACGCTCCCGGCATAGTAACGGCCGACGCAGGGATTTGCGCCGAAGGCATAGGCCAGCTCCGCCGGGCGCTCGATCTCCCATAGCGCCAGATCGGCGCGCAGGCCGACGGCGATGCGCCCGGCCGCGTTTTGCAAACCCAGCGCCTGCGCCGCATGGCGCGTCACCCCGGCCAGCGCCTCGGCCGGCGTCAGCCGGAACAGGGTGCAGGCCAGATTCAGCATCAGCAGCAGCGAGGTGCAGGGCGAGGTGCCGGGATTGCAGTCGGTAGCCAGCGCCATCGGCACGCCGCGCTCGCGCAAGGCCGCGATCGGCGGCAGCCGCGTTTCACGCAGGAAGTAGTAAGCGCCCGGCAGCAGCACCGCCACGGTGCCGGCGCGGGCCATCGCGTCCACCGAGGCGGGCGAAGTGTATTCAAGATGATCGGCGGAGAGCGCGGCATAGTGCGCCGCCAGGCCTGCGCCGCCCAGATCGGACAGCTGGTCGGCGTGCAGCTTCACCGGCAGGCCCAGGCTGCGCGCCTTTTCGAAGACGCGGGCGGTCTGCGCGGGGCTGAAGCCGATGCCCTCGCAGAACGCATCGACTGCATCGGCCAATCCGGCGGCGTGAATTGCCGGCAGCATCTCCTCGCACACCAGCGTGATGTAGTCGTCGGCGCGATCCGCGTACTCCGGCGGCAGTGCGTGCGCGCCGAGGAAAGTGGTTTTCACTTCAATGGCGCAGCTCGCGGCCAGTTGCCGCGCCACCCGCAGGATGCGGCTTTCGGTGGCGGTGTCGAGGCCGTAGCCCGACTTGATCTCGACCGTGGTGACGCCTTCGGCCAGCAGCGCCGCCACGCGCCGGCTGCTTTGCCGCAGCAGGTCCAGGTCGCTGGCCGCGCGGGTGGCCCGCACCGTGGACAGAATGCCGCCCCCTGCCCTGGCGATCTCTTCGTAGCTGGCGCCCTGCAGGCGCTGCTCGAATTCGCCGGCGCGGTTGCCGGCGTAGACCAGGTGGGTATGGCAGTCGATCAGGCCCGGCGTCAGCCAGCCGCCGCGGCAATCGTGCTCGACCTGCGCGCGCCAGCCGGACGGCAGTTCAGCGCGCGGTCCGACCCAGGCGATGCGCCCGTCGCGCGCCGCCACCGCGCCATCCTCGACCGTGCCATAAGCGTCCGCGCCGCCATCCAAGGTCGCCAGCCGGGCGTTGAGCCAGATCGCGTCCCAGTGATTCACCGGAGCCTCAATTCAACAGGCGCTTCATCACGCCGCGATAGCGCTTCAGGCTGGCCTCGCCCTGCGCATGCACGCCGTCGCGCACCTGCCACTGCCCCGCCACCATCACGTCCCGCACCGGTGCGCGCACCGGGCCGAAAATCGCCGCGTCGAGCAGGCCGTCTTCGCTCTGCTCGGCCAGCGCGGCATCGTTGCAGTTGAGCACCACCCAGTCGGCGCGGAAGCCCTCGGCCAGCTGGCCGATGTTCTGCCCCAGCGCCTGCGCGCCGCCGGCGCAGGTGGCGCGATACAGGTGGCCGCCGAGCGAATCGCCAATGGCGAAGGCCAGCACGTTGCGCCGTTCCAGCTTGAGCCGCTGGCCGTATTCGAACAGGCGCAGCTCCAGAAAGGGATCGACCGCCGCATGGCTGTCGCCGCCGATGCCGATCCTGCCGCTGGCGCGCAGGTAGGAAGCGGCGTTGAAGAAGCCGTCGCCGAGATCACCCTCGGTGGTGGGACACAGCCCGGCCACCGCGCCGGAGCGCGCCAGGGATTTGGTCTCGTTGGCGTCCATGTGCGTGGCATGCACCACGCACCAGCGCGCATCCAGCTGCACATTGTCCAGCAGCCAGGCCACCGGGCGCGTGCCGCCCCAGCTCAGGCAGTCGTCGACTTCCTTCTGCTGCTCGGCGGCGTGGATATGGATAGGCGCCCTGGCGTCGATGCGCTCCATGGCCGCCACCACCGCCTTCAATTCTTCCGGCGTCACGGCGCGCAGCGAATGCGGCGCCACGCCGATGCGCTGCAGCGCGTCACCATCGACCGTTTTCGCCAATGACTCGAGAATGCGGCTGAATCCGTCGAGCGAGTTGATGAAGCGCCGCTGCCCCACGGTGGGCGCGATGCCGCCGAAATTGCCATGCGCGTAGAACACCGGCATCAGGCTCAGGGCAATGCCGGTATTGCGCGCCGCCGCGGCGATGCGCTCGCCGGTCTCGGCCAGGTTGGCGTAGGGCCGTCCCTGCGGGTCGTGATGCAGGTAATGGAACTCCGCCACGGCGGTATAGCCGGCGCGCAGCATCTCGATATAGAGCTGGGTGGCGATGACTTCCACATCATCCGGCGTCAGGTTCTCGAGGAAGCCGTACATCAGCTTGCGCCAGGACCAGAAGCTATCGCCCTGCGGGCCGCCTTTCTCGGTCAGCCCCGCCATGGCGCGCTGGAAGGCATGCGAGTGCAGGTTCGGCATGCCCGGAATCGCCGGCCCGCGCAGGCGCTCGGCATCGTCCGCCGCCGCGCCCGGCCTTACCTTTTTAATCAGCCCATCCTGTCCGACCTCGAACAGCACATCGCGGGCCCAGCCCGAGGGCAGCAGCGCGGATTCGGCGAAGTAGTTTTTTGTCATTGTTGTAGTCCTTTCCTCCAGCTTGTCGGGCGATGCTTCAGGCAGTGGTTCGACGGGGGGCTCAGGCGAACGACGGCAGTATGCTCCCGACCAACGCGGTCAGCTTGCCCTCTTCCAGGAATTGCGTCGCGGCTGCGATATCCGGGGCGAAGTAGCGATCCTCGGCGTAGAACGGCACGCGCCCGCGCACCAGTGCATGCACGTTCTGCAACACCGGCGAGGTTCCGAGCGGCGCGTGGAAGTCGATGCCCTGCGCCGCCGCCAGCAGTTCGATGCCGACGATGCAGCGGGTATTGGCCGCCATCTCCAGCAGGCGCCGCGCGGCGAAAGTCGCCATGCTGACATGATCCTCCTGGTTGGCGGAGGTGGGCAGGCTGTCGACGCTGGCCGGATGCGCCAGCGACTTGTTTTCGGAAGCCAGGGCGGCGGCGGTGACATGCGCCATCATGAAGCCGGAGTTGAGCCCCGGCTCGCGCACCAGGAACGGCGGCAGGCCGGACAGGGTGGCATCGATCAGCAGCGCGATACGACGCTCGGACAGCGCGCCGATCTCGGCGATGGCCAGCGCCAGCGTATCGGCGGCGAGGGCCACCGGTTCGGCGTGGAAGTTGCCGCCGGACAACACTTCACCCGTGTCGGTGAACACCAGGGGATTATCGGTGACCGCATTGGCCTCGATGGTCAGCGTCGCGGCGACATTGCGGATCAGGTCCAGGCAGGCGCCCATCACCTGCGGCTGGCAGCGCAGGCTGTACGGATCCTGCACGCGGTCGTCGTTGACCAGATGCGAGCGGCGGATCTCGCTGCCGCCGAGCAGCTTGCGGTATTTATCCGCGACATCGATCTGTCCCGGCTGCCCGCGCACCGCATGGATGCGCGGATCGAATGGCGCGTCGCTGCCGCGCGCGGCGTCGACCGATAGCGCGCCGCTCACCACCGCCGCCGCGAACAGATCCTCCGCCTCGAACAGGCCGCGCAGCGCCAGCGCGGTCGAGACCTGCGTGCCGTTGAGCAGGGCCAGGCCTTCCTTCGCCGCCAGGGTCAGGGGCTGCAAGCCCGCGCCGGCCAGGCCGTCCCGTGCCGGCAGCAGCTTGCCGCCGACGCGCACCTCGCCCTCGCCCATCAGCGCCAGCGTCATGTGCGCCAGCGGCGCCAGGTCGCCGGAAGCGCCGACCGAACCCTTCGATGGAATGCAGGGATAAACCCCGGCGTTGTACAACGCCAGCAGGGCATCGATCACCAGCGGCCGCACGCCGGAAAAGCCGCGCGCCAGGCTGGCCGCCTTCAGCGCCAGGATCAGGCCCACGGTGGCGTCGTCGAGCAGCGCGCCGATGCCCACCGCATGCGAGCGCACCAGGTTGGCTTGCAGCAGTTCCAGCTGCGCATCCGGGATATGCGTCTTGGCCAGCTTGCCGAAGCCGGTGTTGATGCCATAGGCCGGCGCGCCCTGCGCCACCACCGCGTGCACGGTGGCGGCCGAGGCCAGGATGGCCGCGTCGGCTGCCGGGTCGATGCTCAACTGAATGCCGCCGCCGGCGATGCGGCGGATATCGGCCAGGCTCAGCGCGCCGGGTTTCATCTGCATGGGGGCTTGCTTATCCATTGATCATCGGCAGTTTGAGGCCATTCTGCTTGGCGCAGTCGATGGCGATATCGTAGCCCGCGTCCGCATGGCGCATCACGCCACTGGCGGGGTCGTTGGTCAGCACCCGCTCGATGCGCTTCGCCGCTTCCGGCGTGCCGTCGCAGACGATGACCATGCCGGCATGCTGCGAGAAGCCCATGCCGACGCCACCGCCATGGTGCAGCGACACCCAGGTGGCGCCGCTGGCGCAGTTGAGCAGGGCGTTGAGCAGGGCCCAGTCGGACACCGCATCGGAGCCGTCCTTCATCGCCTCGGTCTCGCGGTTGGGGCTAGCCACCGAACCCGAGTCCAGATGATCGCGGCCGATCACCACCGGCGCCTTCAGCTCGCCTTTCGCCACCATCTCGTTGAAGGCCAGGCCGACGCGGGCGCGGTCGCCCAAGCCGATCCAGCAAATGCGCGCCGGCAGGCCCTGGAACTTGATGCGCTGCTGCGCCATGTCCAGCCAGTTATGCAGATGCGCGTTGTCCGGCAGCAGCTCCTTCACCTTCGCATCGGTGCGGCGGATGTCCTCCGGATCGCCCGACAGCGCCGCCCAGCGGAACGGGCCGATGCCGCGGCAGAACAGGGGGCGGATATAGGCCGGCACGAAGCCTGGGAAATCGAAGGCGTTCTTCACGCCCTGCTCCAGCGCCATCTGGCGGATGTTGTTGCCGTAGTCCACCGTGGGAATGCCCAGGGCGTGGAAGCCGAGCATGGCGCGCACCTGCACCGCCATCGAAGCCTTCGCCGCCTGGATCACGCCAGCGGGATCGGCAGTGCGCTTCTGCACCGCCTGCTCCAGCGTCCAGCCGGCCGGCAGATAGCCATTGAGCGGATCGTGAGCGCTGGTCTGGTCGGTAACCAGATCCGGGCGGGCTTTCGCATCGCCAGCCTGCGCGCGCTTGAGCAGTTCCGGGAACACCTCGGCGGCATTGCCGAGCAGGCCGACCGAAACCGGCTTACCTGCCGCGTGCGCCTCGGCGATGATGTTCAGCGCTTCATCGAGGCTGGCCGCCTGCCGGTCCAGATAGCGCGTATCCAGCCGCATCTGAATGCGGCGCGGCTCGCATTCCACCGCCAGCATCGAGGCACCGGCCATGGTCGCCGCCAGCGGCTGCGCCCCGCCCATGCCGCCAAGCCCGCCGGTGAGGATCCACTTGCCCTTGAGCGAGCCGCCGAAGTGCTGGCGCCCGGCTTCGACGAAGGTTTCGTAAGTACCCTGCACGATGCCCTGGCTGCCGATGTAGATCCAGGAGCCGGCCGTCATCTGGCCGAACATCATCAGACCCTTGGCATCGAGCTCGTGGAAATGCTCCCAGGTGGCCCAGTGTGGCACCAGGTTGGAGTTGGCGATCAGCACGCGCGGCGCATCGGCGTGGGTCTTGAACACTCCTACCGGCTTGCCGGACTGGATCAGCAGCGTCTCGTCGGCCTCCAGCTTGTGCAGGGCCTCGACGATGCGGTCGTAGCACTCCCAGTTGCGCGCGGCGCGGCCGATGCCGCCGTAGACGATCAGGTCTTCCGGCTTCTCCGCCACTTCCGGATCGAGATTGTTCATCAGCATGCGCAGCGGCGCTTCGGTGAGCCAGGACTTCGCGTGCAGGGTGGGGCCGCGATGGGCGCGGATCACGCCGGGTCGGTGCATGGTGATCATGGTGGCAGCTACTCCATGTGGTCGGAAGGACGGCCGGACGGCGCCTTCAGTTGATGCATATGTATATACATATTAAAGTGTGCGGGCAATGACCGCAACGATCCCCGATCTGGATGGTGAAGGCCCCCTGTGGCTGCAGGTGCGCCGCGCGCTGGCCCACCCGATCCTGGATGGAACCTGGCAGCCCGGTGCGAAGATTCCGGCCGAAACCGAGCTGACCGAGCGCTACGGCGCCTCGCGCATGACCGTCAACAAGGCCCTGCACAGCCTGGCGCAGGACGGCCTGGTGGAGCGCCGGCGCAAGCGCGGCACCATCGTCGCCGACCGCGCGCAGCAGCACCCGGTGTTCGAGATCTGGGACGTGGCGGCGGAAGTGCGGCGCGCCGGCGCGATCTACACCTTCAACGTGTTCGAACGGGAGATCGTCGCCGGCGACAGCGAGCACGGCCGCCTGCCCGGCCTCGGGCCGGACGCGCGCCTGCTGTGGTTGCTGGTGGAGCATTTCTCCGATGCCCATCCGGTGCAGCTGGAGGAACGCCTGATCAGCCTCGCCTCCGCCCCCAAGGCCGCGCGCGAGTCGTTCCGCAAGACCTCGCCCAGCGAATGGCTGTTGCAGAATGTGCCGTGGACCCAGGCCGAGCATGCCATCCTGGCGCGCGAAGCGCGCGGCCGGATCGCGAAGCTGCTGCAGCTGCGCCCAGGCAGCGCCTGCCTGGTGGTGGAACGGCAAACCTGGGACGGAGAAACCCCCGTCACCTTCGCCCGGCTATGGCATCCAGGGGAACAGCATCGCCTGGTGGGCCGGTTCGAGCCGCGGAAGTATTAGGGTGCGTTAAGGCTCTTGCCGTCCCTGGATAAGGTCCACAGTCTAGCCGACGTTAGGTTCTTGTAAGACTATTTTCCACTAACACCGAATGTGGCGTTTATCGTCTTGAACAACTGCTCCGCTCTCGTGGCGGTATCGGGGGGGATATCTTTTACCTCTCGCCAAGTGTCGAACCGCTTCAACATCTCCCCGACGACACGGCCCTTATCGAAATCATAACCGTACTTGTTCTTCATCACGGGCTCAAGGCGCTTCGTGATCATGTCCGAGCCATCTTGGGGCAATTCGGCCATATCAATCTTCACGCCATATGCCGCGTTGACCATGTCCAGATAGTATTCATCAGTGAACAGTTCTTCGATGGCCGCGTCGGTCTTGGGAACCTTCGCCGCCGCACCGATTTGCAGGACGCGAAATTTCTGCTGCTTGTCCTTCGCGAGATCCTTCAGATACAGTTCTTCGATTTTCTTCCTCGCCTCGTTTCCGGCGGAATCGGAGTCCAAAAGAACGCCAGAATCCCAGCCCTGCCCGATCGCGAAAGCCGCATACATCGGCGTCTTCGAAGCGCCCTGCGCCGGCCACAGGTAGATAGAATCCGACAGGCCTTCCTTGCCGCTCGTACGCAGCACGGCCGAGAGCTTGTTGATGACCAGCGCATCGTCGCCACCTTCGACAATCAGCGTACGGCGATTGCTGAGCAAGCCAGCCATGTTGCCGGTCAGCCCAAGGCACATCTCGATCACTGCCATCGGCGCCTTTTGCGAGCTGACAACGCCCGCCTTCACGACCGCATGGGTTTCCTTGGCTTCAACGATGCGGACTCGTTCCGGAAAGCCGAGATCAACCATCGACGCCAAGTGTGTCGTGTACAGAATCGTGTTGGAGTCCTTCAGCCGCTCGAACACGCGTAGAAGATCGCGTTGTGCCGAGTAATGGAGATGGATTCCCGGTTCCTCCAGTAGGAGCACGCAGTTCTTGTATTGCCCACGACTGGCATGTGTAAATTTCCACGCGAAGGACACGTGCCAGCGGAAGCCCGTGGATCTGCGGGACAACCGCACCGGCATGCCCACGTTCCGATCCTGAGCGAAGATGTTCAGGGTCGTCGCATCGATTTCGATGTCGAATGACACATCCTTCTGCACCCACAGGTCCTGGAATTGCTTCGTGAGATAAGCCGACGCCTGCTTTTTGTCAAACGCTCGCGTCGTACGCCCCTGCGGGGTTGCGCCTTTCGCCACCAAGTCATCAAGATTGATCTTCGCGAGTTCGAGGATCACCAAGACGGTCTGCTCGTCATTGCTCAACTGGTCCCACTTGACTTGGGCGCGCCGGCTCCGCAACTGGTCCAATTCCATCTGGTGACCGGACAGCTCGACATCGTGGATGTACACGAACTTGGGCACGTTCTGCTTCGCCCACTGGTCCACCTTTGTCGCATCCAGCGCGGCGCTCGCGGTGGAATCTTCGACGACAAAGCGCGGCGCCACACCGTAAGCACCAATTCCGATCAGCGTCAGCTTCGCGGGCAGCGGCGGCGCGGTCGGGTCGGCAGGCGTGGCTTCGCGGCCGGCAGGCGGCGCCAGAGCACCCGGCTTCGCCGCGTGGGCGAAAAACGCCGCGATTTCGTCAGGTGTCAGTTGGAATTCAGCGCGGCAGACCGTAGCGTGGGCGTTGTGATCCTTCTCACCCCAATTGTCGACCGGCCAGTCCTCGTCGAGGTTGTACGCCGCCTGTTGGTCAAACGGATTGACCCGGTACAGCGCATCGAACAAGTTGCTTTTGCCGGCCTCGTTTTGGCCAACGAAAGCCGTGATCCGGTTAACTTCGATCCGGCCGGAATCGAGCACATTACGGTAATTGGTGACTTGAAACGCTACGAATTCCATCAGGCTCCCCCACTAGGCGCGGACGTCTTATTGTTTGCCGCAGATATGGTAACTGGTGAGGTGGCCGCGCGGGGCCGCTGTTAATCCCGACTTAACAGCGAGCGTAGATACCGTCTTGCTGGCTGGCGCCGGTCGCCGCCTTTCGGTCAGGCGGTGCCAGGAGCGGTCACAGATCACCCGCCCTAGCTGCCCATGCCTTCGTGGCCTGACAGGTTTCCATGGCGCGCTTGTAGGCTTCGCGTTCGCGAACGCGGGCCAGATAGGCCTGCTCTGCCTGGCCGAGGACGACGCCCCCGGCCCTTTTCGCCAACCCCAAGGCGTAGGTGACCGAAATGTCAGCCGCCGTGAACGCCTCGCCGGCAAGATAGGGCGAGCGCGCAAGCTGCCGTGTCACCAAACCCAGCCGGCTGTCGAACACCCGCTGCGCCTGGCCGGCGCTCCAGTTCCGCCGCTCGGCCTCGGGCGCGGAATTGCGGGCGCCGACCACGAAGTAAATGGAAGCCGCGAGGCCGGCTTCGCCGAGGTGAAGGAATTGCTGGTACGCGGGGAACGCCGGATCGCGCGGGTCCGGTGCGAGCGGCGTCGGCCCGTAGCGGGCCATCAGGTACTCCATGATCGCAATCGACTCGACCATGGTCACTTCGCCGTCCTGGATCGCGGGGATGAACCCGGCAGGGTTGATGGCCAGGAACTCAGGGTCGTTCTGGACGCCGGCCAGCAGGTCCACGGACCTCAGCCGGTAGGCGAGCCCCATCTCCTCCAGCAGCCAGACGACCCGGAAACCCCTTCCCTCGCCAAAGACAGTGATCATTGATCGCGATCCCTCGTTGATGCGGCCCGGTTCAATCGCCCGGCATCGGCGCGAGCGAAACCGCAAGCTGCCGCCTTTTTGTGATACTGCCCAATCCCCGCCGGAGTGAGATCATCGTACCGCTCTAAGGAAACTCTGATCAATCGTCACCCCCGCGTAGGCGGGGGTCCAGTTTTGATTTCCGCCCTTCGCAAAACTGGATTCCCGCCTACGCGGGAATGACGATGATCCAATTGTTCAGAGTTTCCCTAAAAGCGGGCGCTGGAGAGGAGTCAGTAACGGGCTGACAGCTATCACTAATGCTTGACGGCCCCTGCTTCCGACACCACCCGCGCCTGCGGATAGCCCTGGTGCGACACCTTGTCGAACGCCTGCTGCGCCACGGCTTCACTCGGGAACGGGCCCAGGCGCACGCGATACAAGGTTGTGCCGGAAGCATTGGCAACTGAAGTGGACTCGCCGCGAAAGCCGATGTTCTGTAACAGGTTCAGCGTGGTCTGGGCATTGCCCTGATCGGCGAAGCTCCCGATCTGCACGAACCATAGCCGGGCCTGCGCCGGGGCGCTGCTGACGATGGGCGGCGGAGGGGGTGGGACCACAGCGGCAAGCTTGGGCGCGGCGGGCACCGGCGGCGGCATCACTGGCTTGGGCGGTGCCGGCGGCGGCACTGGAGGTGCTACGGGCGGCTTCGCCGCGGGCGGTGCGACCTGTGCCAGTTTCTGCTCGGGCGCCTTGGGCGCGGGCTTGGCCGCCGCCGCGGGACTCGGTGCCGGCGGCTTGGCTTTCGGCGCAGCCGGTGCCGGCGGCGCGGATGCAGTCTCCGACAGTGGGGGCGCCGAGGCATCCACGGCGTCAACCGACTCGGGCAGCGCCGACGCATGCGCCGGCGCCGCCGAGGCCACGGTAGGCGACGTGGCTACCGGCGTCGTCGCGGTGGCATCTACCGGCGCCGTCGCTTCCGCCGAAGACGTCGGAGCGGCGTTATCCAGGCCGTTGGCGGTCAGGGGCAAGGTGGTGCTGGGCACGCCTTTCTCACCGGATTCCGGCCAGCTGTCCGGCAACAGCCAGGACAGCACGAACACCAGGACCAGCAGGACCAACAGACCGACCAGGCGACGCTTCAGGGTATCGTTCATTTACTTCGTCAAGAAATCAGGCATCCGAAAAACGGAGGCATCAGAACAACAGGTCCGCCACCACGGCGACGGTGAGAAAAGAACCGCACACCAGGATGCGGTCGTCCGGCCCGGCCAGGGCCTGCGCCGCGCGGTAGGCATCGGCAACGCCGTCCAGCGCCTGCCCGTTCAGACCAGCGGCGGCGGCCCTTTGTTGCAGGCTCCCCGCATCCAGGCCGCGCGGCGGCGGCAGTCCGCCGAACAGCGTGCCCTGCACCAGCGGCGCCAGCACCGCGCAGACGGCTTCCACCGGCTTGTCGGCGAGCATGCCCAGCACCAGCCAGGTTTTGCCGGGTCCACGCTCGCTGCGCAGATTATCCGCCAGAACCTCGGCGGATTCGACATTGTGCGCGACATCCAGAATGGTATTGCCGATGCGCTGGTAGCGTCCTGCCAGGGTGAGAGCCGGCAGCGCGGCGCGCAACGCCGCTTCATTGACCGGACATAGCGGCTGCAGTGCGCTCACCGCGGCCAGCACGCCGGCCGCGTTGCGGTACTGCACCTCGCCCGCCAGTGCCGGCGGCGGCAGCGCGGCATAGGCAAGCTTGCCGCTGCTCCAGTTCCAGCTGCGATCGGCGTTGCGGATCCAGGAGAAGTCGCGCCCCAGCAGGACCAGTTGTGCGCCAATGGCGGCCGCGTGCTGCAGCAGGCGTTGCGGCGGCGAGATTTCCACGTAAATCGCAGGCTTGCCGGCGCGCATGATGCCGGCCTTCTCGAAACCGATGCTGTCGCGATCCGGCCCCAGCCAGTCGGTGTGATCCAGGCCGATGTTGGTGACCAGGGCGCAGTCGGCATCGACGATGTTCACCGCATCGAGCCGTCCACCCAGCCCCACTTCCAGCACCTGCACCTGCACCGCCGCCTCGTGGAACAGCCACAGAGCGGCCAGCGTGCCGAACTCGAAATAAGTCAGCGGAATTTCCGCCCGCGCCGTCTCGATCGCCGCGAAAGCGCGGCACAGCGCCTCGTCCGAAACCTCGACGCCGTCAATGGCGACACGCTCGTTGTAGCGCAGCAGATGCGGCGAAGTAAAACGCCCGACGCGATAGCCGGCCGCCCGATAGATCGCCGCCGCCAGCGTCACGCTGGAACCCTTGCCGTTGGTGCCGGCGACGGTCAGCGTTATCGCCTGCGCCGGCAGCAGCCCCAGCCGCAGCGCCACCGCCCGCGTCCGCTCCAGGCCCAACTCGATGGCCTTGGGGTGGGTGCGTTCCTGGTAGGCGAGCCAGTCGGCAAGTGAGGTAGGAGTGCTCACCTGCTTAAAACGATGCGCTTCACTTCGTTCAGCACATCCTACGCATATACGTTAGTGGGCTACGGCAGGGGCGAAATGCGTCATCATCGCCAACAGGCGATGAATCTTTTCACGCATTTCGCGGCGGTCGACGATCATGTCGACCGCACCTTTCTCCAGCAGGAATTCGGCGCGCTGGAAGCCTTCCGGCAGCTTCTGCCGTACCGTCTGCTCGATCACGCGCGGACCGGCGAAGCCGATCAGGGCCTTGGGCTCGACCAGGTTGAGGTCGCCGAGCATGGCCAGGCTGGCGGAAACGCCGCCCATGGTCGGATGCGTCATCACGGAAATATAGGGCAGGCCGCGCTCGGCCAGCTTGGCCAGCGCCGCGCTGGTCTTGGCCATCTGCATCAGCGAGAACAGCGATTCCTGCATGCGCGCGCCGCCGCTGGCGGAGAAGCAGACCATCGGGATGCCGTGCTCCAGACTGGCGTTGACGCCGCGCACGAATTTCTCGCCAACCACGCTGCCCATCGAGCCGCCCATGAAACCAAACTCGAAAGCCGCGGTGACCAGGGGCAGGCCCATCAGCTGGCCGCGCATCACGATCAGCGCGTCCTCTTCCTCGGTATCCTCGCGCGCCTCGGCCAGGCGCTCGGTGTACTTGCGGCTGTCCTTGAACTTGAGCGGATCGGTGGCGCGCACTTTCGGCGCGATTTCCACCCGCGGCTCGGCATCGAGGAAATGGTTGAGCCGCGCCCGCGCGGTGATGACGCGATGCGCGCCGCACTTCGGGCACACTTCCAGGGTGCGCTCCAGCTCGGCCCGGTACAGCACCGACTGGCAGCTGTCGCATTTCATCCACAGGCCTTCCGGCACGCTCTTCTTGCGCACACCGCCGGTCAGCAGTTTCGATCCCGAGATTTTTTCCAGCCAGCTCATAGGAATACCCTAGCTCTTCAGCTTGTCGAGCGCCGCCCGGAGGACGCCCAGTTGTTGGGTCAGAAGCTCCGGCAGCAGCGCAGGCTCATTCTGGTGTTTTTCGATCTGGGACACCAGCGCGCTGCCCACCACCACGGCATCGGCCACCCGCCCCACTTTGGCCGCCGAGTCGGCGTCGCGGATGCCGAAACCCACCGCCACCGGCAGCTTGGTGTGACGGCGGATCTCCTCCAATTTGGCCTCGACGCTCGCGATATCAAGCGTCGCCGCCCCCGTCACGCCCTTGAGCGAGACGTAGTACAGGTAACCGCTGGCCTGTTCGGCGATGGCGGCAATGCGCGCCTCGGAACTGGTCGGCGCCAGCAGGAAGATGCAGTCCAGCCCCGCCGCCCTGAAAATGGGCGCGATCTCAGGAGCCTCTTCCACCGCCAGATCGACCACCAGCACGCCGTCCACGCCGGCGCCGCGCGCGTAGTCGGCGAACTTGCCGAAGCCGCGGGCCTCGATCGGATTGAGATAGCCCATCAGCACCACCGGCGTGGTGCTGTTGGTCTTGCGGAATTCCGCCACCATCTCCACCACCTGCCACAGGCTGGTGCCGTGAACCAGGGCGCGCTCGCAGGCGAGCTGGATCACCGGGCCGTCGGCCATCGGGTCGGAGAACGGCACGCCCAGCTCGATCACATCCGCCCCGCCCTTCACCAGCGCATGCATCAGCGCCACGGTGTGCTGCGGATGCGGGTCGCCGGCGGTGATGTACGGCACCAGGGCCTTGCCGCCGCGCTCCCTCAAAGAATCAAATACACCCTTAATCCTACTCACTTTAAAAGCTCTATGCCTTCGCGCTTGGCGATGGTGAAAATGTCCTTGTCGCCACGGCCGGAGATGTTGATGACCATGGCCTCGTCGCGCTTCATCTGTATCGCAAGCTTCTTGCCGTAAGCCACCGCGTGCGCCGATTCCAGCGCCGGGATGATGCCTTCGATGCGGGTCAGTTCGTGGAACGCGGCCAGGGCCTCGTCATCGGTGACGGCGACGTAGCTGACGCGGCCGCTGTCCTTGAGCCAGGAATGCTCCGGGCCCACGCCGGGGTAATCCAGGCCGGCGGAAATCGAGTGCGTGCCGAGGATCTGGCCATTGTCGTCGGCCATGATGTAGGTGCGGTTGCCGTGCAGCACACCGGGCTTGCCGGCGGACAGCGGCGCCGCGTGCTGGCCGCTGGCGATACCCAGGCCGCCGGCTTCGACGCCGTACATCTTCACCGAGGCATGCGGAATCATCGGATGGAACAGACCGATGGCGTTGGAGCCGCCGCCGACGCAGGCCACCAGCGCGTCCGGCAGGCGGCCAAGCATGTCCTGCGACTGCCGGATCACCTCACGGCCGACCACCGCGTTGAAATCGCGCACCAGCATCGGGTACGGATGCGGGCCGGCGACAGTGCCGATGATGTAGAAGGTGTCGTCGACATTGGTGACCCAGTCGCGCAGCGCCTCGTTCATCGCATCCTTGAGGGTGCGCGTGCCGCTGGTCACCGGGCGCACTTCGGCGCCGAGCAGCTTCATGCGATAGACGTTGGGCGACTGCCGCTCGATGTCGTCCGAGCCCATGAATACCACGCACTTCAGGCCCAGGCGCGCCGCCACTGTGGCGCTGGCCACGCCGTGCTGGCCGGCGCCGGTCTCGGCGATGATGCGGGTCTTGCCCAGGTGCTTGGCCAGCAGGGCCTGGCCCACGGTGTTGTTGATCTTGTGCGCGCCGGTGTGATTCAGGTCCTCGCGCTTGAGGTAGATCTGCGCCCCGCCCCAGCTTTTGGTCAGCCGCTCCGCCGGATACAGCGGTGAAGGCCGGCCGACGTAATAGGCCAGATCCTTGTCCAGTTCGGCACGGAACGCGCTGTCGTTCTTGAGGCGGTTGTACGCCTCTTCGAGTTGGCGCAGCGGTTCCATCAGGGTTTCCGCGACGAAGCGGCCGCCGTAAGGGCCGAAGTGGCCGCGGGCGTCAGGCAAATTCTGGTTGTTCATCAAGTGCTTGCTTTACAGAATCAATCAGGTGTCGGCGTCACGGACATGGCGCACGAAGGCCTCCATTTTGCCCGAATCCTTGATTCCCGGCTTGGATTCGATGCCACTGCTGACATCCACCGCATAGGGATGCGCCAGGCGGATCGCCGTGGCGACGTTATGCGGATTGAGCCCGCCGGCCAGGATCAGGGGTTTGTGCACATCGGCGGCAATGGCGGCCCAGTCGAAGCTCTTGCCCTGGCCACCCAGTTCGCCCGGCGCGTGCCCGTCCAGCAGCAGCGCCGCGGCATCGGCGTAGTCCCGGGCGATCTGCGCCAGCGGCCGCTGCAGGCCGCGCATGGCCACTGCCTTCAGGTACGGCAGGCCGAAGCCGGCGCAGAAGTCCGGTGTTTCCTCGCCGTGGAATTGCAGCAGGTGCGGCTGCATGGCGTCGATGGTTTCCCACACTGCGTCGCTATCGGGATTGCGCAGCAGCGTCACCACCGACAGCAGCGGCGGCAGCCGGCGGCGGATCGCCACGGCGGCATCCAGCGTCATGCAGCGCGGGCTGCCCGGCACGAATATGAAGCCCAGCGCGTCCACCCCCAGCGCGGCAGCGGCCTGCGCATCCTCGGCGCGGGTGATGCCGCAGAACTTGATGCGGGTGCGCAGCTGGTTCATCGAGCAATTATCTCATGGAGCGGGCTCATGGACCCCGCCTATTTTGCCTCTCCCTCCGGGAGAGGCCGCGCCGCCAGGCGCGGGTGAGGGGCGCACTTTCATTGAAGCGAGCACCTTGATGACAGTCTGTCCCTCACCCCTGCCCCTCTCCCGGAGGGAGAGGGTATAGCTCGCGTCCGCCCCGTGGATCGAGCCCATGAACCGGGATCACGCCGGAAACCACGGCTGCGCCGGTCCGGGCAGGCCGAACCCCTCCGGATATTCCGGTCCCATGAAATACAGGCCCTGCCCCGGCGCGGTCATGCCGCCGCGGCTGCGGTCGCGCCCTTCCAGCACCTCGGCGGCCCAGGATTCGGCACGGCGCGCCTGCCCGATCTCCAGCAGCACGCCCATGATGTTGCGCACCATGTGATGCAGGAAAGCATTGGCGCGGATGTCCATGACGACGAAGTCGCCGCGGCGGAACACGGTGATCGACTCCACATTGCGCATTGGCGTCGACGACTGGCATTCGGCCGCGCGGTAGGCGGAGAAATCGCGTTCGCCCAGCAGCGCCTGGGCGGCACGGTGCATGGCAGTAGCATCCAGCGCAGGGGTGATCCAGGAAGCGCGCTCCGCCAGCAGCGCCGAGCGCGCCCGGTGATTGTGGATAACATAACGGTAGCTGCGCATGAAGGCGCTGTGCCGCGCGCTGAAATCAGCCGGCACCTCGCGCACCCAGCGCACGCTGACATCCGGCGGCAGGCGCGAATTGGTGCCGAGCACCCAGGCGTAGACGCTGCGCGGCGCGGTGGAATCGAAGTGCACCACCTGGCCGAAGGCATGCACACCGGCATCGGTGCGCCCCGCCGCCTGGGTGCGCACCGGGTGATCCGCCACCGAGGACAGCGCGGCTTCCAGTTCAGCCTGCACGCTCGCCCGGTCCTGTTGTGCCTGCCAGCCGCCGTAGCGCCCGCCGAGATATTCGATCCCGGCAGCCCAGCGAGCCACCTGATCCGGCTGCTTCGCAGCCGACTCATATCCCTCTCCCGCATCGCGGGAGAGGGGGGGACCGCCCACGGAGTGGGTGGTGGGGTGAGGGCGCTTCTCTATACCGTCCGTCAGCGGAGCTTATGCGGACAGGCGCTTGATCAGCGCTTCCGCCTCCCCTTTCTGCGTGGCGTTGCCGGTATTCAGCACTTCGTGGAGCAGGCCGCGCGCCGCATCGTTGTCGCCCATGTCGGCGTAGACGCGGGCCAGATCCAGCTTGGTGCCGATTTCGTCGCCGCTGCTGACGCCATGACCGCCGCCGGCCGGCTTGCTCAGGTCGAGCTCGTCGAGGTTGAACTCAACCAGTCCCTCGCCATGTGCCGGATGCGGCTCGGCGCCGAGATCGAAATGGCTGAGATCGAAGTCGGCGCTTTCCGCCGGAGCGGGTGCCGGTGCCGCCACGGGCGCGGCGGGACGCGGCGCCGGCGTGGAGGGCAGCGACTTGTTCAGCTCGGATTCCAGGTCGAAATCGATGACATTGCCCTGGGTGGCGGCAGGCCGGCTCGATGTCGTGCCCAATACCTGCAGCGGCGCCGGGCCGATGCTGTCGCCCAGGCTCAGGTCGATATCCGGCGCCGGCGCATTGCCGTCGCTCTTGAACAGGCTCGAGTCTGGGCACAGCTGGCGTCCCATGATGGCGATCTTCTGCCACTCGGTCGGGCTGATCTGGCTGTGCAGGGCTTCCGCGGTTTCCTGGAACTCCATCGGCTTGCCGCCGGCGAAATAGGTTTCGGCCAGCTTCAGGCGCAAATCCTGGCGTTGCGGCTCCTTCACCAGGGCCTGCTTCAACAGCGAGGCGGCTTCGTCATAGAGGCCGTAAGCCAGGTGGAAATCGGCTTCGGACAGCGGATCGTTGGCGTCGAGGTTGACCGACAGCGTCTGCGCCTCGAACTGCGAGGTCAGGTCGAAATCGAGATCGCCGCCGCCAACCGGCTTGGCCTTGGCGGTGTGGTCGAAGACCGGCTCCGCCAGGGCCGTATCGGCCAGCTTGATCTGGGCAGTGTCTTCCAGCGCGGTGCGCGCCAGCGGCGCTTCGCTGCTGGTGAAGGTCTGATCCAGCGCGGGTGCGGCGGGGGCTGCCTTGGGTATCGGCGGCGGCTCGGCCGGCTTGGGCGGTGGGGCCTTCGGCGGTAGCGGCGGCGGCGGGGCAGCCTTGGACGGCGGCGGGATCGGCGGCGGCGCGGGGGCCTTGGGCGCTTTCGCACTGATCAAGGGCAGCTTGGGCAGCTTGGCCAGCGGCGCCTTGGCGGTGAAATCCGGTGTGGTGATCTTGCGGCGGCGGAAGATGAACCAGGCGAAGGCGCCGATCACCACGATGAACAGGCCGGCACCCAACAGCGTCGTCGGATCGTCGAACAGGCTCGATTCCGGCGGCGGCGGAACGGTCTTCTTCACCTGGTCCGGAGCGGGCTGGGCCGGTGCCGGCGGCGGCGTGGAAGCCGCAGGCGGGGTCGGTGCCGGAGTCTGGGCAGCCGGCGCCGCGTTATCGGCGGCTTGCGGCTTGGCCGGTTCGGCGGCAGGTGTCGCGGCGGGCGCTGAGGCCGCCGGTGGCGGCGCGGCCTGGGGCGCTGGTGCCGGAGCTACAGTCGGTTCAGGTTTCGTTTCGGGGACCGGGGGTGCTGCAGGCGTCGGCGTCGGGGCTACGGACTGCACCGCGGCGGCGGGCTTGGCCGGCTTGGACTTGAGCGGCTTGGGCTTTTCGACTTTCGCCTGTGCCGGTGCTACAGCCGGTTCAGTTGCTTCCGGGTTTTTTTTTACACCGGCGGGCCGTGTGCCATGGCGCCAGGCATCCACTGCGCTCTTGGCCTCGGCGGGGGACGCTTCCTGCATCTGCGCCAGGCTCGGCACCTGCAAGGTGCGGCCCTTGAGCAGGCCGTTGAAATTGCCACGGTCGAATGCCTGCGGATTGGCGCGATAGATCGCCAGCAGCACCTGATCCATCGACACCTGGGGACCCGGGCGCAGCTTGGTGGCGATGCTCCAGAAGGTTTCCTGCGGGGCGATCGGACCATAGCTGCTGCCGCCTGTCTCGGCCGGCGCAGCGGCAACAGGTGCCGCAGCGGGCGCTTCCGCCGCAGCCGGCGGCGGGGGGCTGGCAGCCGCAACCGGCACGGGCTTGGCCGGCCGGGTCTTGCCATGTTTGGGATGGGCGGCAGGGCCCTGCGATGCCAGGGAGGCCGCTTCAGCCGCCGGCATGCTGGGCGCGGACGAGGCCGGCACCTGCACCACCGGAGCGGCCGGCGGTGTGTAGCTCGCAGCCGGGGGCGTATAAGTCGCGGCCGGCGCGGCACTGTCGCCGCTGCTGGGCGGATCCAGCAGCACGGTGTATTCGCGCAGCAGTTTGCCTTCGGGCGAATTGGCCTCGACAATGAAATTGAGGAAAGGCTCGCGCGCGATCTGGTCGCTGCTGATCACCACGCGGGCGCCGCCCGCCGCTTCCTGGATATCGAATTTCAGCGTGGACAGGTAATCGGAGCGCTCGATGCCGGCACGGTTGAAATCGTCGGCACTCGCCAGCTTCACGCTGAGTGAATCGATCTGCACCGAACTCGCGCCCAGCACCGCGATGCTCGCGGAAAAAGGCTGGTTCAGCTTGGACTTCACATTGATGTCGCCAAGGCCAAGCGCAAGCGCCTGCGACGCCCAAAGGGCGCAGGCGACCACGCAAAGCCGGGCCAATACTCGCAACATACACTTTCTCCCTAAAGGCTGTTGCCTATCCCCAGGCGCCCGCTCAGGAGCGCACGTTCAGCATTAAATTGTAAGCCTAAATGCTTTTATACCCTAGAATTCCTCAAGAACCAAGGGCTTCGGCGGGGAAACTCAGCCAGATTAGAGATAGTCGCGGATCAGCACCTCGGCGATCTGCACGCTGTTGAGGGCGGCGCCCTTGCGGATGTTGTCGGATACCACCCACAGGTTGAGGCCGCGCGGATGGGAGATGTCCTCGCGGATGCGGCCGACGAACACCCCGTCCTGGTGCGCCGCCTCGGTCACCGCGGTGGGATAGCCGCCGTCCCGGTGCTCGTCCATCACCACCACGCCCGGCGCCGCTTCGAGCAGGCCGCGAGCCTCAACCGCGCCTAGCTTGCGGCGCGTCTCGATGTGCACCGCCTCGGAATGGCCGTAGAACACCGGCACGCGCACCGCGGTGGGATTCACCCGGATGCTGTCGTCGCCCATGATCTTGTGCGTCTCCCACACCATCTTCATCTCTTCCTTGGTGTAGCCGTTGTCCTGAAAGACGTCGATATGCGGGATGCAGTTGAAGGCGATCTGGCGCGGATAGACCTTGACCTCGATGTCATGGCCGTTGAGCGCCTGCGCCGACTGCCGCGCCAGCTCCTCGATCGCCGGCTTGCCGGTGCCGGAAACCGACTGGTAGGTGGCGACGTTGATGCGCTCGATGCCGGCCGCGTCGTGCAGCGGCTTCAGCGCCACCAGCATCTGGATGGTGGAGCAGTTCGGGTTGGCGATGATGCCGCGGTTCTTGTACAGCGCGATGTCCTTGGGATTGACCTCGGGCACCACCAGCGGGATGTCCTCGTCGTAGCGGAACTGGCTGGTGTTGTCGATCACCACGCAGCCGGCCGCGGCGGCCTTGGGCGCGTAGATCTTCGACACCTCGGCGCCGGGCGAGAACAGTCCGATCTGGGTCTTCGAAAAATCGAAGGTGGCAAGGTCATGCACTTCCAGCTCCTCGTCGCCGAAGTCGACGAATTCGCCGGCCGAGCGCGCCGAAGCGATGGCATAGACCTTCCCTACCGGGAACTTGCGCTGCTTGAGGATCTTCAGCATCTCCTCGCCGACCGCGCCCGTCGCACCTACTACCGCCACATCGAACGTCTTGCTCATTGCCTATTCTCTCTAAGATGTTGCTGTCATTCCCGCGAAGGCGGGACGTAGGTCGGATCAAGCGAAGCGGATCCGACACCGCCCGTCGATTCCGGACGCTGCGCGTCCTTGAACCGACCTACATCTCTTGTCATCCTGAGCGCAGCGAAGGATCTGGCCTGGTCACTCAAACACACCGCGTGGCCAGATTCTTCGCTGCGCTCAGAATGACAGGGGGCGAGAGGGGCGCTTACAACCGCCCGACCACCGCCTCGCCCATCTCCAGCGTCCCCACCGTTTTCTCGCCCGGCCGCGCGATATCCGCCGTGCGCAACCCATCGGCCAGCACATGGCGCACTACTTTCTGCACCTTGTCCGCCAGGTCGCCGCGCTTGAGGCTGTAGCGCAGCAGCATGGCCAGGGACAGGATCATCGCCAGCGGATTGGCCACGCCCTTGCCGGCGATGTCCGGCGCGCTGCCATGGATCGGCTCGTACAGGCCCTGCCCGCGCTCGTTGAGCGAGGCCGAGGGCAGCATGCCGATCGAGCCGGTGAGCTGCGCCGCGATGTCGGAGAGGATGTCGCCGAACAGGTTGGAGGTGACGATCACGTCGAACTGCTTGGGCGCGCGCACCAGCTGCATCGCCGCATTGTCGACGTACTGGTGCGTCAGCTGCACGTCCGGATAATCGCGGCCGACGCGGATCATGATCTCGCGCCACAGCTCGGACGATTCCAGCACATTGGCCTTGTCCACCGAGCACAGGCGCTTGCCGCGCAGCTGTGCCGCCTCGAAAGCGGTGCGCGCGATGCGCACGATCTCGCTTTCGCTGTAGACCTCGGTGTTGAAGCCGACGCGCTGGCCCTCGCGCACTTCGATGCCGCGCGGCTGGCCGAAATAGATGCCGCCGGTCAGCTCGCGCACGATCAGCACGTCGAGGTCGGCCACCAGCTCCGGCTTGAGCGAGGAAGCGGCAGCCAGCTCCGGATAGAGGATTGCCGGACGCAGGTTGGCGTACAGGCCCATGCCGGCGCGGATCGCCAGCAGGCCGCGCTCGGGGCGCTTGTCGCGCGGTGCGCTGTCGTACTTCGGCCCGCCGACGGCGGCCAGCAGCACCGCGTCGGACTTGCGCGCCGCTTCCAGCGTGGCGGCCGGCAGCGGCTCGCCGGTGGCGTCATAGGCGGCGCCGCCGAGCAGGCCGTGCGTCCACTCCACGTCGAACTTGTACTTGGCGCGCAGCACTTCGAGCACCTGCTCGGCCTGGGCGGTGATTTCCGGTCCGATGCCGTCACCGGGCAGGACGAGGATTTTTGCGGTCATGCGGATACCTTGTTGATCGTTTTATTGGCGATGAAGCGCAGGCGCACGTAGTCGGCGATCCACACGCCGCCTACGCCGAGCTGCGGACGCAGCACTTCCTGCACTTCGGACACCACTGCGGCGCGCTCGTTCTCCGGCACGAATTGCAGGAAGGCCTGCGCGAAGGTGCGCAGCCATCCCGCGACGTCGCCGGGCAACGGCGTCGGCCGGGAAAACTTCTCGATGCGCGCCACCGTGAAGCCGGCAGCTTCGAGCCTGGCCCTGTATTCATCGGCGGTCGGGAAATACCAGGGATCGGCGCCGACGGCATCGATGCCGCGCCTGGTCAGCGCATCATAAACCGCGGCGCGGATGCTGGCGACGTTGCCGGCCGCGCCCATCTCCGCCACGAAGCGGCCACCGGGCTTGAGCGCCCGCGCCACCCCGGCCAGCACCGCACCGGGATCGCGCTTCATCCAGTGCAGCGCGGCGTTGGAAAACACCGCGTCGAATTCCTCGTTGAACGTCATCGCCTGGCCGTCGACCAGGCGCGCGTCGAGGCCGCGCTCGCGCGCCGTCGCCACGAACTCGGCGCTGGCGTCGCCGCCGACCACGCTGCAGCCCGCCGCCGCAATCTGCTCGGTGAGGGCGCCGTCGCCGCAACCCAGGTCGAGCACGCGCTCGCCAGCCCGCGGCGCCAGCCAGTCCAGCACCGGCGCGCCCAGCTCGGAGACGAAGCGGCCGTTGCGCGCATAGGCGCGCGGATCCCATACCTGCCCGGCGGCCGGCACCGCATTGTTTCTTGTCGAAGTATTCATGCGAACAACCAGGGCGCCTCCTGCCTGCGCCGCGCTTCATAGGCGCGGATCGCGTCGGACTGCTGCAAGGTCAGGCCGATTTCATCCAGGCCACGCACCAGGCAGTCCTTGCGGAACGGATCGATGTCGAAACGGAAGCTCTGCCCGCCCGGCGTGCGCACCGTCTGCTCCGGCAGGTCGATGGTCAGGCGATAGCCTTCCGCCTGCGCCTCGCGGAACAGCGCATCGACTTCCTCCGCCTTCAGCACCACCGGCAGGAAGCCGGTCTTGAAGCTGTTGTTGAAGAAAATGTCGGCGAAGCCCGGCGCGATCACCGCGCGGAAGCCGTAGTCGCTCAGCGCCCACACCGCGTGCTCGCGCGAGGAGCCGCAGCCGAAGTTCTCGCGCGCCAGCAGCACGCTGGCGCCGCGGTAGCGCGGCTGGTTCAGCACGAAGTCGGGATTGGGACGGCGCGTCGCCGGATCGATATCCAGATCGCCGGCGTCGAGGTAGCGCCAGTCGTCGAACAGGAAGGGGCCGAAGCCGCTGCGCTTGATCGACTTCAGGTACTGCTTGGGAATGATGGCGTCGGTGTCGACGTTGGCGCGATCCAGCGGCAGCACCAGACCGGTGACTTGGGTGAATGGCTGCATGGCTTAGTTCCTGATATCGACGAAGTGGCCGGCGATGGCGGCGGCGGCGGCCATGGCGGGGCTGACCAGATGGGTGCGTCCGCCCTGCCCCTGGCGGCCTTCGAAATTGCGGTTGGAGGTGGAGGCGCAGCGCTCGCCCGGCGACAGGCGATCGGCGTTCATGCCCAGGCACATCGAGCAGCCCGGCTCGCGCCATTCGAAGCCCGCATCGAGGAACACGCGGTCCAGGCCTTCCTGCTCGGCCTGCTTCTTCACCAGGCCGGAGCCCGGCACCACCAGCGCCAGCTTGACGTTGGCGGCGATGCGCTTGCCGCCAACCACTTGCGCGGCGGCGCGCAGATCCTCGATGCGCGAGTTGGTGCAGGAGCCGATGAACACCTTGTCGATGCGGATCTCATTGATCGGCGTATTGGCGGCGAGGCCCATGTAATGCAACGCCCGCTCCATGCCCTGGCGGCGGGTAGCGTCGGTCTCTTTTGCCGGGTCGGGCACGCGGCCATCCACGGCCACCACCATCTCCGGCGAGGTGCCCCAGGTCACCTGCGGCTTGATATCGGCGGCTTCGATCAGCACCTCGCTGTCGAACTTCGCGTCCGCGTCGCTGTGCAGCGTGTTCCACCAGGCCACGGCCTTATCCCAATTCCCGCCCTGCGGCGCGAATGGCCGGCCCTTCACATAATCGATGGTGGTCTGGTCCACCGCGATGATGCCGGCGCGCGCGCCCGCCTCGATCGCCATATTGCATATCGTCATGCGCCCTTCCATCGACAGCGCGGCAATCGCTTCACCGGCGAACTCGATGGTGCTGCCGTTGCCGCCGGCAGTGCCGATGCGGCCGATGATGGCCAGCACGATGTCCTTGGCGGTGATGCCAGGCGCGACCCGGCCGCGCACGGTGACGCGCATGCTGCGGGTCTTCTTCTGCACCAGGGTCTGCGTCGCCAGTGCATGCTCCACTTCACTGGTGCCGATGCCGAAGGCCAGCGCGCCGAAAGCACCGTGGGTCGAGGTATGCGAGTCGCCGCACACCACCGTCATGCCCGGCAGGGTGGCACCTTGCTCCGGCCCGATGACGTGGACGATGCCCTGGCGCAGGTCGGACATGCGGAATTCGGTGATGCCGAACTCCTCGCAATTCGAGTCCAGCGCATCGACCTGGGTGCGCGAGATCGGATCGGCGATGCCCTGGCTGCGGTCGGTGGTAGGCACATTGTGATCAGCCACCGCCAGGTTGGCGGCCAGGCGCCAGGGCTTGCGCCCGGCTAGGCGCAGGCCGTCGAAGGCCTGCGGGCTGGTGACTTCATGCACCAGGTGGCGGTCTATATAAAGCAGGGCCGCGCCATCGCCCATTTCGGCGACGACGTGGGATTGCCACAGCTTGTCGTACAAAGTCCTGCTCGGGCTGCCCATGGCTCGGAAACTCCTGGCTAATTTTTGATCAGGCCGAATTCTAGGCCTCCCCCACCTATAACTCCAATGAATCGTTTTTATATAATGGATTCCCTATTTGGATTCATGGGCGTCCGATGGACACGCAAAGCCTGACCGCATTCCTGGAAGTGGCGGAGAGTCGCTCCTTTTCCAAGGCCGGCGAGCGCCTGCACCTGTCGCAGCCGGCGATCAGCAAGCGCATCGCCGTGCTGGAGGAGCAGCTCGGCGCCAGCCTGTTCGACCGCGTCGGCCGCCAGGTGGCGCTGACCGATGCCGGGCGCACCCTGCTGCCCTATGCGCGCCGCACCTTGCAGGACATGGAGGACGGCCGCCGCGCGCTGTCGCACCTGTCCGGCAAGGTCGGCGGGCGCCTGTCCATCGGCACCAGCCACCACATCGGCCTGCACCGCCTGCCGCCGGTACTGCGCGCCTTCACCGAGCAGTATCCCGAGGTGGACCTGGACATCCACTTCATGGACTCGGAGGACGCCTGCGAAGCCGTGGTCCACGGCAAGCTGGAAATTGGAATCGTCACCCTGCCTACCCAGCCGATCCCGCAACTGGAAACCCTGCTGGTGTGGCCCGACCCGCTGGCCGTGGTGGTGATGCCCAAGCACCCCCTGCTCAAGCTGAAGCGGCCGCGCCTGAGCGACCTCGCCGCCCACCCCGCGGTGCTGCCGGACGACCAGACCTATACCCACCGCATCGTCAAGGAAGCGCTGCAGGCACACGGCGTGCAGCCGCGCATCCGCCTCGCCACCAACTACCTGGAGACGCTGAAGATGCTGGTCGCCATCGGCCTGGGCTGGAGCGTGCTGCCGCGCTCGATGCTGG
>Ga0302314_10004548_pt1 | contig 25476 bp, 22 predicted proteins | sample III_Palsa_N2_3_FD_200533 | JGI IMG/M metagenome (GOLD analysis project Ga0302314, IMG submission 200533) | Peat permafrost microbial communities from Stordalen Mire near Abisko, Sweden - III_Palsa_N2_3 | ecosystem: Environmental > Terrestrial > Soil > Palsa > Peat permafrost | place: Sweden... | reverse complement strand
GCACCAGCGGGTAGATCGCCTGCATACGGCGGCCGAGCAGATACAGGGGCTGCTGGGGTCCGGGGACATTCGTGACCACGAGGTTGAACAGCCGCTGGCGGGTCTGCAGACGTGCTGCCTGCGCCACCAGCGTCGTCGATGCAAAGCCCACAAGCTCCGTGAGCGCCTGGGCGCCGACGGCCTGACCGGAGCGCTTGACGTCGGCCATCGCCTTGGCGATCAGCGCCAGGCGCTCGGCCGGGTCGCTCACACCGACGGGCAGGGGGGCCCACATCGCGGCGATGCGGTTGCCGAGCACGCCATGGTCGGCGGGGTCCCTGACGGACACGGGCACCAGAGCCTTGAGCACCAGGCCCTCGGTTGCAAAATCGTGGCGCTCCATATAGCGGCCGAGCCCGCCCGCCACCGCCGTGAGGATCACGTCGTTGATCGTCGCCTGCTGCGCACGTTTGACGTCTTTGAACTCGTCGAGTGAGGCTTCGAGCCAGGTGAAGCGGCGGTGCGGCCCGATCGGCACGTTGAAGGGGCTGCGGGGAGCGGGGTCGAGCCCGGCCCAGGTGAGCGCCCCGAGCCCAGCCACGGCCGAACCGGCGCGGGTCAGCAGGCTGCGTGGCCCGCGAGCCAACGCGCCGAGCGCAGTTACGGCCTCGGCCGGCTGGGTCGCCCGCTCCATCAACGCGTCGGCCAGCAGCTGGGCGGCAGAGGGTAGCGGTCGCGGAGCCCACGGGCGCTGGGCTCTGAGCGGCACGGGCTCCGGGTCGCTGTCGAAGATGACGCTGGCGATGTCGACGCCGGAGACGCCGTCGACCAGCGCATGATGCGTCTTCGACAGCAGTGCAAACCGGCCGTCGCTGAGGCCTTCGATCAGCCACAATTCCCAGAGCGGACGGCCGCGGTCGAGTGCTTGGGAGAAGATCCGCCCGGCCAGTAGCCGCAGCTGCGCATCGCTACCTGGGCGTGGCAGGGCAGTGTGGCGGACGTGGAACGGGAGGCGGAACTGCGGATCGTCGACCCACAGCGGCCTACCCTGGCCCAGCGGGACGGTTGCGAGCCGTTGGCGGTAGCGCGGGACGAGGTGCAGCCGCGTCTCGACGGTTGCCACGAGGTCGGTGTAGGCAGGAGCGGGGCCCTCGAAGATCGCGCACGCGCCGACGTGCATATGGGTGGCCTGACCCTCGAGCTGCAGAAACGAGTGGTCGAGGGCAGTGAGGCGACTTCGCTGGGGCACGCACGGATTCTCCCAACCCGCGGGCTCTCGTGTGGAACTGGCCGCTGTGCAGGGGAAAATGCTTTCCTAACACGCCCTCTGTGATCACAGTCACACACGCGGCAGCGTTCCCTCTGGCACTCTGCGGCTCGTCATAAACCGACCTGCCTAATCGCTCGTGCCCGGTGCAAGGGCGAGCGGGGGAACCATTGCCAGCGCTGGGCTGAACAGCTCCGCTGGCTGGGGCGAATCGACTGCCGGCAGATGCCGGCCGCACTCGTAGCGGTGAGGAACTCCCGTCAAAACGGAAGAGATCCTCCTCGCGAGCCCGTCAGCTAACTCCGTAGGCCCCGGTCGAGAAACTTGAAAAGGAGGCCCTCAGTCAATGAGAGCCAAACGGACTTTGCGCGCGACCGGCGCCTCGAAGACTGGCGCGCTGTCACTCACCATGGCCTCTGCGGCCCTAGTGCTCGGCACTGCCGCGGCCGGCGCACTGGCGGCGCAGTCGAGCTCGCAACCGACTGAGACGTCGGCGGCGGAAAGCTCGGCGAGCCCTCTCAGACCCGTGGCGCACGTCGCCGCGGCGCGTACGCGCCTCGTGATCCACAGCGGTCAGTTCGCCACCCCGGCGGGCAGCATGGTCGTCGTCCATGGCCTGCTCGAGCCCGGTGAGCGCGGCGCGAAGGTCAGGCTGGAGACCCGTGCGGGCCGTCACTGGCACACGCTCGCCGTGGGCCGGACCCGCCGTAACGGCCGCTTCGGCATCCGCTACCGCGTGCAGGGCCTTGGCGAGACCGCGATCAGCGTGCGCTTCTCCGGCAGCCACAGCGCCAGGGCCGTATCTGCGGCAGCGGGCAAGATCGTGGCGCTGGCTCCGATCGTCGCCTCCTGGTACTACGACGCGGGCAACACCGCCTGCGGCTTCCATGCGACCTACGGCGTCGCCAACAAGACGCTCCCGTGTGGCACCAAGGTGACGCTCGCCTACGGCGGACGGACGGTCGTGGCCACGGTTGATGACCGAGGTCCCTATGTGTACGGCCGCACGTTTGACCTCAACCAGAACACCGCCCGCTACCTGGGCATGTGGGGTGTTGGGCGCGTCTTCGCGTCCGTCTGAGCCGGGCGCCGGTGGTGATCGAAGACGCGCCCCCGTCGTCTGGATGTTGACGCCGGTCGCATCGATTCAATGTCGCGCGGGACCCTACCGATAAGAGACCCGTGCCTATGTTCCGCAGACTCATCATCACCCTCTCCGCTCTCGTGACCCTCCTCGCAGTCGCGCCGCAGGCGTTCGCTGCGCGGATCGGGCACGATCACGCCTCGAGCTCCAACTCGGGCAGCGTCTTCTTCTCGAGCGCCGTCTACGACGCCAACGAGAACGCCGGCCAGTTCGCCGTCACCATCGAACGCACCAACACCAGTGGACCGGAGGTCGTCTACTACGGGGTCACAAACAAGAGCTCCGAAGCCGGCCACAACTTCGACAAGATCACCAACAGCGAGGCCGATTTCGCTGCTGGTCAGAGCACCTTCACGTTCAACGTGACGATCCTCGACCAGGGGATCAACGGCCCGATGCGCCTCGCACGCGCCTACCTCTACGGCGCTCACCCGCAGCCGCTGGGTTCACCCAGCCAGGCGATCATCGACCTTCTTCAGAACGACGTGCTCGGCACCAAGAGCGTCGACACTTCGGTCGGTAGCAAGAGCACGGCCTATCCGATTGCCCTCCCCAATCCGCTCGGCTACGCACAGGCGCCAAGCGATGGCGATCCGCTCCAATACGTCAAGTGGTACGTCTTTGGCGACACGGCCCCGGCCGGCCTTGCGCTCAAGTCGGTCGCGAGCAAGCCCGGGTGGGCTCAGGCGCTGCACACGATCGCCTATTCGCCAGGGTCAGGTACCTACAGGTTCTGGATGTGGAACCAGCCCGCCTCGTCACTCGCCTCGACGGTTGAGAAGTACCTGGCCGACGCCGAGCAGGAGCAGCCGAACACGACGGTTCCGCTCAGCACCTACTCGCTCGTTCACGGCACCTGCGAGAACCCGAACGCGATCAAGACGCGTTTCGAGGACTGGATCACCCAGCTCGCACATGGCATTGGCAACTTCAGGGTCGTCCTCTACCTCGAGGAGGACTCGCTGATCGAGACGCACTGCCTCACGCACGCCCAGATCGAGACGCGGCTCCAGGAGCTCGCGTATGCCGTCAGCGTCCTCTCCCAGGATCCGCACCTGTTGATCTACATGGATGCCGGCGCGCCCGACGGCTGGCTCACGGCGAGCAAGACCGCGCAGTACCTGAAGCAGGCTGACATCGCTCAGGCGCAGGGCTTCTTCGTGAACGCCACCCACTACGACTGGACCACGACGGACGTCCATTACGGCCAGCAGATCGCCCGGCTGACCGGCGGCAAGCACTTCATAGTGCAGACCGACGACAACGGCCGTGGCCCGCTCGTGCCCGAGGACAAGAAGGACAACGGCAACGAGGACCTCTGCAACCCGGCCGGCCGCGGCACCGGCCCGCTGAGCTGGAACACGGGCTACAAGTACGTTGACGGGTTCCTGTGGTTCAACAATCCCGGCAACTCCGACGGTGCCTGCGGTGCGGGCGATCCGCCCGTGGCGGACTTCTTTCCGTCCTACGCAGTCGGACTCGTGCAGCACGGGACCAGCCAGGTCACCGGCCCGCACTTCAGCCTCGCGAAGTCCAAGACGAATCAGTAGGGGACCTGCGGGTCCTCGAAAGCAGTGCCCGGGGGTGCCGTCCTGCTTTGACGGCACCCCCGCAACACGTTCGGCCGGCGACGACACGCACGGCCTCGGCGGCGAACGTGTGTTCTGTCCGTGCTGTGCGCTTGCATGTCAGAAATGAGCGAGCGCTGCGTCGCCCACCTCGACATGGACGCGTTCTACGTGTCTGTCGAGCTGCGCCGGCATCCGGAGCTGCGCGGGCAGCCGGTGATCGTCGCCGGCAGCGGCCCGCGAGCCGTGGTCACGACGGCCTCCTATGAGGCACGGAAGTTCGGCGTCGGATCGGCGATGCCGGCCTCGCAGGCCCGCCGGCTGTGCCCGCAGGGCGTGGTGTTGGCACCGGACTTCCATTACTACCGCGCCGCCTCCACCGAGGTGATGACCGTCATCCGCCGCAACGTCGAGACGGTCGAGGTGGTGGGGCTCGACGAGGTCTACCTCGAACTAACGGGCCTGCCGGCGCCGAAGGCGGGGATGCGTCGCATCGTCGCCGAGATCCAGCAGGAGACGGGGCTGACGGCATCGGTCGGGATCGGGCCGAACAAGCTCGTGGCCAAGGTCGCCTCGGACGCCGAGAAACCTGCCGGCTTCGTCGTGCTGACGCGTGAGCAGGCCTGTGAGCGCTTCGCCGCTGCTTCCTGCCGGCTGATCCCGGGAATCGGGGGCAAGACCGCCGAGCGCCTGCAGTCGCTCGGGATCGCGACGATCACCGACCTTGGTGCGGCACCGGTGGAAACGCTGCGAGCGGCGTTCAGCGCCCGCACAGCATTGCATCTGCAGGCACTCGGGCGTTTCGAGCACGACGGCGCCGTGACCCAGGAGCGCAAGGTCGTCTCCGAGTCACGCGAGCGCACCTTCGATCAGGATGTGCGGAGCCTCGCCGAGCTGGAGCTGATCCTCGAACGGCTTGTCGAGGAGCTCTGCACCGCCCTCGCGCGGCAGGATCGGAGGGGGCGCACGATCGGCATCAAGGTGCGTCTCGACGACTTTTCGACGCATACGCGGGCGCGCACGCTGCCGTTGCCGGTGAATCGTTCCGATGCCGTCGGCCAGGTGGCGCTCGAGCTGCTGCGCGCCTTCGCGCCACCACGGCCGGTGCGCCTGCTCGGCGTACGCGTGGCGGGCCTCAACAGCGATGAGGCTGCTGAGGCACAGCAGCTGATGCTGGCTGTCTGAGGCCCTTAGTAGAGCGCTGTGGCTAGGCGGCGGCGCGCCCTGCGCGCAAGCTCGCTCTCGACGCCGAGCTCATCGAGCACGCCGACGACGATCTTGCGGATCTCGTCCTTGGCGCCGTCGGCTGTGGCGATCGCGTCGATCAGCAGGTCGAGTCCGCGTTCGGTGGCGCCGGCGTCGAGTGCATCAAAGGCATCTTGGAGATCTGCAGCGCCGGCCTGCTCGAGCTCGATCCGGGCGAGCAGGCCCTCTGCCGCAAAGCTGTTCGAGACGTTCTGCAGGATCGCGGCGGCGGCGTCGCTTTCGCCGCGGGCGTACAGCAGCTTTGCGAGCGGGACCGCCGCGTCGGCGCGGCTCGGCTCGAGCTCGAGCGCGCGCTGCAGCGCCTGCTCGTCGCCCTGGCTGACCAGCGCGTCGGTCTCGGACGGCACGAGCCCATCGAGAAACTGCTCGACGGCCTGCGGAGGCTGGGCGCCGGTGAACTCAGCCACGACCTCGCCGTCCTTGAATGCCTTCACGGCGGGAATCCCCTGGATCCCGAAAGCCCGTGCGAGGTTCGGATTGCTGTCGGTGTCGAGCTTGACGAGCTCGACCTTGCCGGCACGCTGCGCGACCGCCTGCTCGAGCACAGGACCAAGCTGGCGGCAGGGCGCGCACCATTCGGCCCAGAAGTCGACGACGACCGGAACCTGCTTGGAGCGCTCGATTACGGCTGTTGCGAATGTCTCCTCGGTGACGTCCATATGTCGTTGATCCTAGAGTGCTGCCTGTGGCAACCGAGTTCAGCGTGCAGCACCGAGGCGTCACCCTGTCGGGCGAGGAGTCGGGTGAGGGCGCGCCAGTCCTGCTTCTGCACGGGCTCACGGCCACTCGACGCTACGTGGTCATGGGCTCAAAGCTGCTCGAGCGCTCCGGCCATCGCGTGATTCAGTACGACGCGCGCGCACACGGGCGCTCCTCACCGGCTCCAGAGCCGGCCGCCTACAACTACGACCTGCTGGCAGACGATGCGCTTGCCGTACTCGACGATCGCGGGATCGAGCGCGCTGTCGTTGCCGGAGCCTCGATGGGCGCGCACACGCTCCTCAGTCTCGCGCTGCGGCGGCCGGAGCGTGTCGCCGGCATCGTGGTGATCACGCCCGCCTACTCTGGCGACGACGTCAAGGAGCGGGCGCGCCTGGAGCGCTGGGACCGATTGTCGGAGGGTCTTCGCTCCGGTGGCGTCGATGGCTTCCTGGAGGCGTTTGGGGTGCCGAGCGGTGCCACACCCGAGTTCGTCAAGACGGTGCTGACGGTGACCCGCCAGCGCCTCTCCCTGCACCAGCACCCTGACGCACTGGCCGACGCGCTGCATGCGCTTCCGCGCTCACGGCCATTCGCAGGCCTGGACGAGCTGTCCGCGCTCGCGCTGCCCGCGGTGGTGGTGGCGTCAAACGATGACGCCGATTCCGAGCACCCCGAGGCGCTCGGGATCGCCTACGCGGAGGCGATCCCAAACGCGCGCCTGATCACCGACCCGCCGGGGAGATCTCCGATCGCGTGGCAGGGGAGCCAGCTCTCGCAGATCATCGCCGACCTGGTCGGTGAAACGGGCTAGTGGCGCAGCGCGTCTGAGCGGCCTAACGTGCCCAGACGGTCGCCGAAGTGGTCGCGGGCGCATCCCACTCATCACCTGCGTAACGCGCCTTGACGGTCAGCTTCGTCGCGCCCGTGCCCGTGATCTGGCCAAAGCGGAACACCGACCGGTAGGTGCAGGTGGTCGAACCAACCGGCACAGTGTGCGTTGAGAGCGTGCGGCTTCCGTCGACGATCCTGATCGTCACCGTGCCGTGGCATCCGTAGCCCACCGGGACCGTCGCGCTGTGAGCGATGGTGCCGAGCATCGTGTACACGAATGGGGCGCTCGGATCGGTCGCGGTTCTGGCCGAGACGCGCAGCTTCGTGTGCGGCCGCGGCCACGGCGGCGTCTGGAACGTCATGTCGGTGCCGTAGGTGATCGATGTCGAGCCGTGGTCGGCCACAAGCCGGTAGTGGTAGACCTGACCGGGCTCCAGACCCGGCAGCTGGATCCCGACCGCAACAGGGGTGCTGCCGGCGGGAACGTCCTTCGAGGAGGACTCGAACCCGTATGAGGTCGTGAGGCCGAAGTCGAAGTGGTACGCCGTGATCTGATTGTTGGGATTGATCACACCGACGAGCGTCGCGCCGTAGCGGCTGACGTCGACCGCCGGGCTCGTGGTCGTGGTCGGCGCGGGGTTGCCGGTTGTCTTGAACGTCCCGATCGAGGTGCTCGAGGAGCCGGCACTGTTGCTGGCAACGAACTGTATGTAGTACGTGGTGTCCGGCGACAGCCCGGCCAGCTTCGTCGATTCGGCGACTCCGGCCGTGCCTGCGCCGGCGCTCGCAGCCGTCGTCGGAGAAACCGCGCCGAGGGCCGACGTGGGTCCGTAGTGGAACTGATATGTCGTCGCCAGCCCGTTGGGGTTGACCGTGCCATGCAGCGTTGCCGATGTCGTGGCGATGCTGGTCGTCGAACCTGCTGAGACGATCGGCGACGACGCTGCGAGCGCAATCGGTACGCACACCAGCGCGGCCGCTGCGACGGCAGCCGTAATCACTCTTCGCATTACAACCTCCCGTGTGTGCCCTCTCGGTGAGGGCTTTTTTCCTTTAGTGGTGTTAAACCCGCCTGCCGCGCGACTTATTCGGTTAGGGCTCCGTTGTGACCGGCCAAACCCCGTGGTTGTGGGCGAAATAACGCACCTATAACCAACCGACATAGCCTGCATAACTCTTGGTTTGTGGAGACGTCGTTTGGGCCGGATTGGCGCAGTGCCATAACCAAAACGAATAAGGGCACTAAACCTCCGTTAGAGCCAGGCCCAACTGGGGCCATCCCTATAACCGTCGCGTTCGGTCGTTATAACCGTGGCGGCGTTGCCCTAACCAGCGGTTATAGCTCCCACAACCGCGCCTAAACGACTGTAAACTGCTGTAAACGCCGGTATGGGACCCCAGCTCTCTACATAACATCCTGCAAGATCGATGGCCGAACACATGTATTCAGCCGAGGAGGCCGCCCAGCTCCTCGGGCTCCAGGTGCGGACGGTGCGCAACTACGTGCGAGAGGGGCGCCTACCGGGCGTGCGCATCGGCAAGCAGTACCGGATCGCGCGCGTCGACCTCGAGGCCTTTACGGCAGGCGGGTTCACGCAGGAGGCGCCGCTGGGCCTGCAGGGCAGCTCCGAGCCCTCCAAATACGCTGAGGTGGTTGCCGAGGTCTCGAGCGTCGTCCAGATCGATGGGATCGACTCGCCAACCAGGGACAGGCTCGAACGTACGCTCGCGGCCGCCACCATTGGCAGCGAAGAAGATCCGGGGACGATGCGCGTTGAGCCGCTGTACGACGAGCAGCGCCGCCGCCTCAAGCTGATAATCGTGGGAAGCGTCCGCCAGACGGCGGAGCTGCTGCAGATTGTCGAAGCGCTAACCCGCGAGCGTGGCTGATCGCGGCCGGCCGGCAGATTAGCGGGCGAGACTCGCCCGACGTCTGGTCAGAAAGCGAACCTCGGCCGGATTTACCGCGTGGACAATCGCGGCGTCGTAGGCGACGCACGCCTCCGCCGAGCGGCCGAGCCGGCGCAGCAGGTCCGCTCGAGCCGCATGCCAGGCGTGGTAGTCCTGCATGTCGAGCCGATCAAGCTCGGCCAGCGCGACGGCCGGACCGTCCAGCTCGGCCGTGACGATCGCTCGGTTCAGCGCAACAACAGGGGACGGGTTGAGCGCGTAGAGCTGGTCGTAGAGAGTGCTGAGCTGCGCCCAGTCCGTATCGCGGATGTCTCGCGCGTACGTGTGGACGGCGTTGATTGCGGCCTGCAGCTGGTAGATGCCGGGAGCTTCGCCGCTGGCGATCAGAACGCGCACAATCGCGTGTCCCTCCGCGATCAGCTCGCCGTCCCAGCCTCCACGGTCCTGATCGGCAAGTGAGACGAGCTCACCGTCCGAGCTGATACGGCTCGGACGTCGGGCCTCTGTCATCAACATCAGGCCGAGCAGCCCGCCGGCCTCGTGAGCATCCGGGAGCAGAGCGCAGAGCAGGCGCGCGAGCCGGATCGCTTCATCGCTGAGCTCCGGTCGCAGCTCCAGCTCGCCTCCGGGCAGGTAGCCCTCGTTGAAGACGAGGTATATAACCGAAAGCACGGCATTCAGACGCTCAGGTAGATCGGCCTCGTCGGGAACCCGATAGGGAATGTGGGTCGCTTCGATCTTGGCCTTGGCGCGGGTGATCCGCTGGCCCACTGCCGCCTCGCTTTTCAGCAGGCCCCTCGCGATCTGCTCGACCGAGAGTCCCCCGACCATGCGCAGCGTCAGGGCCACCTGTGCGTCGCGCGCGAGCGCGGGATGGCAGCAGGTGAACATCAGCCGCAGCCGATCATCGGCGACCGGGCCTTCAGGCTCCGCTGTGTCCGGCTCCTCGTGCTGCTCGTTGGTGGCGACACCACGAGCGCCGATCACAAGCGCGGCAGCGTATTTCTCCCCGCGCAGCGAGTCCCGGCGCAAGCGGTCGATCGCCCGGCGGATGGCTGTGGTCATCAGCCACCCGCCGGGGTTCGGCGGAAGCTCGTCGCGCCAGTGCTCGACCGCTGCCACGAATGCCTCGCCGGCGGCCTCCTCAGCGATGTCAAGGCTGCGGAACCGCCGGGCAAGAGTGGCCACGATTTGTGGCCACTCGCTGCGGTGCAGCTCAGCGATGCTCGCGCGCAGATCTCGTTCTCGCTCATCCGGAACCTGTGATTGAGAGGGGAGAGGCATACGTGAATTCTGGCGGCGGGCTCACACCCCCTCGGGCGGGCCCTCCATGAACGGGCGCAGCTCGAGCACTTCGCGGCACGCGAGCGAAGCCTCGCGACTGAAGTCGAGCGCCGCATCGAGGTCCGGCACATCGATGATCCAGAAGCCACCGATGTATTCCTTGCTCTCGAGGTACGGACCGTCGGTCAGCTCGGGCTTGCCGCTGCGGGGATCCACGGTCGTCGTCGCGCTCTGGTCGTGCAGACCGCCGGCGAACACGAAGATGCCGGCATCCATCGCCTTCTGGTTCACGGCCCCGACGGCCGCAACGATCTCGCCCATCTCGGCCGCCGGGCGGTTACGCGTATCGGGCCCGTTGTGTACTGCAATCAGGTACTGCGACATCGCTTGTCTCCTTGGCTCGGGTGCGGTCCCAGCGACCGCTCTCATCGATACCACGTGCGGACTCTGCTGGATCCGACAATCGTGAAGATACTGGTGGTATCTGCCGCGAATCGGGGGGCGCCACGCGCGTCCAGACGCCGCGAGACAGCCGCGAATTTACGAATCAGGGCACTAGGATCAAGCTGCAATGTCCGAACCGATTCTGCAGCGGGGATCCTCGGAAGAGCCGCTCCCGCAGGAGTTGGCCCTGGCGGATTGGCGGCGTCAGACGGCCGAGCTCTACAGCGAAGTGCGCGGCTATGCCGAGACTGCGCAGGGGCACTCGGTCTGGCGAGCCGGTCGCGACCGCATGTTCTCGGGACATTCACAGAGTCCGCTTGGGCCAGCGGATCCACTGCGGGCCGGGCTGCCGTACTGGCCCTACGATCAGCGGCTCCGCTTTACCGTCCCGCTCATTCGCGAGCGTGAGACGGCGGCCTATGAGGTACAGACCGCTCGTGGCGAAAGCACCCGCATCCGTCAGCTCGGCTGGGTGGAGCTGCCGGCCCCCATCGCCGGCCGATTGGCCGTCTGGTGGCTCGAGCAGTACGCCGGCGGCGTCTTCCTGCCGTTCCGCGACGCCACCGCCGGTGGCTCGAGCTATGGCGCGGGCCGATATTTGCTGGACACCGCCAAGGGCGCCGACCTCGGGCTCGACGGCGAGCTGTTGGTGCTCGACTTCAACTTCAGCTACCACCCGTCATGTCGCTATGACCCGGCCTGGCAATGCCCACTGGCGCCACCTCAGAACATCTTGACGGCGGCGATTGAGGCTGGAGAGAAGCTCTAGGCGTGGTGACGCAGGTCCGCTTGTCGTCTTACCGTAGCTCGTTGCTTCGCCTAGAGCAGGTCGATCTCGGTCGGCATCCCCGGCTCGAGGTCTATGACCTCGAAGCCGAAGCGCTCTACGAGTCGTTGGGCCACCAGTGAGCGGTGGCAGGCTTCAGCGGTCGCCTCGACACAGAGCAGCGCCGCCATGCCGTGCACGGGCAGACGCCGCACGAGCGGCTCCAATGGCACGAGGTCGAGGATCTCGGCGGTGAAGACGCGGACGTAGTCAGGCGAGAGCCGCTCGCGCGAGCGCTTGCCAACGCCCTCACGCGCGTCCTCGCGGTACTGCAGGTGCCGCATCTCCGTGTCGGGAGCGAGCTCGGGGTGATGCTCATAACCGATGCTCGCCTCCGCCAATCGCGCCTGTAGGCGGTTGGAGTTGGCCCACGCGTACTGCGGACCGCGCACGCCCCGGCGCTGGCGGATGTCGATGATCTGCGTGACGCCCGCGGCGTCGAGCGCCCTCACGAAGCTGGCGCCGTCGAACTCATACACGCCGATTGTCGCGATCGTTGGCATGGATTCCACGGTAGCCGCGGATCACCACGATCGCAGCGCGCGCTCGTTCAGAGAAGCGCCAGCTGACGCGGCCCCAACGCAGTTGGAACGCCACGGCCATCGTGCACCGCAGCCTCCATATCGAGCAGGGCCTGCTTGCGCTGCAGACCACCGAGATATCCCGTCAGCTGGCCGTCGGATCCGATCACGCGGTGACAGGGAACGATGACCGGAACCGGCGTGCGGCCGACCGCGGCCCCCACCGCTCGCACTCGATCCAGCCTGCCGAGCCGGAGCGCGAGTTGGGTGTAGGAGATCGTCTCGCCATACGGAATTGACTGCAGCTGCTGCCACACCGATCGCTGAAACTGCGTCCCGCACGAAAGGTCCAGGTCGACCTCGAACCGCTGGCGGGCACCCGAGAAGTACTCCTCGAGCTGCCCGGCGATCTGCTCGAACCGCTCTGGGCAGCGGTCTGCGTCATCCAGTGCGGGCGAGCGACCGGGAAAGAAGAGCCCATCGAGCCCATCGCCATTCGCGGTGAGGGTGAGCGTCCCGAGCGGTGTCTCACACGTGCTCCAAATTTGGCTGTGGTTTGCGTTCATATCAAGGAAACGGCAGCGGACGCGCTCCTGTGAGATGCCATTGGGCTCGGCGATCTCACGAACGCTGCGACGCTAGCGTTTTACCGCAGTGGGCCGCGTAACTGAGAAACGAGTTTGGAACCTCATTGGCGCAGACGGCGCGCCGTACCAGAGCTGCGAGCAGGGCTGCCTCGGTGGTCACCGACGCAGCCGTATCTACGGCCGCCTTGATTGTTCCCGTGCACTTCAGGCCATCGCACGCGGCGGCTACGTGGCACAGAGAGTGTTCTTTGCAAGCGAGCAGGATGCCATCGCCGCCGGCTACAGGCCGTGCGCTGTCTGCCTCCCGCGCGCCTACTCGGAATGGAAGCGCGCAGGCTCGGCCCGAAATGACCGTGCCCGGTCGGACACTCGCCTGAGCAGCCTCAATGCCTGAATGCCGCGGCCGCCGCCTGCTGGCCGACCTTGCTCAGCCGCGCGTATTCGGTGGTGCCCTCGTCTCGGATCTCGAGAGCCGCCTCGGTGAGGGCGCCAAGGGCTGCGAACGCGAACCCGCCACCAACTGTGATCCGCGCCACCCCAGCAGCGGCGAGCTCGCTGACGCTCGGGCCACCTGCGCGCAGAAGTACGTTGACGGGCCGCGAAACCGCCTCGACGACGCGCTTGATGTCATTGATTTGCTCAAGACCGGGCGCGTACAGGACATGCGCACCCGCGGCGTCAAAGGCTTGTAGACGCGCGATCGTGTCGTCGAGGTCGTCGAAGCCGTGCACATGGCTGTCGGCCCGCGCGGTAAGGACGATTTGGCCGCCAGCCGCTGTAGCGGCGGCCTTGACGCGGGCGGCCGCGACATCGATCGCATAGACGTGATCACCGCTCCAATCCTCGATCGAACAGCCGGCGAGGCCCGCGGCGACCGCCTGCCTGACGGTGCTTGCGACGCCCTCAGGGGTGTCCGCGTAGCCGTCCTCGAGATCTGCCGTGACCGGCACGGACACCGCGGCGACGATCGCGGCGGCTGAAGACAGGGTCTCCTCGGGTGTTGTGTCGCCATCGAGGCGCCCGAGCGTCGCGGCGAACCCACTGCTGGTCGTGGCGAGAGCTCTGAAGCCCAACGAGGCGAGCAGCACCGCAGAGCCGGTGTCCCATGGGTTTGGGCACAGCAATGGCTCGCCGGGCCGGTGAAGCTCAAGGAAGCTTGGCATGCCGTTTCATCCTCTCATCTGCTCGGCCAGACGGCCGCAGCGTTCAAGTTCGGGAAGGAATCATCGGGCACGAGCGTCTCTGGTCACAAGGGCTGCATTCCGGCCGCCCTCAGAACCAATCGATAGGGGAGGCACAGATGAGACGCTGGGTACTGCTGATGGGGCTGGCCGGCGTGATCGGTGGGCTGATTGCCACGCTTCCGACGCTTACCGCAGCGGCGACGACATTGCCGATGACCGGATCGTTCACGGTCAGCGACTTCGCGTTCACAGCGGCGGGCGGTGGCAACACGGTGACGATTGCGCCCGGCGGGACTGTGAGCTTCTCCTATCCGTCGGGCAGCAATGAGCACAACGTCGACTTCGGCAGCGGCCCGCAGCCGACGTCATGCATGCTTGGCGGGCAGAGCCAGTCCCCACCGATCCCGAGCGTGCCGACGGCGCCCGGCTGGTCGGGCAACTGCACCTTCAACACGCCCGGCACGTACACGTTCCACTGTGACCGCCATACGTTCATGACCGGCACGATCCTCGTCGGTAGCCAGGCGACCAGCACTGACACCGGGTCTGGTGGCTCAACCACCACCACGGCCACGATGACGATGACGATGCCGATGAGCATGCCGATGCCGACCACCAGTACCGCCCAGACATCGCTGCCGCTCTCACCAATCGTTGGCAGTTCCCGAAATGCCATCAAGGTGGTAGGCGCAAACGGCGGGCGGAAGATCGATGGGACCATCAAGGTTTCCCGCGCAGGCCAGGGTGGCCACGCCGTTATCGCCGTGATGTCGTCCAGCTCCGCGCTCGGCGGCAGCGGCCATAAACGGTCGGTCGTTCTCGGGCAGCTGCGGCTGAGCGATCTGCGTGCTGGAACCGCCAGATTCAGCGTCGCGTTGAAGACGGCCGCCCGTCGGGCGCTGACCACGCGCAAGCACCTGGCGGTCACCGTGCAGGTCACCGTGACCGCGCCTGGTGCCGAGACCGTTTCACTATCGCGGGCGCTGAACCTCAGAGCCTGAGTCGGACCTGCGCGCGTCAGACCAGAGTCGCCGCGGCGGTGATCGCCGCGCCGACTCCGGCCAGCACGAATCCCCAGGTCTCGAGGCCGCCGAGGTAAGTGCTCCAGGCTGCGCTCGCGGCGGTACGTGCATCTGGTGCCGAGAACTCGTTGAGGACGAGCCCGCGGCCGACCAGGTAGACGGCAACCGCGAACAGCCCACCGGCAAGTGCGCCCAGGCCGAGCCCGCGGACGGTACGGGCGCGACGTGGCGAGAGCAGCAGCGCCAACGCGATCAGCGCTGCGCTGAGAACCAGGAGCAGTGAGGAGTCCCGAGCAACGCCGGCCAAGTCCTGAATCACCGTGGCCTCCCTCGATGGAATGGGCACATCGAGAACCGTGATCGTGCTGAGGTTCCTGACCTCGGCAGCGAGCTCGGGGCTTTCAGACTGGATGTTCGAAGCGATCGACGAGCCGATGCCCGACAGCGACAGCGTCAGCCTGGTCGCTGTTCCCGACACCAACTCACTCTGCAACGACGTCGCGGCAGCGCGAATCTGGCCGCTGATCTGCCCGTTGGATAGGGCCTCGCGTACGGCGTCCTCGATCACAGGTCGCACACTGCTCTCGTTGCCGGCGTCTGCCACGACGCGGCCCGCAACGATGTTGACAATCAGGGATTCGACGTCCGGCGTCCGCACGACATTCACTGCCCGGCCGGAGAAGCTGGCCGAGTTCACAAGGATGTGATTGGCGTAGTTGGCCAGCAGCGTGACAAGGATCGCCACGCTCGCGACCACGGTCGCGACGGCAGCCAACAGCCTGCGGCCGGTGCGTGTCATGCCTAGAGACCGCCGCGCCGTCCAGTGACAGCTACTAGTGCTTCTTGGCCTTGGCAGGCTTGAACGTCACGGTCCTCGTCGCGATCGTCTTCGGCGCGGCGCCGGCAGCCGTCAGCGTCATGACGAGCTTCGCCGGCAAGCGCTTGAAGCGCTTGAGCAACTGGTTTCCAGTCGAGTTGAGCTTGAACTTGATGGCTTTGGTCTGACCAGCAGAGATCGTAAAGCTGCCACGACCAACCACGACAGCCTTCGAGCGCGCACGCTTGTGCGCCTCGGCAGCGACGGCGACCAGCTTCTTGCCGTTGGCGGCGAACTTCTCAAGCGATGTGGCTGAGATCGTGCCAGTGCAGTTCTGGCCCTCCTGCCCGTGGCAGGCGATTGTCAGCGTGGCGGTGGCGGCGCTGAGCGATGGCGCGCGGGTGAGCGTGGCGCCCGGGGCAGCCGGGGTGGACGGGGCAGGCGTAGTGGTCGGGGCCGGGGTAGTAACCGTTGGCGCGGCGACGGTGTATCTGGCGGTCACCGGCGTGCTCTCCCCGTCGCTGCTGGTGGCCGTCACTGTGAAGCTGTGCGTACCCACCGTCGAGGTGTCGATCGCTGCGCCGTTCGCGTCGGTCCCAACGCAGGAGCTCAGTCCGGTTCCGGCGGCACCATCAGCGCAGGAGTAGCTCGCATCGACTGTCGTGTTCTGCGTGTAGCTCGCACCGCTCGCGGGCGCGACGATCGAGACGCTCGGCGCGGCGGGTCGAAATACGTAGACCGCACCCTGCTCAGAGCCTGACCCGAACGTGGCGTACTGGTTGCCGGCGACCATTGTCGTCCCGTCGGCCGCAACCACGTCAAGGTCGGCCCCTTGATCTGAGGCAGTCGGCTCGAGCGTCTGGGTGGCGTTCGCCCAGCCACCTGACGGCATCGTCCATTCGTACACCTCCAGGTTGGAGGCCGCCATGACCGTCGTCCCAGACACCGCCACCGCGTTGCCGAGGTTGTCATTCGCGACACCGTCGGATGCTGTGAGCTCGGCGGACGGGGTCGAGGTGTCCTGCCAGCCGCCTGACGCTGGCTGTGTCCAGACGTAGATCGCGCCCTGCCGGCTGTGGCCATCGACGCTGCGATGGATCGCACCGGCGACGATCGTCGAGCCGGAAACCGCCACGCGGTACCCGAGCAAGTCTCCCGTTGCGCCGTCCGCGGCGGTCAGTGTCGCGGTTGGAGTCGAGGTATCGGCCCAGGTGCCGTTGCCCGGCTCTGTGAACTCCTGGACCTCGCCGTTCCCGCTTGGTTCCTGCAGTCCAACGACAATCGTCGACCCGGAAATCGCCGCCGAGAGCCCGAACAGCTCAGATCCCGTGCCGTCGATCTCGGCGGTCGGCGTCGAGGTGGTCGCCCACGCGTTGCCGCTCATCTGGTAGACGTAGACCGCGCCGTTGTAACTGTCGTGCGCATAAGAGCTTGCGATGATCGTCGTCCCTGAGATCCCGACGACGCCACCGAGCGCATCGCCCGTGGCGCCGTTGGAAGCGGTCAACTCCGCGGTCGGCGTTGACGTGCTTGCCCAACCGTCCGTCGGCATTGTGTAGACGTAAGCCGTACCGGTCGAGCTGTTGGTGCCGGGCGCTCCGGCGACGATCGTCGTCCCGGAGATTCCAACCGACGTTCCAAGCTCATCGTTCGCGGCGCCGTCCGAAGCGGTCAGCTCGGCCGCCGGTGTGGACGTGCTGGCCCAACCCGTGGCCGGCATCGTGTACACGTACACCGCGCCCTGGTCGGTGTTGGAGTTCACCGTCCGTTGAGGAGCGCCAGCGACGATCGTCGTGCCTGAGATCGCGACCGAATATCCAAGCCAGTCGTCGTCGGCCCCGTCGGCTGCGGTCAGTTCCGCAGTCTGGCTGACCACCGGGTCGACTCGCAGCGGGTAAACGGCACGCGCGTCATCGATCTGGATCACAAGTCGCCGGCCTGCGAGTAGCCGCAACGAAGCGGGAACCTGACGTCCGTGCGCATCGGTCACGCTCAGACCTGCATAGCTGAGCGATCCTTGCCGTGAGCTGAAGCTCACGCCGCCACCACCCTGTTCGATGTGGCCGGCCAAATTCCCGGAGACAGTCTGGGCTATGAGCAGCGGCCCGGTCCCAGCCGGGCGCCGTGTCAGCGTGAAGCCCTGCTCGATCCCCACAGGACCGTTCGCGAACCATTCCTCGATTCCGCCGGCTGAACGCGTCACGCGGTTTCGCGCGATTCGCCCAGCTGAGAGCGACTTTGGCAGCACGGCCGCGTTGCGACCGACTCCGAGATCGGAAAGGTCGAAGTTGAGATCGTGAGCACCAGTCACGGACAGCCGGCCGCCGCTGACGGTTGCGCCAAGTCGTTGTGCGGGGTTCCGGAGTGCGATCGCCCCGTCAGCGGCGCTGTGCGCCCAGTAGCTCTGCTGCTCGGCGCCGAGCCCACGCGACACCGCGCCACGCGCGGCGGCAGGTAGTGCTGACCAGCCGGCGGGCATCGTGCTCGACGGAGCGCTCGTGCCGTGGGTGCTGATCAACGCGAAACTCGCTCCGACTAGACATGCAAATGCAAGGGCCGCCGCTGCGACACCGCGCCGAGGGTCGCGCTGCCAGGCGACGACGGACCCTGATCCGCGCGCGATGCTCGCGCCCGAAGCTTGAACCCGGGTCAACTCGCGGCGCGTCGATGCGGATCCAGCGTTCATCAAATCGGCTCCCTTACTGTCCCGGCCCGGACCCGATCCAAGGACGTCATCCTCCGTTGGGAGTTCCAGATCAGCAGGAACCCCGAAGTCCAAAGCACGCTGCGTGATCGAATCTACACGCCGCTTCGGCACCGGTGCTGCGGGGGACCCGGCCCTCCGAGCGGAGGGCGCCTCCGCTTTGGTAATCTAAAGCTTGAACTTGGATCAACGCCGTTCTTACCCGTCGGCAGCCGATCAGGGCATGGATCTCGCCCCCTCTACGTCTCTCGTCATATAGGAGCTTGCTGATGCGCCAGGGCCCACTCGCCGGCCGGTATCCCGCTCTCGCGGCCATGGTGATGTTTGCGCTGATTCCTTATCTAGCGCTATCTGCCGCGCTCAATCCACTGACGCCGATCATTTCGAAGCAACTGCACATGAGCCTGCAGACGATGAGCTTGAGTTCGGGTCTGGGGAACGCCGCGTACGCGCTCGGCACGGTCCTGGCGGTTCAGTTCGCCCAGCACATGCCGCAGCGGCGGATGCTGCTCGGTTACGCCGTACTGCTGTTGATCGGTTCACTGCTATCGGCGGCGGCGCAGGATCCCGGAATGTTCATCGCCGGCCATGTGATCCAGGGCCTCTGCACGAGCCTCCTGCTCATCGCCGCCGTGCCGCCACTCGCGATTGGTTTCCCGAAGGACAAGCTTCGCGACACAGCCGTGATCATGAACATGTGCATCTTCGGGGCGGTCGCGCTCGGCCCTTTCATCGGCGGACTGCAGGCGCAAGCGCATGCCTGGCGACCACTGTTCTGGATCGTTGCCGGAATCTCGGCGACGGCCGTGATCCTGGCCGTGCTGACGTTCGAGGATGCGCCGCCCGCCAACCCCGACTCGCCGCGTGACCTACCCGCGATCACACTGGCCGCCGTCGGCTGTGTGGCCGCGTTCTTCGGTGCCTCTGAGCTCGAGAGCCACCGCTTCCTGGCTGCCGAATGCATCGTCCCACTGTTGGGCGGCCTCGCAGTGATAGTCACGCTGATCACCTACCAGTATCGAGCCAAGCAGCCTCTGCTCACGATCCGCACGATGCTGACCAGCTCGATGCCAGTCGCAGGAATCGTTGTGGCCCTGTTCGCGGCGGCAGCCTCGGTCTCAGCGACCGCACTCACCGCCGGCGTGCTGGCCACCCGATACAGCCCGCTGCACGTCGGGCTGCTCTACCTGCCAGAGGTAGGCGGCGCCGTGGTCACGGCATTTATTCTCGGCCGGGTCATCACCCGCCGTTCAATGCACTACCTGCCGTTGGCCGGCATGACCCTGCTTGCCGCCGGAATCGCGGCCTTCCGCATCGACGTCCCCTCGAGTCAGGCGCTCACGCTCATCGGGTCCGGGCTCACCGGGCTCGGCCTCGGCGCGACGGTGGCGCCTGCACTGTTCGTCGCGGGCTTCTCGCTGCCGTCTGCAAACCTGCAGCGAGTGTTCGCGATCGTCGAGCTCATGCGAGCCGTGGCGGCGTTCATGATCGCGCCGATCTTCGTCCACTTCGCTGCGACAGTCGGCGGCAACCTCGACGCGGGCACTGGCATCGCGCTCTGGATCGGTCTCGGCCTGGCGGTCGGCGGCGCCGTTCTCGGTGTCACGATCTATGCGGTCAGTGGTGCTCGCCCGGCGCCGGCCGATCTCGACACGTTCCTGGCGGGAGTCGAGCCGGCCTGGTACTCACCGCCACTGCTCGAGCGCCTTCGGCCGCGTTTACGAGAGCACGCCTAGCGATGGAAAGCGCGGACTGAAATGGCATCAAGCGATACAGAAGTCGTCACGGGGGCGACAGCGACCGGCCCCGTGATCTTTGCGTACGACGGCTCCGAGCTTGCGCAAGTCGCGATCGAGCGGGCCGGACACGAGCTCGTCATCGGCCGCGACGCGGTAGTCGTATGTGTGTGGCAGCCTGCCGACGTCGGGTTCATGCCCGTCGGCGATCGGCAACTCAACGCCCAGGAAGCAACCGAAGTGCGACGAGCCGCGGAGGAGACAGCGGCGCACGGAGCCTCGCTGGCAGCGGACGCGGGATTTCGAACCCAGGGTGTTGCGATCGAGTCGGCGCCCACCTGGAAGGGGATCCTGACAGTCGCCGAGGAGCATGGAGCGAGCCTGATCGTGCTCGGCGCCCATCGCCGCAGCGGCATTACAGGACACCTGCTCGGCAGCGTCACCGCCGCCGTGGTGGCACACACCAAGGCCTCTGTGTTGGTCGTCCACGGGTCGGCCTGAAGTCGACGTCAGCGGCCGTTCGGTCGACAGCCCCCGCGAACCGTCTCGCTTCGGCTCCGGCCGAGCGATCGCGAGCGTCAGAGTAACCGCAGTGCTTGCGGCGCACTCGCACGCGACGGCGCTCGACTGCTCGACTAGCATCACTTCGGTATGGAGGTCTCGGTCGTGGGCGCGCGCGCATGAGCGTGCGATGTAGCGTGAAAACACCGATCGTCGACGGCGTAGCCTCTGCACGTCCGGTCGAACGCGGACCGGACACGAGCGCCGGTGATGGCTGATCCGTCTCGCCTCGAGCTTGACGAGGTGCTGGCATGGACTGGCACCGAGCAGCTCGTCGGCACGATTGCGCACGCGCTTGGCAACGAGCTGGGAGTGATTCTCAACAGCGCGTCGTTTGTCAGGGAGAGCGTCGCGGCGGATTCCGCCGCGGCGGAGGACGCGCGGGAACTGGTCGAGGCTGCGAAGCGGGCGGCGGTGCTGATCAGGCAGCTCGGGGTCGTGGGCCGGGGAGCGCCGGTCGGTATGCAGGCCTGTGACGCCGGCGCGCTGACTCGTGAGCTGGAGCCGGTACTTTGCCGAGGACTCGCGGATCGCTCCGGACTTCGCGTGACGATCGACGATCCGCTCCCGACGGCGTGGATGGACCCAGGCGCGTTTGTGAGAGCGATGCTGGCCGTGGTCCTCGCTCGCCGTGACGAGCTCGATCACGGTGCGACGCTCGAGCTTCGCGTGCGCACCGACATGATGAGCCGGTCCGTGCGTATCGACCTGCAGGGCGCGGCGGCCACGTTTGACCCTCTCCGGGCTGGCGCGCGCGCTCTCGCGGCCGCGGCGGGGTGTCGCCTCGAACCTGCGGCAACATCGCCAGGCCGTGCTGCTCTCTCGCTGACCTTGCCGGCAGAGTCGGACTGATGCTCCACGGTCGAGAAGCGAACGGCCGGGGTCGCGGACGGTGCTGACATTCGCCATGGCCGACGGATCAGAGTACGTTCGAACGAACGCTCATGAGCCAGCACCCCCCAGCGGGCGTAGAGGTCGGTGACTCGTATTTCGAGACGCTGCTTGAGTTTGCGCCCGACGCGATGGTCGGGGTTGATCGCCAAGGTGTGGTCGTCCTGGCCAATAGCCGCCCCGAGGCGGTCTTTAGGTCGGGTCGCGCGCCGCGAGGCGACCCATGACGCGCGAGGCCGACGGTATGCGCGCCGTGCTCCACGCCCTGCCCGTGCCAGCGTCGATCTCGCGCGTAGCCGGTGGACAGATCCTCGTTGCGAATCCGGCCTGTCTCGAGTTCGTCGGGTGGCAGGAGGGCGACATCATCGGCCGGACGGGTACGGATGCCGGCTGGTGGCAAGGGAGCGAAGACCCGACGACGTTGGCCGAGCGGTTGCGCCGCGAGGGCGCGATCGCCGATATCGAACTTGCGGTTTGGACTAAGAGCGGCGAGCAGAGGGTCGTCCTTGCGTCGATCTCGAGCATCGAGTTCGACGGCGAGCTGTGCATCGTCTGCTGCATGTACGACATCACAGAGCGGCGTCGCGTCGGAGCCCAGTTGCGCGAGAGCGAGCAGCGCTTTCGGCAGGTTACCGAGTCGCTAACGCAAGGATTCATGCTGCGCGAGGTCGACCCGCCGGTGTTGCTCTATGCCAGCCCGGCCGTCGAGCGGATCTTCGGAGTCGATCCCGACACGCTGATCCGCGATCCGCTCGCCCTCCGGCGTCTCATCCATCCGGAGGATCTCGAACGCGTGCAGGCGACCCGCGACGCGATCACGGGCGTAACCGACATCGAGTTTCGGATCATCCGCGCCGACGGCACCATCCGTTGGATTAGTACGAGGGTGGAGCACGTGCCGGTCGAGCACGGCCGAGTCGCCCGGCTGGCGTTCGTCGTCGAGGACATCACCGAGCAGACAGCTCTCCGCGAGTCGCTGCGCGAGAGCGAGGAGCGCTTCCGCCTACTGGCCGAGAACTCGACGGACGTGATCACGCGATCATCGCCCGATGCGGTTCTCCACTATGTCTCGCCGGCCAGCCGCTCGTTGTATGGCTACGACCCGACGGAGCTGATCGGCCGCTCGGGGTGGGAGTTCATCCATCCTGATGACCGTGCCGCGCTTCGCGATGACCTAGCAAGCCGCGGAGACAGGCCTGACGCCGTTACGAACGAGTATCGCGTCAAGCGACGCGACGGTAGCTACGCCTGGATGGAGGCGAAGTCCTACTCGGTGCGCGATCCCGTTAGCCACGAGGTAACCGAGATCCACACCTCGGCCCGCGACATCGGCAAGCGCAAGGAGGCCGAAGCTGTCGCCCTTCGCGCCCTGGAGGAGGCCGAGCGCGCGAACGATGCCAAGAGTCAGTTCCTGTCACGCATGAGCCATGAGCTGCGCACCCCGCTGCATGCGATTCTCGGCTTCGGAGGGCTCCTCGAGCATGACGATCTGCGGGCGGAGCACCGCGAGCATGTCCAGCAGATCACGAAGGCGGGTCGTCACTTACTCGATCTGATCAACGAGGTGCTTGACATCTCGATGATCGAACGCGGTGAGCTCGGGCTCTCGCTAGAGCCGGTCCACGTCGGGCAGGTCGTCGACGAGACACTCAATATGCTCGTTCCGCTCGCGCTCGCCCGCTCGGTTACTGTCCTGCCGCCGGTGTCGGGAGAGCTCGATATCTATGTCCTGGCCGATCGCCAGCGGCTCAAGCAGGTTCTGCTGAACCTCCTGTGGAACGCAGTGAAGTACAACCGTACGGGAGGCGAAGTGCTGGTCCGCGCCGCCGTCGCCGACTCGGGGACGGCCCGGATCGAGGTGATCGACACCGGCGCAGGCATCGCTGCCGGAGATCTGGCGAGCGTGTTCACCGCCTTCGAACGCCTCGGCGCCGAGAGTACTGACGAGGAGGGGACCGGGCTCGGTCTCACCCTGACCAAACACCTCGTTGAGGCTATGGGCGGCGACATAGGCGTCGAAAGCCCAAGCCGGCGCGGCACGACATTCTGGTTCCAGCTTCCGGTCCTCGTAGCACCGGAGGAGCGGCCAGCGAAGCCGAAGCGCGAATTACCCGCCGCTCGGGTCTCCGGCGCTGCTCGGACTGTGCTGTACATCGAAGACAACCCGTCGAACATCAAGCTGGTCGAAAGGCTCGTCGCGAAGCGCCCCGAGGTCTCGCTGCTCGTCGCCTCAGAGGGTGTCCTCGGTGTCGAGCTCGCGCTCGAGCACCAGCCAGCGTTAGTCCTGCTCGACCTCCACCTTCCCGACATCTCGGGTGAGGAAGTGCTGCGCCGGCTACGCAGCAACCCTCGGACGGCAAATATCACGGTCGTGATGGTGAGCGCCGACGCCACGCCTGGCCAGATCGAGCGCCAGCGGCTCGCGGGCGCCGACGGCTACCTGACCAAGCCTTTTGAAGTCGAGCAGTTCCTCACCGTCATCGATGGCCAGCCTGCCTCGGCCACAAACAGCTGATGCACTGGCAATGCGCGCCAGAACCACGAACCTATCCGCCACATCGACATTCACAGCGCCTAGCCGAGCGTTCCCGTTGCATTGGTGGGCCCCGAAAGGACAAGCGCAGCGAGCGCGTCATACATCCGTGACCCGACGAGCTTGCGCGTCGTCATTCGGCGCATCTTCACCACGCTGCCGCCGGGGTGAACGGTGTAGCGCGCGTGCACGTCCACGACCAGCGTGGGGACTGCGACGATGTCGTCGCGCCGAGCGAGCGAGGGATCCTGAATCAGATCGATGATCTCAATCTCACACTTCTTCGCGAGATGCTGGTCGGACAGCGTCATCAGGTTGGCGCACGCGCGGACTGAGTTCGCTGACTGCCCCGCGACATATAGCCGCAGAGACCAAATGTCTCCAGGCGCGCTGACAGCCTCCGAGGAACAGCCTGCCGTCACAGACCGTCGTTGACCTTTGGATTCGCATACGTTCATGTGACCATTCCCTTGAGAGTGAGACCCGCTGTCCAATAGATCGGCATCAGGGTCTACTGCAAGATCCCACGGTCCGCGGATAGCGATGATGAGCCGGGACTCGTTGGATCTGATGAGCCGCCTCATCAGAGCGGCGACCACCGACCCGGGCCGTGCATCCGTCTTACGCTTCGCACGTGTTTCCGGTGATCGCTTACAGAGACGGCAACGTTCGGGTCTAAGCTGCTATGCAAAGCAGCGCCATCATCGGGGATCGATGGCAGTTTCGAGCTCACTCTCACGAACCAGGATCGTGTTAGCCGACGACCATCCGGTCTATCGGACAGGCCTCGCGCGGGCGATCGCGCAACGCGTAGACCTCGAAGTCGTCGCTGAGGTCGGCGACGGTCGAGCGGCTTTGGAGGCGATCGCGGCGTGGCAGCCAGATGTCGCCGTGCTCGACATCCGGATGCCCGGTCTCGATGGCTTGGAGGTCGTGACCGCGCTGAGGGCCCGTGAGGTTGGGACCCGAGTGCTCTTCCTCTCGGGGTCTGAGAACGCAGAGAGCTTGTACGCGGCACTCGCTGTAGGAGCATCCGGATATCTGCTCAAAACATCCGAACCAGCTCAGGTCTGCGACGCGATCGCCGCGGTAGCGCGAGGCGAGGTCCTGTTCGCGCCTGAGCTCCACGTCGCCCTCGCGCGGGACATTCGGGCGCGAGAGCAGGTTGGCGAGCGTCCATTCCTGACGGAGCGCGAGCGTGAGATTCTGCACTTGACAGCGGGCGGAGGATCGGCCACGGAGATCGCCGCCGGTCTGCATCTGAGCGTCGCGACGGTCCGCACCCACTTACAGAACTGCTATCAGAAGCTGGACGTGTCGGATCGTGCGGCGGCGGTTGCCAAGGCGATGCGTCTCGGAATAATCGACTGAGCCCAGCTTTCGATGGCGCGCCGGTGCGCGCCGACGCTACGGCAGCGTCTGCGGGTAGAGGTTCCCGGAGGGGATCTGCGTGTCGTTGTACGCGTCGGCGAAGAGGTTGTAATCCAGGGTCTTCTCGGGATTGCGTGAGTTGCCGAGGAAAACCCAGATCACGGCGTGGTCAACACCGATCGCCGTGCTCACGCCCGGCTCCGAGCCCGTAAATGCGCCGAATCCACCTCCAGGCCTGGCGGAGATCGCCGCAGAGTCAGTGGGGTCGGGGTCGGGCCACGGTTTCGTTCCCGGGACATTGCCGCTGACGATCGTCGCGTAACGGAG
>Ga0302314_10004546_pt1 | contig 25476 bp, 20 predicted proteins | sample III_Palsa_N2_3_FD_200533 | JGI IMG/M metagenome (GOLD analysis project Ga0302314, IMG submission 200533) | Peat permafrost microbial communities from Stordalen Mire near Abisko, Sweden - III_Palsa_N2_3 | ecosystem: Environmental > Terrestrial > Soil > Palsa > Peat permafrost | place: Sweden... | reverse complement strand
GCCTGCTCGAAACCCTCTGGCAGGAACGCGGCCTGACCGTGATCATGGTGACCCACGACTCCGAACTGGCCCGCCGCGTCCCCCGACTGGCCCAGATCAAGAACGGCAAGCTCACCATCAAGCGGGAGAAGCTCCTCGTCTGACAGAAATCAGGCCTCGTGGCCGAAGCTGACCGCTTCGGCCACGAGGCCTGGCTCGTGCAAAAGCTCAGGAGTGATCCAGCACGTACTTGACCTCGGGTCCGGCGGTCGACGCGCCGAAGTTCGAGTCGACCACGACGCAGCCGATCGCGAGATCCTTGCTCGGGTCGAACACGATCATCCAGCCGTTGGGGTTGTGGTCCGTGTTCGCGTCGGCCTCGGCGGTGCCGGTTTTGCCGTAGACCCCGGAGCCGAAGCCGACGGCCTCGGCGGTGCCGCTGGTGATGACCTCGCGCATCACCGAGTAGAGCTGCGACTGGACCGAGGACGGCAGCGGGGTGGCGGTGGTCTTGTCGGTCAGGCCGTTCACCAGGTAGGGCTGGTGGAACGTGCCGGTGTCCACGGTCGCCGCGATCGAGGCCATCGACAGCGGGTTCGCCTCGATCTGGCCCTGGCCGTAGAGCTCCTCGGCCAGCTCCGAGCCGCTCTGGTCGCTGGGCATCGAGAAGTACGTGCCCTTAGAACCGAGCCCGAGATCCCAGGGCGCGTTCAGGCCGTAGTACGTGGAGGCGGCGGAGGCCAGCTTGCCGCCCGCCATCTGCTGCCACCACTGGGTGAACGCATTGTTGCAGGACTCTGCGAAGTCGGTGCTGAACGGCGTGCTGTTCGACTCGAAGTCCTCGGTGCCGCTCGAGCTGTTCGCGCTCGTCGTGCTGTTGTGGATCTTGATGCCCTGCACGTCCTCGACCAGCGGGCAGCCCACCGGCGTGTTGATCCCCTCCGGCAGCAGGCCGCTGACGAGCAGGCCGGTCGTGGTGACCACCTTCATCGACGAGCCGGGCGCGAGCGTGCCGGTGAGCGCGACATCGTCGTCGCCGACGCTGTTGGCCACGGCCAGGATCGCGCCGGTGGATGGTCGCAGCACGACCATCGCACTGCGCGGCAGTTCGGCCACGGCGGTGGTCGCCACGGCCTCCATGGTCGGGTCGATCGTCGTCGCGACCACGGCGGTGTCCACCGGCTGGGAAAGCTCGTCGGTCGAGCCGGACACGACGGTGCCGGACGAGTTCTCGTACACGATGTCGAGCCCCGCCGTGCCCTGGCTCACCTTCATGTTCGACTTGATCACCCCCGCCACGTTCTGCAGCGCGACCTGGGAGCTGGCGGACAGGTCGGCCCCCGTGGAGTCGGTGACCTTGGCCGCCCCCGGCTTGACCGCGACCGCGACCGGATGAACGGTCGCACTCAGATTCGGCGCGACCAGCGTCGGGTCCCACTTGACCCACCAGCCGCCGTTCTTCTTGTAGGCGGTCAGGTGCGAGGTGTAGGCCCAGGTCCCGGAGGCGGACGTGGCCGAGGACGTGGGCGTGGCCGAGGCCGTCGACGTCGAACCGGTGGCGCCGGAGGTATTGACGGAGGCCGAGACCGAGAACCCGACAAGTCCGGCGGCGGTGGCGCTCTGCGCCGTAAGGCGCAGACCACTGAGATTCAGCCCGGTGCCGTACGAGGTCAGCACGCTCTGCGCATCGGTCGAATCGTCGGTGTACGAGGCGGCCAGCTTGAAGTTCCCGCTCTGCCACGCGGTGAGGAACGCCTCGGCCGTCTGCTGCGCGGCCCCCGCCGGGGTGGTGGCGGTCGGCTGGAAGCCGCTCGGCGTCGGCTTCGGAGTGGAGACCGCCTTCGCCGCCGCGCCGCCGGCGTTGCTGCGCCCGGCGGCGCTGGCCCCGGTCTGGCTGAGCACGAGCACGGTCGCGAGCCCGATGACCCCCACCGCGCCGATCCCCGAGGCTATGGCCAGCGTTCTCCCTCGGCGTACGGGCTTGCCGACCGTCTCAGGGGCCGGTATGTACCAGCCCTCTGGACCGTCGCCAGCACCGTTGCCGTTCTCGTAGCTCACAGGAGAGCCCCCTCCGGATTTGCGGATCACACGTCTTGGCGCCTCTAAGACGTCCAGAACGCGAACTCCGTTGCGTGCGCCGCGAAATCCCGGGTCGCGAATCTCCTCAGCCGGGGTTCGGGGAGCCGCGGAACGCGCCGGCCAGCACGGGCACCAGCCAGCGCTCGATCTGCCCGGGGGGCTCGGCGGCCAGCTCGGCGCCGATGGGCGCGAGCGTGAGCCAGTTGAGCATGCCGGCCGCGCACCGGATGCGGAAGTCCAGCTCCCGCTCGTCGATGCCGGGGAGGTTCGCCGCGAGCTTGCCGGACAGCTCCCGCCGTGACTGCTGGAACTTCGCGTTCAGCCGGCCCCAGTTCTCGGGCGGGTCGATTCCGACCCGCGCCACCGTCCGGATCACCGCGAGGTCCGGTCCGCCGGTCGCGAGCGCGCGCATCATCGGCTTGATGAACGCCGCGGCCAGATCCTCGATGCTCGAGGCGGCGCCGAGCGAGGCGACCGCGGTCATCTGCGCGTCCAGATACTGCTCCAGCGCGTGCTCGATCGCCGAGTCGCACAGCGTCTTCAGCGACCCGAAGTGGTAGCTGACCGCGGAGACGTTGGCTCCGGCGTGGTCGGTGATCTCGCGCAGGGTCACGCCCTCCTGGCCGTGTTGGGCGAGCAGCTCCACCGTCGCGGCCAGCAGGCCCTCCCGCGTGCGCTGCCCCGCCTCGCGGCGTTGATCCGTGCGTTCCGTCACCATGAACAGTATTCAAACATATGATTGATTTCTCCGTCAAGCGCCGGTCCGGCGCCTCTCGACTCATCTCGCCTTCGGCGGCACCGGCGAACGCGCGCTCAAGCGGGTCGCGGCGAAGGGCGACGGCTGGATCCCGTCCGGGCTCGGCGTCCCGGACCTGGTCGCGCCCTGGAATCACATCCGCGAACTCGCCGAACGCAACGGCCGCGACCCGCAGGCCCTGCAGCTGCTCCCGCTGGCGGGGCTGGGCCTCACCGACACCCCGCGCGGCGCCGATCGCGGCCCGTTCCAGGGGAACGGTCGCCCAGGTGCTCGAGGACCTGGCCGCAGCCGCCGAAGCCGGAGCGCACGAGGTCATCATCGGCCTGGAGAAGACGGCGAAGAGCATCGCCGAACTCGTGGACCGGGCGCAGGAGGTCATGGAAGCCGCGAGGGAGGCCGGTGTGGTGGGTTGATCTGGAACTCGAAGACCCGCTGTTCTACGCCACTAGCGCGGAGCTGACACGATGACAGGTGGGTGGCGCGCCGAGGCTTGGCGTGCTGCCTGCGTTGTCATTTCACAGCGCCTGCGGTGGCCAGATCGTCGGTCGACAGCAGCGTGCCGAGTCGGTCGAGTGCGGCGGGCAGGGCCTGGTAGTAGACCCAGGTGCCGCGCCGTTCGCCGCTGATCAGGCCGGCCTCGCGGAGCACCTTCAGGTGGTGGCTGATGGTCGGCTGGGTGACGTCGAAGGGGTCGGCCAGGTCGCATACGCATGCTTCGCCTCCCTCGTGCGACGCGATCAGGGACAGCAGTCGAAGCCGCACCGGGTCTGAGAGCGCCTTGAACATGGCGGCCAGCGTCTTCGCGTCGGCCTCTGTCAGCGGCTCGCGGGCCATCGGGGTGCAGCAGCCGGGCGGCTGGAGGACCGGAAGTTCCTTCTTCGACATGCATCTATCTTGACGGCTGTCTATGCAGGGGGCAAGCTGCATTGTATAGACAGATGTCGAATCAGAGAGGGTGCATCGCCATGTCCCGAGTCCAGCTGGCCCTGCGGGTGAGCGACCTGGAGGGTTCCATCGCGTTCTATGCGAAGCTCTTCGGCGCCGAACCGGCCAAGCGCCGCCCCGGCTATGCGAACTTCGCCATTGCCGAGCCGCCGCTCAAGCTCGTGCTAATACAGGGAGAGGGCGACACCACCACTGTCTTGGACCACCTCGGAGTCGAGGTCGAGAGCGCCGAGCAGGTCAACGAGGCTGCCACACGTCTGAGCACGGCTGGGTTGGTGACCTTCGCGGAGAACGACACCTCGTGCTGCTACGCCCTGCAGGACAAGGTTTGGGTTAGCGGACCTGGCAAGGAACCCTGGGAGGTGTATGTCGTGAAGGGTGATGCGGACACCTTCGGCAAGAGCGAGACCGTGAAGGCGAACGGTGACGTTTGCTGTGGCGCCGTCGACTGCTGCACTCCCGCCTCGATGGGCGCCGACCCGAGCTAGACCGCTGCTGACGCTGATGCCGCGATTGTCGTAGCCGTGCGGACGAAGGTGGCCGTGGCTGCGGAGCGGGAGTTCCGCGGCCACGCCACGGTCAGCGTGGCCTGTGGCGCATCCTCGACCGGCCGGTAGGCGATCTCGGGTCGGGGGTAGCGGCGGACTACGGAGGCGGGCAGGAAGCAGACGATGCTGCCGAGTTCGATGAGTCTGAGGATCTGCGACAGGTCCGAGGCGGCTTGCGGTGTGCTTGTCGCGGGCGCGACGGAGCCGTGTTGGTCGAGGACGGGGCCCCGGTCCGCGGGGGATCCGTCGGGCAGGATCCGGCCTGCCAGGTCGGCCAGGCGCAGGGAATCCCGTGCGGCCAACGGGTCGCCGGACGCGACGGCGATGAGGAACGGCTCGGTGAGCAGCGGCTCGTAGTCCAGGGCGCGGTCGTCGCCGGGGGCGAGCAGCAGCGCGGCGTCGGCGCGGCCGTCGCGCACCGCCTGCGCCTGCTCGCCGGCCCGGCCCAGCACCAATTCGACCGGTAGCGCCGCCTGCTCTCCGGCATACGCGTCGAGGATTCGGGGTAGCAGGCCGCCGTCGATGTCTGATTTGAGTGCGAGTCGCAGCCGTGGCTCGCACTCACCGGCGTGCCGGGCACGTCGGCCGGCGGCGCTGATCGCGTCGAGCGCGGTTCTGGCGTCTTGGAGCAGGATCTTTCCGGCCGGGGTGAGCGTGACCTGGCGTGTCGTGCGGTTGAGCAGCAGCACGCCGAGTTGGCGCTCCAGTTGCCGGATCGCGCGGGACAGCGGCGGTTGCGCCATGCCGAGTTGCTCGGCCGCGCGTCCGAAGTGCAATTCTTCCGCCACCGCGACGAAGAAGCGCAGTTGCCGCGTCTCCAGCTCATTCATACTCGCAGGGTATCAATAGATACCGGAACGGTCCTTCTGGTCTGCCGCCGCGACCGGTTGACTGATGGCGGAAGAACGACCGCAAGAACAGGAGATGGGCCATGCGCGCAGTCGCGGTGCGTAAGACCGGTGATATGCCTAAACTGATGGAGCTCCCGGTTCCGCGCCCGGCGCCGGGGGAGGTCCTGGTCGAAATGTTGGCTGCCTCGGTCAACCCGATCGATGTGGGGATCGCCGGGGGCCACTTCGAGGCTCGGATGCCGCACGTGTTCCCTCTCGTGCTGGGCGTGGACGGCGCGGGCCGGGTGTCAGGGGTCGGAGAAGGTGTACGCGGGCTCGAGCCCGGCGACGTCGTGCACGGCCAGTTCCTCCGCGCGCCCATGGGCAACGGCACGTTCGCCGACTACACGGTGGTGACGGAGTTCCCGGACAGCGGGGCGCTCCAGCATGTGCCGGACGGCATGTCCGCCGAGATCGCTGCCGCCCTGCCGACCTCGGGCATGACCGCGCTCGGTGCCGTCGAGGCCATGGGCCTGCGGGCCGGGCAGTCGATCCTGATCGTGGGCGCGACCGGCGGGGTTGGGGTCTTCGCCGTCCAGCTGGCGGCGGCCCTCGGCGCGGAGGTCATCGCGACCGCCCGACCGGACGCCGACGCGTGGATTCGGCAGCTCGGCGCCGCCGAGACGATCGACTACACGGCCGTCGACGTGGCCGAGCAGGTGCGCAGCACCCACCCCGGCGGGATCGACGCCTTCTTCGACCTCAGCCGCGACCAGGACGGCTTCAGTCAGTACGCGGGACTCGTCCGGGACGCGGGCGTGGCGGTGTCCGCGACGTTCACCGCGACACCGGAGCTGCTCGCCTCCGAGCGCATCGCCGTCAGCAACTTCATGATGCGGGACAAGCCCGATCTGCTCGCCCGGATCAGCGCGGAGGCCGCGTCGGGCAGGATCACGGTTCCCGTTCAGCAGACCGTCACGCTGGACCAGATCCCCGAAGCGCTGGCCCGGAGCACGGCGGGCGGCGCGCGCGGCAAGACGATTGTTCGCATCTGACCGAGTCGAAACGGTAGGCGCTGCCAAGCGTCTGCGACAGAACCGGGGTGCCACGGCGTCAGTAGGGACGTGAGGCTCACTTCGAAAGTGGACGACGCCCGGCCGGTGGCGGACACGGAGGACTTTCCGGTCTTCGTGGCCGCCCAAGGTGCCCGACCACCGGTAAGACCTATCCGACGCAGTCAGCTGATATGTACGTCTACCCCTCGAGTTGAGCCGGGGCGGCCGGATCAGCGGCGGCCGACGGCGGCGAGCATGGAGTAGCGGGCTACGTCGCCGCCGAGCGGGTCCGGCGGGGACTGCGGGTCGGGGCGCCAGTTGATGATGTCGACGAGGCCCGGTTCGAGCAGTTCGTACCCGTCCATCATCGCGCTGATGATGGTCCGGGGGCGCAGCTGCATCGCGTGGCTCGCCTGGGTGTAGACGTCCTCGACGCGGCGCACGGCCTCGGGTCGGTAGTCGCTGGTTCCGTGGCTCAGCGACAGGTACGAGCCGGGCACGGTCGCGTCCCGATACGCTGCGACGATGCCGATCGGGTCGTCCTGGTCGGGCACGAACGGCAGCGATGCGAACATGAGCAGCGCGATGGGGCGGGTCAGGTCGAGGGGCCCGGAGATCTCCGGGCTGCCGAGCACCGCGTCGGGGTCGCGCAGGTCGGCGTAGACGGCGGTGGCGTTGGGCACCCGCGCGAGCAGCGCCTTGCTGTGCGCGATGGCGACGGCGTCCGCGTCCACGTACACCACGCGCGCCTCGGGGTTGATCGCGTGCACGACCTCGTGGACGTTCCCGGAGGTGGGGATGCCGGACCCGAGGTCGAGGAACTGGTCGATCCCGATCGAGGCGAGGTGGGTCACCGATCGGCGCAGGAACGCGCGGTTGGCCTGGCACAGGAGCGGGACATCGGGCCAGACCTCGATGGTGCGCGCCGCGAGTTGCCGGTCCGCCGCGAAGTTGTGCGAGCCTCCCAAATAGAAGTCGTACATGCGCGCGGCCGAGGGCTTCTCGATCTCCACGTCATCCGGCGCCCAGACCGGTCGATGCTGTGTCACCGTCGTCCTCTCCCGATTGCCGAACTTCGCGTCACTGCTCCCCAGTGTGCCCATTGTGTCAGTTATAGGAGCGCAGGAGCCTCATAGCCGTCTACTGCTTGACCGGGGTGTCGCCGCTCATGCCGAAGTGGGGAGAGCACTCCGTGCTGGTGGACTCGGCGCTCGCGTTCCAGACGCAGATCCACATCGTGAATCCCTCATCGGATATGAAGCTGGTCTTCTCGGCGGCCCACGACGCGGCGAACTTATACGCGACCCCGTCGCTTCGGAACAGTTCGGCGACGCAGGACTGGTCCCATGAGGTGTTGAGCACGCCCGCGAGATCCCCGGAGCCGTTGTCGTCCAGCCATGCCGAGCAGGCCGCGTCGCCGTACATCTCGTCGGTGTCCGCCTCGGAGCCCGGGACCTGCGTCGTGTCGTCGCCGCCGTTGATCGCGCTGATCGACGACGAGGTCGGGCTCGCGACGGCTGTCGCAGCGGCCTTCGTGGACGTCGTGGTGGTGGCGACGGCCGCGCTCTTTCCGGACGACGCGGCCGCCTCGCTCGTCGACGCGGCGGTGCTCGGCAGCGTGGACCGCGCGCTCGTGGCGTTTGCCGATGCCGATGCGGAAGCTTTCGCGCTGGCGGTTACGGTCGACGAGGGTGCCGATGACGCGTGCCCGCCTGCTACGAGCGTTGAGGTGGAGTGGGTGATCACACCGGCGCGCGGGTTGGTGGACTGCGTGTGCGTGACGCCGAAATAGCGGTGCACGATCTTGGCCTCGTGCACCGCTCGCAGCTGCGCGGAGGTCTCGGCGAGCAGCAGCCACAGCGTGTCCGGGAGTAGCGGGCCGTGCAGCCGAACCGCGTCGTCCACGGTGACTCCGGGCACGTACTCGGTGGCGAACCAGGGTCGTGTCACGGTGCTGTCACTCGCCAGCACACTCGGCGCGACGCCGATCGGCACCCGGTGCAGGATGCCGACCTCGCGCTTGAAGCGCTCATGGTCGACGACTCGCGGCCGGACCCGCTTCACGGCCACGTAGCCCTCGTCCGCGGTCCCGAGGTAGACCTCGCCCATGCCGCCGACGCCGAGCAGTCCGATGATCTTGAACTGGCCGATCTCCCGGGGATCATCCGGGTTCAGCGGCGTGGCTATAGCGCTATCCATCGGCGCCCCCTGCCACGCTCGCGTTCACGCCGGGCAGGCTATAGGGACGAACCGGCGCGGCGCAATCACAGCAGAGTTCTGACAGGACCGGTCCTCTCCAAGTCGTCGTACGCTGACCCGGAATCGAACGGAGGATTGTTGATGGACCAGCCGCACGGACAGTTCGCCCCGCAGATGCTGCCGCCGGGCAGCCCGGCCGACAAGGTGCCCCCGGCGCCGCCCGGCACGATCTTCGTGCTGGGGCCCGAGCGCGGGTACGCCGTGCCGGCGCGCCGGTACACGCTGCTGTTCGGGCGCGACCGCGAGGACGTGCACGTGCCGGTCGGCGCCGACGATCCGACCGTCAGCCGCCGGCACGGCCTGTTCACCTGCACCGGACCCGACGGCGACTGGTGGTTGCGCAACATCGGCAAACTGCCGATCGAACTGCCCGACGGAGCCCTGATGCTCAGCGGGCACCAGCGGGTCATCGAACCCGGATACACCCCGCTGGTGATCAACTCGTCGAAGCAGCGTTCTCACCTGGTCGAGGTCCGGCTGATCGACGAACTCGACCGGCGGCCCCGCTCCACGACGAAGGACGCGACCGTGGACCCCGAGACGGTGTACGAGCTCTCCCCGCAGGAGCGGCTCGTGCTCACTGCGCTGGCCAGGCGCTACCTGGAGGGTGACGACGGCTATCCGCTCCCGTTGACCTGGGAGGACACCGCCAGGGTCGTCAACGCCTCGCCGCATTCCACCAAGACCTGGTCGTTCCGCTCGGTCGCGAACACGGTCGAGGACGTGCGCGAACGCCTGCACCGGCGCGGCGTTCGCGGCCTGATGCGCGACGAGGTCGGGGTGAACGTCGGCGCGACGCTCAGCGCCAACCTGATCAGGGAACTGCTGAAGACGGCGACGCTGAGCGCCCAGGACCTCGAACTGCTTGCCGGTCAGGACTAGCGCGGATCACGTTGACGAGCCCGCGAGGTACGCGGCGACGTCGTCGGCCGTCGGGGCATAGGCACCGGCCTTGGTGCAGGCCAGGGCCGCGACGGCGACGGTGAAGCGCAGCGTCTCCTCGAGGTTGTCGCAGACCTCGGTGACGCAGCTCGACGCCAGTTCGGTGAGCAGCGCGCCCATCGCGGCGTCTCCGGCGCCGATCGTGTCCACGACCTCGACCTTCGGCGCCGGGACGTGGACTCGGCGGGCGTCCCGGGTGAGGCCGAGCGCGCCGCCCGCGCCTAGGGTGAGGACCACCAGCGACGGGCCCTGCTCGAGTTCGAGCCATGCGCGGGCCGTGCGCTCCGGATCAATGTTCGGATAGGCCAGGCGCAGGTCGTCGTCGCTGGCTTTCACGACGTCGGCCCGCTGGACGAGGCGCTCGAGTCGGCCGATGGCGTCGGCCTGGCGTTCGAGCACGGTCGGCCTCAGGTTGACGTCGAGCGTCACAGTGCCCTGGTTCTCTTTGATCCAGCGCTCGGCCGCATCCGCTCCCGGCAGCCAGTACGCGGCGAGCGACCCGATGTGCTGGATGTCGCCAGGACCGGGCGCGGGCAGGTCCGTGGCGGCGAAGTCGGCCGCGCCGTTCAGCCAGAAGTCGTAGCTCGCGGCGCCGGACGCGTCGAGGCTCGCGACGGCCAGGGCCGAGGGCGCCTCGACATCGACCGCATGGCGCAGGTCGACGCCGGCCGCGCCGAGCCTGTCCCGGAAGGCCTGCCCGAACGCGTCGGAGCCGAAGCGCGCCGCGAAGCTCACCTCGCCGCCGAGCTTCGCGACCGCGACCGCGGTGTTCGCCGGACCGCCGCCGAGGGCGACACGCAGCCGGCCGGATTCGGCCGGGAGCAGGTCGGCGACGTTCTCGCCGGAGATGATGATGGTCATTTGTTGATTATCGCCAAGCGCGCGAGGGTGTCCGCGACGCCGACGGTATGGATGTCGTCGGCGATGCGCAGGTACTGCTCGACGAACCGCTCGTTCTCCGCGAGATCGCCGAAGAACTGCGTCAGCCTGAGGAACGCGAGCGGGTCGCCCGGATACTTCCGCGCGGCGGCGCTCACCTCGTCGGCGTAGCGGTCGACGATCTCGATCGGCAGCCCTTGCTCGTCCACGCCCTCCGCGTAGCGGGCCCAGCTCGCCACGATGGCGGTCGCATGCGAGATGGGGCCGCCGGTCGCGAGGTTGTGCCGGATCACCGGGAGCACCCACTTGGGGATCCGGTCAGAGCTCTCGGCGCAGAGGCGGGCCACCGTGTCGCGGATGCCGGGGTTGGCGAAGCGCGTGAGCAGTTCGCTCTTGTAGGCCTCGAGGTCGACCCCCGGCACCGGGAGCAGCGTCGGTGTCGCCTCGTCGTCCATGTAAGTCCTCGTGTATCTCGCGAGCCGGGGATCGGTGGCGGCTTCGTGCGCGTAGCGGTGGCCCAGCAGGTGCCCGAAGTAGGCGATGGCCTGATGGCTGGCATTCAGCAGCCTGAGTTTCATCAGCTCGTACGGCGCCACGTCGTCGACCAACTGCACCCCGGCCCGCTCGTACGGCGGACGCCCGAGACTGAAGTCGTCCTCCAGCACCCACTGCGTGAACGGCTCGCAGACCACCGGCCAGTTGTCCACGACGCCGAGCTGGCTACGCAGCTGCTCGCGGTCCTCGTCCGTGGTCACCGGCGTGATCCGGTCGACCATCGAGTCGGGGAACCGCACGTTCTCGGTGATCCAGATGGCCAGCTCCGGATCCCGCAGCGCGGCGAACGCGGTGAAGACCTTGCGGGCCAGGTGGCCGTTGGACTGGATGTTGTCGCAGGACATCACCGTGAACGGCGGGATCCCGAGGCGCCGCCGTCGATCGAGGGCCTCGACGACGTAACCGAAGACCGTCGAGGGCGCGGCCCCTGGCTGCAGGTCCGCGGCCACGCCGGGCTCGTCCGCGATGAACTCGCCGGTGGCCTGGTTGAAGTTGTAGCCGCCCTCGGTGATGGTGAGGGAGACGATGCGCGTCTGCTCGCTAGTGAGCCTTTCGAGGGTCTCCTGCGGGCGGTCCGGCGCGTAGAGGTATTCGACGATGGAGCCGATGACCCGCGGTTCGAGCCTTCCGTCCGGGTGCTTGACGACGAGGGCGTACCGGTTGTCCTGCGGGGCGAGCGCCCGGCCCATCGCGGCGTCGGAGGGCATCACGCCGACGCCGCAGATGCCCCAGTCCATCGCCGTCCCCTGATTCAGCAGGGTGTCGAGGTACGCGGCCTGGTGCGCGCGGTGGAAGCCGCCGACGCCGAAGTGGACGATGCCGACGCTCACGGCGGATCGATCGTAGGTCGGGCCTGGGATGCCTGGGGGGAAGCCGTCGGGCGTGTCGGCAGGGTGCGAGGGCATGCGGGGACTCTTCCTTTGTTGAATCAAGACCTTGGGGCGGTGTTGGAGGGCTCTTACTTCACGGCGCCCATGGACAGGCCGCGGACCAGCTTGTCCTGCGCGGCCCAGCCGGCGATCAGCACCGGCAGACAGGCCACCGTCGCGGCGGCGGAGAGGTGGGCGAGGAACTGGCCCTCCGGCGCGACGAAGCCGACCAGGTAGATCGGCACGGTCGCGCCGTTGGTCGTGGTCAGGTTCACCGCGAGGAAGAACTCGTTCCAGGAGAAGATGAAGCACAGCAGCGCCGCCGCGGCCAGGCCCGGCATGATCAACGGGATGATGATCGAACGCAGCTGGTGCAGCAGCTTGGCACCGTCCACCTGGGAGGCCTCGATGATCGAGATCGGCACCTCGAGCAGGAACGAGCGCAGCATCCACACCGCGATCGGCAGGTTCATCGCCGTGTACAGCAGGATCAGCAGCCGCTGGGTGTCCAGGATGTTCAGGTCGCGGGCCAGGATGAACAGCGGGATGATCGCGCCGACGATCGGCAGCATCTTGGTGGAGATGAAGAAGAACAGCACGTCCCGCCACTTGCGCACCGGCCGGATCGCGAGCGCGTAGGCGGCCGGCAGGGCGAGGCAGAGCACGATCAGAGTGGAGATCAGCGAGATGCCGATGGAGTGCTCGAGGTAGCCGCGCAGTCCGGCTGTGCCCGCGGTGCCCTCCCAGACCGAGGAGTACTCGGAGAAGGTGGGGGAGAAGATGGGCTTCGGCGTCGGGGTGTTCGCGCTGGCCTCGGTCTTGAAGCCGGTCAGCGCCATCCAGAGCACCGGGAAGAAGAACACGAGCACGATCAGCCAGGTGAGCACGCCGAGCCCGAGTCGGGTGAAGAGCCTGGTCTGGCGTTCGGCCAGCGTACGCGGCGCTTTCGCCATCATCGTCCACTCATTCCCTCGTCGCTGAACATGCTCGAGATCGTGCGCAGGGCCACCGTGGCGACGAGGATCGTGGCGACCACGACGACCACCGACATCGCCGACGCGCGGCCGATGTCATAGGCCTGAAATGCCGTCTGGTAGATGTAGTAGGGCAGGTTGGTCGTGTCGGTGGCGGGCCCGCCCTGGGTGATGAGGTAGATGGAGTCGAAGGCCTGCACGATGTAGATCGAGCCGAGCAGGATGCCGAGTTCGAGGTACGTGCGCAGGTGCGGCAGCGTCAGCGAGCGGAAGACGCGCAGGGCGCCCGCGCCGTCCACCCGCGCGGCCTCGAGGACCTCCTCGTCCTGGCTCTGCAGCCCGGCCAGGATGATCAGCACCATGAACGGCGTCCACTGCCAGGTCAGGAACGTGATGATGGTCAGCTGTGAGTGGACCCCGATCCAGTTGACGTCGTGGATGCCGAAGGGCTTGAGCACGAAGTTCAGCACGCCGAACGTCGTGTCCAGGATCGAGTACTTCCAGATCAGCGAGGCCGCCGCGGACATGACCAGGAACGGGCTGATGATCAGGGTGCGCAGGAAGCCCCGGCCGAAGACGCGCCGGTTGAGCAGGATCGCGATGCCGAGCCCGAGCAGCACCGCGAGGATCACCGGCACGGCCGTGAAGATCAGCGTGTTGAGTGCCGCGGTGCGGAAGATCGAGTCGCCGAAGACCGCCTTGTAGTTGGCGAGGGTCGGGAACTGCTTCGGCCGGGCCGGGTAGTTCAGGTTGTACTTCTCGAAGCTGTAGAAGAGCGTGAGCAGGAACGGGATCTGCGTGACGACGATGGTGAAGACCATCGCCGGCAGCAACGGCAGGCGCCTCAGCCACGCGGCGCCGCGCCGGTTTCGCCGGGGTGGCGCCAACGCGAGCTTGCGCGGCGCGGTGGTCAGGACGGTCACGTTCGCGGGCCTTTCCGGGCAGGGTCGGATGTATCAGAGGTCGAGGAGGAGATCGACGGGGATCGGCGGGGACCGCGCCCGCCCTGTGCGGCGGACGGGCGCGGAACCGGAGTGAGCCGCGTGCGGAGCGGCCGGCGAGCTAGCTCTTGTACCCCGCCGTGATGACCGCCTGCTGCGCGATCTGCTGGCTGGTGGCCAGCGCCGCGGAGACCGACTCCTGTCCGTCGATCGCGGCGGTGATCTGCGCCGAGACCTGCTGGCCGAAGTTCTCGAACTCGGGGACGCCGACGTACTGCACGCCGGGGACCGGCTGCGGGGCCACGCCCGGCTGGTCGATGTCCACCGAGTCGATCTCCTTGAGCGTCAGAGCCGCGAACGGCGCCGCCTTCTGGTAGCTCGCGTTCTGATACGTCGAGGTGCGGGTGCCGGGCGGCACCGAGGCCCAGCCGTTCTTCGAGGCGTCGTACGCGATGTACTGCGCCGAGGTGGCCCAGTTCATGAACTGCTCGGCCGCCGACTGGTGCTTCGAGGAGCTCTCCAGGGCCAGCGCCCAGGTCCACAGCCAGCCCGAGGACTTGGTCAGGTCCACCGGCGCGGGGGCGAAGCCGACCTCGCCGTCGATCGGGCTGCCGGAGGCGTCCACCGTGGACGCGCCGACCGTGGCGTCGTACCACATGGCGGCCTGGCCCTGCTCGAAGATGTTCAGGCACTGGTTGAAGCTGTCGTTGCCCGCGCCCGGCTCGCCGTCCTGCTTGACCAGGTTCACGTAGAAGTTCACCGCGGCCTCGGTGGCCGGGGAGGTGAGCTCGGCGTTCCAGTTCTTGTCGAACCAGGCCCCGCCCATGGTGTTGATCACGGTGTCGAGCGAGGCCAGGTTGTCGCCCCAGCCGGTCAGCCCGCGCAGGCAGATGCCCGCGACGTTCTTCGCCTTGTCGTTCGCCCTGGCCGCCAGACTCGCGATCTGCGCCCAGGTCGGGTTGGCCGGCATGGTCAGGCCGTCCGCCGCGAAGATCTTCTTGTTGTACATCATGAACGAGGACTCGCCGTAGAAGGGCAGCGCGTACAGTTGGCCCTTCGAAGTGAGCGCCGAGCGGATCGGCGCGAGCAGGTCGTTGACGTCGTACGAGGAGTCCGCCGCCACCTCGGAGTTCAAGCTGTCGATCCAGCCGTTGGTGGCCCAGTTCGCGATGTCGTTCGGGCCGATCATGACGACGTCGTACTGCCCGCCGTGCGCCGCCACGTCCTTCTCGACGTCGGCGCGCTCGGTGTTCTCGTCGTAGGTGACGAACTTGACCTTGATATCCGGGTGGGAAGCCTCGAAGCCGCCGGCCGTGAGGTTCTCGATGGTAGTCATCAATGGGTTGGCGGTTACCGCGACGGTGATCGTCTGGACCCCGCCCGAGCTCGACGAGGAAGGGCTCGAACACGCGCTCGCGGCCACCAGGACCAGCGCCCCCGCGGAGACCGCCGCGGGCCAGGCGCGACGGGACCGCCGCATGCTTGTTAGACTCATTGTCGTATTCCTCCTGCTGTAAGGGACGTTCTTAACCGGGGCGTGCCGTTGTCGTCAGGAGTGGCTCGGGCGCAGGCTCTTGGCGGAACTGCGCTCGGGCTTTACGCGAGGGGTGGGCGGTCGGCTCAGGTCGGCCGCCCGCTTCGTCTTTCGTTCTCGGATTCGTTCTCGGCCTGGTTCTCGATCAGACGCGCATGACATCGATTCCTTGCTCGTGCAGGTGCACGGCCTGTTCGACCGGCAGACCGTCGTCGGTGATGAAGCGTTCGAACTCCCGCAGGTGGGCGAACCTGACGAAGGAGTCCACGTTGTACTTGGAGCTGTCGGCGATCAGGATGCTGCGGCGCGACACCCGCATCGCCGCCGTCTTGACCGCGGCGACGGCGCTGTCCGGCACCGTCACCCCGTGCTCGAGGCTGATGCCGTTGCCGCCGATGAAGGCGAGGTCGAGCACCAGGGTTTCGAGCATCGCCACCGCCCAGTGGTCCACGGCTCCGAGGGTCTGCGCCCTGACCCGGCCGCCGACGATCAGGACCGTCGTCTCCGGGCGTTCGACCAGGGCCTTCGCAGCCGCCAACGAGGGGGTCACCACCGTGATCGGCCGGTCCGCGGGCAGGTGCTGGCCGACCAGCGTGGGCAGGTAGCCCTCGTCGAGGTAGACCGACTCCGCCGCCTTGAGGAAGGTCGCGGCGGTTGTCGCGATCCGGTTCTTCTGCGCCTGGTGGCGGGTGGAGCGCACGGCGAGGGCGCTTTCGAAGTTGAGCCGCTCCACCGCGACCGCGCCGCCGTAGACCCGGCGCAGCAGGCCCTGGCGTTCCAGGTCCTTGAGGTCGCGGCGGATCGTCTCCGGGGCGAGCGCCAGTTGCCTCGACATCTCCGCGACGTCCACCCGGCCGGTCTGCCGCGCGTGCTCCAGGAGCATCTGACGACGTTCGATCACATACATGCCGCGTTCAAGCCCCTTCCGCGAGACGGACCGTTTCCGTGAGGTTTCGGGTCCGGTTTTGCCCGGATGGCCTGAGTTTCGTGCGCGTTTCGGGCTGTGGCAATGTGTCCGCCGTCACTTTCGGGTAACGGAAATGCCCGGTTGTGCCCGGTCAGTACCCTGCGCTGCCCGGGTGGTACCTGGGGAGTGCCCGGGTTCCGACCATGCCGATTGATCTTGGTTCGGCGGCTCGGACGCGCTACCTGAACGCGTCGTGCGACGCCGGCTCCGACTGCGCTTCGATCTCCTCCGGGCTCGCCGGCTCGAGCGGCAGCCTCAGCGAGACCTCGAAGCCGCCGTCCGGCAACTGCCCGGCCGAGAGCTCGCCCCCGTAGAGGCCCGCGCGCTCGCGCATGCCGGTCAGCCCGACCCCGGAGCCGCTGTGGTCCGCGGCCTGAGCGGCGGCGGATCGCGCGGACCTGGACCGCTGCGCCGGGATGGCGTGCGGTCCCGTGTCGGTCACGACGACCTTGATGTGCTCCGGCGCGTACTCCAGACGCACGTCCACAGAGGAGCCCGGCGCATGTTTGAGCACGTTGGTCAGCGACTCCTGCACGACGCGGTAGACGCACAGCTCGATGCCGGCCGGCAGCGGGCGTCGGCGGCCGGACATCGCGTAGCGGGACGGGGTGCCGGAAAGGCCCACCCGCTCGATCAGGATGGGCAGCTGGTCGATACCGGGCGCGGGACGGTCGTCCGCGGGCACCCCGCCCTCGTCCTCCGGTCGCAGCAGGCTGATCAGCCGGCGCAGCTCCGCGAGCCCTTCGCTGCCGACCTCGGAGATCGTCCGCAGCGCGTGATCCGCGGTCTCCTTGTCCGTTTCGAGCACGTAGCGGGCCAACCCGGCTTGCACCGCGATGACCGACAGATGGTGCGCGGTGACGTCGTGCAGCTCACGGGCGATCCGGATCCGTTCGAGCAGCACCGCGCGCTGTTCCCGGTCACGCTGCTTGCGCTGGAGCTGTCCGTCGTACTGGGCCATCAGCGCGTGGCTCTGCCGCAGCCTCCGGACACCGTCGCCGACGGCCGCGATGAGCAGCACCTGAGCCGCAGTACCCAGATAAGTGTTGACGACCAGGCCGACCCAGTCGTGCAGGTTGCCGTACAGCAATTCCGGATACACGACGACGGCGGCCACGGCGGTCCAGCGTCGTCCGCGCTGCGAGGCCACCGTGTAGAGCGCAATCTGTAGGCCCAGCTGATTCAGGCCCAGCCGATAGCCGCGCGCCTCGAATACCGCGACGAGTACGACGCACCCGGCCATCACGGCGAGGGGGAACCGGCGTCGCACCACCAGGACCGCGCCGACTGCAGCGGTCAACGTGATGGCGAGCGCGGGCATGCCCACCGCATTCGCCAGGGAGAACCACGTGACGGCCGCGGCGATGGCAAGATCGACGACGTCCGAGGGGATCGCGGCCAGGGCGTACGTCAGATTGCGCGTTCGGAGCATCGGGCCAACGTAACGGGCGCGGACACCGCTTGTCCTCACCTCGCGGCGAGGATCCGCCCGCCCGCGGGTAAACCCTTGCGGTAGTGCCCACTGCTGCGTCCGGTATACCCGCCGCGCGGATTGTGAACCCTCGGGGAACGCGGTGGACGGACCCGTACTGAAACCCTGGGCGCGCGCGGACTCGGCAAGCCGCGCCGAACGAACGTGCACGACAGAACGCGGGTGGCAGGCAATGAGGTTCGTCCATCGGGACGCCGGCGTCGAACGCGAGTGGGAGGTGCGGCTCGGCCGCCCGGATGCCGAGGTCGCGGACCTCGCGGCTGCGCTCGGGGCCGGCCGCTCCGGGCTCGTCATCGACGGCCGGCCCGCTCCGCCGCGTGCCCCGCTGGCCGGTTCCGGGCTCGTCATGGGCTCCGAGATCATGCTCGCGGACGCGCCGCCCGACCGCGGCGCCGGCATGAGACAGGTGTCTGACAACACCGCCACCACGGTGCTGGATCCGGGCATGGTCGTGCGGATCATCGGCGGCCTCGACGCCGGCCTTTCGCTGCCGGTCCGGTCGGGGCGGGTCCGGCTCGGGCGCGGCGAGGAGGCGGAGATCCGGGTCGCCTCCTCGGACGTCTCCCGCCTGCACTGCGAGATCGAGGTCGCGGACGACGGCCGGGTGACCGTCAACGATCTCGGCTCGCGCAACGGCACGGACGTGAACGGAGTGCGCCTGACCGGTCCGACGCGCATCGGCCCCGACGACCTGGTGTGCGCGGCCGGCCGGGTGCCCTTCCGGGTACTGTCGGCGGCGACGCTCGGCCCGGTGGCGTACGTCAACCCGGCGCGTGAGGCGGGCCCCGGCGGTACGCTGCCGTTCAACCGGGCCCCGCGGGTCGCCGCGCTCGTGACCGATGAGCCGATCCGGCTGCCCGAGCAGCCCAAACGCTCCAAAGGGCAGCCGCTGCGGATCTCGACGATCGTCGCCCCGCTCGTCCTCGCGAGCGTCATGGTGCTGGTGCTCAAGGACTTCGCCTACGCGCTGATCGCGCTGTTCAGCCCGCTGATCATGCTGGGCACGATGCTGGAGGACAAGACCAGGGGCCGGTTCAGCCTGCGCCGCGGCAAGCGCGAGTACGCGGCCCGCTCGGCCGAGGCCCGCGAACAGCTCGCCGCGCGGCGCGAGGAGCAGCAGGTCCGGCTGCACGCCGACTTCCCCGACCTGGCAGAGCTCTGCCACCGGGCCGCGGCGCCCGGCCTACGGCTGTGGGAGCGGCGGCGCGGCGCAGCCGACTTCCTCCGCGTCTCGGCCGGCCTCGCCGACCTGACCTGGACGCCGCCGGTGGACCGTGGCCGCCGAAACGATCAGGAGCCTGATGTCGAACTCGCCGAGGCGCTCGCCGCGGCCTCTCGGCTGACGCAGGTCCCTGCGCCGGTGGACCTGTCCGACGGGGGAGTGCTCGGGCTCGAGGGCGACCGGGCGGCAGCGCTCGCGGCGGCGCGCTCGATGCTGGTCCAGGCGGTCACCGCCAGCGGTCCGGCCGACGTCGCCGTCGCGGTGTTCGCGGACGAGGACCGGATCGGGGACTGGGACTGGACCAAGTGGCTGCCGCACGGCGCCGACCCGCGTTCCGGCTCCTCGCGCCTGGTCGCCGTGGGCGCGGAGCGCAGCGAGGTGCTGGCCCGCAGCCTGCTGTCAGAGTTCGGCGACACCTCCGCCGTCGGCCGGGCGGCGCAGGTCGAGCGGGCCGGATCGCCGGCACTGCTCGTCGTCGTCGATGGCGCGACGCTGCTCGAAGGCCGTCCCTGCGCGCTGCGCGACCTGCTCGGCGGCCGGGCCGGAGCGGTCTCGGGCCTCGTGCTGACCAGGCGGCTTCCGGCGCTGTGCACCGAGGTCCTGTCCGTGGCGGCCGACGGTTTCGGACGACTGCGCCGGGTCGCCAGCGGTGAGCACGTCGAGGACGTCCTGGTCGCCGGGATGACCCGCCGCCGCGCCCGGGTCCTCGCCCGCGCGCTGGCGAGGTTCGAGGACCCGGAGCTCAAGACCGAGGGCAGCGGCCTGCCGGACCGGGTCGGCCTGCTGCCGTTGCTTGAGCTGTCCGGGCCGCTCGACACGGCGCTCGTCGGGCGTTGGCGGACCACCGTGGACACGCTGCGGGTGCGCGCCGTGCTCGGCGTGACCGAACGCGAGATCTTCGAGATCGACCTCGATGACGACGGCCCGCACGGCCTGATCGCGGGCACTACGGGATCCGGCAAGAGCGAGCTTCTCCGAACCCTGATAGCCAGCATGGCCGTCGGCGCGGACCCGGAACACCTGACCTTCGCGCTGGTCGACTACAAGGGCGGCGGCGCGCTGGACGAGTGCGCGCGGCTGCCGCACGTCGTCGGCCTGGTGACAGACCTCGACGAACAGCTCGGCGAACGCGCGCTGCGCTGCCTCGAGGCGGAGCTGCGCTACCGGGAGCACGCCCTGCGCGGCGTCGGCCTGAGTCACGTCCGCGAGTATCAGCGGCTGCGCGACACGCAGCGCCCCGAGCTCGAACCGATGCCCCGGCTCGTCGTGGTGATCGACGAATTCGCCACGCTGGTCAAGGCATTGCCCGAGTTCGTCGACGCGCTGGTCAGCATCGCGCAGCGGGGCCGCAGTCTCGGCATGCACCTGGTCATGGCGACGCAGCGGCCCTCAGGCTCGGTGAGCGACGCGATCAAGAACAACGTCAAACTGCGTCTCGCGCTGCGCTTGGAGAGCAGCGCCGATTCGCAGGACGTGATCGACTCCCCGGCCGCCGCCGGAATCGGCAGCAGGCAGTGGGGCCGCGGCTTCTACCGGGTCAGCGCGAATGAGGTGCTGCCGGTGCAGACCGCCCTGTCCACCGGCGTGACCCCGGCCGAAGCCGAGTCCGGCGGCGTGACGCTGCTGCCGTTCCGGTTGGCCTCGGGCGAGCGGGCGGGATCCTCGGCCGGGTCCGCCGCCACGTCCACGCCCGCCGAAACGGACGCGCCGACCGACCTGACCCGCCTGGTCGACGCGGCGCGGAAAGCGAGCAAGACGGCCGGATTCGGCTCCCCGCGCAGGCCCTGGCCGGACCCGCTGCCCACCGCCGTCGCCCGCTGGGAGCTCGGCGCCTCGGCGCGCGGACTGCAGACGGACACGGTCGGCCTGCCGCCGCTCGCGCTGGCCGACGACCCGGACCGCCAGGCGCAGTACCCGGTCGGCTGGGATCCGGCGGCCGGGAACCTGCTGATCTACGGCGTCGTCGGCTCGGGCACCTCCACCGCGCTGACGGCCCTCGCCCTCGCGAACGCCGCGGCGACACCGCCCGACCGCTTGCACCTCTACGTGCTCGACCTGGGCTCCGGCGACCTCGCACCGCTGGCAGACCTACCGCACGCCGGAGCGTACATCGGCTCCGCCGAGCGGGCCAGGCAGATCCGGTTGATCAGGCTGCTGCGAGGGGAGCTGAACGCGCGCAAGGCGGGCGGTGGCGCCCACGGCGGCCACGCGGGCACGCCGGCACGCTGGCTGGTGCTGATCGACAACATCGGCTCGCTGAGAGCGGAGCTCGAAAAGGACTTCACCGGTATCGCAGTCCTCGACGACCTCGAGCGGATCTTCGCGGACGGCCCGGCGGTCGGCCTCAACGTGCTCGCCACCGGCGACCGCGCAGGGGCGGTGCCCAGCGCCTGGGCCGCACTCAGCCGCCAGAAACTGCTGCTGCGGCTGGCCGATCCGGGCGACTACGCGACCTTCGACATCCCGCGCACCGCGATCCCCGCGGCCGTGCCGGGACGCGCGGTGGTCGTGGCGACGCGCCAGGTCGTGCAGATCAGCTACCCGGGCGCCGACCTCGCGTCCACGGTCGCCGAAGTCGCCAGGCGTTGGGCGGACGCACGCAGCACCGCGTACCCCGTGCAACTCCTGCCGGAGGTCATCGACCCGGAACGGCTGCGCGAGGCGGGCGCGGTCGCGTCGACCGGCGAGGAGCCGTGGTCCATCCCGGTCGGCTTCGCTGACAGCACCCTGGCACCGGCCGCGCTGAAGCTATACGAGCACGAACACGCCCTGATCGCCGGGCCTCCCCGATCCGGCCGCAGCAGCGCACTGCTCGCGATAGCCGCCACGGTCCTGGCCGGGCCCCGGCCGCCGACCGTCGTCGCCTTCGCCCCCCGCCGCTCCCCGCTGCGCGAGCTCCCAGAACCGGTCATCGTGTGCGGCGACTACACGGAGCTCGATCGCATCCTGCAACCCCTCGACGGCAGCAGAACTCTGCTCCTGGTTGACGACGCCGAGACCGTCCCCGACGCCCTCGGCGTACTCGACCGCTGGATCGCCAAGGCGGGCCCGGGAAGGCACGTGATCGCGGCGGGCCGCAACGACGGAATCCGCCGCCAGTACGGCCTGTGGACCCAGCGGGTGCGCGAAGGCCGCTGCGGCGTGCTGCTCGTCCCCGACCATGAGATGGACAGCGACCTGCTCGGCACCCCCCTCCCACGGCAGCACCGAATGGCCCCGATGCCCGGCCGCGGCTACCTGGTTTCCGACGGCGCGATCGACGGAGTGCAACTAGTGCTGACGGAGCCTGTCGCGTAAGGAACACACAGACACCTGTCCTACAACGACCGCGGTACCGCCAAACATCCACCGCTCGTTAGACGACCACACAGACCCCACCGGCATAACGTTCTCAACGTCAGGCCGGTCACACGATCGAAGCCACGGGCAGGCGGCACGGCCGGCCCGCACCACCGAAGAAGATACGGAGCACCACCATGACTGACGGAACCGTCAAGGTCACTGCCGAGGCCCACGTCCACATCTCCCAGCTGCTGAACCTGATCCAGGGCCCGCTGGGCGACGTCCTCGGCCAGATCACCTCGCACGGTCTCGCCCTGACCGACCCGAACATCTGGTCGGGCCCGACTGCGACCAACTTCGCCAACGTGGTGTGGCCCGAGGTGGCGACCCAGCTGAACAGCGTCTCCGGCGCCCTCAGCGGCCTGCAGGGCCAGGTCTCCGGCATCCTGAACAACATCACCTCGGCCGGCTCCCTGCCGCTCGTCAGCAGCCTGCCGATCAGCGGCCTGACCAGCGGCCTGCCGGTCAGCGGCCTGTAAGTCGCGGTATGCGGGGGGATGCGGGCTAGCTGAGCTGAGTGAACTGATAGAGCCGACGTCGGGTCGGCACCTGCGGTGGCGTGGCGGTACGAATCATTCGTGCCGCGACGCCACCGCTAGGCCGCGTTGTACGGAAGATGGACGGTAAGCGCACCCCATGACAGGCCGAAGTGGATCGCAGGGCACTGAGCAGGAATCGAACCCGCCCGCGGACGCGGCCGAGTCGGTCCCCGGATACCGGGAACTGGCCCGGATCGGCCAGGGCGGGTTCAGCGTCGTCTACCGGGCCGTGCAGGAATCCTTCGAGCGTTCGGTGGCGCTCAAGGTCCTGGCGGACGCCGGGGTGGACGAGGACGCTCGCAGGCGGTTTCTGCGCGAGGTGCGGTTGGCCAGCCGGCTCAGCGGCCACCCGCACGTGGTGACCGTGCTGGACACCGGGACGACCCGTTCGGGCAGGCCGTATCTGGCCATGGACCTGTACGAGGGCGGCTCGATGAAGGAGCGGCTCAAGCGCGAGGGCCCGCTCTCCCCGGCCGAGACCGCCGTGGTCGGCGCGAAGATAGCCGATGCGCTGGCAGCGGCCCACGCACTCGGCGTGCTGCACCGGGACGTGAAGCCAAACAATATCCTGGTATCAAGGTTCGGTGAGCCTGCGCTGGCCGACTTCGGCGTATCAGTCCTCCTCGATTCAAGCTCCTCAGCCTCCGTCCTGGACGTGTTTTCGCCCCAGCACGCCGCTCCAGAGCTGATGACCCGCGGCGTACCCAGCCCCTCCTCCGACGTCTACGCCCTCGGCTCGACCCTGTACGAACTGCTGACCGGCCACTCGCCGTTCGCCGGGGAGAGCCGCGACGTGCGCGCGATCATGTGGGCCGCGATGAGCGAACCCGCCCCCCGCCCCGACTGCCCGGACCTGCCCGAGTTGGCCGACGTTATCGTGCGTGCCCTCGCGAAGGAACCGGAAGACCGCTTCGAGGACGCCGCCGAGTTCGCAAGGACCCTGCGTGCCCTCATCCCAGACGGCACCCCGGCCACGCTGCCGATGCCCGACCTGGCGCCGACAATGCTGGTAGGCGCGGCAGACCTAGACCTAGACCTGGCCGCAAATTCGCTCTATGCCTCCGCTCCCGCTTCGGACCCTGACGAGACCGGAGGCCGCGCAGCCTCCAACGCCGCCCTGGTAGCGGACGCCACCTCGGCCGGCCTGCTCCAGGGCTCCGACGAGACCATGTTCCGTCCAGACCGCGCGGACCCGGCCGCAGGCACCTCCGCCACCGGCTCACGCGACGGCCGCCGACGTGCCCGCAAGCCCTTGGTCCTACTCCTAGCTCTAGCCCTACTGGGCACCTTGGGCTGGGCGGTGTACGAATCACAGGGTCCTTCTACCGGAGCCGCCACCGACGACGCGTCCGCGCACCACGTACTACCCGCCGCGTCGCCCACCGCCAAGCCCACCAAGTCGGCGGCCCGCTCGACAAGCAGCGCCACGCCGACGGCTACGTACCGCGCGACGACCACCACCATCACCGAGACCAGCGCAGCCGTGGTCAAGTCCACCACCGCGGCCCCCTCCACCGGCGCCGCGACCTCGGCCTCTGCCACGTCCTCGTCCTCCAATTCCGGGTTCTCGCTCAGCAGCTACTACCGCTTGCTCAACGCGCAGAGCGGAGACTGCCTGACGAACCCGGCCGCGCAGTCGGCCTGCGCGTCAACCGAATCCGAGGGCTGGGAGTACACGGATGCGCTCACCGGGATCCTGTCGGGCGTCGTAGCCGGGCAGTTCGAACTCGTCAACAAGCAGAGCGGCGACTGCCTCACCGCGGGCGACGGCGGACAAGTCAGCGCACAGGCCTGCGACGGCGGGACCGCGCAACTCTGGTCGAAGGTGAGCGCAGGCGGCAACGACGACGAACTGCAGAACGCCGAGGACGGCCTGTGCCTCCAGTCCTCAGGCGGCTCCGTCGTGGACGGAACGTGCAACGCGAGTGACAAGGCGGACCTGTGGTCCGAGGACGGCACGGTCTGACGGATCCGCGTGAACGTGACGGTTCTGCGTAACTCGCCCGGCGTGGCACCGACGCTTGCGTATGGCGGCCGGGTACGTTGCGGGTGGACTGTCCGCTCCGGGTATCGGCAGCCGAAGGAGACGACGGGACGACCATGGTCAAGGTACTGATCGCAGATGATCAGATATTGATTCGCGCGGGCATCGCCGCGATACTGCGCGCCGCCCCCGGCTACGAGGTGGTCGGCGAGGCGCGCGACGGAAACGAAGCCGTCACCATGGCGGAGCTCACCGAGCCCGACGTGGTCCTGATGGACATCCGCATGCCCGAAACAGACGGCATCGCCGCCACCAGGCGAATCCTAGGCTCAGGCCGAGAGAATCCGCCCCGCATCCTCATCCTGACAACCTTCGACATCGACGAGTACGTCTACAAGGCCCTACGCGCCGGCGCGAGCGGCTTCGTCCTCAAGGACACCCCGCCCGAGCGCCTACTGGCCGCGCTCAAAGCCGTAGCGGACGGCGACACGCTCTTCTCCTCCACCGTAACCCGCAGGCTGGTCGAAGCCTTCTGCGCAGTAGCCGACGGCGCTGTTACCGAGGGCGGACCCGGCGCAGTACCCGGCGCCCCCGGCCGCCCCCCAACGCTAGCCGCAGCAGACGCCCGCTCCACCTCCGCCGCCCGCGCCGCACTGGCCGCCCTGACCGCCCGCGAGACCGACGTACTCCGCCTGGTCGCGACAGGTCTGTCCAACGGCGAGATCGCCGAGCGCCTGGTCGTCAGCGAAGGCACCGTAAAGACGCACCTAAACCGCTCAATGGC
>Ga0302314_10004545_pt1 | contig 25486 bp, 23 predicted proteins | sample III_Palsa_N2_3_FD_200533 | JGI IMG/M metagenome (GOLD analysis project Ga0302314, IMG submission 200533) | Peat permafrost microbial communities from Stordalen Mire near Abisko, Sweden - III_Palsa_N2_3 | ecosystem: Environmental > Terrestrial > Soil > Palsa > Peat permafrost | place: Sweden... | reverse complement strand
GGGCCCGACGCGGCCGCTGAACAAGGTCGCCGACCGCATGCGCATGCTGGCTGCGCTGAAATGTGTCGACTGGGTGGTGCCGTTCGCCGAAGACACGCCGCAGCGCCTGGTCGGGAGCGTGCTGCCGGACCTGCTGGTCAAGGGCGGTGACTACAAGCCGCAGCAGGTCGCCGGCTACGAGGAAGTCACCGCCAACGGCGGCCAGGTGGTGATCCTGGATTTCTATGCCGGCTATTCCACCACCGGCATCATCGAGCGCGCGCGGTCCTAAATTGGGCTGATGGGCCGGTGTTTGTTGAAGTTCGTCACATTCCGCTTTGCAGATGTGCCATTCGCGTGACGCAAGGCGCAGTACCCGGCCGCTTCTCCTCCTAGAGTCACCCTGACATCGTTCAGGGGCCGACATCCGTCGACGCCGAAGTGTCTCGCTCCGCCGGGGTGATGCTGGCGCTGCAGGGGATGGGCTATGGAACAGGTAAAGGGATTGTGGGGCGAGATCGCCAGGCGCGCCTGCATGGGTACCGGATCATGAAGAACCTGCGCGATGCCGTGATTGTCGGCGCCACGGTTGCCCTGTTGCTCTATGCGGCGATCACCGCGGCAAAAAGCATGGCCGATATGCTGCAGCCGGCGGTACAGGTTGCGGTCAGCGGCAATCGCAGGTCCGACAAGGTGGCCGGGACGGAGCGCCGCAACAAGCCCATGCAGGTGCAGATGGCTCGACGCGATCCCTAGGTCTTGGCCGGGAAACGCGGCGTGCCCGCCTGATGCTCGATGCGTGTGGCGTTCACCACACATGACACCATCTGGTAGAAGCCGGCGAGCATCAGCAATTCGATCAGCTGTACCTCGCTGTAGGCGGCACCGAGTTCGGACCACAGCGCATCATCGATATCCTGCCGCCGTTGCAGCGAATCGCACAGGGCAATCAACAACTGCTCCTCGCGGCTCCACAGCGGCGAGCCGGCGTCGCCATGCACCGTCGCCGCCACCTGCTCGAGAGTGAACTGCGCCTTGACGCCATAGGCGGCGACATGTACGCCCCATTCGTATTCGGCGCGGCACAGCGCGCAGGTGCGCAGGTGCGCAGGATCACCAGCTCGCGCTGGCGCAGGCTGATGCTGCCCTTGTCGAGCAGTCCGCCCGCCACCATGCGCGACAGCACGCGCGGGTTATGCGCCACGGTGCGGAAGATATTGAGCGGCGGCAGGCCGCGCATGACGCGGTCGAAATCCTGCTGCATGGCCTCGGGATAGGGCGGTTCAAGCGGGGCAATGCGCGGCGTCGTCACGATCTGCTCCTGTGCTACGATAATTGAAGCATAGTGCTTCGGAATTAGTAGCGCAACCATGAGCAAGCAGAAACCTTCGCGATCGCCGCTTCCCGGAGTCCGGGTGCGCGGCTCCGGCAGCGGCCGCCCGATCATGGCGCTGCTCGACCTGCTCGGGCGGCGCTGGGCGCTGCGCGTGATCTGGGAGCTGCGCGAGGGACCGCTGGTGTTCCGCGCCCTGCAGTCGCGCTGTGGCATATCGCCCTCGGTGCTCAATACGCGCCTGGCCGAGTTGCGCGAGGCGCTGATCGTCGAGGCGGGCGACGAAGGCTACCGGCTCAGCGATCGCGGCAGCGAGTTGCTGCAACTGTTCGATCCGGTCAACCAGTGGGCCGCCAGCTGGGCGGCAGCCCTGCGCAGGCCTGCTGACGCAGTGCCGCCGGAGGTGGCGCGAAAGCGTCGGTCAACCGGTAGGTTGGGGTGAGCGTAGCGAACCCCAACGTCTGCACGGACCGCGGAATGTTGGGGTTCGCTACGCTCACCCCAACCTATATGTCTGCTGTCGCGGCCTTCGACTCGCCGCCTTGCGGCCGATACAAGGTCCCCAGCAAACGGTCCGCGATCGGGTAGGTGATGTTGAAATTGTAGTGCGACATCAGTTCATGGTCGTGATGCAGGGTGTGATGGCGCCGCAGTCGCGCCACTCCCGGCAGTCGTGCGATCCATGAATCCTCCGGCGTGTGATAGGAGAAATGCAGCCACTCGTAGTTGAGGAAATAGCCGATCGAGGTGGCGGCGAACAGCCAGCCGATATTGGCGGTGGTCAGCAGCGCCAGCGGCAGGCCGACCGGCAGGGCGAAGCAGCCGAAGAAGAACAGCAGCAGCACCGGCGGAAACAGTACCGCCTTGAAGTCGCGCACGCTTTCGAACGCCATCCGCTGCGGCGTGAAAAAGCGATGGTGCTGGCGGGTGTGGCGCTCGAAGATCAGGCCCAGGCCCCTGCGCGGATGGTGCATCGGCCCGCGATGGCCGGCATGCTCGACCAGGTTGGCGAACAGGAAAGTCGCCGGTACCGTAAGCCATTCCCACCATTGCACCCCGTGCAGGCGGCTGGCGCAGAAGGCCACGGCGCCGAGGCAGGCCAGGCTGGTGAAGCAGAAATGCGCGATGCCGCTGTAGCGCCGGCCGATGTGCCGGCGGCGGTAGTCGTCGCGGAATTCCTGCACTTGGTCTTGACTCATCTTGCTTCGCGCTATCAGGACTTGCCCCATGATAGGACGCGCCGCGCCGCCGCGTTTATGCTGCACTGCATCAGTGCACTTTATCGCGCCTGACTCACCGTTCATCCTGTGAGGCCGGTTCTGGCGCATCGTTGCCGCTAGCCTGCGTCAAGTGGATAAATGTTCCTGATCATGCGGAGGGGTGTGGTGAAAACAATTCAGACAATAGTGGCGGTGATGCTCAGCGTGGCCGTGTCGGCGGGAGCCGCGGCGGCGAGCAAGACCACGGCAGTTACCGGAACCGTCAATCCGGTCAACGGCATGCTCACCACCAGCGCCGCTTTTACCTACAGCTTTCCGGAGGTCAGCGGCGCCTACATCGCTGTAGCTGCCGGCACCACCGCGTACAGTGCGACGATCAGCGTGGCCGGCACCTCGCGTACCTACATCGTCATGCGTCCCGTTGCAGCGCCCAGCTCGAGTGCGCCGCCGCCGTTGCTGGTTCTGCTGCATCCGCTGAATACCACGCCGGTGCAGATGGCCAATCTCACCGAGGTCACCAAATTTGTCGCCACCCAGGGATTCTGGGTGGTGCTGCCGCAGGCGATCAACGGCCAGTGGGACGATGACCCGGCCCTGACTCCGCCCACCGACACCAATTTCATCTCCGCGCTGATCACCGCCATGGTCGCCCAGGGCGTCGACGCCACCCGTGTCTATGCCGCCGGTTATTCCGACGGCGCTTTCATGAGCGAGCGCCTGGCCTGCGAGCTGTCGAACCAGATCGCTGCGTTTGGCATCGATGCCGGCGCTGTGATCAGCAGCTCCCCCACCTATTGCAAGCCGGCAGTGCAGCGCCCCAAGCTCTACATCCTCGGCACCGCCGACAATATCGTGCCTTATAACGGCGGCATGGTGGGCGTGGATTCCGCCGCCGCCAGCATGGCTTTCTGGGTTGGTCAGCAGCATTGCGGTGGTACCGTGGCGACCACGTTGCCTACGCTGGTGAGCGACGGCACCACGGTGCAACTCACCGACTATACCGGCTGCACCGCCGGCCACGATCTGCGCCTGTACACGGTCGATAACGGCGGTCACGCCTGGCCCAACGGTCTCACCCAGTCGGTCGGCAAGACCACGCAGAATCTGGATGCCACCGGCATCATCTGGAGCTTTGCCAGCGCGTATCACCTGTAGATCGCGCCTTGCGGCGATGCGTGCCAGATTGGTAACTGCTTTGAGGGCGAGTCAGCTCCCTGAATGAAAAAGCCTCTCCCCCGGAAAACGGGGAGAGGCTTTTTTTAACGACGATGAGCCGTCAGCTCAGTTGGCCGCCGTCCATTTCTTGATCCAGGTTTCCGCGACGGATCAGCCGCCGCCGGCGCCCGGCGGTGCGAAGCCAAGATAGGCTAGCCTCTTGAATTCGCGCCGGCCGCGGCAAACTGAGTCGAGGATTACACCGCAGGTCATGCTCAGGAACGCCGTCAGCATCAAGCCGGTCGCCAGGATCGCCGTCGGAAATCGGGGTACCAGGCCAGTGGACAGATATTCGCCGAACACGGGGATGGCCAGCACAATGCTGCTGCCCGCAAATAGCGCGGCGATGGAGGAAAAGAACTGCATCGGCTTTTCCGTGCTGAACAGCCTGGCGATGGTGAACAAAATGCGCAAACCGTCGCTCACGGTGTTCAACTTGCTCGCGGAGCCCGCCGGTCGGCTCCTGTAGATGGTTCGAGTCTCCGCCGTCGGCATCCTCATTTCGAGTGCGTGAATGATGATCTCGGTTTCGATCTCGAAGCCGGCCGAAAGCACCGGCATCGATTTCACGAAACGCCGGCTCAGAACCTTGTAGCCCGAGAGCATATCGTCGAAATGCTGTCGGAACAGGATGCCCACGATACGAGTGAGCAGCGCATTGCCGAATCGATGCCCCGAACGGTAACTCGCGGCCTCGCTGCTGGTGCGCAGGCCGTTGACCAGATCGAGTCGCATTCCTAACATGGCATCGATCATGCGCGGCGCTGCGCCGGCGTCGTAGGTATCGTCGCCGTCGACCAGAACGTAGATGTCGGCATCGACATCGGCGAACATGCGCCTCACCACATTTCCCTTGCCTTGCAATGCCTCGCTACGCACCACTGCGCCGGCACGTTGCGCCGTTTCCACTGTGGTATCGCTGGAGTTGTTGTCGTAGACATACACGGTAGCTTCGGGGAGCACCCGGCGGAAATCGGCAACTACGGTCGTTATGGTCTTCGCCTCATTGCAGCAAGGCACCAGTACGGCGACGGTGGGCGTTGGCTTCATGGCGAAGCCGGAGCATCCGGAACCACTTGGAAGACGCGTGCCAGGGGTTCCGTGATGGCGCCGTGCCGGATGCGGATTTCGCTCAATAGTCTGAGTCTCGGCAGGCTCGCCGGATCGTTGAATAGCAACTCCTGGCGCAGCCCCCGGTTTTCCGGGCAATTGCTGCCGCAGTTCGATGCATAGATGTTGTCGTCCCGTCGCACGTAGATGTAACGGACGTAGGGCGCTTCCCTTAGTACGTCCGCCAGGGAAGATTGCATCAGCTTCTGTTCCATCAGGATCTTCTCCTCATGTTGTCGGGTGAGGATGAACACGTCCGCAATGACGGAGCAGGATGTATGGTAGGTAATATAGTGTCCGTCCGATTCATCGGCCAGCACGACGCCGGGTGCCAGCGCGCAGGCGCGTGCCAGCGGCGGATAAACAGCCATGGTCGCCTGATAGTCCATGCTTCCTCCTACAGGCATGTGTTCCCGCAGTGCGCCGTAGGCCGGCACGTAGGCGGCCGCCGCGGTCGCCGCGCAAGCCAGCGTAAGGCGCGACGCCTGGCGGGGCCAACGCTGTCTGGCGAACTCGAGTATGCGGCAAAGCGGAAAGTACAGTGCGAACGACCCGAAGTCTTCCAGGCGATACTGCTGAAACAGCAATACGGCGCCGAGGATCGACATCACCAAAAAAAATAGATCGGCGTCTTCGCTGTGTATCCTCAGATGCCAGAAAAGCCCTGCAATGCCGAGCGGCATCAGCCACAGCAGGCAGCTGTAGGATTCGCAAAGGAACCTGAAATCGCCCTCGCGGAGATAGTCCGCTACGCCCTTTACCTCGCTGATGTCCTTTAGCGACACCAGATGGCCCGCGAGGAAATCGCCCGCCCGCAGGATTTGGCCGACGATGACCATTGACAGCAGCAAGGCAGTGGCTGCAATCAGGCCGAGGGAGCGCCCGGAGCGGTGCAAGAGAGCGAATTCCGCCGTGAGCAGAGCGGTGCACCCGGCGATATAGAGATGGAACCAGGAATCCAGCTCGAACGAGAACATGCCGCGTCGGAAGGGTTCCGAGGGCAGCAGCGACAGCAGCGTGGAAACCAGCAGTGCTGCGCCGAATGCCAGCGACGCCGGTGACTCGCCGCGACGGCCCAGGCACCAGCGGATGGCGAGCGTGAGCAGTACTGGCAGCTGGAGTATGAACAAGCCGTTGTGGAAGGCCGGGGCGATGCCCAGCAGCACGCCCAGCGCGATGGCGCGCCCACGCAGGTGGAAGTCCTGAAACCAGTGCAATCCGAAGAATAGGGTGCCGAGGACAAAGCTGTATTCCACGAAGTGGTGGTCAAGCATGCCGACCATGTGCAGGTTTTGCGTCAGCGGCGAAAACGCGAAGCACAACATCGCAATGATTTTTACCGGGGGCGAAAGTCCCAGCTTGCTGGCGATCCCGGTGATCAGCGCTGCGTTGAGGAATGCCCATAGGGGGGCGACGAAAACCAGCACTGAAAGCGGTGATTTAACGCCGAACCATGCGACTGCGATATGGCCGATTGCCGCCATCATCATGTCGTAAGCCCATGGCCAGGTAACCCAGCTGCCTTCGGGAGCATGGATTCTCGGATCGAATTGAACCAGATGTGCAGGCGAACCCACAGCATCCAGGATCCGGTGGGCGTGATAGAAGGAGTCGGAGTCCCCCGGCACAAAAGCGCCGGCGATCAGCGTCGCCGAAATCCTGGACAGGGCCAATAGGCACGCGATGGCGCCCGTAGCGCACCACAGAATCAACTCCCGCCGTAACCCCGGCTTCGCGCTCATTCGATGGTCTTGCAATGGGGGTGCATGATGTGGGTTACGGTTGCCGCCGCATTTCGTTCAGGATTACGGTGGCAGAGCAAAGCGGCAGGCCCCAGCGCTGCCGCTTTGCTACAGTCGCTCCGCGCAGTTCCATCCCCGGTAAAGAATTATTGTGCCGCCGTCCACTTCTTGATCCAGGCCTCGACGGTCTCGTGCCACTGCAGGCTGTTCTGCGGCTTCATTATCCAGTGATTTTCGTCCGGGAAGATCAGAAGCTGGCTGGGGATGCCGCGGCGCTGCAGCACGGTGAAGGCGCTGATGCCCTGTTCCAGCGGGATGCGGAAGTCGTCGGCGCTGTGCACCACCAGCATCGGCACTTTCCAGTCGGCCACATGGTTGACCGGGTTGAAGCGCTCGTAATTCTCCGGCTTCTGCCACTGCGTGCCCTGGTTCTCCCATTCGTCGAACCACAGCTCCTCGGTGGAGTAGGCCATGGCGCGGTTGTCGAACACGCCGTCGTGGGCGACCAGGCACTTCCAGGGGGCGCTCCAGTTGCCGGCGATCCAGTTGATCATGTAGCCGCCGTAGCTGGCGCCGAGGGCGCAGGCGCGGTCGCCGTCGAGGAAGGAATACTTCGCCAGCGCCGCGGCCCAGCCCTTCTGCAGGTCTTCCAGCGGCCGGTCGCCCCAGTGGCCGGAGATGGCGTCGGTGAAGGCCTGGCCGTAACCGGTGGAGCCGTGGAAATCGATGGCGACCACGGCGAAGCCGGCGCCGGCATAGGTTTGCGGATTCCACCGGTAGTGGAAGTCGTTGAGCCAGGAGCCTTGTGGGCCGCCGTGGATCAGGAACGCCACCGGATATTTTTTGCCCGGCTGGTAGTTGGCCGGCTTGACCACGTAGCCCTGCACCGTATCGTTGTTCCAGCCCTTGAACTGGAAGACCTCGTAGTCGCCGAAGGCGACGTTCTTCAGCCGTTCGATGTTGAACGTGGTGAGACGCGCGGCCTTGTCGCCGCTTTCCAGGCGAAACAGGTCGGCGGGCGATTTCAGCGAGTCGCGGGCGAAGACGATGCCGTCGCCGGCGAGGGTGTAGGCGCTGATGTTGCCTTCGCCGGCCAGCTTCTTCACCTTGCCGCTGCGGATGTCGACGCTGAACAGCGGGTGCTCGCCGTTGTCGTCGGCCAGGACATAGAGGCTGCGGCCGTCGGCGGAGAGCTGCATGGAGCTGGCGGAGCGGTCCCAGTCCGGGTCGATCTCGCGCTTGGCTCCGCTGGACAGGTCCAGCTCCATGATGCCGAAGCGGTCCGCCTCGAAGGTCGGGCGCTTCATCGCCAGGTAATACAGCTTGCCGCCGTCCTTCGATACCACCGGGTAGGAATCCCAGGCCGGATTGTCCGCGGTCAGGTTGCGCGGCGCGCCAGTGCCGTCCGTAGGCACCGCATAGATGTCGAAATTGGTCGACCAGGGCTCGCTGTTGCCGGCGATGCGCACGCTGAAGTAGACCGTCTTGCCGTCGGGCGCGAAGCAGTATTCGGACTCGTCGCCGAAGGGCTTGGAGGGAATGTCGCCGTCGATGCCCCCATCGGCCGTACGGGTGATCCAGCGCGGCGCGGCGCTGACCGTGCCGGCATCGTCCAGGTCGGCGATGAACAGCTGCGAGCGGCGCCCGTCGGCCCAGGTATCCCAGTGGCGGATGAATAATTTGTCATAGACCGTACCGCTGGCCTTGCCGGCGGCCTTGTCGTCCAGGCGCTTCTTGCTGCAGGCCAGATCGGCGCAGTCGGGGAACACATCGAGCGACAGCGCCAGGCGCTTGCCGTCCGGCGCGATGAGGAAATTGTTCACGTCCAGCGGCAGGCTGGTGACCTGGCGCGCCTCGCCCAGGCCGGCGTCGAGGCGCCAGATCTGCGTGCTGCCGGAGCGCGAGGACAGGAAATACAGGGTCTTGCCGTCCGGCGACCAGCGCGGTGTGTCGGCGTTGCTACCCTTGGCGGTGAGCCGCTCCGGCTGCGCGTCCTTGTCGCGCAGGGACAGGCGCCAGATGCTGCGCAGGCCCTTGTTGGCTTTCAGATCGGTCTCGCGCAGCGAGAACGCCACGGTCCTGCCGTCCGGCGAGGCCTGCGGGTCGGAGACGCGGTCCAGCATCACCAGGTCGTGCACGGTGAAGGGGCGGTTGGGCGGGGAATCGGCGGCGGGAGCGGTCATGGGCAGGATCAGGGCCAGGAAAAGGGCCATTGAAAGGGTGGGCGCGGCGGCGAGCCGGAAAAATCTCATGCGGGTGTCCTCAATTAGTGTGCGATGCAGCACGAGGCTGTCGCGAGTGCCCGCATGGTACGGCTTTCGCAGCAAGCCTCGCTATACTCGGCCCATACGGCGGGCGGGACCGGGATTTGCATTGCAGCCCGGGACCCAACCCGCGATAAAACAAACATTCGGAGAAACTAGGTGTCTGCAACCAACCAGCCCGGCGCGGAACCGCGCTCAGAACTGACCGTCCGCGGCCTTGTCCTGGGCGTGCTCATCACCTTCATCTTCACCGCCGCCAACGTCTATTTCGGCCTGCGCGCGGGCCTGACCTTCACCTCGTCGATCCCGGCGGCGGTGATCTCCATGGCGATCCTGCGCAATTTCAGGAACGTCACCATCCAGGAGAACAACATCGTGCAGACCGTCGCCTCGGCGGCCGGCACCCTGTCCTCCATCATCTTCGTGCTGCCGGGCCTGATCATGGTCGGCTGGTGGAGCGGCTTCCCCTATTGGGTCTCGTTCTGGATCTGCGCCCTCGGCGGCATCCTCGGCGTGATGTACTCGATCCCGCTGCGCCGTGCCCTGGTGACCAATTCCGACCTGCCCTATCCGGAAGGCGTGGCCTGCGCCGAGGTGCTCAAGGTCGGCGTCGGCACCGAAGGCGACAGCGCGGCGGCGGCCGAAGCCAGCAAGGCCGGACTGCTCACCGTCGTCGTCGGCTCGGTGGTGTCTGCGGTGTTCGCGGTGATCGAAGCCACCCAGGTGTTCGCCTCGGATTTCGTCGACTATTTCCGCATCCGCGGCACCAACGCCGTCACCGGCTATGACTTCGGCCTGTCGCTGGCGCTGTTCGGTGTCGGCCACCTGGTCGGCCTGTCGGTTGGCATCGCCATGCTCGTCGGTTCGCTCATTACCTGGGGCGGCCTGATGCCCTGGCTGACCGTGGCCCACCCGGTGGCCGGAGCGGCGGCCGACGTCGCTGCGGACGCCTGGCGCCACCAGGCGCGCTTCATCGGCGCCGGCACCATCGGCATCGCCTCGGTGTGGACCCTGATCAAGCTGGTCGGGCCGGTGCTCAGCGGCCTGCGCTCGGCCATGGCCGCCTCGCGGGTGCGCAAGGCCGGGCAGGGCGCCAGCCTGCCGCGCACCGAGCAGGACATCCCGATCGGCATCGTCGGCCTCATCACCCTGGCCTGCCTGGGGCCGATCGGCTGGCTGCTGAATCACTTCGCCGTCGCCGGCGGCATCGGCGACCACGCCCTGCCGCTGGTGCTGGGCGGCGTGATCTTCGTGGTGGTGATGAGCTTCCTGGTGTCGGCGGTGTGCGGCTACATGGCCGGGCTGATCGGCTCCTCCAACAGCCCGTTGTCCGGCATCGGCATCCTGGCCGTGATCGGCGCCGCCCTGCTGCTGGTGTTCTGGGTCAAGCCCCTGCTCGGCGGCAGCGGCGGCCCGGCCCTGGTGGCCTTCGCCCTGTTCGTCACCTCGGTGGTGTTCGCGGTGGCCACCATCGCCAACAACAACCTGCAGGACCTGAAAACCGGCCAGCTGGTCGACGCTACGCCGTGGAAACAGCAGGTCGCCCTGGTCATCGGCGTGATCGCCGGCGCCCTGGTGATCCCGCCGGTGCTGGACTTGCTCAACCAGGCCTATGGCTTTGCCGGCGTGCCCGGCGCCGACCCGAAGAACGCCCTGGCCGCGCCGCAGGCCGCGCTGATCTCGGCCCTGGCCAAGGGCGTGATCGAAGGCCAGCTCGACTGGAGCCTGATCGAGGGCGGCATCGCCATCGGCATCGGCGTCATCGTGCTCGACGCCCTGCTGGCGCGTGCCGGGCGCCTGCGCATCCCGCCGCTGGCGGTGGGCCTGGGCATGTACCTGCCGCTGGTGGTGACCCTGATGATCGTGGTCGGCGCCATCGTCGGCTGGGCTTACGACAAACGCGTCGAGCGCAGGGCCAATGCCGACAACGCCAAGCAGCTCGGTGTGCTGCTCGCTTCCGGCCTGATCGTCGGCGAAAGCCTGGTCGGCGTGCTGCTGGCCGCCGTCGTGGTGTTCTTCGGCCACGGCAACACCACGCCGCTGGCCCTGGTGGGTGACAGCTTTGCCGACGCGGCGCAGTGGATCGGCCTGGTCGCCTTCGCCCTGACCGTCGCCGCGCTGTATCGCTGGGTGGGCCGCCTGAACCGGGATCCGGCGCAGTCCTGAATCTTTTTACTGTTTAAGCGCAGATCCGCTGCGCCGTCCGCTTTTTCGCGCGGCCGGCGCAGCGGTCGCTGTCAGGGCTTTACCGGTACGGCCGAGGCCGGCGGCGCCGGCAAAGAGTCGGGGATGGTGCTTTCCTCGGACGACAGCGGCGGCCCCGGCGTCGCCGTGGCGGCCACCATCTGGTCGATTTCGGCCAGATCGTTCTCCCCCAGGCGTCCGGCATCCTGCTTCAGCGCCAGGAAGCTGTTGAGATAGGCGTAACGCGACTGGTAGTAGCTCTTCTGCGCCGCGGCCAGCAATTGCCGCGCGTTGAGTACGTCGATTTCCGTGCGGGTGCCGACCCTGAGACCCACCAGGGTTGCGTCCAGGCTGGTCTGGTTGGAAATCACCGCCTGCTTGTTGGCCTTGACGCCGGCGATGCCGCTGGTCACGCCCTCGTAGTCGTTGAGCGTGTTCTGCGCCACCGTGCGGCGCTCCAGCTCGTACTGCGCCAGGGTCTGCTGATAGGTGGCGACCGACTGCCGCACCTGGGAACTGACCAGGCCGCCCTGGTAAATGTTCCAGGTCAGGGTCAGGGCGACGTTGTCGTCGAGGGAGTCGCTGCCGAAGATGGAGTGCGCATCCGAGCGCGCCAGCGCGCCGGTGGCGCCGAGCGTGGGCAGATACTTGCCGCGGTAGATCGACACCTGCTTGCGGGCCACTTCGGCGGCATAGAAGGCGCTCATCAGATCGGGGTTGTCCTGGCCCGAGGCCTTGCTCCATTCGTCCGGGATCGCCGGGTTCGGTGCCACCAGCGGGATGTCCGGTTGCAGATCGGCGATGGCCTCCACCGGCTGGCCGATGATCAGGCTCAGCGCGCGCTTGGCGTTGTCCGTCGCGGTGCGGTCGGCGATGACCAGGGCGGTGCTGGTGTCGTACGAGGCCTGGGCATTGCGCACGTCGGTGATGGCGGCCAGGCCGACGTCGAATTTCTTCTGCGCCTGCTCCAGCTGCTGCTTGAACGAGGTCTGCGCGTCGAGATCGGCGCGCAGCGTGTCCTGGGCGCTGAGTACGGCGAAGTAGGCGGCGGCGGTGCGCGTGATCAGGCTCTGCTCGGCCGAGCGGTAGGTGGCCTCCGCTTCCGCGACCTGCTTGTCGGACTGGGCCACGGTCTGGAAAGCCGACCAGTCGAAGAGGGTCTGGGACAGGCCCAGCGAGTAGCTGCGCGTGCCGTACCAGGCGATCGCCGCGCTGGGGGTGGGGCTGGCGGCGGCGAGCGATTGGCCGCCGTCCTGCAGCACGTGCAGGCGGTCGCGCTCGAAGCCGCCCTTGCCCGTCACCTGGGGCAGAAGCACCGACCAGGCCTGCGGCTTGGCCTCGATGCTGGCGTCGCGCTGGTGCGCGGCGGCCTGGAAGGTCTGGTCCTGCTGCTGGGCCAGGTGATAGGCGTCCAGCAGGCCGTTGGCTCCAGCCATGGCCGGTATGGAAAATGACAAAGCCCCCAACATAAAACGACGCATGTAAGCCCCTTAATAACGCGGAATGGTGGGGTCGATGGCCTCTGACCAGGCGTCGATCCCCCCACTTAGATGCGCGACATGGGTAAAACCGTTGCGTTCGAGCAGACGACCGGCCATTTCGCTGCGCACGCCGTGATGGCACAGGGCGACGATGGGCTGGGCCGGGTCCAGTTCACCCAGCCGGCCGGGCAGCTCGTTGAGGGGGATGTGCAGCGCGCCCGCGATGTGCGCGATTTCCAGCTCCTCCGCCTGGCGCACGTCGAGCAACCGTACCTGGCCCTGGTCGAGCAGGGGCTTGAGTTCTTCGGGAGTGAGATTGCGCATGGTGGTTCGCGGGCTTCTGGGGCCGTGCTGAATGGGCCAAAAGCCTAGCATAGCGGCTGCTCAATCCGGCAATCGGGCATCGCTACAAGCTGCTCTCCCGATGCTCCATTGCCGAATCCGGGCCGCGCTACGGCGCCGTTGGGTAGACCAATCCGGCCAGCTCACTGCGGCTGCACACACCCAGCTTGCGGTAGATGCGGTAGAGATGGTTGGCGACCGTGGAGGGGGCGATGCCGATGCGCCGCGCCGCCTGCTTGAAGCTGAGGCCGTGGGCCACGGCGTAGACGATCTCGCGTTCGCGCTGGGTCAGGCGATCCAGGGCGCCCGCCGGCCAGATGAAGACGTAGTTGAAGTCCGCCAGCGGTTCGCAGCGGATGCACAGGCCGTTGACCACATTGGTCTCGCCCTTTGCCGGCAGTGGAAACGGCAGGGTGTAGGGCGTGCGTCCCGGAAAGTACTTTTCCAGCATTTCCAGAAAGCGCGGCTGCGCCTCATGGAACATCCCTTCGCGGTCGATCGCCGCCGCCGCGCTTTCCGCCGGGCGGTCGGTGGGGGTGCGCATCAGGTGCAGGAAGAAGGCATGCGAGGCGGCGTTGAACAGGTGAAAGGTGGTGCGCTGCTGGCGCTGCCGGTCCTGCTCGGAAAATATCTGTTTGCGATCCTTGCGGTACAGGGTCAGCAGGGAATACAGGCCGCTGCGCGGATCGAGGTGCGCGGTGCTGAGGATGCGGGTGATGTCGTAGCGCTTGAAGCACTGTTCGTAAATCTCGGAGCGGAAGAAGCGTGCGTCGGGCATGACGCTGCGCATGTCCACCGGCGCGCCGAGATTGGCCAGGATGCGCGGCAGGATCGGGTTGATGTCGTGGGTCTGCTCCAGTGTGTGCGGAAATTCCTCCGGCAGGCCGACCATCGCCACGTTATGGAACTGCCATCGCGGCAGCGAGCCGCTGCCCCACAGCGCGCCGTCGAACGCCACCACCTCACGCAGCTCGCCCAATGCCCAGGCGCGGAAGCCCTCCGGCGGCACGCTCAACGCCGAACGATAGAGGCGGCCGATGTAGTGGTCCACCGTATCGGCGGGACTGGACGGTTTCAATTCCTGCATGCCTCTCCTCAAACCGGCTGAAGCGGCAAGGGTCTGCTGGTCGATCCCTCTGGCGCGGGCCGGGGATCTTTCCGAAGCAGCAGTTGCCGTTTCCGCATTTTTAACCCATAAATGATGCGCGAAATCATGCACCTCGCCGTGATTGCCGCAGGTGTAAGGTGCCTGTCTCCAGCCGCGCCCGCAAAAAAAGCCCTGTTGCTGAGCCGGCACGGGGGGCGGATTTACTATCGCCCCCCCAATCATTCCCCAGCATACTGCGCGGCGCAACCCGTACCCCCTGCGGACTGCCGAATATTTTGGATTCATTTTGGAGTCGATGGCATGAAGCCGATCGCGCAATGGCTGGATGAATACTCGCTGAGCCACCTCAATCCGCTCAACAAGGCCCTGCACTGGATCTGCATCCCGCCGATCGTGTTTTCGCTGCTCGGCCTGCTGCGCGCCGTGCCCGCCGGCACCGACCTGCTCAACGCCGCTTCCATCGCCGCGCTGCTGGCGCTGGCCTATTACCTGGCCTTGTCGTGGCGGCTGGCGCTGGGCGCCGCCGCGGTGCTGACGCTGATCTACTGGGGCGCCGATTTTTCCTTCCACCGCCTCGGCCGGCTGCATGTGCCGGCGATGGTGGCGGTATTCGTGCTGGCCTGGATCGGCCAGTTCGTCGGCCATCAGATCGAAGGCGCCAAGCCCTCCTTCTTCAAGGATCTGCAGTTCCTGCTGATCGGTCCGCTGTGGCTGCTGGCCTTCATCTACCGCCGTCTGAATCTGCCGCTGCAGCCGCAGCAGGCGGTTCGGATCTAGGTTTCCGCCGCCGCCCGGGCCGCGGCGGCTGGCCCGGGCCAGTTGAACCCGGGGCGCTTTGTAGGGTCTTATAAGCGCCTTTTTGGCGACCCCGGAGACAAAATCGATGAAGCAGAAATACCGGAAGGCCCTGGTGGCCTCCGCCGGCTTGGCCATGGCATTCGCCGCAGTGTTGGCCGTGCTGCCCCAGGCCGACGCACAGGACGGCAATCCCCCGACGTCGCAGATCGGCGAGCAACCGGGCGGTCCGGCCCAGCAGAATGCCCCGTCCAATCAGTCCGTGCCGCAGGCTCCGGCGGGTCAGGCGCCGTCGCAGAACGGCGAGATCGGGCCGCAAACCTATACCCAGGATGAAACCCTGGATGCCGCGAAGAACTTCTTCGGCGGCACTTCGGAAGGCTTGGCCAAGGCCATCGAAAAGGCCTTTTCCGAAAACGGCCGGCCCAACGCCTACATTGTCGGCAGCGAAGGCTCCGGCGCGGTGATCGTGGGTCTGCGCTATGGCGAAGGCACGCTCTACTACAAGGGCGGCGGCTCGATGAAGGTGTACTGGCAGGGACCTTCGGTCGGTTTCGATTTCGGCGGCAACGCCTCCAAGGTGTTCACCCTGGTTTACAACCTGCACTGGACCCGCGACCTGTTCCAGCGCTTCCCCGGCGTGGACGGCAGCCTCTATCTGGTGGCCGGCGTGGGTCTCAATTACCAGCGCGCCAACAACATCACGCTGGCCCCGATCCGTACCGGCGTCGGCCTGCGCGCCGGTGCGAACGTGGGCTATCTGAGCTACAGCGAGAAGAAGACCTGGATCCCGTTCTGAGGCGCATGTCGTCCTGACAAGCACCGGGCCATCCCTGGCCCGGACTGTTGAAATAAGCGGTAGGTCGGGTCAAGCGAAGCGGACCCGACAGCGGCTTCGGCGCAAAGCGTCGGCTCCGGGCGCGAGCGCCCTTGAGCCGACCTACGACAGCGCTTTGGCGCAGCGCTGGAGCAGCTCGTCAATGTCTGCGGGGTCGTGGTAAATGCCGAAGCCGATGCGCAGGCGGTCCTCGCGGTAATCGGTGATGACGTTCTGCCCCTGCAGGCGGGCGTGGCAATCTCCGGCCTGCGGATGGCGGAAGCAGAGGAAGTTGCCGCGCGGCAGCCCCAGCGGCGGCAACAGCCGCCGCGCATCGAGCGCATCCAGGCGTAGCGGCTCCAGTCCGGCGAGGAAGCGCTGCTGCAGCGCCTGCACATGTGCATGGATCAGCGCCGGTGTCAGGTGGTGTGCGTCGAGCCAGTCCATCACCGCGTTGAAGCGGTATAGCCCCACCGGATCGTAGGTGGCGCCCATGAAGCGCTGGCCATCGCTGCCGTAGGGGATGTCGTCGGCGCCGCTGCTGAGCGCGCCGAAGCCGGCGAACCAGCCGGTGTTGACCGGCCGTTCGGCGTAGCCCGGCGGGCAGTGCAGGAAGGCGCAGCCCTCGCCCGACATCGCGTACTTGTAGCCGCCGCCCAGGTAGAAGGCGCGGTCGGCGATGGCCGACAGGTCGGTGGGCACCGCCATGAAGCCGTGATAGCCGTCGATCACCACCAGCGTCCGCGCGTCGCGCACCGCCCGCACCGGCGTGGCCAGATCCTGCAGCAGAAAGCCGCTGTTGAAGAAGCACTGGCTGAAATAGACCAGGTCGTGGCCGCCGCGCGCCGCGGCGGCGGCGAAGCGCTCGCTGAAGCTGGCGTAGGGTTCGGTGGCTACGCGCTCCACCCGCGCCAGGCCCGCCTGCTCGAGCCGGCGCAACTGCCGCGAGAAGCTGTGGAACTCGCCGTCGGTGCTGAGCACGCGCACCGGCTGGTGCTCGATGCAGGACAGCAGGCGCAGCAGGAATTCATGGGTGTTGCCCGCGAAGCACAGGGTTCGTGCCGACGGCAGATTCAGCCTTCTGGCCAGGTGCGCCTGCGCCTGCGGCAGCACCTCATTGAAGATCAGCTCCCACTTGCCGTCGATCAGCTCCGCCGCATCGAGCCAGGCCTGCTGCTGCGCCTCGAAGCTGACGTCCGGCCAGGGATGGTGGCTGTGTGCCGCCGCGTGCAGCCATTGCCCGGCGCCGAGAAAGCGGGAGAAATGGTGTTTCCAGGAGGTGGTCATGGCGGGTTCACTGGTGGCGGATAATGGCAATTTATACGCTGGGCGGGGCGGCAGTGAAATGCACAGGCAGTCTGCGGCCCGGGTCGGATTTTGCATCAGGGAACAACAGCTCGGGTTTCGTGTCGGAGGACTCTATGGACGGAGCAATTCGGATTCGTCAGGCGCAGGCGCGCGATGCCGCAATGATCGCGGCGGTCTATGCGCCTTATGTGCGCGACACCACCATCTCTTTCGAGACCGAGCCGCCTGCGGCCGAGGAGATGAGCCGCCGCATCGCCGCCATCGTCGCGCGTCATCCCTGGCTGGTGGCGGAGCAGGGCGGCAGGATTCTCGGCTACGCCTATGCCGGCGAGCATCGCAGCCGCGCCTCCTATCGCTGGGATGTGGATGTGGCGGTGTATCTGGCCGCGGAAGCGCAGCGGCGCGGTATCGGCCGCCGCCTGTACCTGGCCCTGTTCGAAGTGCTGCGGCGGCTGGGTTACGTCAATGCCTATGCCGGCATCAGCCTGCCCAATGCCGCCAGTGTCGGTTTGCACGAGGCCCTGGGTTTCACATCGGTGGGTATCTACCGCAAGGTTGGCTACAAGCACGGCGCCTGGCACGACGTAGGCTGGTGGGCGTTCGGCCTGCAGCCGCCGCCATCGACCCCGGCAGAGCCGATGCCGTATCCGATGCTGGATCAGCTCAGTCTGCGCAGCTTGCTGGAAGCCGCGTGAGTCAGTGGCGCCAAAGCTGCATCACGATCAACAGCCGTGGCCGTGGTTTTCATGAGCTGACGGCGCCGGTGGCAGAGCTGTTGTCCCGATCCGGCCTGCGCATCGGCCTGTGCCACTTGTTCCTGCGCCACTAGGGAGCCTCTGATAAACCCCATGCCCCGCCGCGCCTTGCCCTTTGACGCAGGGCAAGGCGCGAGGAGCGTGGTGTACTGGAGTACACGAGCGACGAGCAACGCCGCCATGCGTCAAAGGGCAAGGCGCCCGCAGGGTTGCCCCCCATTTTGCGCCATGCCGCGTTGCTCGCTCCTCATGTGCAATGAGCACACTTCGTCGCTCGCGCCTTGCCTGGCCCAAAATGGGGGGCAACGGCGGGGCATGGGGTTTATCAGAGGCTCCCTGGCGCCTCGCTGTGCATCACCGAGAATGCCGATGCCGAAGTGCGCCGCGACCTGGAGCGCTTCGCCCAGCGCCTGGCGCCGGATGGCGACGCGCTGTTCCGCCACGATACGGAAGGCCCGGACGACATGCCGGCGCATCTGCGCAACCTGCTCGCCGGTTACGAATTGACCGTGCCGATCCGCGATGGCCCTCTGGCGCTGGGGACCTGGCAGGGCATTTACCTGTGGGAGCATCGCACCTCCGGCCATAGCCGCGAGGTGGTCATCACCCTGCACGGCGAATCCTGAAGCGCTGAGAAAACGGGGCGGCCGATTACGCCGGCCGATTACACTAGGCGCTCGGCGCGCCGATGACCTGAGCAACAGACTCCGCCCGGCCGCGACTACGCATGATGACGGAGGGGTGCATGTTCAAGGAATACGGCGATTACGACGCCACCGGCCTGGCCGGTCTGGTTGCGCGCGGCGAAGTCAAGCCCGCCGAATTGCTGGAGGCGGCCATCGCCCGCGCCGAGGCGGTCAATCCCAAACTCAATGCCATCAATATCCCGATGCTGGAGATCGGGCGGGCGCGGGCCGGCGAAGCGCTGAGCGGGCCGTTCGCCGGTGTGCCATTCCTGATCAAGGATATCGCCCAGGATTATGCCGGCGTGCCCACCACCTCCGGCAGCCGCGCCCTGCGCAACTGGACACCCTCGGCGCACGCGGAAATCGTCAACCGTTTTCTCGGCGCCGGCCTGGTGATCTTCGGCAAGACCGCCACCCCCGAGTTCGCCCTGAAGGCGCTTACCGAAACCGCCCTGTGGGGCGCCACCTGCAATCCCTGGGACCCGACACGCTCACCCGGCGGCTCTTCCGGCGGAGCGGCGGCTGCGGTGGCGGCCGGCATCGTGCCGATGGCCGGGGCCTCCGACGGCGGCGGCTCGATTCGCATTCCGGCCTCCTACTGCGGCCTGTTCGGTTTGCGTCCCTCGCGCGGGCGGGTGCCGCCGGGGCCGCTGCACGGCGAATTCTGGGACGGCGCTTCCAGCGAGCATGTGCTCACCCGCAGCGTGCGCGATTCGGCGCGCATGCTCGATGCCATCGCCGGCGCCGACATCGGCGCGCCCTTCGTCATCGCGCGGCCGCACCGTTCTTTCGCAGAGGAAATCGGGCACGAGCCGGAGCGCCTGCGCATCGGCTTCTGCACCCGCTCGCCGCTCGGCACCGAGGTCGATCCCGCCTGCGTCGAGGCGGTGCGCAATACTGCGCAGCTGTTGCAGCAACTCGGGCACCACGTCGAGGAGGCCGAGCCCGAGGTCGACGGCCAGGCGCTGGCGCGCTGCTTCATCAACATGTACTTCGGCCAGGTCGCCGCCAACATCGACGAGGCCAAGCGCGCCACCGGCGCCTCCGACGCCGACTTCGAGCTGGACACGCGCGCCCTGGGCATGTTCGGCAAGGCGCTCAGCGCCGGCGAGTATGTCTCCAGCCGCAAACACTGGAACGATTTCGCCCGCGCCCTCGGGCGCTTCCACCAGAGCTACGATCTATACCTGATTCCCAGCACCGCCATGCCGCCGTCGCGCATTGGCGAGCTGGCCATGCCGGCGGCGCAGCAGGCGGCGCTGAAGATGATCCTGCGGCTGGGCGCGGGCAAGCTGCTGCTCAAGAGCGGCATCGTCAGGCAGCTGGTGGACGAAAGCCTCAAGCGCGTGCCGTTTACCCAGCTGTCCAATCTCACCGGCACGCCCAGCATGTCGGTGCCCCTGCACTACGCCGCCGCCGAAGCCGGCGGCCCCGAGCTGCCGGTGGGGGTGCAGTTCGTGGCGCGCTTCGGCGAGGAGGCCACGCTGCTGCGGCTGGCGGCGCAGCTGGAGCAGGCGCGGCCGTGGAAGGATCGCAAGCCGAAACTGTAGGTCGGGTCAAGCGAAGCGGACCCGACGTCGCTCGGCGGCAAAGACCCATGTAAGTCGGTTCAAGGACGCGCAGCGTCCGGAACCGACAACGCTGCCGGTTGACGAGATGTCGGCTCCGCTTCGCTTGAGCCGACCTACACTCAAGCCTTGCGCGGATCGAACTCGAAGCGCTGCTTCATCTCTTCGTAAAACGCCTTCTCCTCGTCGGTCTTCGCCGGCGGCGTGACCAGCTGGATCAGCACGATCTCGTCGCCCGGCGTCGTCCCCGGCAGACCGCGGCCCTTGAGGCGCAGCTTCTTGCCGCCCTGCGTGCCGGCGGGCAGGTTCAGCTCCACCGTGCCGCCCAGGGTCGGCACCGGCACCTTGCCGCCCAGCGCCGCTTCCCAGGGCGCCACCGGCAGGTTGACCTGGATGTCGCGTCCGTCGAGCTGGAATTGCGCGTGGGGGGCGAACTCGATCTCCAGCAGCAGATTGCCGCCATGCGCGGCCTGGCCGGCGAGGCGGATGGTCTGGCCGGCGGTCACGCCCTTGGGGATACGCACGCTGAGTGTGCGGCCGCCGATGGTGATGTTGCGCGTGGCCCCGTTGTAGGAGTCTTCCAGTGCGATGGCGAGCTTGGCGCGCTGATCCTGGGGCGGGCTCTCGAAGCCTCCGTCCGCACCGTCGAACCCGCCAGCGCCGCCGAACAGGGTCGAAAAGAAGTCGGAAAAATTGGCGTCGCCGGGCGCGCCGCCGCCGAAGCCCGCGCCCGCGCGCCGGCCACCGCCGCGGCTGAATCCGCCGGGACTCCAGCCGGGCGGCGGGGTGAAGCGCTCGCCCGCCCGCCAGTTGGCGCCGAGCTGGTCGTAAGCCTCTCGCTTTTTCGGGTCGCCGAGCACATCGTTGGCTTCGTTGGCTTCCTTGAATTTATCCTCGGCGCCCTTGGCCTTATTCTTGTCCGGGTGATATTGCCGGGCCAGCTTGCGGTAGGCGCGCTTGATCTCGGCCGCATCGGCCGTGCGCGGGACGCCGAGAATCTTGTAGTAATCCTTGTATTCCACTGTTGGGCGAGTTCCAGAAATCGGGACAGAAAAAGAAAACGGGGCGCCGCGGCGCCCCGTTACTTTACCAACTATGCGGCCTGCTACTTCACGGGTTTGAAACTTAGTGGCTGACCACGATCTTGCGGGGCTGGGCCGCGGGGCGCTTGGGGATCGCAATCTCCAATACGCCGTTGCCGCCCTTGGCGGTGACGGCTTCGCCGTCGACCGTGTCCGGCAGGCTGAAGCGGCGGAAGAAACGGCCGTTGGAGCGCTCGATGCGGCGGGCTTCCACGCCGGCGGCTTCAGCCGCTTTCTCGCGGTTGCCACTCAGGGTCAGCACGCCTTTCTCCAGCGTCACTTCGACGCTCTTCAGGTCCACGCCCGGCACGTCGGCGTACAGCACGAACTTGTCGGCGTACTCCTCGATGTCCACCGCCGGGGTCCACTCGGCGGTCGCGCCGTTCGACGCATCGGCGCGGTCAAAGTAGCGGTTGAATTCGTTCAGCAGTTCCCTGTGTACCGACCAGGGCTGATAGCGCAGCAGAGTCGTCATGTCCTAAATCTCCTTACGTCAATTGATGATTCGGGGCTCAACGCCCTCGTCAACAGAAGTTAGGGATGGTGTTGCAAGGTTCAAGAGCCTTGCCGCTCTGCTGAAAACCCGTAGTCAATTTTATCTACACACTCACATCAAGCGTCATGTGGTGCGGACTCATCGTCAGTACGGAGGAGAGCTGCGCGGCACGCCTTTTCGATGCTTGCTCCCATGTTCAATCTGGGGGTGGCAAGCGCGCGAATCAAGAGGCCGCCGCCGGAGCGACGAGTGTCAGTCGTTCCGCTCCAGCCCCGCGGCGCTCAGCACTTCCTCCACGCTGGTCAGGCCTTCCGCGATCTTCTTGCAGCCGGCCAGCCGCAGCGGCGTCATGCCTTCGCGCACCGCCTGGTTGCGCAGCGCGGCGCCGTCGGTGTTGTCGTGGATCTGCTTCTTCAGCGTGGCGCTGAGCGGCATGATCTCGTAGATACCGACGCGGCCGAGGTAGCCGGTTTCGCGGCATTCAAGGCAGCCGGTCGGTTCGAACGCGGTATCGGGAGGCAGTATCGGGGCGCCGCCGGTGATGTCGAACCAGCGGTCGGGGTCCAGCGTCACCGGGTGCTTGCAATGCGGGCACAGGCGCCGCACCAGGCGCTGCGCCACCACGCCGATCACCACCGCCTTGAGCAGGAAGCTGGGCACGCCGAGGTCGAGCAGGCGCGTCACCGCGGAGGGTGCGTCATTGGTGTGCAGGGTGGACAGCACCAGGTGGCCGGTGAGCGCCGCCTGCACCGCCACTTCGGCGGTTTCCAGGTCGCGGATTTCGCCGACCATGATGATGTCCGGATCTTGGCGCATCAGGGCGCGGATGCCGTCGGCGAAATTCAGGTCGATGTTGGACTGGATCTGCATCTGGTTGAAGGCTGGATCGATCAGCTCGATCGGGTCTTCGATGGTGCAGACGTTGACCTGCGGCGTGGCCAGCTGCCGCAGCGAGGAGTACAGCGTGGTGGTCTTGCCCGAGCCGGTGGGGCCGGTGACCAGGACGATGCCGTGCGGCTTGCCGATCATCTCCTGCCAGCTGCGCGCCTCCTCGACGGAAAAACCGAGCTGGCCGAAATCCCGCTGCAGCACTTCGGGATCGAAAATGCGCAGCACCAGCTTTTCGCCGAAGGCGGTGGGCAGGCTGGCGGCGCGCAGTTCCACTTCCTTGCCCTCGGGCGAGCGCGTCTTGATGCGGCCATCCTGCGGCCGGCGTTTTTCCGCCACATCCATGCGCGCGATGATCTTGATGCGGCTGGTCACCGCCGTCATCACCGCGGCCGGAATCTGGTAGACCTCATGCAGCACGCCGTCGATGCGGAAGCGCACCTTGCCGTGTTCGCGGCGCGGCTCCATGTGGATATCGCTGGCGCGCGAGTCGAAGGCGTATTGCAGCAGCCAGTCGACGATGTTGACCACATGCTGGTCGTTGGCGTCGAGCTTGCCGCTGCGGCCCAATTCCACCAGCTGCTCCAGCGTGCGGGTGTTGCCGAAGCTGCCGAACTTGGCGCGTTCCTCGCTGCTGGCCTTGACCGACTTGGCCAGGGCGTAAAACTCGACCAGGTAGCGGTCGATATCCAGCGGATTGGCCAGCACGCGCTTGATGCGCAGCTTGAGCACGCCGCCGAGGTCGTTTTCCCACTCGCGCAGCCAGGGTTCGGCGGTGGCGATGACCACTTCGTCCTGCGTCACCTTCACCGGCAGGATCTTCAGGCGCGCGGCATAGGCATACGACACCACCGTGGTGACCTTGCCGACCTCGATCGACAGCGGATCGATGCGCAGATAGGGCAGGCCGGTCTTGCCGGCCAGCCACTGCACCAGCGCTTCCAGGGTCAGGCGCTTGCCCGGCTGCTTGGCATTTTCCAGCTCGCATTCGGCCACCCTTTGCAGGGGGTGCCGATGCTCGCGCCAGGTGACGGCGCGGTGCCGCAGCGCCTGGGCCTGTTCCGGCAGGATCAGCCCGTCGCCGAGCAGTCCTTCCAGCACCTCGGCGAGGTCGATGAGGTGATCGCGGATTTTCTCGTTCCTGGATTGAGGGGCGGCCTGGTTCATCCGCTTAACTTATCATCAAAGTCCGGCGGCGGCGGGTTCACAGGGGGTGGCGGCGGGAGTACACTCGGTAAAACTAAACGTACGTTCAGGCATGCCGGCCGGATGTCGCTCGGCCCTTGGCCTTTTTCATGAACGTGGCTGAAAACTGGCAGGAGGAATCTGATGAATACGTACGATTTCGTGATCGTGGGAGGCGGCTCCGCCGGCTGTGTGCTGGCCAACCGTCTCTCCGCCAGCGGCAAGTGGCAGGTGCTGCTGCTCGAAGCCGGCCCGGCCGACAGCAACCCGTTCATCAAGATACCGAACGGCGTCATTCCCCTGATCCGCAGCGACGTGCTGAACTGGAAATTCTGGACCACGCCGCAGAACAACTGCTCCGGCCGCCCGATGTTCTGGCCGCGCGGGCGCACCCTAGGCGGCAGCTCCTCGATCAACGCCATGTGCTACATCCGCGGTAATGCCTGGGATTACGACCACTGGGCCAGCCTCGGCAACGAAGGCTGGTCCTACAAGGACGTGCTGCCCTATTTCCGCAAGATGGAAAACTTCGAGGCCATCGGCAAGCTGCCCGGGGCGGAGGCTTTTCACGGCAGCGGCGGCCCGCTCAACGTCGCCGAGCACCGCTACATCAATCCGCTGATGACCGCCTTCGTCGACGCCGCACAGCAGGCCGGCTACGCCCGCAACGACGATTTCAACGGCGCGCGGCAGGACGGCATCGGCTACTACCATGTGATGCAGAAGGATGGCCAGCGCTGCAGCAATGCGCGCGGCTTCCTCGAGCCGGCGCTGGGGCGGCCCAATCTCAAGGTGATCACCGGCGCGCACGCCGCCAGGGTGCTGTTCCAGGGCAAGCGCGCGGTGGGCCTGCGCTACCTGCACAACGGCCGCTACGTCGAAGCCATGGCGCGGCAGGAAGTGATTCTCAGCGCCGGCGCCATCGGCTCGCCGCAGTTGCTGCTGCTGTCCGGCGTCGGTCCGCGCGCGCAGATCGAACCGCAGGGCATCCAGCTGGTGCACGAATTGCCGGGAGTGGGCGAGAACCTGCAGGACCATCTCGACATCCACGTCACCTGGGAGGAAAAGACGCGCTTCGGCATCAGCCTGCACTGGACCTCGCTGTGGCGCACGCTGAAAAGCGTGTTTCGCTACCTGTCCGGGCACCGCGGCGAACTCACCAGCAACCTGGCCCAGGCCGGCGGCTTCATCAAGAGCGATCCGTCGCAGGCGATACCGGACCTGCAATGGCACATCGTGCCTTTCGTCTATTCCAATCACGGCCAGGATCTGACGCCGCTGTTCAAGTATTACGCCTTTACCCTGATGACCTGCTTCCTGCGGCCGGAGAGCCGCGGCAGCGTCCGCCTGGCCAGCGCCGATCCCCTGGCGCGGCCGCTGATCGATGCCAACTACCTCGCCACGCCGCGCGACATGGAGGCCCTGGTGCAGGGTTTCAAGCAGGCGCGCAAGGTGCTGGAGCAGCCGGCTTTCGCGCCGCATCGGCTGCAGGAGCTGGAGCCGGGCGCCGCGGTGCAGAGCGACGAGCAGATCCGCGACTTCATCCGCAAGCGCGCCGAAACCGTTTACCACCCGGTCGGCACCTGCAAGATGGGCCGGGATGCGATGGCGGTGGTCGATGCGCGCCTGCGCGTGCATGGCCTCGGCGGCCTGCGCGTGGTCGATGCCTCGATCATGCCGACCCTGGTCGGCGGCAACACCAATGCGCCGACCACCATGATCGCCGAGCGTGCGGCGGACTTGATCCTGCAGGATGCGGCCCTCGGGGTGAGCGTGCCAGACTATGCGCCAGAGCCGGCAGCCGCCGATGCGATGGTGGAGAAATAAGCAAGCATGTTTCGTTCAGGGGGATGGCCGCGCCTCGCCGCGGCCCTGTCGTTGTGCCTGCTCGGTGCCTGCGGTTCGGCGGTGGAGAGGATGCTGCCGGG
>Ga0302314_10004540_pt1 | contig 25494 bp, 20 predicted proteins | sample III_Palsa_N2_3_FD_200533 | JGI IMG/M metagenome (GOLD analysis project Ga0302314, IMG submission 200533) | Peat permafrost microbial communities from Stordalen Mire near Abisko, Sweden - III_Palsa_N2_3 | ecosystem: Environmental > Terrestrial > Soil > Palsa > Peat permafrost | place: Sweden... | reverse complement strand
CATAACGGCCGCTGTCGGCATCGAAGACATAAAGCGGGTCGGCGATGGCGGCGGGATCGAAGCCCTCGCGCACCAGATCCACCTTGCGCTGCTTGAAGGTGCCGGTGACGTCAATCTGGGGTGACAGCCTGAGGAAAACCGGCCGCGCATAAGGCGCCAGCCGCATCTTCAGCCAGGCCGGCAGGGCATCGAGATTGAAGTCGCCGTCCACCACCAGCGCCGCCATGCCGGCGCGCCCCTCCGCACCCGGCACCGACACGCCATAGACATTGGCTTCGCGGATGCCGCGCGCCGCCGCCAGCACCTCGCCCACCTCGCCGGTGGAGACATTCTCGCCCTTCCAGCGGAAAGTGTCGCCGATCCGGTCGACAAAATAGAAATAGCCGTGCGCGTCGCGCCGCATCAGGTCGCCGGTGCGAAACCACACATCGCCCTTCCTGAACACGTCGCGCAGCATCTTCTTGTCGCTGTCGGTTTTGGTCGTATAGCCCTCGAACTCGCGGCCTGCGCGGGCGGAGATGCCGCCCACCGCCTCGCCCACTTCATCGGGCCCACATTCGACGCAAAGTCCGCCCTCGCCGCGCACCGGCATTTCCTTTTCCACGTCGAAGCGCACGATTCGGCTGGGCAGCAGCCATTCCAGATAGTCCGGCACCCGGCCGACCGCGCCCACCGTGCCGTCATAATTCAGCATCGAGACATTGCTTTCGGTGGCGCCATAAAATTCCACGATCCGAGGAATGGCGAAGCGGCTCTGGAATTCGCGCCAGATTTCGGGGCGCAGGCCGTTGCCGGTGATGGCGCGCACCTTGTGGCCGTGTTCCAGCGGGTTGGGCGGCGCATTCAAGAGATAGCGGCACAGCTCGCCGATATATTCGAACATGGTGGCGTCGTATTTGTGGATATCGCCCCAGAACTCATGCACCGAGAATTTGCGCTTCAGGATCAGCGCCCCGCCCGAAAAGAAGGCCAGTCCCACGGCGCAGACCCCGCCGGTGGAATGATAGAGCGGCAAGGGGTCGTAGATCCGATCGGTTTCGCGGGGCTGGAGCGCGCCGACAAAGCCGCTCATCATGAACAGCATGCGCATATGGCTGAAGTTGGCCGCCTTGGGCAGGCCGGTGGTGCCGGAGGTATAGATGAAAAATGCGCGGTCTTTCAGCGTCACCCCGGCGCGCGCCTCCTTGCCGGGTGATTTGTCGGAAGCTTTGGCCAATGCCATGTTCAGATTGCAACCGTCGCCTACGCTGCCGCTAGGCGACCCTTCCAGCCACAAAGCGGGGGTCTCAGTAAACGGCGCGGCCAGGAACTGCACCGCCAGCTCCGCACCGACGATGGCATGGCGGGTGCCGGAGATGGCGATGGAATGGGCCAGCGCCTCGCCCATCAGATTGGTGTTGATCAGCGCCACCTGCGCCCCGACCTTGAACAGGCCCAGCCAGGCGCAGATGTAATCGGGCCGGTTTTCCATCAAGAGCGCCACTGGCGTGCCGCGCCCGATGCCGGCGCCCAGCGCCCAGTTGGCATAGCGGTTGGCGCGCGCATCGAGCTCGGCATAGCTCATCGCCTGATCCTGATAGAAGATGGCGGTGTTGCGGGGCCGGCGCCGGGCCTGCGCCTCGACAATATCCACGATGGAACGGGTCGCGTGGGGCTTGACCAGCCTGAGCAGCCACAGCGTGCGCGCGATGCTTGTCAGATAGACATATTCGCGCCGGATCGCGCTTGCGAGACTCAAATCGCGTTTCTCCCCGTCAAAGCTTGAGCCGTGCCCAGCTTGTAATCAAGATGCGGCCATGGACGAGATGCTGGACCTGCGCGGACTGAAATGCCCCCTGCCCGCGATGCTGGCCAGAAAGGCGCTGGCGCCGATGCCGGCCGGTGGGAAGGTGACAGTGCTTGCGGATGATCCGCTGGCGGTGGTGGACATTCCGCACATGTGCCACGGCGAAGGCCACGCCGTGGAAAGCGTGGCCTCGCGCGATGGCTATAGTGAATTTGTTCTCAGGGTCAGGTCTGCGACGGCTTCGGCGGCACCACCGCATCCGACCCCAGATGTGAGATGACATCGGCGGCGTTGATCGAGCGTGGCTCCTTGGCGGCCTGATCGGGCGACAGCAGAACGATCTCGGCATAGGCCTCATAGTTGGTGCGCACCACCACATCCACCGCCGGGTCATAGGCAAAGCCCCAGCCACCCCATCCGCCAAAACCGCGACGGAAGCCAAAGCCGCCATAGGGTCCGGGCGGGCCATACGGCATGGCGTCATAGGTGTGGTTGGCCTTGGTGTTGCGGGTATCGAACATGAAGGCCGAATAACCTGCGGCCCGGGTCACTTCGGCCGCCCGCAACAGAAGAAAGCTCTCCACTGTCTCGCGCGGCGTCACGCTGTTGCCGGTGAAGGTGACCCGGTAGCGCGTCTGGGTCAGGGCCCGGTCGGTATAACCGGTCTTTTGTCCCTCGGTACGGGGAACATAGAGGGTGGGCGTCATACAGCCCGCCAGCAGGCCCGACACGATCAGAAGGGGGAGTGCCCGGACCATAGGGCGAGTAAGGGCTTTAACACTGTTCATGACATGGCTCCTGTCACACCCCGCTCGGACCCTGATCATAAATATGGGAACGGCCCCGGCCAAATCACAGTTCTGTTAGGGTCTTTTGGCTTTCTTTTATCCCGGGCACATACAGGACATTGATTTTACGAGGCTTCCCCGGACGGAGGGGGTCATTTTGCACCGCACCCTCTTGCCATTGGGGCCCGGTCAGTGGAAGTTCGGGCCTGTCCCGGTGCGCAAGCCCGGACAAGGTCCAAGACGGGCCGGACTGCCGGTTCATCGGTTGAAAAAAACGAGCCTTTGGGGCCCTGAGCGATCGCCATGCACGACGGTCTTTCTCAATTCCTTCAATTCGCCCTCTGCATCGTCCTCATCGCTGTTTGCGCCCTTTCGGTTCAGCTTGCGGGCCTGGCCTGGGTTCGCATCTTCCGCAAAAGCCCCATCCTGAAGCGCGCCGAGCTTGACGAGGCCGAGCTGCCCCATGTGCTGGTGCAGCTTCCCGTCTGTGATGAAGGCCATCTGGCCGTGCGGGTCGCAGCCAGTGCGGCGCGGATGGACTGGCCGCGCGACCGGCTCACCATCCAGCTGCTGGATGACGGCGACGGCAGCGGGCACGAGCAGCTTGCTGCCGATGTCCGCGCCGTGGTGCCCGAAGGCGTGACCCTCCACATCCTGCAACGCGGCGAACGCAAGGGCTTCAAGGCCGGCAACCTGGCTTTCGGCCTGATCCATTCCGATGCGCCCTTTGTTGCGGTGCTGGACGCCGACTTCGTGCCGCCTCCCGATTTTCTGCGCCGCACCGTGCCGGTGCTTCTGGCCGACAGCGGATTGGCCTTTGTCCAGTCGCGCTGGGGCCATGCCAATCGCAACGCCAACTGGCTGACGCGGGTGCAGGGCCTGTTGCTGGACGCCCACTTCTCGGTGGAACAGGAAGCGCGCTATCGCGCCGGCCTGCCGCTGTCCTTCAACGGCAGCGCCGGGGTGTGGAACCGCACCGCCATCGAACAGGGCGGCGGCTGGACCGGCGACACGCTCACAGAAGATCTCGATCTTTCCATGCGCTGCATGATGCAGGGCTGGCGCGGCGCCATGGTGTCGGACCTTGTCGTGCCGGGTGAACTGCCGCAGACCGCCGCCGCCTGGCGCGCGCAGCAGGCGCGCTGGACCAAGGGCCATGCCCAGGTCGCCCGCAAGCTGCTTCCCATCATCTGGTCCAGCGCCATGCCGGTGTGGAAGAAGGCGGCGATGACCTTGCAGATGTGCCAGTTCTCTTTCTACACACTGGCTTTCACCAGCGCCGCGATTTCACTGACCCTGATGGGCATGGCGCTGCGCACTTATCCCGGCGTCAACTGGTTCGGGCTTCTGGCCACCGCGCTCGGCATCTTTTCGTCCATCGGCTATCTCTATCTGGGCCAGCGCATGCTGGGCCGCCAGCAGGAAAGCAAGCTGATCCCATCGCTGCTGCTGGCCGTGGTTTTCCCCTCTGGCCTGATCCTGGCCAACACGCGCGCCACCTTCGACGCTTTCTTCTCGAGCCGCATGGATTTCAACCGCACCACGCGCGTGGGCGAGATCCAGAAAGGCGGCTGGCGCGGCATTCCCGAGCTGGTGGTGGGCGTGGTGTTGCCGGTCTATGCCTTCGCTGAATCCAACTGGAGCGCGCTGTTCTTCTTCTTCGCGGTCTCCGGTCTTGTCTCCATCGGCATGATGGGCGCGATTGCGCCGCGCCCCGTGCGTCAGCAGATTACGCCCGGCGAATAGGCCAAAGCGGCGCAAAGCCCAATCGGTATCGTAAAGAGCGTCTTAAAAAACCCGCGCGCTTTTTAATTCCTAAAATCCGAACGACGCGCCTAACCCTGCCTTTGCGGCTCGTCGCATAGCCTCTGATCCGGTTGAGGGTTGGAACGGGCAATGGGCACACTTCAGAAATTGGCGGCAGTGGCGCTGTTGGCGCTTGCGCTGGAAGGCTGCGCCAGCAGCAGCGACGTGATGGATTACAGCGAATATCCCATGCCGCGCGAACATGGCCAGGCAAAGGTCGCGGAAGACGGCCACAAGCCGCTGCAATGCGTTCCTTACGCGCGCGATCATTCCGGCGTGAAGATCCACGGCGACGCCTATACCTGGTGGGACCAGGCGGCAGGCAAATATCAGCGCTCGAATCAGCCTTCGGCCGGCGCGGTGATGGTGCTGAACAATTATGCCGGCCCGGCGCGGGGCCATGTCGCGGTGGTGCGCAACCTGATGGGCCCGCGCGAGATCCGTGTGGACCATGCCAACTGGCTGGATGACGGCTCGATTTACGTCAACGACCCGGTCGAGGATGTGAGCAGCGAAAACGACTGGTCCCTGGTGCGGGTCTATAATCTCAAGACCGGCGCCTGGGGCGGCAAGGTCTATCCGGTGCAGGGCTTCATCGGCGGCTTCGGCCAGGATCGCCCCGATCTGATGGCCGAACGCGGCGCCAGCATGGGCGCCACCTCCCTGACCGGCGAAATAAACTAGTCAGCGCTTCGGCTTAAGCCATCCTGCGCCAAACTGCCTCGCCCCGCTGGGACCGGCTCAGAACAAGCCCTATTGTGGCGCCATTCTCGTGTTCGGCCGTGGGGGCCCGGACAAACCAGGACACGAGATTTCCGTTATTGATGTCGAACCGACGTGATCAACTGTCAGCCTGAACCCATGCAGGAATCAGTGGCCGAAAAACATTCCCGCCCGCACCGGTCAGGCTGCATGGTAAGACCGGCCCAGCAAACCGCCATCCGACCTTGAAACCAGACACCAACGTTCCCCTTCGACGTACCCTGGGCCTGACCGTGGGCGCGCTTGGCGTGGTGTTTGGCGACATCGGCACCAGCCCGCTTTACGCCATGCAATATTCCTTGGTCGCGGTGGGCGGACAGGCCGCCAGTCAGGCCGCGGTGATGGGCGCGGTGTCGCTGATCTTCTGGGCGCTGGTGATCGTGGTCACCATCAAATATGTCGGCTTCATCATGCGCGCCGACAACAATGGCGAAGGCGGGGTGATGGCGCTGGCCGCCCTTGCCCACCGCTCGCCCCTCAGCCGCGCCGCCAAGACCGCAATCGGGGTCGCGGCCCTGATGGGGCTGGCGCTGTTCTATGGCGACGGCATGCTGACCCCGGCCATCTCGGTGCTGTCGGCGGTGGAAGGCCTGGGGGTGTCGGATTCCTTCAAGGCCTGGATCCTGCCCATTACTCTGGTGATCCTGGTCGGGCTGTTTCTGTTTCAGAACCGCGGCACCGATAAGATCGGCAAGATCTTCGGGCCCATCATGGCGGTCTGGTTTGTCGTGCTGGCAGTGTTGGGTGTCATCGCGATCGCGCGGCAGCCGCACATCCTCTATGCCGCCGACCCGCGCTATGCCTTCCGCCTGTTCGGCAGCGAGCCCTGGACGGCCTTTGTTGCCCTGGGCTCGATCGTGCTGGCGGTGACCGGCTGCGAAGCGCTCTATGCCGACATGGGCCATTTCGGCGCCAAGGCGATCCGCTGGGCCTGGCTCTATTTCGCCTTCCCCGCGCTGGTGCTGAACTATTTCGGCCAGGGCGCGCTGCTTCTGTCCGATCCGCACGCCCTGCCGCTGCTGTTTTATGGCCTGGTACCCTCCTGGCTGCATTACCCCATGGTGGGGCTGGCCACCGTCGCCACCATCATCGCCTCGCAGGCGGTGATCTCCGGCGTCTTCTCGATCACCCAGCAGGCGGTGCAGCTGGGCCAGCTGCCGCGCATGGAAATCCGCCACACCAGCGCGATGGAAGTGGGCCAGATCTATGTGCCGCGCTCCAACACCATGCTGGCGGTGGGCGTGGTGCTGATCGTGCTGATCTTCAAAAGCTCGGACGCGCTGGCCGCGGCCTATGGCATCGCGGTCACCGGCGTGATGGTGATCTCCACCACCCTGGTCGCGGTGGTGGCGCGTTATCACTGGCACTGGAGCAAGCCGGCCGTCATCGCGGTGTTCGGCGCCCTTGGCCTGATTGATGTGGCTTTCATGTCCTCCAATGCGCTGAAGATCGTGCAGGGCGGCTGGCTGCCGCTGGCGGTGGCGGGCGCCACCTTTGTGATCATGGACACCTGGCGCATCGGCCGGCGCGTGCATCTGGAAGCCATGCGCGACAATTCCCTGGCGCTGGACCTGTTCCTGGACCGCGCCGACAAGCTCAGCCAGCGCATCGCCGGCACCGCCGTCTTCCTGAGCGCACGCGCCGATGTGGTGCCCAATGCCCTGCTGCACAGCCTAAAACATTATAAGGTGCTGCATGAGCGGGTGGTGATCTGCAGCGTCAGTGTCGCCGACACACCCACCGTGTCCAAGGCCAAGCGCGTCACCGTGGACAAGCTGGGCAAGGGCTTTTTCGCCGCCCGCATCTCCTACGGATTTTTCGAGACCCCCAACATTCCCGAAAGCCTGATGCTGGCGCGCAACCAGGGCCTGGCGCTGGAGCCGGATTCCACCACCTATTTCCTGGGCCGCGAGACCCTGGTGCCGGGCGAGAAGCCCAGCATGAAACGCTGGCGTGTGGCGCTCTATATGTGGCTGGCTTCCAACGCGCTGTCGCCGGCGCGTTACTATCGCCTGCCGCCTGGGCGCGTGGTCGAACTCGGCACGCAAGTCACAATCTAGTCCAGCGCGTAAGCCACGGCTTTCAGATAGGCCGATTCCGGCAACAGCGGATGCACCGGATGATCGGGACCGGCGCCGGCCTGGCGGATCAGCGCGGCATGCCTGCCGCTACGCAGCAACCCTTGGGCACATTCCGCGGCAAAGCGTTCGGCGGGAATATTGTGCGAGCAGGAAGCCAGCATCAGCAGCCCGCCCGGCGCGGTGACCTGAGCCGCCAGCCGCGCCAGCTTGCGATAGGCTTTCGCGCCGGGCTCCAGATCCTTTTTCGATTTCACGAAAGGCGGCGGATCGGCCAGCACGATGTCGAAGCGCTCGCCCGCCGCCGCCAGACGTTCCAATTCCTCAAACACATCGGCCTTGACCGGCGTGATCTTCACGCCATTGGTGCGCGCGCTTTCTTCCGCCAGCGCCAGCGCGGGCGCCGACGAATCCAGGCACACCACTTCCGCAGCCCCTGCCTTGGCGGCCAGAATCCCGAAGCCGCCGGTATAGGAATAGGCGTCGAGTACCGTCTTGCCCTTGGCGAGCGGAGCGATGAAGGCGCGGTTGTCGCGCTGGTCGTAATACCAGCCGGTCTTCTGGCCTTCGCGCAGATCGGCGATATAGCGCGCGCCGTTTTCCTCTACGGCGATGCGATGACCTTCGCCCTTCACCGTCTTCACATAACTGTCCAATCCTTCCAGCGCGCGCGACGGCGCATCGGCGCGCAGGATGACGGTGGCGGGCGAAAACACCTTGTCCAGCGCCGCCAGGATCGCATTCAGCTGTTTTTCCATGCCCGCGGTGCCGATCTGCACCGTCAGCGTGTCGCCGAAACGATCGATCACCAGGCCAGGCAGGCCATCGCCTTCGGCATGCGTCAGCCGGTAAAAGGGCCGCGCATAAAGACTGTCGCGCAAAGCGCCTGCGCGTTTCAGCCGCGCGGCGAAGAAATCCGCGTCAATCGCAACATCGCAGTCATCGGCCAGCAGCCGGATGGCGATCAGGCTTTTGGGATTGAAATAGCCGGTGCCGAAGGCCCGCCCATCCTCGCCCCGCACATTGACGATGGCGCCCGGCGCGATGGCCTTGGCCGCTTCGTCCATGCGAATCTCGTTGGAGAATATCCAGGGAGAGCCGAGCCGCGCGCGGCGGCCTTTCGGCAGAATGATGGTTTTACGTGACATGACGCCCACCTGTAGCGCCCCCTTGCGCGGGCGTCCATGCCGTCCTTAGATGCGTCAAATTCACTGGGAGACAGTCATGGCCGTGGACGGCAAGTGGGAAATCGTTATCAACTCGCCTCTGGGCGCGCAAAAGGCCAGCCTGGACATCCAGACCAGCGGCAATGTGCTGACCGGGACCCAGCAGGCCGCGCAAGGCTCAGGTCCCCTGGAGAACGGCAAGGTCGACGGCAGCACCGTGGCCTGGTCGGCCAAGATCACCAATCCCATGCCGCTGACCCTGGACTTCACCGGCACCGTCGACGGCGACAAACTGTCCGGCAGCGTCAAAGCCGGCGCTTTCGGCTCATTTCCCTTCTCCGGAAGCCGCAGCGCCTGATATAAGGACTTCGCGCTTGGAGGGCAGCCAACATCACGGCTGCCCTTTGTCTTTGGGAGTCTTCCTTGAACATCCATCGCGAAGGCTTCCCGTTCATCGCGATCTTCGCTGCGGTGAATCTCCTCGCTTTTCTGCTGGCCGCATGGCTGGGCTGGCTTCTGCTTCCCGTCACCATCTGGTGCGTCGCCTTCTTCCGCGATCCCGACCGCAAGACGCCGGATGCGCCCGACCTGATCATCTGCCCCGCCGACGGCAAACTGCTGCCGATCGTGGATGCGGTGCCGCCGGCGGAACTGGGCATGGGCGACGCCGCCCGGCCGCGGCTTTCCATCTTCATGAACGTTTTCAACGTTCATGTGAACCGCAATCCCGTCTCCGGCCATGTGGTGGCGCTGGCCTATCGCGCCGGCAAATTCTTCAACGCCTCCTTCGACAAGGCCAGCATTCACAATGAGCGCATGTCCATCCGCCTGCGCCCCGAAGGCGAGACCGGCGATAGCAAGGATCTCGCCGTGGTGCAGATCGCGGGCCTGGTGGCGCGGCGCATCGTTTGCGACCTGACCCAGGGAGAAGGGGTGCGCCGGGGCGCAAGATTTGGCATTATCCGCTTCGGCAGCCGGGTGGATGTCTATCTGCCGCCGGGCACGGAAATCCTGGTCCAGCCCGGAATCACCACCCGGGCGGGGGAAACCATCCTGGCCCGTTTCGTCTGAAGCGCTTTCGGAAAGGACGTGAATTGCAGCCGCCGGATCGCCTTTCCCGCCGCAAGCGTGCCCGCCAGATCGTGGCCGCGCGTCTGGAAAGACTGGAAGATCTTTCCATCGGCAAGCTGGTGCCTTCCACCCTCACCTTGCTCGCCCTGTGCAGCGGCGTCACCGCCATCCGCTTCGGCCTGAGCGATGAATGGGCCACCGCCGTCACCTTCGTGATCTGCGCCATGATCCTGGACATGCTGGACGGCCGCGCCGCGCGCCTGTTGGGTGCGGACAGCCGTTTCGGCGCCCAGCTCGATTCGCTGGCCGATCTGGTCAGCTTCGGGGTCGCGCCCGCTGTGATCATGTACATGTGGAGCCTGAAGACGATGGGCAATGCCGGCTGGATCGCGGCCCTGATCTTCTGCGCCTGCGCCGCCATCCGTCTGGCCCGCTTCAATGTCGAAAGCGTGCGCGATGAAGGCGCCACCAAGGGCAATCCCTATTTCACCGGCCTGCCCACCCCGGCCGCGGCCTGCATGATGCTGTTGCCGCTATTGATCTCGTTTCAGTGGAGCGATGGGATCGTCCGCGAGCCCTGGGTGTCGGGCATCTTCATTGCCGTCACCTCGGTTCTGATGGTGAGCCGCATCCCCACCCCGTCCATCAAATATATGAAGCTGCAGCGCCAGTACCGGGTGCTGGCGGGGCTGGCCTTCGCCGTCCTGGCCGGGCTTCTGATCGCCTGGCCCTGGGCGACACTCACCATCGGTCTTCTGATCTATGTCGCGTCGATTCCGTTCGCGGTTGTCACGCATCATCCCCGTTACGCCACAAAACAAGCATCCTGACGTTTGCCGCGAACGGGCTTTTTAGGTCGCTCGTTCGCACGCTGACGCTACGAACCTCGCCTACGCTCCGCGCGGTTGTCACGCATCATCCCCGTTACGCCACCAAGCAGGCTTCCTAGACAAACGCCCATGCGCCGCCCACGGGATTTTCATCCCGCAAGCAGCGCCTGGGCAAACTGAAACTGGAAAATTACTTGGAGCCGGTGCTTGCTGGTGCGAGCCCGCCCATCAACCGGTTCTGGAACGGCGCCGCCTGGCTGGGATTGGACTGGAAGCTTTCGCCATAGCTGTTGTAGCTCGGCCCGTTCTGGCTGTTGGCGCCATTGGTCAGCAGCACCTGGCCATAACCGCCGCCACCGCCACCGCCGCCTCCCTCATTGCCGACGCCGCCGCCCCAGCCGCGCTGGTCGATCGCCAGGCCTTGCGGCTCCACATAGGCGGGCGGCGGATAATAGGCCATCGCCACCGGTCCCGGGGGCGCCACACGCCAGGCACCATGCCATTGCCGCTGATAGACCGGGGCGGCGCTGCGATAGCTGTAATAGCCGGCTTCGGCAGTGCGCCGCACAACCCGGCGTGGCGCCAGGGGCCGGACCGCGGCATGACGCGGCTGGACCTTTTGGTCGGCCGGGCAATCGCACAGGCAGCTCACCTTGGCCTGGTTGGCATCGGCCGGTGCGGTCATCAGGCCGGTGGTGGAAATAAACGCGGCGCCCAGCACCAGGCTGGCGGTCAAAGCAGTTACCCTCATCACACTCTCCATCATTCGAGGCGTGTCGCGGGGCATGCGAAGCGCGTGTATCGATATGGCACGTTCTAATATGGCACAGCCCGGGAGGCGAGGCCCGATTGCGGGCTTGGTTAATTTCCAGGCGGGAAACAGTAAAGTTCCCAGTGCAAGCCCCCCTTAAGATTTGGCGGCATAAGCTGCGGTTCTGCTGGGGTTTTCATGACATCCGATAACCCGATCTGGGTGAGCGACCTGAACGAAAAGACGGAGCGGGAAAACCGCATCCGCCAGGCCCTGCTGCGCGTGGTTGTGGAGAATCTGAAATCCAACCGTGTGGTGGTGCCGCTGTTCGGGCTGGTGATCTGCGGCATGTTTGCGCAATGGGTCAGCATCGGGCACCTGATCGGCTGGTTTTGCCAGATGACGCTGGGCCTGGTGCCGCAGCTGATCGTGCTGACGCGTGTTCCGCAAACCTCGCTGACCGTCGCGGAAACGCGAAAATGGACGCGGCGGCTGGCGGTCGCCAATCTGTTCTTTGTCGCCAATTGGGCATCGCTGGGCCTGTGGTTGTGGGCCCGGGGCGATTTCAATTCCAACCATATCATGATCCAGCTGATGCTGGGCGCGACCTTGGCGGCCCATGCCGCGTCCACCGGTCCCTGCCGCGCCATCTCGCGGCCCGCCCAACTGTTTTACCTGGCGGCGATGATGCTGGTGCCGCTGCAGGGCATCTTTTTGTCCGCGACCTTTGTGCGTTCGCTGTTCATGGCGCTGTCGGCGCCGCTGTATGCGGGCTTCATGGCGCTGGTCGCCAGGCGCAATCACGAACGCGCCCGCGCCGCCATCCTGCTGAGCCAGGAGCGGGATTCGCTTCTGGCCGAGCTGGTGATGGCCAAGCTGGAATCCGACCGCGGCCGCGAGCAGGCCGAAGCCGCCAGCCTGGCCAAGTCGCAGTTCCTGGCCAATATGAGCCACGAGCTGCGCACGCCCTTGAATGCGATCCTGGGCTTTTCGGAAATGATCACCAGCCGCCTCTTCGAGAAAGAGCCGGCGCGCAATGTCGAATATGCCGGCCTGATCAATTCCTCCGGCAAGCATCTTCTGAACCTGATCAACGACATTCTCGACCTGGCCAAGATCGAGGCCGGGCGCTGGCAGCTTGAGGAAGGCGAGGTGGATCTTCACCGCCTGGCCGAGGATGCGCTGCAACTGGTGACCTGGCGCGCCACGGAGACCAACGCAGTCCTGGAAAATGCCATTGATCCGGGGCTGGAAACGATTTTCGCCGACGAGCGCGCCATCAAGCAGATCCTGGTCAATCTTCTGTCCAATGCGGTCAAGTTCACGCCCGAGGAAGGCCGCATCACGGTCTTTGCCGAGCGCATTCCCGGCAGCGGGCTGTTGTTTGGCGTCAGAGACACCGGGGTCGGCATTGCCAAGGAGGACCAGCAGAAGGTCTTCGACAGTTTCGGCCAGGGCAAACACGATATCGCCATTGCCGCCAAGGGCACCGGGCTGGGCCTGGCCATCGTCAAGGGCCTGGTGGAATCGCATGGCGGCTCCGTCACCCTGGAAAGCCGGATCGGCCGGGGCACCACGGTCACGGTGCGGCTGCCCGCGGTGCGCGTGCGCCCGCGCATCCGCCAGACGCCGGAGCTCGCCCACTTCGTCGCCTGAGGTCAGGACGCCTTGCGCAACACCGTCTGGCGCGGATGCGTCAGGGCCTGGATGAAACCCAGCTTCTCGATCACCCGCGGCGTAATCACAAAGGGATAAAGATCGGTCAGCCCCATGCTGCGGTTCAGGCTGTTGGTGGCGAATTCGATCGGCAGCCAGGCTTCCACCAAAGCTTCCATGTCCGGCGTCTTGTAAGGATCAAAGTCAATCGTCGCCGCCAGCGCGCCGCGCGCCCGCCGCGGCCTGACCTTCAACCCGAAGGCGCCCGCCGTCTCCAGCGTGTCCACGATGTGCAGGTAATGGGCCCAGGTTTCGGCGAAATCCTCCCAGGGATGGGTGGTCGCATACATGCTGACATAGTCGTTCTGCCAGCCGGCCGGCGCGCCTTCGTTGTAATGCTTGTTCAGCGCCGCGTCATAATCCGCGTGCTCGTCGCCGAACAGGGCGCGATATGCTTCCAGCTGCTGGGGATCGTGCTGCACCAGCCGGTCCCAGAAATGATGACCGCTTTCATGGCGGAAATGCCCCAACAGGGTGCGATAGGGCTCGCCCATCTCGCCGCGCACCTTCTCGCGCACCGCGTCATCGGCTTCGCGCACCGCCAAGGTGATCAGGCCGTTGTCATGGCCGGTCATCACCCCTGCGGCATGGGATTCCGGCGGATCGGCCAGAAAGTCAAAAGCCAAGCCATGCTCGGGATCGTCGGCGCGATTTTCCAGCGGCAGGCCCAGCCTGAGCAGGGAGTAGAACAGCCGGTGTTTGGCGGTTTCGATCTTGCGCCAGAGCACATCATTGCCCGGAACCGACAGATCGGGGATCACCCGGTTGTGGCGGCAAGCGGCGCAGAATTCCTCTTCGCTGCCGGCCGGCAGCATCCAGTTGCACATGCCGGCATCATAGTTATGGCAGAATTTGTAGGCCTGGCCGGGGGCGGCCAGCACCGCCCAGCCGCCGGTTTCGACCTGATCCAGCGCAGAAATCTCAGTTAAATCAGTTAGATAGCCCAAGGCCCGGCCACAGGATTCGCACAACACATTCTCGAAATACAGGAGCTGGCCACAGCCCTGGCAACTGAACAATTTCATGGGATTTCCCCCGCGCTCCAGTGTGAAAACACACGGCTTTTAAGGACGTTCCGGGCTTTATGGGCTGCGGCGCGGCTACTGGTAGCCCCACTTTCGCACTTGCGGCATAGTTCTTTCCACAAGGGGACCAAAATGAGCATCCAGGCCGCCGTCAAGCACGTGACCCGGTATCGCTATGACCGGCCCATCACCCTTGGGCCGCAGACCATCCGCTTGCGGCCCGCCCCCCATAGCCGCGCCAAGCTGGTGGCCTATGGGCTGAAGATCGAGCCGGAAAATCATTTCATCAACTGGCAGCAGGACCCGCAGTCCAACTGGCTGGCGCGCGTGGTGATGCCGGAAAAGACCGACCACTTCACCGTCACCATCGATCTCACTGTCGACATGGAGGTGATCAATCCCTTCGATTTTTTCCTGGAGCCGGAGGCCGAACAGTTCCCCTTCGCCTATTCCCCGGAACTGAAGTCGGAGCTTGAACCCTATCTGCAGCCGCTTCCCGGCGGCCCCGCCTTCAACCGCTATCTCGCCGGTCTCAGCCGCGAGAAGAAACAGACCACCACCTTCCTCTTCGAACTCAATGCCAAGCTGGCCAGGGACATCGGCTATCTGATCCGCATGGAGCCCGGCATCCAGACGCCGGAAGACACGCTGTGCAAGGCGTCCGGCTCCTGCCGCGACAGCGCCTGGCTGATGGTGCAGCTGTTGCGTCATCTGGGCCTGGCGGCGCGCTTCGCCTCCGGCTACCTGATCCAGCTGAAAGCGGACGTGAAATCGCTGGACGGCCCGTCCGGCACCGAAAGCGATTTCACCGACCTGCACGCCTGGTGCGAAGTCTATCTGCCGGGTGCGGGCTGGGTCGGCCTGGACCCCACCTCCGGCCTGCTTGCCGGCGAAGGCCATATCCCGCTGGCTTGCACTGCCAGCCCTGCCCAGGCGGCGCCGATCAGTGGCGCGGTCGAACCGGCCGAAGTGCTGTTCGATTTCGACATGCGCGTCACGCGCATCAAGGAGCCGCCGCGCGTCACCAAGCCCTATACCGACGAGCAATGGGCCGAGATCGAAAAACTGGGCGATGCGGTCGACAAGGTCCTCAAGACCCATGACGTGCGCCTGACCATGGGCGGCGAGCCCACCTTTGTTTCCATCGACGACCGTTCCGGCGCGGAATGGCATACCGCCGCGGTCGGCCCCACCAAGCGCGCGCTGGCCGACACTTTGATCCGCCGGCTGCGCGAGCGGTTCGCGCCGGGCGGGCTGCTGCATTATGGCCAGGGCAAATGGTATCCGGGCGAAAGCCTGCCGCGCTGGGCCTTTGCGCTTTACTGGCGCACCGATGGCGTGCCGCTGTGGAAGAACACTGGCCGCATCGCCACCGAAGGCCGCGATTACAAACCAACCCTGGCCGATGCCCGGGCGCTGATGGACGCCGTCGCCACAAAGCTGGGGCTGGACACCTCCTACACCATCGCCGCGTATGAAGATTTCTGGCACCACCTGGCGCAGGAGCGTCAGCTCTCCGCCAATGTGGACCCGCGCGATTCCAAGCTGGAAGATCCCGAAGTGCGCGCGCGCCTGGCGCGGGTGTTCGAGCGCGGCCTGAGCCAGGCGGTGGGCTTTGCCCTGCCGCTGGAAAAGGGCGCCAATCGCTGGCTGAGCGAACATTGGACCACCCGCAGCGGCCATCTGTTCCTGTTGCCGGGCGACTCGGCGATCGGCTTCCGCCTGCCGCTGAACTCGCTGCCTTACGTACCGCCGCAGGTCCGCAGCTTCGTGCCGCCGCCCGATCCCTTCGCGCCGCTGCCGTCGCTGGAGCCGGTGGAGAAGAGCGCCCAGGGCCATACCAACGGCAAGGGCGGCCGCGAGGTACGGCCGGAAACCCCGTTCCGCCCCGTCAACACGGCCGTTACCACCGGCCTGGCAAGCGAACCGGCGGTGCGTACCGCACTGACCATCGAGCCCCGGGACGGACGGCTCTGCATATTCATGCCGCCCACCGTCGCCGCAGCCGATTATTTCACCCTGCTGTCAGTGGTGGAGGACGCGGCGGAAAAACTGAGGCTGGCGGTCCATATCGAGGGCTATCCCCCGCCCTTCGATCCGCGCATCAATGTGATCAAGGTGACACCCGATCCCGGCGTGATCGAGGTCAATATCCATCCCGCCAAAAACTGGCGCGAACAGGTGGACATCACCAAGGCGCTTTATGAAGAAGCGCATGCCTGCCGCCTCTCGGCCGAGAAATTCCAGCTCGATGGCCGCCATACCGGCACCGGGGGCGGCAATCATATCGTGGTCGGGGCACAGACGCCGCCCGACAGCCCCTTCCTGCGCCGCCCGGACATGCTCAAAAGCATTGTCGCCTATTGGCAGAACCATCCCGCGCTGTCCTACCTTTTCTCGGGCCTGTTCATCGGCCCCACCAGCCAGGAGCCGCGCCTTGACGAGGCGCGTCATGACGCGCTGTACGAACTTGAGATCGCCTTCGACGAAATTCCGCCACGTGCCGCCGCCAACATCCCGCCCTGGCTGGTGGACAGGGTGTTCCGCAATCTGCTGGCCGATAGCACCGGCAATACCCACCGCACGGAAATCTGCATCGACAAGCTCTATTCGCCCGACGGCCCCACCGGCCGGCTGGGACTGGTGGAATTCCGCGGCTTCGAAATGCCACCCCATGCCGAGATGAGCCTGGCGCAGCAGCTTCTGTTGCGCGCTCTGATCGCGCGCTTCTGGCGCGAACCCTACCGCACCGGTCTGGTGCGCTGGGGCACCGGGTTGCATGACCGTTTCATGCTGCCCCATTTCGTCTGGGCCGATCTGGTGGATGTGATCGCCGACATGAACGAGCATGGCTTTGCGTTTGACGCGGAATGGTTCCGGCCGCATTGGGAATTCCGCTTCCCGCTGGCTGGAACGGTCGCCTATGAAGGCGTGGAACTGCAACTGCGCACCGCGCTGGAGCCCTGGCACGTGCTGGCGGAGGAAAACACCGCCGGCGGCACCGCGCGCTATGTCGATTCCTCGGTCGAGCGGCTGGAAGTCAAGGCCAGCGGCCTGACGCCGGGCCGTCACAAGGTGCTGGTCAACGGCCGCACCATGCCGCTGCGCAGTACGGCGCAGGGCGAGGCGGTGGCCGGCGTGCGTTTCAAGGCCTGGCAGCCGCCCCACGGCCTGCATCCCACCATTCCGGCGCACGCGCCCCTGATCGTTGAAATCTGGGATGGCTGGCGCAAGCGCAGTCTGGGCGGTTGCACCTACCGTGTCGCCCATGCCGGCGGGCGCAATTCCGAAATTTTCCCGGTCAACGCCAATGAGGCCGAAGGCCGGCGGCTGGCCCGTTTCGAGCCTTTCGGCTTCACCGGCGGTGTGTTCGACACCGCGCGGGAAGAAGCCAATCCCGATTTCCCCTATACTCTGGACCTGAGACGGGGAGTTTGAGTCGCGAAGTGTCGCAAGTCGCTGAACCGCCAAGCGCAATAGTGCCCGCGCGTTTTGATGAGTTGCGCGATGCGACCGGCGAGCTCAGGCCGCACTGGCGCGCCTTTGCCCGCACCCTGACGTCCCTGTCGCCGGAGGAATTCGAGCGCCGCCAGGCTTCGGCGCGCGCCACCGTCCAGGACAATGGCGTCACTTATAATGTCTATGACGATCGCGACGGGCAGGCGCGGCCCTGGCAGCTCGACATCGTGCCTTTCATCCTGTCGGCCGGCGACTGGAAGCTGATCGAAGCCGCGGTGATCCAGCGCGCCATGCTGGCCGACCTGATCCTGCGCGATGTCTATGGTCCGCAAACACTGATCCGCGAAAGCGTGCTGCCCCCGCATCTGGTCACCGGCCATCCGCAGTTCCTGCGCCCGCTGTGCGGCGCGCGTCCGGCACAGGATGTCCATGTCCATCTTTATTCCGCCGATCTGGCGCGCGGCGCCGACGGCTCGTGGCGGGTAATGGCCAGCCGCGCCGATGCCCCCGGCGGCCTGGGCTATGCCCTGGAAAACCGGCTGGTCGTCGCCCAGACCTTTCCCGAAAGCTTTGGCGACATGCAGGTGGCCCGGCTGGCGGCCTTCTTCAATGCTTATCGCGAAAGCATCCTGGGCCTGGGCCTGTCACGGCGCGACCGTGCCGTGCTGCTGACACCAGGCCCCTACAACGAAGCCTATTTCGAGCATGTCTATCTCGCCCATTATCTCGGCCTGACCCTGGTGCAGGGCGACGACCTGGCGGTGCGCGACGGCGAAGTGTTCCTCAAGACGTTGACGGGGCTGGAGCGTGTCGCCGCCATCTTCCGCCGCGTGGACTCCGATTTCTGCGATCCGCTGGAATTCCGCGCCGACAGCGCGCTGGGCGTGCCGGGGCTGGCGGAAGCGGTGCGCGCCGGCAGCGTGGTGCTGGCCAATGCGCTGGGCGGCGGGGTGATCGAATCCCCCGCCATGGACGCCTATCTGCCGGCCATCTGCCGCGCCGTGCTGGGCGAGGACCTGCGCATTCCCGACATCTCCACCATTTGGTGCGGCACCGAATGGGGCCGCAAGGAAGCCCTGGCGCGCATGGATCAAGCCATCCTGCGCGACGCCTTTGACGCCCGCCCGCTGTTTTCGCGCAAGTCCAGCGCGCGGCTGGGCGCGGACCTGAGCGGGGAAGAACGCGAGCGCCTTGTCGCCCGGCTGAACCGCCGCGGCGAAACCATGGTGCTGCAGGAAATCTCGCCCCTGGGCCTGGCGCCGGTTTTCGAAAAAGGCCAGTTCGGCGCCAAGCCCATTTCGTTGCGCGTGTTCGCGGCCTGGACGCCCAAGGGCTGGATGGTGATGCCGGGCGGCCTGACGCGCGTGGCCGCCAATGACACGGTGCGCGCGCTGTCCATGCAGTCGGGCGCTTCCAGCAAGGACGCCTGGGTTCTGTCCACCACCCCGGTGGACAATTTCAGCCTGCTCGCCAATGGCGGGCGCACCCTGGAGATCAAGCGCCACGGCGAATCCGCGCCCAGCCGGGCCATGGATGACCTGTTCTGGCTGGGCCGCTATGCCGAGCGCACCGAAGCCTTTGTGCGCATCCTGCGCGCGGTGGCGGCGCGGGTGAGCGACGAGCCGGCGGGCGCGCTGGAAGTGGCGCGCAAGCTCTTGATCCCCTTCAGCCAGGCCAGCGATACGCCCATCGAGGAGATCGCCGACGAACATGAACTGGCCGACGAGCTCAAGGTCCTGATCTACAGTCCCCGCTACTCCCGCGGCCTGCAGAAGCTTCTGTCCCGGGTGGAGCAGACGGCCTGGTCGGTGCGCGACCGGCTGTCGCTGGATACCTGGCGCACCATCCATGCCATGACCGGCCAGATGCTGCCGCCCGACGGTGTCCCCTTTGAGGCGGCTGGCGCCCGTTTTTATCTCGACGCCCTGGTTCGCCACACTGCCGCCCTGTCGGGCCTGTCGGCGGAGAACATGACGCGCGGTCCCAACTGGCTGTTCATGGAGCTGGGCCGGCGGGTGGAGCGCGCCCAGCATCTGGCCTGGCTGGTGCGCCAGACCGTGGGCCAGGCGGACGCGCGCGAGACCGAGCATATGCGCATCCTGCTGGAGATAGACGATAGCGCCATGACCTATCGCTCGCGCTATCTCAATGTCTTCCAGCTGGTGCCTTTCGTGGATCTTCTGCTGCTGGATGAGAACAATCCCCGCTCCTGTGCCTTCCAGCTCGCCGTCATCGAAAGCCATCTGCGCGAGCTGCCGCGCATTACCCAGGCCCAGTTGAACGATCTGCCCGGTACCATCGCCCATGAGATGCGCGGGGCCACCGCCAACGCGAACCCTGCAAGGCTGGCCTTCTGCGAAGCCGGCGCCCGCCCGGGCCTGATTGAGCTGACCGACACCATCATCTCCAGCGCGGCGCAATTGTCCGACGCCATCGCGGATGCCTATTTCCAGCATGCCAGCCGCAGCCGCACCGGCAGCGGCCCGGTGGTGGACGCCTGACATGGAATACTTCGTCCGCCATCGCACCACCTACCGCTATCTGCAGGATGTTTCCCATTCCTGGCATCTGGCGCATCTGCGCCTGCGCACCACGCCGACCCAGGCTGTCCATGGCAGCGGCGTCACCCTGTCGCTGCAAACCGCCAGCCGCGTGGCGCGGGATGATTATTTCCAGAATCCTTGCGAATGGTTTTCCATCGACGAACCGCACAATCACCTGGAAGTGCTGGCGGAGAGCCGCGTCACCGTCGAGCCCGCGCCCGAACGCATTGCCCGCGACAGCCTGCCCTGGGAGCAGGTTCGCACGCTGTTGGAAAACCCGCAGGACGATGAGGAACGCGACGCGGTGCAATTCCAGTTCGATTCGCCGCTGACGCGATTCCACAGCGATATCGCGGCTTACGGCGCGGCAAGCTTTGCGCCACATCGCCCGCTGCTCGCCGGCGCCATCGAATTGATGAACCGCATTCACCGGGACTTCCGCTACGACACCACCGTCACCGATGTGACCACGCCGGTGGACCGGGTGTTCGAGATCCGCGCCGGCGTCTGCCAGGACCTGGCCCATGTCGGCATCACCGCCATGCGCGCCATCGGCCTGCCGGCGCGTTATGTCTCGGGCTATCTGTTGACCGAACCGCCGCCGGACAAGCCGCGGCTGTTGGGCGCCGACGCCAGCCATGCCTGGTTCAGCGTCTGGGCCCCGCCCTTCGGCTGGGTGGACTTGGACCCCACCAACAATCTGCTTGTCAGCGAAAGCCATGTCACCGCGTCCTGGGGCCGCGATTACAGCGATGTCGCGCCTGTGGCCGGCATCATCCTGGGCGGCTATGACCATGTGGTGGAGGTGGGGGTGGATGTGATTCCGGTGGATCAGGCCCATCCCGAGCTGCCCCACATTGCTCCGGAACTGCCGCCGCGATAAGCAGGCCACGTGAACGACCTTCTGATCCTCGCCCTCGCCGTCGGGGCCTGCGCCGCCACCATGATCGGTGGCCTGTTTGCCCTGAAGCTCAAATCCCTGTTGCCGGTCGCCATGGGCTTTTCCGCCGGCGCGGTGATCGGCGTCGCCTTTTTCGATCTGGCGCCAGAGGCGCTGGAAGCGGGCAAGGGCATCTACGAGCCCCGCACCCTGCTGACCATCGCGGCGCTGGGCTTCTTTCTCTACACCGTGCTCGACCGGATGGTGGCGCGCCATGACTGCGAGGGCCAGGCCGGACCGGCGCGCGGCATGATCGGCGCGGCCAGTTTCTCCGCCCACAGCATCCTGGACGGCTTTGCCCTGGGCGTGGCCTTCCACGCCAGCCGCGAGATCGGGCTGGTTGTGGCCGCCGCGGTGCTGTCCCATGACTTCGCCGACGGCCTTAACACCGTGACGGTGGTGACCAAGAATGGCGGCTCGCGCGGCTTTGCCCTGCGCTGGCTGGCGGTGGATGCGGTGGCGCCAATCCTGGGCGCATCCGTGAGTTTGCTGGTCTCACCCGGCGCCAATGTGCTGGCGTTTCTGCTGGCGCTGTTCTGCGGCTTCTTCCTGCATATCGGGGCCAGCGGGCTGTTGCCGGAGAGCCACCGCGCCTATCCGCGCCCGACCACCACGCTGGCAACCCTTGCGGGCGCGGCGTTTCTTTATGCGGTCACCAGTCTGGTCCAGTGACCCCACTGTCATGCCCGCGCGAGCGGGTATCCATCTTTTCCAACCTATTCATGGATTCCCGCTTTCGCGGGAATGACAAACGAAGTGACTACTTGATTTCCGTCAGCAGCGGCTTGCCGGCAAAACATGCGTCGAGATTGTCGAGCACCAGCTGGCTCATGGCGCGGCGGGTTTCGACCGTGGCGCTGCCGACATGCGGTTCCAGCACCACATTGTCCATGCCGAACAGCACTTCGGGCACCTTGGGCTCGTTGACGAACACATCCAGGCCTGCGCCACCGAGCTTGCCGGATACGAGTGCCGCCACCAGCGCGTCTTCATCCACCACCGCGCCGCGCGCCACATTGACCAGGATGCCGGTGGGCCCCAGAGCCTCGATCACATCCTTGCTAACGATCTTCTGGGTCTCAGGCGTGGAGGGGATGATCACCACCAGGAAGTCGCTGTTCTTCGCCAGCTCCACCAGGTCGGGATAATATTGATAGGTCACATCGGCGACGGGGCGGCGGCTGTGATAGGCGACCGTGTTGTTCATCGCCTCGGCGCGCTTGCCGATTTCCTTGCCGATGCGGCCCATGCCCAGGATGCCCACCCGCTTGCCGCTGGCGCGCTGCGGCGCAAGCGGATATTCGCCCTCTTTGGGCCAACGGCCGCTTCGGACATAACGATCCGTCACCACCAGACGGCGCGCGGTCATGATGATCAGGCCGATGGCGAGATCGGCGACGTCGTCGTTCAGAACTTCCGGCGTATTGGTGACGGGAATGCCCTTGGAGCGGGCATACTCGACCGGAATGCCGTCATAGCCCACGCTGGCCGAAGCGATGATCTCAAGCTTGGGCATACGGTCGATCATCTCCGGCGGCGGGCCGGAATGACCGTTGGTGACGCAGCCGCGCACAATGGCCGCCACCGTGTCGAAATCACCCTTGCCATGCAGGCGATAGCGCGCCGCCAGTTCTTTCTGGACTTCGGGCCGAAGCGGCACCAGCTGCAATATGTCGATCATCAGGGCTGTTCCGCCATCGCCTTCATCGCATCCATCGCGTCGCCGAAGCGCTTGCTGCGCTGCGCCCGGTTTTCCGCCTTGGCCTGGTCGGTGCCCAAGGGCGCCTGGTCGTAGAACAGGGAATAGACGATCTTGGTCTTCTTGCCATGGTCCAGCGGTTCCACCGCCAGGGTGCCGTGGTACAGGATCGGCGAATTGGGCTGCGTGTAGGAATAAGAATAAGGCGTCGCCGCGATCATGATCTCATCAGTGGTATCGCGCAGGCGCCGTATGGTGCCCACCGAAACACCATTGCCCTGGGTGATGACGCAGGGGGCCTTCAGCCATTGGGCGATGGAACAATAAGGCCCGATCTTGGCCCAGGTCTGGTCCGGCGTGCGATCCACGACCTTTTCCAGCAGGATGGTGGTGTATTCGGCCGCCTGCGCGCGCCCCGCGGCCAGCATCGCCATTGCGATTGCTGCGCTTGCGAAAAACCCTGTTTTCATCCTGTTTCCCCTTCGCTTTGCGCGCCTCTTGATCCCTGATAAAACGCCCGGGGCCAGCGCGCAACACGGCATAAGCGCGCGTCGAAGGACAGCATGTTTCGCATCATCGTTCCGGCGCTGGTTTGCCTTATGGCCGGCAACGCTTCCGCCAAAGACCTGAACATCCTGACCGGCGCGGGCATGTCCATGCCGGTCCGCCAGCTTGCCGGTGATTTCGGCGCTGCAAGCGGCATCCATGTCACGGTGGTAAGCGACACCGCCGGGGGCGTGCAAAAGCGCATGGAGCAGGGCGAGAAATTCGACCTGGTGATCGGAACGCAAGCGGTGATGGACACACTGACCAGGGAGGGCAAGATCGCGCCCGCCCATGCCGACCTGGCGCAGATGGTGGCCGGCATCAGCGCCCGCAACGGCGCGCCCAAACCGGCCATCGGTGACGGCGCGGCGGTGAAGGCCACCCTGCTGGCGGCCAGTAACATCTCTTATGTGGACCCGGCGATGGGCGGCATCACTGGCGTCTTCTTCTTGCAACAGGCCGACAGGCTGGGCATCGGCAGCGAAGTCCGCGCCAAGGCGGTGCTGAAGCCCAATGGCACCGGCGTGGCCGAGGCGGTGGCCAACGGCCAGGCGCAGTATGGCGTCACCCTGATCAGCGAGATGCTGCCCAACAAGGGTGTGACGGTGTGGCCGCTGCCCGACGACCTGCAAATGACCACCATCTATGCCGCCGCTCTTGCGACCAATGCCGAAAACGCAATGGACGCCCGGGCGCTGCTGAACGACCTTCGAGGCCCCAAGGGCCGCGATGCAAGCCTCAAGGCCGGCCTGAAGCCGGTTGGGAATTAAACAGGGAGAAATTCATGGATCGCCGCAAATTCTTTTCGGTCACGGGTGCGGGCGCTGCTGCCGCCGCCGCCGGTGGCATTGCGGGCGCGGATGCCGCGCCCAAGCACAAACCCATGGCGGGTGGTTCCTGCGCCAGCGCCAGCCTGCCGCCGCTGAAGGCGCGGCTGGGCCATCAGTTCGGCACCCTGACCGATCATTCCGCCGCCTGGGTGGCGCGCTTTGGCGTGGACGCCATCTGCACCAGCCCGAAGGTGGAGGATCCCGACCGTCTCTATCCCACTGCGGAAGAGATGAACAAGATGCTCGACCTCGCCCACAAGTGGAAGGTGAAGGTCGAACTGGTCGACAGCGTGCTGCTCACCTCCTCGCTGATCGACAAGGAAAAGCATCCCGCCATCATGCTGGCGCAAAGCCCGGAGCGCGACCGCGATATCGAGGCGTTCCAGAACCATATCAAGACTTGTGCTGCGACCGGCATCCGCACCCTGAAATACAACATGTCGATCCTGGGCGTGGTGCGCCTGGATGAAGTGCCGGGCCGTGGCGACGCCGTCTATAATCGTTGGAACTATGAAGACGCGGCGGCCAAGAATCCGCCTTTGACCCGCGCCGGCGTGGTCAATGCCGATGCTTTCTGGGAACGCATCGATTACTTCCTGTCCCACGTCGTACCGGTGGCCAATGAATACAAGGTCCGCATCGCCTGCCATCCGCAGGACCCGGGCATGCCGCCCCAGGGCTATCGCGGCATCGACCGGGTGCTGGGCACGATCGACGGGCTGAAGCGGTTTGTCGGCATGCATGAAAGCACCTATCACGGGCTGAACTTCTGCCAGGGCACGGTTTCGGAGGATCTGTTCCATCCCAATGACGAGCTGCCCGACGTGATCCGCTACTTCGGCAGCCGCAAGAAAATCTTCAATGTCCATTTCCGCAACATCCGCGGCGGCCGCAACAACTTCGTCGCCGAGATGTTCCCGGACGAGGGCGATGTCGATTTCGTCAAGATGCTGAAGGTCTATCGCGAAGTGGGCTATGAGGATCTTCTGATGCCCGACCATTCGCCGGTCGTCCCCGGCGAATCGGGCGACCAGTCCCAGCGGGAAAACTTTCCGTTCGAGTTCGGTTATATCCGCGGACTGATCCAGTCCGAACAGCATCTCGTCTGAGCGTGACGCCGCACACGCGGAAATGGCAGAGCGCCGCCGTCCTGGCGGCGCTCTGTTTTTTTGTGCCGAGCGCCAGCGCCCAGCATGAAACCGCGCCGCAAGTCGTCGTGGCCGTGCCTGAAACCAGCCAGGCCGCGCCCATTACCGCCGATGTGATGGTGAGCGATGCCCAGATGCACGCGCCGGACGACGGCAACTGGCTGCTGTATGGCCGCACCTATGACCATCAGCGCTTCTCGCCGCTCACCCAGATCAACCCCGCCAATGTGAAGAAGCTGGCGCCGGTCGCCATCATCCAGACCGGCGTTCTTGGGCCGCTGGAAGTCTCGCCCATCGTTGTGAACGGGGTGATGTACATCGTCACCGCCAGCGATCATGTCCGTGCCTATGACGCGGTGAGCGGCCATATCCTGTGGAGCTATGACCCCAGGCTCGGCTTCAGCGATGTCTGCTGCGGGCCGGAGGCGCGGGGCGTGGCGGTCGCCTATGGCAAGGTCTATGTCGCGCGCCTGGACGGAGTGGTGGTGGCGCTGGATGCCAGGACCGGCAAGCAGGTGTGGAAGTCGGACCGCATCGCCACCCTGCCCAC
>Ga0302314_10004539_pt1 | contig 25495 bp, 25 predicted proteins | sample III_Palsa_N2_3_FD_200533 | JGI IMG/M metagenome (GOLD analysis project Ga0302314, IMG submission 200533) | Peat permafrost microbial communities from Stordalen Mire near Abisko, Sweden - III_Palsa_N2_3 | ecosystem: Environmental > Terrestrial > Soil > Palsa > Peat permafrost | place: Sweden... | reverse complement strand
TTCGCTTGTCCGAGAGACCCCAACTTAGCACGCCGAGCACCGCCGGGTCCGGCAGCACCGCCGACAGCCATGCGTGCGCGTGGTCGGCCACCGCCTCGTCGCGCGAAGGGATGTCGGCCGGCAACCCTTCGTCGCGCACGTCCAGTTCGGTGACGATCACCTTGAGCCCCATCGCGCCGATATCGGCGACGAAGCGCGCCAGAACGCGCGGGTCGAGCGTGGTCTCGGCCGCGTTCAGATGCGCCTGCAAGCCCACCGCCTGCACCGGCACGCCGCGCGTCAGCAGCGTTTCCAGCAGCTTGAGCAGCGCCGTGCGCCGGCGCTCCTGCCAGACCAGCGCGTAGTCGAGGCCGAATTCGTTCAGCACGCGCAGCGCACCCGGATCGGCTTGCGCCGCGGCGTGGAACGCGAGGTCGAGGTAGCGCGGCCCGAGCGCCGTGAGCCATGGCGTCGTGCGCAGCCCGAGCGGTTCGCCGTCCTCCGGGTGCAGCGGTTCGTTCACCACGTCCCAGTGCGCGAGCTTGCCACGGAAATGGCCGCCCACGGTCAGGATATAGCCGACCAGCAACGATTCGGCGGTCCGCGGGGTCAGAACGGGTGTCAGCCAGGACGGGTTGGCCTCGTGCCAGACCAGCGTGTGGCCGCGCACGCGCAGACGGTTCTTCGACGCGAACCGGATCAGCGCATCGGCCTGGTCGAAGGTGAAATGCCCGGCCTCTGGCTGCAACGCCTCCCACTTGAAGCTGGATTCGCTGACCACCATGCCGCAATCGGCGACGACATGCGCGAGCAACGCCGGGTCGTTGCGCAATTGGGCGTCATCGACGGCGCTGCCGAAGAACATGCCCTTCTTCAACGCCCGCGCATTCAACCCCGGCCCTGGCTTTTGCGCGTTCGGGGACGGCCCGGCCGGGGCATCCGCGCCCGACACCGCGGGGGCGACGACACTGCCGAGCGATGCGGCGCCGGCGAGAACGAAACGTCGGGTCGAGAGCATCGCGCGCATTCCGTCATGACGCCCCCCGGCACGCAGTGTACCGGCGCATGCAGCAGCGCATCCTCGCGGCACGGCGTCAACCGGGCCGCGAGGTCAATTTATGCGTCAGGCGGCGCGGGCGAAGCGTTCCGGCGGCGTCATCACCGGCACGCGGGTGCGGATCAGCTTTTCGATGTCGCGCAGGAACGGACGCTCGCTGCCATCGCACAGGCTGATGGCGATGCCGGCGGCGCCGGCGCGCGCGGTGCGGCCGATGCGGTGCACGTAGCTCTCCGGCACGTTCGGCAACTCGAAGTTGATGACGTGGTTGACGCCCACCACGTCGATGCCGCGGGCGGCGATGTCGGTCGCCACCAGCACCCGCGTCGTCCCGGCACGGAACGCCGCCAGCGCCCGCTCACGCTGCGGCTGGCTCTTGTTGCCGTGGATCGCGTCCGCCGAGATGCCGTCCTCGGACAGATGCTTCACCACGCGGTCGGCGCCGTGCTTGGTGCGGGTGAACACCAGCGTGCGCCCGTCCGCCTGCGTCGCCAGCAGGCCGGAGAGGACGTGCCGCTTGCGGCTCTGCTCGACGAAGATCACGAACTGCTCGACGCGATCGACAGTGGTGGCGACCGGCGCGACGGAGACCCGCGCCGGGTCCTTCAGCATGCCGTCGGCGAGGCTGGAGATCTCCTTCGGCATGGTGGCCGAGAAGAACATGGTCTGCCGCTGCGCCGGCACCGCACCGGCGATGCGGCGGATCGGGATGATGAAGCCGAGGTCGAGCATGTGGTCGGCCTCGTCCAGCACCAGCACCTCGATCTGGTCGAGGCGGATGGCACGGTCCTGCATGTGGTCGATCAGGCGGCCGGGGGTGGCCACCACCACGTCCACGCCGCCGGCCAACTGCCGCGCCTGCCGGCCCTTCGGCACGCCGCCGAACAACAGGGCGACGCGGGCGCCGACCGGGCGGCCGAGGGTCCGGAAGGTTTCAGCGATCTGGCCGGCGAGTTCGCGGGTCGGCGCCAGGATCAGCGCCCCCGGCGCACCGCCGGGGGGGCGGGGCTTGGCGGACAGGCGTTGCAGGATCGGCAGCGCGAAGGCCGCCGTCTTGCCGGTGCCGGTCTGGGCGATGCCGAGCACGTCGCGGCCGGCGAGGCCGGGCGGGATGGCCTGTGCCTGGATCGGCGTCGGGTCGGTATAGTTGGCCGCAGCCACCGCCTTCAGCAGCAGGGCGGACAGGCCGAGGTCGGAAAAGGAGGTCATTCGTTGTCTTTCGCGTACGACCGCGTGCCCTGCCGCATACGGCAGGACATGAGTCGATCGCGGTCGGCAGGACCGCGAACCGGCGCAGACGTCAGAGGAAAGGGAGCTACCGGGAGACTGCTCCGCCCGCGGCCGGGTCCACGCTGTTGAGGTGGCCGGGGAAGTACACGGGATGGCAGCGCACAAAACCGCATCGTGGCGCGCATCCGGACAATGGTGCTGCGGCGCAGCAATGTCAACGCATTTTAAGCAACCTCCTTTTGCATCAGGCGGATTGCGGCCGCTTCCGGGGCGGCCGCCACGTCGTTCCCCGTATCGGGACGGAAACTCCGGCGCTGCGCGCCGACGAACATCTGGTTGGCGGCGCGGCGGCCATCGGCATCGAGCGGCCGCATCGTGTCGAGCAGGCTGGAGGGGGCCGGATGCGGCTCCTCGGCGGCGCGCGCGCGTGCCGTTTCCTTGACCTCGGCCGCATAGGCGGAAACGCAGAGTTGCAGGTCGAACAGCACCGCCTGGTCGACCGCGCGGATCGCCCGCTCCAGCCGGCTGCGTGCCGCCCAGGACATCATCGAGGCGCATTGCGTCGCCAGGATCAGCGAATGCAGCTCGGTGAGGGTGGTGAGGTAGCCGGAGATCAGCCAGCGCGGGTCGAGGCCGATACGCGCATGCGTCACCGAGATGCGCCGCAGCGAGGACGCATACTCCTCGTCGAACTTGGCGGCGAACAAGGATTCCCAGTGCTTGGCCTGGCCGTCGCGCGCCGCTTCGATCTGCTCGCGCGTCGGCTGTCCTGGCGCCGCGTCGCGGCCCATCGCCGGGACGAAGGCGGAGCGCAGCGCATAGGGCACCGCTTCGCGGATCAGCGGCCAGGTTTCACGCAGGGCGGCCCGCGTGGTTTCGTCGATGCCGGCGAGCGCAAGGCTTTCGGTAACGTCGGTGGCCATGACCGCAATCCCTCTGGTTGATCCCGGGTTCCGGGCCCGATGCAGGTTGCGCATCGGCATCTCTCGGTGATGTGATTATCACTTTCCAGTGATTGTCTCAAAAAAGAGTAAACAGTCTCACGAATGCGTGAACTCTCTGGAATGTGATCCGAGTGTCAAAACCCGAGCACGCCGCTCGCCCCGCGCTCGGTGTCAGCCGATTGACGCCGCGCCGCCGCCGCCGGAAAACCCCGGCCATGCTGCCCTCCTCCACCTGGGTCGTCGCCGAGGCCTATGCCGGATTGCAGGCGCAGGGGCTCGGACTGGCCGATGCCGCCGGCCTCGCCGCCGAGGCCCGTTCGATCGCGCCGCGCGGCCTGTGGCGCCACATCCCGGCGGCGTTCTGGCCGGCGCCGCTCGCCGCCGTCACGCGGGGTGCGCTGGCCCCGCCGCTGCCGGAGCTGATGATCGGCTGCGGCGGCAAGGCGGCGGCGGTGGTCGCCTCGCTGCGCACCCGGGTGCGCGGCGTCGCGGTGCAGCACCCCCGCATCGACACGCGCAAGTTCGACCTCATCATCGTCGGCCGGCACGACGAGCTGACCGGCCCCAACGTGTTCGTCGCCCGCACCGCGCTGCATCGCGCGAGCCCCGACAGGCTTGCCGCCGCGGCGGCGGCCTGGGCGCCGCGCCTCGCCCACCTGCCACGCCCGCTCGTCTCGGTGCTGATCGGCGGCACCAACGGCCGGTTCCGGCTCGGCGTCGCCGAGGCGCGGGCGCTGGCCGGGCAACTCGCGGCGATGATGCAGCGCGACAAGGTCGGGCTGGCGCTCACCCCGTCGCGCCGCACCGACCCGGCAGCGGCGCAGGCCTTCGCCGCGGCATTGCACCCGCTCGGTGCGCTGGTCTGGGACGGCACCGGCGACAACCCCTACATGGGCATGCTGGCGCTGGCCGACGCGATCGTGGTCACGATGGACAGCGTCTCCATGGTCTCGGAGGCCGCCGCGACGCGGGCGCCGGTGCTGCTCGCCGAACTGCCCGGCAAGTCGCGACGCATCGGCCTGTTCCTCAAGGACCTGATCGACGGCGACCGCGTGCGGCCTTATCAGGGGCGGTTCGAGACATGGCCGGTGCAACCGGTGGACGACACCGCGGCGGCGGCAGCGGAGATGTGCCGCCGCTTCGGTTATTGAGGGGCGCACCATGCTGGACATCACCACCTTCGACGCCCGCGCCGGCGGCAACGTTCTGTACAAGGCTCTGGCCCACCCGCTCGCGGCCGAGGCGATTTCTTGTCTATACATAAAGCTTGCCGCCGCCGGCCCGGTCGCGGTCGTCGATCCGGATGACGTGGCCACGGCGCTGCTGGCGCTGCACCCGGACGCGCCGCCGATCGCCGGCATCTTCGTGCAGGACGTGCAGGCCGTGGGCCGCGTGCGCGCCGGCCATGTGGCTCGGCCGCTGACCGAACTCCCGCAGGCCGACGCTGGCACCGTGCTGATCGCGGCGTTCGATGCGGCGAAGCTGCGCGAGCGGTTGCACCCGCTCGCACCGAAAGGTGCAACCGTTGTTACGCTAGACGAGACAAGGTTGCACCCCTCGCTGCTCACCAATCCGCGCCGCTATCTCGACCGGCTGAATTTTGCCACCAACTACGGCTTCTTCCGCGAAGCGGCTGGCCTTTCCACCCGCCTCGTCACCGCCAACTACTGGGCGAGCTACGGGGCCGGGCCGCTGCGGCTGTGGCTGCGCCTGTTCGACGCCGGCGGCACGAAGCTGGCGACCTGGGAGGAGGAGGTGCCGCAGGGCGCCGCCGGCATCGCCATCGACAGCGCCGAGGTGCGCGCCCGCTTCAACCTGCCCGAGTTCACCGGCCAGTTGTTCCTGCACGCGATCGGCGCGGCCGGGCACGACGTGGTGAAATACGCCCTGGATACGTTTGGGTCAGGCAACGACGCCAGCCTGTCCGTCACCCACGATGCCAACGCCTGGCCGTCCGACCGCTATGCCGGCATCCCGGCGCCGGCGGAGGGCGAGCGGGTGCTGGTCTGGATCCAGAACAGCCACGCCGTGGCGATCCCCGCTGGCGCCATCGCGCTCGACCGCATGGGCGCCGAGGCGCCGGTGGTGCTGCCGCACGCGATCCCGCCCTATGCGAGCGAGGCACTGGACGTAGCGGCGTTGTTGCCGGAGCTGCGCTGGCCGGCACAGATCGAGCTGCGCTGCGGCCGCCACATGGTGCGACCGCGCTACGAGGTGGTGCGCGAGGGCCGCACCCGCATCGCCCACGCCAATGTCGAGCGCGCCGATTTGCGCCCCGATCCGGGCATCCCGGCGCTGCCGCCGCAACTCGGGCGCGGCTATCTGCTGCCGGTGCCGGTGCTGCCGCGCACGCGCTTTCGCACGCTGATCCAGCCGACGCCGATGGCGACTTGGCAAACCACGTTGCCGGTGCGCCTCGATGTGTTCGACCCGGAGGGCAGGAAGGTCGCGGAGAAATTTCTGGGGTGCCTGAAGCGGAACCACGATGTCGCGGTCGACCTCGACAGCATCCTGCCCGACGGCGTGCTGGCCGAGGGCGGGCATGTCGATCTGGCCTATGATTTCCGCGACGGCGGCGAAGCGGATGGCTGGCTGCACACGCTGGTCCGTGCCGAGGACCGCGCCAGCGGCCACGTGGCAGAGTCCAGTTTCGGCGCGCACATCTTCAACACGCTGATGACCTATCGCGACGAGCCGCAATCCTATGCGGGCCCGCCGCCCGGGTTGTCGACCCGCCTGTTCCTGAAGCTCGGCAGCGAGGGCCGGCGCAGCTTTGCCCTGCTGATCTACCCGGCCTCGACGCCCTGGCTGGCGCGCTCGGACACGGACTTGCAGTTGCACGGCGGTGCGGGCGAGAAGATCGCCGCGGCGCCGCTGGCCATCGCCTGCTCGGGGTCTGCACTCGTGTTCCCGGACGCGCATTTTTCGCCGGCGCAGATCGCGGCAGCCGGGCCGCGCGGCTACGTGATCGTGCGTGACGCGACCTGCCGGCTGTTCGGCTATCACGGGCTGATGGACGATCGCGGCGGGTTTTCGATGGATCACATGTTCGGATTCTAACAAACTGTTCGGGACACAGCGCATGCCAGAGCAACTTCAGGCCAACAAGGCGCCGGACAGCGACCGCGTCGCACTCAAGTCACAACTGGTCCGCCGGGCCATGAACGAGCTCTATGTCCCCCCGCCCGCTGAATCCACATTTCGGCATGGCGAGCAGGAACGGTTGTACGATGTGGCGGCCCGCACGATCGGCGACTGTCCGATCACGTATCTTGAGTTCGGCGTGCATCGCGGCTGGAGCATGCGACGGATCGCCCAGAGGTTCCCCCATCCGGACGCGCGATTCATCGGATTCGACAGTTTCGAGGGGCTGCCCGAACAGTGGGGACCGGCGCCGGCCGGGCACTTCTCCACCGGTGGTGAAGCGCCAAAGATGAATGACACGCGCATCAGCTTCGTCAAGGGATGGTTCCAGAACACCGTCGTGGACCATCTGGCGGCGCATCCGGTTTCCGGTCCGACCCTTGTGCATTTCGACGCCGATCTTTATTCGTCGACATTGTTCCTGATGACGACGCTTTGGCATCACGTTGCCGAATACTATTTCCTGTTCGATGAATTCGCCCCCGACGAAATGGTCGCCATGTACGACTTCACGCGGGCCTATCCGGTGAAGTTCGCGTTTTTCGGCGCCACCGTCAACGAGCACAAACACCCGCTGCCGCTGCAGGTGTTCGGCCAGTTGAGCAAGGTTCCCTTCGAACTTTGACGCAGGCGGCGCGGGGCGATAGGTGAGCAGCAACCACGCTTCTCCCAGCAGTCGCCCATACGGCGGGCAGCTTGCGCACAGGTTCTCCGCTGCGCTCATGCTGCGGCCGATGTTCTCGCGCCGGCCGTATCCGTGGTAAGTCGCGGAGAGCAAGGAGCGCCTTCGTATGGACGAGACGCAACGGCAAGCGCTTGAGGCATATTCAAGGGGCCAGATGACCGCCCTGGAACTTCGACGCCGCCTCGGCGACATTGGGTACGGGGATGTCCTACGCCTGCTCAGCGAGGCCGATCTGCCGCTGCCGCGCGCCCCGGTGGCTGGGCGCGAAGAGGCGATCGCCCGTGCCCGCGCCTGGATGTTCCCTAAACATGCCGCATGATCTGAAGATATTCGTCGTCGATACCGGCCCGCTGATCACGCTCGCCGTGGCGCAGTCCCTCGACTACCTGCTTTACGTCGATGCGGACGTTATTGTACCGGATGCAGTCTTGCACGAAGCCACGTTCGATGCCGGCCGTCTGGGCGCGCAGGACATCATTGCGTGGGTCAAGGCACATCGGTCCCGCATCGAGATCGCGCCGACCCGGGCATATCAGGTGTTCGACGCCGCCCGAGCGAGCATACCCAACCTGCGCGAGCCCGATCTGGGCGAGCGCGCGGCCGTCGAAGTCATCGAGGAGCCCGAACGCCTGCGCGACGACGAACGCGGCTTGCTGCTGTGCGAAGAAACCGCGCTTCTCAAGCGTGTCGTCGTCCGCGACCGCAGCCGTATCGTCGAAGTCAGCACTCTGGACTTTCTGCGCATTCTGGAAGCCGAACAACGTATCCAATCCGCTGAACAGGTGTTTGAACTTGCTGAGAAGGCCGGACGGTTTCCGTCACGTGCCGAGAAAATGCCCATGCACGACGCAGTCACACGAGCGGCCATACAGGATCTTGTGAAGCGCCGGGAAGAATGAACCGGGCCGGAGTCCAGCCGCGGGAGAACGCACGAACCGCCGCCGCGGGGGACTCATCAAGTCGGACAACTCGTACCATACTCGGCGCACGACGGGAGAAGTGCCGTGACACACGCAAAGACGGTTCGCACCGAGCGGCACGGCGACGTGGCGCTGATCGTCATCGACAATCCGCCGGTCAACGCCCTCGGCGCCGCGGTGCGGCGGGAGCTTCTGGAGGCAATCCAGTGGGTCGCGACCGCGCCGGGCATTCGCGCCGCGGTGCTCGCCTGCGATGGCAAGACATTCGTCGCCGGCGCCGACATCCGCGAATTCGACGCGCCGCCGGTGCCGCCGCTGCTCGGCGAGATTCTGGCGGCGGTGGACGACTGCCCGCGCCCGGTGGTGGCGGCGATCCATGGCACGGCGCTTGGCGGCGGCTTTGAACTCGCGCTCGCCTGCCACACGCGCATCCTGGCGCCGGACGGGCGCGTCGGGCTGCCGGAGACGCGGCTCGGGCTGATCCCCGGCGCCGGCGGCACGCAGCGGCTGCCGCGGCTTGCCGGGGTGATGGCGGCGCTCGACATCATCACCACGGGCCGCCACGTCGCCGCCGACGAGGCGCTGGCGCTCGGCCTCGTGGACGAGATCGCCACCGACCTGCGCGCCGCCGCGATCGCCCGGGCCCGCGCGCTGGCCACTGCCGGGCAGTGGCCGCGGGTGCGCGACCGGGCCGTGCCGGCGTTCGACCGCGCCGCGTTCGACAAGGCGGCTGCCGCCATCGGTGCCCGCGCCCGCGGCGCGCTCGCGGGGTTGGCCGCGGCGGAGGCGGTGGGCTGGGCCGCCGACCTGCCGTTCGACGCGGCGATCGCCAAGGAGCGCGCGCGCTCGCTGGAACTGCGCACCGGCCCGCAGTCGCGCGCGCTGCGGCATCTGTTCCATGCCGAGCGCCTCGCCGGACGGCTGCCGACCGAGGGCTGGCACGAGCCGCGCATACGGACAGTGCGGCACGCGGGCGTCGTCGGCGGCGGCACGATGGGCTCCGGCATCGCGATTGCGCTGGCGGACGCCGGCTTCCGGGTCACGCTGGCGGAGGTCTCGGCGGAGGCGCTGCCGGCGGCACAGGGCCGGATCAATGCCGTGTACGACCGGCAGGTGAAGGGCGGACGGCTCAGCGAGGGTGCGCGGCGCGAACGTCTGGAACGGATCGCCTATGCCGCCGGCATCGAGGCGCTGGGCGACGCCGATCTGGTGATCGAAGCGGTGATCGAAGACCTCGCCGCCAAACAGGCGGTGTTCCGCAAACTCTCCGGCGTGGTGCGGCGCGACTGCGTGCTGGCCAGCAACACCTCCTACCTCGACCTCGACGGCATGGCAGATGTGGTGGACGCGCCGGAGCGCGTGGTGGGCATGCATTTCTTCAGCCCGGCACACGTGATGCGGCTGGTGGAAGTGGTGCGCGCGCGCCGCGGCGCGCCGGAGGCGGTGGCGACGGCGCTGTCGGTGGCCAAGCGGCTCGGCAAGCAGCCGGTGCTGTGCGGCAACGGCGAGGGCTTCATCGGCAACCGGCTGCTGATGCGCTGGCGGCAGGTGTGCGAGTTCGCGGTGGAGGACGGCGCGCTGCCGCACGAGGCGGACGCGGCGATGGAGGCGTACGGCATGGCGATGGGCTATTTCGCCGTCTCCGACCTCGCGGGCCTCGACATCGCCTGGGCGATCCGCAAGCGGCATGCGCCGACGCGCGATCCGCGCGAACGCTATGTGCCGATCGCCGACCGGCTGTGCGATCTGGGACGCTTCGGCCAGAAGACCGGCGCGGGATGGTACCGGCATGTCGACGGCAAGCGGCAGCCCGACCCGGAGGTGGCGGCGCTGATCGAGCGCCTCTCCGCGGAGAAGGGCATTGTCCGGCACCCGATCCCGGCCGAGCAGATCCAGCAGGGCGTGCACGCGGCGATGGTCAACGAGGGCGCCAAGGTGCTCGCCGAGGGGATCGCGCAGCGGCCGTCGGACATCGACGTCGTGCTGGTGCACGGCTACGGCTATCCGGCGTGGCGTGGCGGGCCGATGCACGCGGCGGACGCGGTGGGACTGCCGGAAATCCTGCGCCGCGTGGAAGCGCTGCACGCGGCCAACGGCGTCGGCTGGGAACCGGCGCCGCTGCTGCGAGAGCTTGTTGCCAGCGGGCGGACGTTCGCCGATCTCAATCTTTAGGCACGGTCACTGCGCTGATGTTGGTCGGCGCTGATGTTGTGGGCGCGCCAACCGGCCTGCACGGTGCCGGTGAATCTGCGGCGGTTGTCCAAGCCCTGGCCGACGTTGCGCGGCGTGTGACACTCGCCGCAATGCGCCATGGCTGGCCCTGGGGGGCCGTTGATGCGCAGGGTGATCATCGCGAGCACAATCCCACAGCGTTGAGGGCACAACGCCAACGCCGCCCGCCCGGCACCGCTTGCAGAATTGTGCCCCGAGCTGCCCGGCGCAGCCGAGGCTGCGCCGCAGGCTACTTCACGGACCCTGCCATCACGGCGCCGCCAAGCGCGGCGCCCGGGCGTGCGGTCAGCGCCAGGATCTCCTTGCCGACTTCGGTGGCCAACAAGGCGTAACCGCCGTCGGTCATGTGCAGGCCGTCATGAAACAGCATTTGCGCGGGCGTCAGCCGCCCGTCGGCGAGCCATTCGTGCATCAGGTCGTAGCGGCGGACCAGCGGCACCTGCATGTCGCCGGCGAGCTGCCGGAGTCCGTCGCGATAAGCCAGCGACCCGGTATGCGCCCGCAGCACGGCGCAGTCCTGCGGTTCCATCAGCATCACGTCGATCCCGGACCGCCGCAGCGCCAGGATGCCATCCCGCGTCTGCGCCACGAACCGCTCAAGCGGCACCTCGCGCAGCGGGTCGTTGCTGCCGGTCTGCCAGACCACGAGGTCGGGCCGCAATGCGATCACCGCGGGTATGCGACGAGCCATATCGTCGGCATCCTCGCCGCCGATGCCGGCATTCACCACCTCCACCTTGCCGTGCAAGGTGGCTTGCAGCCACGCCTCCAGCCGCTTCGGGTAAGTCGCGGCGGGCGAACTGGCGCCGACGCCCTCGGTGGACGAGGAGCCGAACGCGACGATCCGCAACCCCGCGTCGTGCGCGATGCGGAGCGCGACGTGCGGCAGCGCCAGCCGCGCCGGCACCACGGGATTGGCTGCGGCCGGCACAGACATCAGCGGCGCCGCGACCAGACAGGACGCAATGGCGAGCCAAACCAGCCGGAACGGGGAACGTGGGGGATACATTTTGTGACTAGTCTCACGTCACGCCGCCACTTTCAACCGGTTTCCCAAAGTGATTTTTATGTGCAACGACGTTGCGCTCCAGCAGCAGGCCCAGCGCCACCATCGCGCCGATCCCGAGGATGTTCACCAGCGCCTGCAACTGCCAGATCGGGCCGAAACCATCGAACAGCACCCGGAACACCAGGGCCACGAGGGTGGCCAGCGTGAACACCTCCAGCGAGTGCTTGCCGCAGACGACCAGCGGCGCGGCCCAGGCGTGCCGCGCTGCCCGCCGCAGCCTTGGCGAGCCGAGCGCCAGATACACGATCGCCAGGATATCCAGCAGCCGCACCGGCGCCAGCGCCGTCTTGTCCGGCGGGTCGAAGCTGACGACGCGCAGGTCCGGCAGCCCCCAGGCGGTCCAGGGGGCGGCCAGCACCAGCGAGCCGCCAAGATACGCCCAGCTCGCGACGGTCAGCGCACGCCAGCGCGGCAGCTCCCCGCCATGGGTCCGCAGCACCACCGCCCCCAGCACCCCAAGCACGAACAGGAACTGCCAGGCAAACGGATCGAAGAACCAGCCCTGGCCGTCCAGCCAGTTGGTCAGGTTGAAGGCGTGGTCGACGTTGGCGCCCAGCCAAATGGCGGCCGACAGCGACAGCGCCACCCAGGGCGCATAGCGGATGCCCGCGTAGATCAGCGGAAACAGCCCGAGCAGCACGACATAGAGCGGCAGGATATTGAGGCTCGCCGGCAGCGCGTGCAGCGCCAGCGCATGGCTGATCGCCAGCACGGGATGCTCGAAGAATGGCGCGAGGTCGGCCGCTTCCGGCCCGAATTGCTCACGCCACTGATGCACGAACACAAGCGTGGTGAGCAGCAGCCCGGCCTGGAACAGGTAGATGCGCAGGCAACGCAGCCACACGCGGCGCAGGCCGGAGTGCGCGCCATCGCGCTCGAACGCGCGGCCATAGGCCATCATCGCGGAGACGCCAGCCAGGATCACGAACAATTCGGCCGCATCGGCAAAGCCGAAATTGCGCATGGTCAGCGCAGTCAGCGGATTGTCCGGCACGTGATCGATGAAGATCGTCACCAGCGCAAATCCCCGCAGCAGATCAATGCGCGGATCGCGAGCGGAATTCTGAAAACGAGCCAAGCCAACGCCTCCTGCACGGCACCAGGTTGCGCACCGCCACGGCGCGCGCCGCCTTGCAAGGAAATGGGGACTGGGCGATCCACTGTCCTCCCCGCCGCGATCACGAAGCGGGGAGACACCGGCAGCGCCTTGGTTCAGCCGACCGGCCGCCCGCGGCACCGCGAGGGCCGAACAACGCAACCACGCCACGCCCGGCGCCCGCTGTAACGGCAGGGCCGGTCGGCGTTGAGGGCGCGTTCCACGCGCTCGGCGCGGCGACGGTCGCGCAAGTCAATCTGCCGGTCGCCGTGCTGGAAACGGCGAACTCATTGCGCTGGTGCAGAAGGCTGCTGCCGCGCCGTGCGGCGGCAGACACCTTCAGGGGATCACCTGCCCTTGCGATGGCGGAGACGGCAGCAGGCCGGGCGGAGGTGGCGGGAAGGGACACGCACATCTCGCGCCGAGAGGAAGCGGGGGTGAAAGCGGACAATACCTCGTGACGCGGGCCAGAAGCAGAACCGCCTCGCATGTGCCTCCCGTCGCCACTGGAGGTGTCGCGTCAATCGGGTCCACCGGCTCGTCCGCAGGTGCCGGGTATTGAACAACCGGCGGTCCCTCGATGACATTCGGAAGGCGCTGCGGCATACCACGCGCCAGGACATCGGCAGGGGTCGCCGCTGCCAATACCAGCGCGCAAGCCAGGAGCAGCCGCATTGACCCGCTCTTCCGTCCGAATGCAAAGGGCAGAACGAATCCACACTGGCGGTTCCCGCGCCGACAGTTAGTGCCGCTGTTGGCTATTTTTGCCGTATCGTGCGGTGAAAATCGGTGACGCCCGGGTGCACGTCGCTGCCTCCACTTGCCCCAGCATGCCCTGCGCCGCCAGGGCTGACTCGATGGTCCGGGAGGCTCACATCCTGGCCTTGAGCGGCACGTAGCGCCGCGATAGCGGGCATGACGCTGTGCGCCAGCCTTGTTGGCCTTCCTGCCCCCTCAAGCGGCGAGGTGACGTGTCCAGCGGCATCGCTAGAGGACACAGGCCGGCCGAGAATGGGGTAGGAACACTCCGCCAATGTTCGCCCCTATCCCCTACGCTTGGAGGGGATAGATGAGGGGACCAAGGGCATCTCTACCCGGAAAGCCGCTGAATTCCTGGGGATCTGGTGGAGGGGGTTGGATTCGAACCAACGTAGCCATTACAGCAACGGATTTACAGTCCGTCCCCTTTAGCCACTCGGGCACCCCTCCGGCCGGTGCGTCATCGCCGGAGCGCGCGACCTATCGCCAAGCACGCCCCATGTCAACGCGGCTGTGCGGGCCACATCGCCGCGGTTTGTCGGACGCCGCACAGGGAGCTATACCGGGCGGCAAATGAAACCGCCCCATACATATCGTCCCGGCTCGCCGGGCGCCGGCAAGCCTGACCGTGGCCCGTACCGTCCGGGCAATCCCCAACCGCCGCGTCGGCAGGACCGGCCCGCAGGGGGCGCCCCGGCGGCCGATGGCAGCCCGCGCCCGCCCCGCCCGCCACGCGACACCGGGGCCATCGACAAGCGCGAACCGCGTCGCGACGGACCGCGCCCCCTGGCCGAGCGGGGGCCGCAGCCCGAGCGAGGCGGCGAGCGCCCGCGCGGGGCGCGGCCGCAGGCGCCGGAGCGGCCGACCCGGCAAGGGCCGGAAGCTCCGCGCAACGGCCGCCTGCAAGCGCCGGAACGGGCGGCCCGGCAGGGGCCGGAAGCACCGCGCGGCGCCCGCCTGCAAGCGCCGGAACGGGCAACCCGCCAGGGGCCGGAGGCACCGCGCAACGGCCGCCTGCAAGCGCCGGAACGGGCAACCCGCCAGGGGCCGGAGGCACCGCGCGGCGCCGTATGGCTGTATGGCACCCATGCCATCGCCGCGGCCCTCGCCAACCCGCAGCGCCGCCTGCGCCGGCTGCTGCTGACCGAGGAGGCCGAAGCGGCCATCGCCGTGACGCTGCCGAAACCCTGGTCGCTGACGCCGGAACGCACCGATCGCGCCCGCCTCGACCAACTGCTCGGGCGGGAGACGGTGCACCAGGGCGCGGCGCTGCTTGCCGACCCGCTGGCGCTGCCCTCGCTGGCCGCGGTGCTGGAGCGTCCCGGGCCGGTGCTGGTGCTCGACCAGGTGTCCGACCCGCGCAATGTCGGCGCGATCCTGCGCTCGGCCGCCGCGTTCGGCGCCGCCGCAGTGATCGCGCAGGAACGCAATGCGCCCGAGGAAACCGGCGCGCTCGCCAAGGCGGCCTCCGGCGCGCTGGAGCGGGTGCCGCTGCTGCGCGCCGTCAACATCGCGCGCACGCTGATCGCGTTGAAGGCGGCCGGGTTCTGGGTGATCGGGCTGGACGCCGGTGGCGGCGTGCTCTCCGGCGCAGCACTGGCGCAACGCCGCGTGGCCCTGGTCCTCGGCAACGAGGGCGAGGGTCTGCGGCGGCTGACGCGCGACACCTGCGACGAGATCGCCGGCATCGCCATGCCGGGCGGCGACACGCGGCTCGACAGCCTGAACGTCTCCGCCGCCGCCGCCATCGCCCTCTACGAACTGGGGCGCCGCACATGAGCGCGTTCGACCCGCGCCCCGCCGCCGAGGCGCTGGTCGCCGCGCGCGCGGCGTGGCAGCCGGCCGGGCCGCTACCCAAGGGCATCGCGCCGCGCGACGAGGCCGAGGCCGCCGCGGTGCAACTTGCGGTGGCCGAGGTGCGCGGCGTGCTGCCGATCGGCGGCTTCAAGATCGGCGCCACCGGCAATCGGATGCAGCAATATCTCGATATCGACCACCCGTGCGCAGGCTTCATGGCACGCGCCGACCTGCATGCCTCCGGCGCCGTATTGCCGTTCGCGTCGTTTCGCAACGTCGCGGTGGAATGCGAACTGGCGGTCCGCCTCGCCGCCGACCTGCCGCCGGGCCCCTGCACGCCGGAGCAGGCGCGCGCCGCCGTCGGCGAGTTGTTTGCCGCGATCGAGATCGTGGAGAACCGCTATGGCGCGCCGCCGATCGGCGATGTCAAAGGGGTCGGCACGCCGACGCTGGTCGCCGACCAGTTCTATCACGCCGCCGCCGTGCTCGGCGCGCCGGCGGCCGACTGGCGGGCGCTCGACCTGATCGCCATCAAGGGCCGCGCGCTGATCGACGGCGTGGAGCGCAACGCCGGGCATGGCGCCGAGTTGCTCGGCGACCCGATGCGCGGCCTCGCCTGGCTCGCCGGCGACGCGGTCGCCGCCGCGTTCGGCGGCCTGCGCGCAGGCCATGTGGTCATGCTGGGCAGCGTCACGCCGCCGGTGTGGCCGGAAGGCCCGTGTCTGGTGGAAATGCGCTTCGACGGGCTGGCGCCGGTCTCGGTGCGTTTCTCGTAACGGTTTGCCTCCGCAAGGGGGCCTTAACCTTTGCGGCGCAGCTTGATCGTTCCCGCCGCGAGCAAACGGTCGATTCCGCGGCGCAGCGCCAAAACGGCTGTTTGGGACAGAGCAATGCTCCCCGGCCGAAACCTGAACGATTGGGATCTGCTTTCGGAAGAGGCGCAATTGCGGCTTGCCCGCGAAGCGATGCAGCGCGCGGCGGACGCCATCGCCAACCACGCCGAGCTGCTGGCGACTGAAATGGAGGCCGGCGCGATCGCCGACCATGGCGGGCCCGACGCATTGCGGCTGTTGGCCAGCATGGTACGGCTGACCGGCCGGGACACACTCGCCCCGGCCGGCAGCGCATAGGCGCGTCTCAGGCGGCGGCCCGGATCAGCCCTCCGAATCGTCGCCCTTGGTCATGTCGATCGCCACGAACTCGGTGTGGCCATCGCGCAGCACGCGCAGCGCGACCGAATGGCGCGACCGCACCGCGTCATGGATCGCCCGCACCGCCTGCTGCGGTGAAGTGACCGCCTCGGTGCCGACGCCGACGATCACGTCGCCCTGCTGCAGGCCCGCCGTGTCCGCGGGCGAGCCCGGCTGCACCTGCTCCACCAGCGCGCCGCGGGTGTGCGCCGGCAGGTCGAGCTGCCCGCGCACGTCGGGCGAGAGCGGTGCCAGCGCGAGGCCGACATGCGCCGAGGGTTCCTCGGCGTTGCTGCCGGCATCCGCCGTCTGTTCGGTCGGCAGGCTGCCGATGGCGGCCGTGACCGTCTCGTTGCCGCCGTCACGCAGCAGGTCGATCTTGGCCTGATCGCCGGGCTTCACCGCGGCCACGTCCACCGCGAGGTCGCGCGGCGTGGCGATCGGCTTGCCCTCGACGCCGGTGATGATGTCACCCGGCTGGATGCCGGCTTTGGCCGCCGGGCTGTCCGCCTCCACCTCGGCCACCAGCGCGCCGGCGCGCTCGACCTTCTCCTTCGGCAGATGCAGCGCCGCCGCGATGGCCGGCGTGATCGACTGCGCCGTCACGCCGAGATAGCCGCGCGTGACGTGGCCGTCTTTCTCAAGCTCCGCAACCACCGTCTTCACCGTGTTGGAAGGAATGGCGAAGCCGATGCCAATGCTCCCGCCGGACGGCGAAAGAATGGCGGTGTTGACGCCGATCACGCGCCCGTCCTGGGTGAACAGCGGGCCGCCCGAGTTGCCGCGGTTGATCGGCGCGTCGATCTGCAGGAACGAGTCGTAAGGCCCGGAGCCGATGTCGCGGCCGAGGGCCGAGACGATGCCTGCGGTCACGGTGCCGCCGAGGCCGAACGGGTTGCCCATCGCGACCACCCACTCGCCGACTTTCACCGCACCCGAATCGCCGAGCTCGATATGCGGCAGCGGCTTGCCGGCGTCGATCCGCAGCACCGCGAGGTCGGAGCGCGGGTCGCGCCCGACGACGCGCGCCGGCAGCTCGGTGCCGTCATCCAGCGTGACGCTGACCGATTTCGCGTCCTTGACCACGTGGTTGTTGGTCACCACCGTGCCCTCCGCGTCGATGATGAAGCCCGAGCCGCGGGCTTCCATCGGGTGCGGGTGCTGCTGCGGCGTCATCATGCCGAACGGCGTTTGCGCCGGCCCCTCGTCCGAGGCCGCCTCCGGCTTCATCACGACCGTGACCGAGACGACGGCCGGCTTGACCTGTGCGACCAGGGTGGTGAAGTCCGGCAGCAACTGCGCCGGTGCGGTGGGCGTAATGGCGGTCGGCGCGTCGGCCGCGCGGACGGTGGCGAAACCGGCCAAGGTGGTCGTGCCCAGCAGGGCTGCGACAAACAACCCCCGAACGACACCAGTATTCAGTCGTGAACGCGGCATGTAACTTCCTCCATCCTGCACTCTTTGCTGACGGAGATCCGCCAGCGACTGGATGCAAGATAGGCACACCGGACAAACATTACGGTTTCGCGGGGGTGAAACTCGCGTCATCCGCTCGCTGCAGGGGTTGCGGACCGGCCAGCGCGACGTTGGGACTGTACGGCGTGGGACGGGGTGGCCGTGAGCCTGCCCGATTTCATTTCAGCTCGAAATACTCCAGTGTGCCTTTCCCCTCCCGTGGGGGTTGTCCAACCAACTCAAGCGTGATTGGGCTCACGAAGCGCGAATACCAAGGCTTTTTTGACAGGATCGCCGCGGCCATCCTTATGACAAACGATTGATCTGCAAGAAGATTGCCGGAGGTCAGGAGGCGGTCGGAAATCTTGAATTCGGCCCGACTTCCATCGGCGGCGGCGAAGGAGACCCCTGAGGCGATGGGCCGTTCATGTTTGGGATCGGGATGGCGTACGAGGCCGCCCTCCTCCGCCGATACGTCGGACCCGTAAGCATCGACCTGCACCTGATGGTCATCACCGACGAAGAAGAGTGGAATACGGGTCCCGCCGACAGCGGCCTTGCCGTGGATGTCGGAGGCGATGATCGTGTGGCCGTCGCTTAGGCCGCGTCCCCACCACCAGCTGTCGAATAGATCGGCCGGTGAAACATTGCCCCAGTTGTGATCGTGATAACCACTGCCCGTGACTTGGCGGGTCACACCGTCTGCGGTCAGCGTCCCCGTGACAGCGCCCTCCGGCACGGCCACGAGCCACGCGAAGAACCTGTCGCCTGCCTCGATATAGCCCGTTGCCGGGCGGTAAGACGCGACCCTTCGGTGCAGGGCCAGATCGCAGCCCACACCACCGGTTTCGGCGGCGTCCACATGGATGGCGTAGGTTTGCAGATCGCCTTTGAAGCTATGCGGGCCGATCTGAACATTTGCATGATCGCTCGAGAACGCTCCCGGGTCATCGAAGGTCCGCATGATGCGGCGGGTCGGCTTTCCCGGCGGCGTCAGTTCGATATCCACGGCCCGCTTATGCGATCCGTAGAGCCAGTTGTCACCGAACCACACCACCACCACGGTGCCGTCGTCGAGCAACCCGTCAAAATACCACCACTCGAAATAATCCGAGGACTTCGGGGTGCGCCGCCCATCTTCGCGGACCTCGATCTGCTGTCCGAGACCGAGGGCTTTGAAGTCCTCCGGAGCGGCCGCCAGGTGAAGCTTTGCGTCGCCGGAAACCGGCGCCGTGCACGCGTTGGCCGCCAGGGCAAGCACGCCGAACGCGACACCCACCAACCGAGCCTTGGCCGATCTCGCCATGGTCAACTCCGTGCATAACGCACGTTCCTCCTACTCCGGCCATGGTGACCCGTCAACGACCTTCGTGCATAGTGCACGGATGAGCCATTGGTCCGACGAACTTCACGCCGTATTCCTGCAGTTGAATGGGTATATGAATCGGCCCGATCTTGACGCGGCCTTCCTCGCGCTCGCAGACGTCAGGCTGGACCGCGCGCTCTTTCCGTTGCTTTTGCGGATCGGCTATGCCGAACCGATCGGCGTCGTGGACCTCGCGGGTCTCGTTGGCCGCAATCACTCGACCGTCAGTCGGCAGGTCGCCAAGCTGGAGGCGCTGGGCCTCGTCGAGCGGCATGTGGCGCTGGATGACCAGCGCATCCGGCTGCTGAAACCGTCGGCGGCAGGGCGTGACATGCTGGCGACATTTTCAAACGTGCGACGTCGGTTTCTGGATGAGCGACTTGGTGACTGGACCATTGAGGAACGAAAGCTGTTGCTCAGTCTCCTCCAGCGGCTCTCCGCAAAGATAGGCGAGGTCCAGCATGAGTTGGACGCCGGCTACGGCGCGCAACCACATCCCTCCTGATCCGACAGCCAACTCTTCCAGCTTGTCCATCAGCATGTCGCGAAACCGCTGCACCGCCGGCGACAGTCTGGGTTCGCCGGTCCACTTGCTGCGGGTTCCCTTCCCGACCCTGTAGCCAGCCCCTATCGCTTGGCGCCCCGCACTTTGCGATCCGAACCCGCATCGTCGTTGGCCAGCTTCGCCGGCGAGCGGAAGATGGATTTCACGTCGCTTCTCGGGCGCCCCGAGGCCGCCGCGATCTCGCGGTCCTGCGCCTCGACAATTCCCCGCGCCGGCTCGTCCCCGTCCAGACCAGCCAACGCGCTGGCCAATACCTTTCGGTTCGAGCTGCGCGTCCCGTCCTGATAGACGACATCGAACATGACGAAGCTGGTCGAAGCCCGGCTTTTCATCGCCACGGCGGCTACTCCCCCGACCCCTGGGTGGGCTCCTCGCTCGGCTCCGCCCCACGCGCCTCGCCGGCCTTGCGGAGCGCCGCCTGTTCCTTCCGCTCCTGTAATTTCATGTCCTTCGATGCCTTCTTGGCCCGGTCGCGCTCGGCACGTTGATGGTTGTAGTTCGGCTTGGAGGGCATGTTGGCTGATCCCGACGATGTCTGTGGCCTATATGGCGGTTATGCAGTGGGAACGCGACAGCGGGAACACGGCGGCATCGCAGGTCGCCCATGTCGCAGGCGTTTGCGCCGCGGCATTTTCGCCTTCACGGGTCTGTTCGGGCGGCGCCCGCGCGCATCGTCAGCCTGCCGAGCATCCCGACGACGTGCAGGATCATGCCCCACAGGCGCGCCGGCGGCTGCGCGGCACCAGCATCGCGGACCATCTCCGTCCGAGGCGACGTCATTTCCGCTTGCCCAGTCGTGTCATTATTGCTAACAAGTCGGCGTGCCCATCCCACCCCCCACCCCGGCCGAGACCTTCGCCAGCTTCATCAGCGGGCTGACCGAGGCGGCGGCCGCCATGGGCGGTGGGGATCGGCTTTCCTCCGCACTGATCGCATTGATCGAACTGATCGCGCTGATCGTCACCCGGCTCCGCGAGACAAGCAGCACTTCGCCCGGCTCGCCGCCCGCATCGTCGCCGGCCCCTCTGCCCCGCGCCGCTCTGCCGGCCCACGCCGCTCGCCCACCGCCGGCCGACCGCGGCCGCCGAGCAAGCTGCCAAAGAAAATCCGCCGGCTGCTGCGGCTCCCTCCACCGGACACCCTGGCCCCCGCCCGCAAAACCTCGCCCGCCGCGGAAAACCCCTTCCGCGCCCGAACCACGACCGCCGCCCGAGCCTCCGCCGCGATTGCCCGAGTGGTTGCAGGATGGACGAAAACCGTTGTCGCTGGCCCGCATCCGCAGCTCCCCGCATCGGGCCTGAGCGGCGCCATGGCAGCCGCACGTCCATATTGTTCCGAAGAAACAACAAACATTTGGGCGTATTGTCAGCCGATGGGCACGCCAGACGCGGATCTGCTTTCGCCGCCCTTTGGCGGAAAGCGGCCCGCCATCATGCGGGGAGCCAAGCATCCTGGACTAGCCGGCATCCCCCGTCTCCGCCGCGCCGTTCTCGCCTTCCGCGGCACGCTTGAGACGACGAAAACTGCGGGCGCTGAACGGCAGCATGCCAACATACAGCAGCCCCGCCGCCGCCAGCGCCGCCCACGGGTCGGCCACCAGCAAGGCCACGAACAACCCGGTGCCGAGCAGCAGCGGCAGCACGAACTCGGCCGGCACCTTGAAGTTCTTGAAGCTCCAGACCGGCAATGTCGACACCAGCAAGATCGCGGTGCCGATCAGCGTCAGCGCGCAGAACGGCGGGAACTGCGACGCCGTCAGCAGCCAGGGCCAGCCCAGCGCATGCGCCTCCAGCCCGAGGAACAGCGGGAACAGCACGAGGCCCGCGCCGGCCGGCGCCGGCACGCCGGTGAAGAAGTTGTAGGCGTAGGCGGGGTGCGGCCCGGCGTCGAGCGAGGCGTTGAACCGCGCCAGCCGCAGCGCCATGCAGACCGCGAACATCACGCAGGGCATGTAGCCGTAGCCATGCAGCGATTGCAGCGACCACTGGTACAGCACCAGCGCCGGGGCGACGCCGAAGCACAGGAAGTCGGCGAGGCTGTCGAACTCCGCGCCGAACCGTGAGGTCGCCTTCAGCAGCCGCGCCAGCCGCCCGTCCAGCCCGTCGATGCAGGCGGCGACCGCGATGGCGATGGCGGCGGCGGCGAACCGCCCCTCCAGCGCGAAGCGGATCGAGGTGAGCCCCGCGCACAGCCCGATCATGGTCAGCAGGTTCGGCACGACGCGGTTGAACGACAGCCCCTTGAAGCGCGGCCGCGAACGCGGGCGCAGGCGGTAGCGCAGGCGGCGGATCGGTTGCGGGCGGGGCAGGCTCACGGCGCGGCCATGCCGGCAAGGTCGGCGAGCACGGTCTCGCCGCCGATCATGGTCTGCCCGACGGCCACCAGCGGCGCCACCCCCTCCGGCAGATACAGGTCAGTGCGGCTGCCGAAACGGATGATGCCGAACCGGTCGCCGGCATGCACGGTGTCGCCCTCGCGCACGTCGCACAGGATGCGGCGCGCGATCAGGCCGGCGATCTGCACCACCGCGATCTCCCGCCCGTCGTGCAGCCGGATCGCCAGGGCGTTGCGCTCGTTGTCGGCGCTGGCCTTGTCCAGGCTGGCGTTGACGAAGCGGCCGTGCCGGTAGGCGATGCGCGTCACCGTGCCGTCCGCCGGCACGCGGTTGACGTGCACGTCGAGCACCGAAAGGAAGATGCCGACGCGCCAGCGCGGCGCGGCGCCGAGCCCGAGTTCGGGCGGCGGCTGCGCCGGCGCGACCGAGACCACCTTGCCGTCCGCCGGCGCCAGCAGCAGGCCTGGCCGGCCGGGCGGCGTGCGTTCGGGGTCGCGGAAGAAATACAGGCAGAACAGCACGAACAGCCCGCCGAACCACGCCAACCAGTCGGCCAGCAGCAGGCCGAGCACGAACACGACGGCGCCGCCGAGCAGAAACGGGCGCCCCGCCGGATGCGGCGGCGCAAGCACGAGGCGAAACGAGGCAACAAGAGACATCGGGCAGCCTGTTGAACGGGCGGAGTTTATGGAAGCTTCATCCGGGCCGGGCAAGGCTGGCCGGGCACAATCATGGAGGGATGGCATGCCGCTCGATGCCCCGTTCCGGCTCGGCCCGTTCATCGTGAACGTCCATGGCCGGCTCGAACCCGGCGACCCGGGCCAGTTTCCGGGCTTCCATGTCGCCTGGCGCGGTTGCCCGGTGCATGCACGGCTGGACGCCACCGGCGGCAGCGCGGCGGCACCGGCCAACCTGATCCTCAGCGCCGTCGTCGGCCGGGTGTCCAGCACCGCCGGCGGCGACGCCGCGCGCAACCGGGAGCGGCGAAGTGCGACGCTCGGCGCGCTGCAGGCGCTGGCACGCTCCGCGGCCGACACCCTGCAGTTGCGGCTGCTGCCGGACCACCGGATCGCGGTCGATGCCAGCCGGCCGGTGGCGCTGCCGGCGGCCGCCAGCGACCTGCTGACCCAGGTCACCTGCTTCCTGCTCGACCTCGGACCCTATCTGGACTTGCTGGGCGAGGCGGACGTGGCGGTGGAGTCGGTCGGCGCCGCGGCGTCCAGCGCCGCCGGGACGGCGAAGATCTGACCCGGATAGATCCGATTCGGGTCGCGGATCTGGCTGCGGTTCGCCTCGTAGATCACCGTGTAGCGCGTGCCGTGGCCGTAGGCGCGGCGGGCGATCCGCCACAGGTTCTGCCGCGGCTGCACCACCACCCGTCCGTCCAGCACCTCGTTCGGTGACAGCAGGGCGCGCTGGAACGGCAGTTCCACGCGCGCGGTCACCTGCCCGTGGATCCCCAGGTCGTCGAGGCGCAGCCGATGGTCGCCCGCGGCGACGGCGGCGGTCGGCAACAGGCCCCATCGTCCCTGCGGATCGACGATGGCGTCGCCCACCGCCACGTCGTCGACATAGAGTCGCACCAGCGAGCCCGGCGCGCCGGTGCCGGCGAAGCGGATGGCGCCGCGGTCGTCGTAGTCCACCACGTCCAGCCCGACCTTGCCGGAGATCCTGCCGGATACCGCCGGGGCCGCCTGCAACAGCCGCGGCGCGGCGTCGGATGGCGTGAGCACGGCCAGCGGCGCCGCCGGGGTCTGCGGCTCGGCGGAGGCAACGATGGTCGGGGCTGCGCCGGGCCGCTTCGCCGGTGCCTGCTCCGGCACCACGAGCACCACCGGCGCGTCGCCCGCGACCTCGGCCTTGCCGGCCTCGCGCGCGGCGAGCGTGAGTTCCTGGCCGCCGGCCGGCAGCGGCTTGTCCGGCAGGACCACCCACTGGCCGCTCCGGTCGGCCTGCGTGTGGCCAATGGCGCGGCCGTTGTCGAGCAGCGTGACATCGGCATTCGGCGCGGCGCGGCCGGCGACCACGGCCGAACCCTGCGGGCTGATGCGCACGACATCGAAGCTCGGCGCCTCCGGCCCGGTCGCTGTTTGATCCGGGGCGGTTGGCGCCGCCGTGGCCTGGGTGGTCGCCGTCTCGGCGGGCACGATCCGGACTGGCGCTGCCGGCGTTGGCGCCGTTTGGGTAGCGACCGTCTGGGTTTGCGCGGTCTGGGTTTGCGCGGTCTGGGGCGTCGGGCTCTCCTGCCGCGGCGCTGCCGGCTTCACCGGCGGCGGCGCAGCATCGGCATTCGCCGCCGCCGGCTCGGCGGGAACCGCCGGCGTCGGTGCGGCGATCACTGCGGGAGCCTGCGGCGCCGCCGCCTCGGCAGCAGGGCGTGGCCCGGGTTGCGGCGTAGCCGGGGCAGCCGGGCGCGACACCGCAGCGACGGGCGGTGCGGCGGGCTGCGGCTGCGCCACCTCCGGTTGCGGATCGAGCTTGGCCGTCACGGGCAGCGGTTGCGCCGGGGCGCTCGGCTCGGGGGCCTGCACGACGACGGCCGTCTCGGCGCCGGAGGTGCCCGCGGCCACCGCCGCCGGCGTGGGCTGCACAATATCGGCCGGATGGCGCGCCGGCACGCGCAGCAGCCGCCAGCCGGCACCGCCCAGCAGCGCCAGGCCGAGAACGATCAGGATCGTGGCGCGCAACGCCCCCGAGCGCCGGGGAGTCGAATCGTTACCAGACATAACAGTCAAACTATGCGCCGCAGGCGCGGGCCGCAATCACTGCGTCACGCATGCACGGCGTCGTCTGGTCGGCCCGCGCGCTTCGGGGTAGGAGCGTGCTCCCCGCCGAGAGGAGTTTCTGCATGGCGCTGCGCAGTCGCCAACCCGCGCTGCATCTGCCGATGCGCGTGTGGGACCTGCCCACCCGCATCTTCCACTGGCTGATCGTGCTGCTGCTGCCCGCCTCCTACGTCAGCATGCGGCTGAATCTGATGGACCTGCACATGGCGCTCGGCCACGCCATGCTGGCGCTGCTGCTGTTCCGCTGGGTCTGGGGGTTTGTCGGCAGCGACACCGCACGGTTCGGCCGCTTCCTCGGCAGCCCGGTGCGGGCGGTGCGGCATTTGCTGCGGCTGCGGGTGCGCGAGCCGGACACCGAGATCGGCCACAACGCGGCCGGTGGCTGGATGGTGCTGCTGATACTGTTGCTGCTGTCGGTGCAGGTCGGCGCCGGCCTGTGCGCCAACGACGGCGCCGCCACCGAAGGGCCGCTGGCGAAATATGTCGGCGCGGCCTGGAGCGACCGGCTCTCGCTGGTGCACGAGATCAATTTCAAACTGATCCTCGCCGCGGTCGCCCTGCATGTGGTGGCGATATTTGTCTATGCATATCTGAAGCGGCAGAATCTGGTGCGGCCGATGCTGACCGGCAAGAAGCGCCTGCCGGCCGCCATGCGCGCACCGCGCATGGCAAGCCCGTTGCTGGCATTGCTGGTGTTCGCCGTCGCGGCGGCGGTCTCGGCCTTCGTCGCGACGCGGTTGTGAGGGTTACAGCTTGGCCCGGTAGGTGCGGTGGCACTGGCCGCAGACCGCGCCGGTGGCCTTGAACTGTGCGGCGAAGGCGGCCTTGTCGCCGGTGCCGGCCACCTGTTGCAGCTTGGTCGCCTCGTCCTTGAGCTGGCCCGACA
>Ga0302314_10004538_pt1 | contig 25496 bp, 23 predicted proteins | sample III_Palsa_N2_3_FD_200533 | JGI IMG/M metagenome (GOLD analysis project Ga0302314, IMG submission 200533) | Peat permafrost microbial communities from Stordalen Mire near Abisko, Sweden - III_Palsa_N2_3 | ecosystem: Environmental > Terrestrial > Soil > Palsa > Peat permafrost | place: Sweden... | reverse complement strand
CGGACGTCGCCCTGCCCATCCGATGAGCGCGCTTATTTCCCTATCCCCTGCCCATGCCGGTTTAATCGCCGGCATGCACCATGTTTGCTTCGCCGAGCCGTGGAACGAGAAGGCGATGGCCGAGCTGTTGACGATGCCGGGCGTCCATGGCTCGCTGGCGGCCGCGGAGCAGCCGGAAGGTTTCGTGATGGCGCGGGTGGCGGCCGACGAGGCGGAAATACTGACTTTGCTGGTGCTGCCGCCCTATCGCCGCTCCGGTTTGGCGCGAAGGTTGCTCGAAGCCTCCTTCGACAACGCCAAGATGCACGGCGCGGAGAAGATGTATTTAGAAGTTGCATCAAGTAATGAGGCGGCTCAGCAACTCTATACTAAGGTAGGATTTACCTTGGTCGGCCGCCGCACGGCTTATTACGCCAGCGGTGCCGACGCGCTGCTGTTGGCCAGGCCGCTGTGATCAGGTCTTCTCGATCAGGAGCCGGTGCAGACCGCTTGTGTCCTCGCCTTCCTCGGCATTAACAGACAGCAGTCGGTGGCCAAGTTCTGTAACAGACCGTGTAACGTTCTTCAAGGGTTCGGCCCCCTTGAGCCGGACCTCAAGCCGGTCTCCCGGCCCGATCTTCTCAATCATCAACTTGGTTTTGACGAAGGTTATCGGGCAGAAATCACTTGTTATATCGATGAAATAATCCGTCATCTTGCGCCGTCAGTCCTGCGAGTTGCTGTTTTCTTAGCTTTGGATATTGCGAGGAAATGGGAAACAAACTATATAAGCATCTTGCAGTTTCTCCTGAGGGTTTCCCTTCTATGACCGACCAATTGAATCAAAATGATCTCTTGGCACTGACCACGGAAATCGTGGCCGCTCACGTCGCCAATAATAACACTGCAGTCGGCGACCTGCCGCAGCTCATCCAAGAGGTTTATCGGACTCTGGCGTCGGTCGGTACCGTTCCTGTCGCGCTTGAGCGCCCGCAGCCTGCCGTGCCGGTCAAGAAGTCGGTGACCCCGGACTACATCATCTGCCTTGAAGACGGCAAGAAGCTGAAGATGCTGAAGCGCCACCTCAAGACCGCTTACAATATGACCCCCGAGGAATATCGCGAGCGCTGGGGCCTGCCGGCCGACTATCCGATGGTCGCCCCGAACTATGCCCAGCATCGCTCGTCCCTGGCCAAGAAGATTGGTCTCGGCACCAAGCCGCGCAAGCGCCGCCGCGTCACGGCCGTCTGAAAATCTGTGAAAACGCAGTGGAGGCCCGCTTTCCCGCCGGGTTCCGCTGCTTCGCCGCAGCGCCGCGCTTTGTCGTTGCAACAGACCGGAACTTTCGGATAAAACCCGGGCATGGCTTCGCGCATTGAACAGCGGTGCATCGAAAAAGGCATGAAGATGACCGAGCAGCGCCGGGTAATTGCCCGCGTGATCTCGGACTCTGTTGACCATCCGGACGTTGAGGAACTGCATCGCCGGGCGGTCGCCATCGATCCCAACATCTCCATCGCCACCATCTACCGGACGGTCCGCCTGTTCGAGGAAGCGAATATCCTCGAACGGCACGATTTCGGAGATGGCCGCGCCCGCTATGAAGAAGCCGCGGAAGATCATCACGATCATTTGATCGACATGCAGTCGGGACGGGTCATCGAATTCCAGAACGCGGAAATCGAAGCCCTGCAGCGCGAAGTGGCGCGCAAATTCGGCTACAAGCTGGTGGGGCACCGGCTCGAGCTCTACGCCGTTCCCCTGACTGCCAACGACAAGGCCGAGTAACGGTCCGGCTTTTGGCGATCTGTTGACGGGAAGAGGGAACATGAACTCGGGTGTGAGCGAGATCGAAGAGACGACGGCTGCCTGGCTCGAAGTTCGGCTGGCCAATTCCAAGGCTGAGATCGAAGCGGCCCAGCGCCTGCGCTACCGCGTCTTCTACCAGGAGATGGGGGCCAAGCCGACCGCCGAGATGGCCGCCGAAAAGCGCGACTTCGACGAATTCGACGATTATTGCGACCATCTGCTGGTGATCAATAACCGCGCCGCCGATCATGATCTCGGCGTGGTTGGCACCTATCGCCTGCATCGCCGCAATACCTCGAAATTCCGTGGTTTCTATTCCTCGGCCGAATACGATATCGGCAAGATCGCTGCCCTGCCGGGCAGCGTCCTCGAGCTGGGCCGTTCCTGCGTCGATTCCGAGTGGCGCACCAAGATGACGATGCAGCTGCTGTGGCGCGGCATCGCCGGTTATGTGTTCGCCCATAAGATCGATCTGATGTTCGGCTGCGCCAGCCTGCCGGGCACCGACCCGCAGGCGCTGGCCCTGCCGCTTTCCTATCTCTATCACCATCATCTGGCCCCGTCGGCGATCCGTCCGCGCGCGCTGCCCGAACGCTTTACCGACATGAATCTGATGCCCCAAGACCAGATCGACGTGAAGCGGGCGCTGGTTGCCCTGCCTCCGCTGATCAAGGGCTATCTGCGTCTGGGAGGCTTTGTCGGCGACGGCGCGGTGATCGATCCGCAATTCAACACCACCGACATCTGCATCATGGTCCAGACCGACCTGATCACCGACAAATATTTCCGTCATTACGACCGCACCGCGCACCGTAATTTCTGACCGGCGCAAGGGGGTTCGGTGAAAGACGTTCATAGTCCGCTGACCGCAGCCCTGCGCCTGATCGGCCTGATTTCCTGGATGCTGCTGGTGATGCCGTTCTTCGCGCTGTTCAAGCGCATGGGGCGGCCGAAGACAGCGGCTTATATCCTGAGGGTGATCTATGGCGGCCTGGTCCGCGTCAGCGGTTTTCGCATCAAGGTGGTCGGCGCGCCCTGCCGGGCTTCTCCCGTGCTTTATGTCGCCAATCATTGTTCCTATTTCGACATCATGGTGCTCGGCAGCCTGCTCGATGCCGCCTTCGTCGCTAAAAGGGAGGTCGGCACGTGGCCGGGCATCGGCTTCCTGGCGAGGCTGGCCGGCACCGTCTTTGTCGAGCGCCGGGCGCGGCATTCGCGCACCCAGCGCGACGAGATGAAAGCCAGGCTGGACGGCGAGGCGCACTCGCTGATCCTGTTCCCCGAAGGGACCAGCAGCGACGGCAAGTCGGTGCTGCCGTTCAAGAGCGCGCTGTTCTCGGTGGCCGAAGCCGGCGGCTCGACCTTGCCGGTGCAGCCGATCTCGCTGTCCTATAGCGGACTTGACGGCTTGCCGATGGGGCGCAATTGGCGCACTCATTACGCCTGGTATGGCGATATGGAGCTGGCGGACCATATCTGGATAGCACTCGGTCTCGGCCGCGCCACGGTGACGGTGGTGTTCCACCCGCCGGTGTCCCTGGAATCCCTGCCGTCGCGCAAGGCGTTGGCCGATCATTGCTTCAGTGCCGTGCGCCGTGGCGTGACGCTGGCCAATGCCGGCCGGACTGCGGAAATCCTAGCTTAACTTGACTTATGCACAGCCGATGCCTAGTTATCGGCGGTTTCAGAAACAAAGGACGCCCAGCGTTGGCGAAGAAGCTTTTTATCCGGACCTATGGCTGCCAGATGAACGTCTACGATTCCGCCCGCATGGCGGACGTGCTGGCGCCGCTCGGCTATCAGACTTCGGACACTCCCGACGATGCCGACATGGTGATCGTCAATACCTGCCATATTCGCGAACATGCCTCGGAGAAGGTCTTCTCCGAACTGGGTCGTCTGCGCGATATCAAGACTGAACGAGCCGGGCAGGGGCAGGAGACCGTGCTGGCCGTGGCGGGCTGCGTCGCTCAGGCCGAGGGCGAGGAAATCATTCGCCGCGCGCCCTATGTCGATATCGTGCTGGGCCCGCAGACCTATCATCGCCTGCCCGAAATGGTGGCCCGCGCCAGCCGCGCCGGTGGCGCCATCCTGGACACCGATTTTCCGGCCGAGCCCAAATTCGACCATCTGCCGGCGCCCCGCGCGGAAGGCCTGACCGCGTTCCTGTCGGTCCAGGAAGGCTGCGATAAATTCTGCACCTTCTGCGTCGTGCCCTATACCCGCGGCAGTGAATATTCCCGCGCGCCGGAAGCGATCCTCGACGAGGCGCGCGCTTTGGTGGCGCAAGGGGTGCGCGAGATCACGCTGCTCGGCCAGAACGTCAATGGCTATCATGGCGGCGATTTGCGCCTCGGCGGGCTGATGCGTCGCTTGAGCGAAATTGAAGGGGTCGAGCGTCTGCGCTACACCACCTCGCATCCGCGCGACATGGATGACGAGCTGATCGAAGCCCATCGCGATCTGCCCCAGGTGATGCCGTTCTTGCATCTCCCCGTGCAGTCCGGCTCGGACCGTATCCTGGCCGCGATGAACCGTCAGCATACCGCCGAGGATTACCGCGGCATCATCGACCGCCTGCGCGCCGCGTGCCCGGATATCGCTTTGTCGTCGGATTTCATCGTCGGCTTCCCCGGTGAGAGCGACCAGGATTTCGCCGATACGCTGAAGCTGGTCGAGGATATCGGCTTCGCCCAGGCCTATTCCTTCAAATATAGCCCGCGGCCGGGCACGCCCGCCTCGGGCATGACCGGCCAGGTGCCGGAAGCGGTCAAGGAGGAGCGCCTCGCCCAGTTGCAGGCAGCCCTTCAGAGCCAGTCGGCCCGCTTCAATCAGGCCTGCGTCGGCCGTACGTTCGACGTCGTCCTCGACCGGCCGGGCCGTCGCGACGGACAGCTGATCGGGCGGTCCCCCTATATGCAGTCGGTGTTCGTCACGGCCCCCGCGACGATGCTGAACAGCGTGCAAAAGCTGACCATCACCGCCGCGCACAGCAATTCGCTGGGCGCCATACTCGCCGAGGAGCGGATCTGCGCGTGACCTTTCAATCCACCAAGGATTTCAACGACAATTCCCTGCTGCATATGCTGTTCGGCCCGGCCGACGAGCATCTGCAGCATATCGAGCGCAAGCTCGGCGTGAAATTGGCCTCGCGCGGCAACCAGGTGCTGGCGGCCGGCGACCAGACCTTGGTGGAGGCGGCGCTCGCCACCCTCGACCGGCTCTATGACCGGCTGGCCGGCGGGCTCGAGGTCGGCACCGCCGATATCGACGCGGCGCTGCGCTTCGAGCAGGAACCCGATCCCGCCGGCGGCGCGGTGCCGACCATCATCACCAGGAAGCGCCATGTCCAGGCGCGTACCCCGACTCAAGCCACCTATATGCGGGCGATGGAAAAGCACCAGCTGGTGTTCGGCCTTGGCCCGGCCGGCACCGGCAAGACCTATCTCGCCGTCGCCCAGGCCGTCTCGATGATGCTGAAGGGCGAGGTCGACCGTATCATTCTGTCGCGCCCCGCCGTCGAGGCCGGCGAACGCCTGGGTTTCCTGCCTGGCGACCTGAAGGACAAGGTCGATCCTTACCTGCGTCCGCTTTATGACGCGCTGCATGACATGCTGCCCGGTGATCAGGTGGCCAAGCGTCTGGCCGCCGGCGACATCGAGGTGGCGCCGCTGGCCTTCATGCGCGGCCGCACGCTCGCCCATGCCTTTGTCATTCTCGACGAAGCGCAGAACACCACGCCGATGCAGATGAAGATGTTCCTGACCCGCCTCGGCGAACATTCGCGCATGGTGATCACCGGCGATCTGTCGCAGATCGATCTGCCGTCCGGCGCCCCGAGCGGCCTCAAGGACGCGCTGGGCATTCTCGATGGGGTAGAGGGCATCGGCAAGGTGACCTTCACCGACAAGGATGTGGTGCGCCATGAACTGGTGGCGCGCATCGTTCGCGCCTACGACGCTCACGATAAAAAGAAATGAACGGTCCCGAGATCATTATCGAAGTGGCGGACGAAGCCTGGCTGACCAAGGTCCCGAACGCCGAGGAGCTGTGCTCCCGCGTCGCCGTGATCACCTTGGGCGCCGCCGCTTCCCTGGTCGATCTGCCGGTCGAGCGTCTTGAAGTCAGCCTGCTGCTTACCCATGATTCGCAGGTGCAAGAGCTCAATCAAGAGTATCGGGGTCAGGACAAGCCGACCAATGTGCTGTCGTTCGCCGCCCTCGACGCCGACAGTCCGATCCCGCCGGATGGGCCTATTCTGTTGGGCGACGTCATCATCGCCCGCGAGACCTGCCTGCGCGAGGCGGTCGACGAGGACAAGAAGCTTGCCGACCATCTCACACACCTTGTGGTGCACGGCGTGCTGCATCTGCTAGGCTATGACCATATCGAGGACGACGAGGCGGAAGAGATGGAGTCTCTGGAGCGGTCGATCTTGGCCGGTCTGGGCGTGCCCGACCCCTACCGTGGGGAGCCCGGATGACCGAAGGCGGTGTCAGTAGGTTGCCCCGCGAGGGCGGGGCAAGCGATGAAAGACTGCTCGACGGACTGCGCGGCTGGCTGCGCGGCCTGAAGCGGCGGACCGGCGCCGACTCGGTGCGGGAGACGCTGGAAGATCTGATCGAGCAGCGCGAAGAAGCCGAACAGCCGATCGACGAGCACGAGCGCAGCCTGCTCGGCAATATCCTCCGGCTGCGCGACCAGACCGCCTATGACGTGATGGTGCCGCGCGCCGACATCAACGCCATCGACGCGCGCGCCAATCTGCAGGAAATCGTCACCCTGGTGCAGGAGACCGGCCATTCGCGCTATCCGGTTTATCGCGAGACCCTCGACGACGCCATCGGCCTGGTCCACATCAAGGACGTGCTGCTGCTGCAAGCCAGCGGCAAGCCCTTCTCGCTCCAGCGCATCATGCGCCGGGTGCTCTATGTCTCCCCCTCGATCCGCGTGCTCGATCTCTTGCTGGAGATGCGGCTGAAGCGCACCCATATGGCTCTGGTGGTCGACGAATATGGCGGCATCGACGGGCTGGTCACCATCGAGAATCTGGTCGAACAGATCGTCGGCGAAATCGAGGACGAGCATGACCGTGATATCGAGCCCGACTTCGTCGAATATCCCGACGGTGTGATCGAGGCCGATGCCCGCATGCCCCTGGAAGAGCTCGAAGCCCGCGTCGGGCGTCTGCTCGACGATGAGGACCGGGAAGACATCGACACGCTGGGCGGTCTGGTATTCTTCCTGGCCGGCCGCGTTCCCTCGCGCGGCGAGTTGATCAGCCATCCCTCCGGCCTCGAATTCGAAGTGGTCGAAGCCGATCCGCGCCGCATCAAGCGGCTGCGCCTCAGAAATTTACCGGAAAGCAAGGACCTCCCCGCGTGACCGCCGCCAAATGGAAGAAACGGGCCGGGCTGGTTCTGCTCGGCGCCGTCTCCGCGCTCGCCTTCCCGCCGACCAACCTTGTTTTCGTGCTGTGGCTATGTCTGCCGCTGTTGCTGCGCGCCGTCGATGACAGCAACAATTGGAAGGGAGCCTTCGGCCGCGCCTGGCTGTTCGGTCTCGGTCATTTCGGCGCCGGCCTCTATTGGATCGCCTGTTCCTTCCTGGTCGATCCGGTGCGATTCGGTTGGATGATCCCGTTCGCGATCGGCGGACTGGGGGCCTTCCTGTCGATCTATATCGGCCTTGCCGCGGCGGTGGCTCGCCTGGTCAGGCCGGGCTGGCCGCGCCTCTTGGTCTTCGCCGCCGCCTGGGCCGCCGGCGAATGGTTGCGCGGCGTGATCCTAAGCGGTTTCCCTTGGAATCCGCTAGGCTCGGCCTGGGCCGGGGTGACGCCGGTGCTGCAGATCGTCTCGGTGACCGGCACCTTCGGCTTGAGCCTGCTGACCTTCGCCGCCGCCGCGGCGCCGGGCCTGCTCTTCCGCTCGCGCCGCGAAGGGTTGGTGGCGACTCTGGCTGGCTTTGTCCTGTTCGCCGGTATCGGACTCTGGGGCGCCGCGCGCATTCCCGCCGGAGCGCAGCCGAACCAGCCGGGGATTCAATTTCGGCTGGTCCAGGCCAGTATTCCGCAGACCCTGAAAGGGAATCCGCGCATGGCGGCGGAGAATTTCCGCCAGCAGATGGAGCTGACACGGCAGGCCGCCGACGTGCCGCCCACCCATATCGTCTGGCCGGAATCGGCGGCCCCCTATCTCCTCGAGGACGATCCCAAGTCGCTGCATGCCTTGGCTGAGGCCGTGCCGCCGGGCGGGTTGATGCTGGTCGGCTCGGTGCGCGGCACCTTCGAGGGCGATAACATCGCGCAGCTCTGGAACAGCCTCAGGGCGATCGACGCTACCGGAACCATCGTCGGCTCCTACGACAAGGCGCATCTGGTGCCGTTCGGCGAATATGTCCCGACATGGCTGCCGGTTCGCAAGCTGGTCCCCGGAAATATCGATTTCACCCCCGGACCCGGTCCCCAGACGCTCGATTTACCAGGCCTGCCGCCGGTGGCGGCGCTGATTTGCTATGAAGCGGTCTTTCAAGGCGCCATCGTCGATGAGGCGCACCGGCCGGCTTGGATGATCAATGTGTCCAATGACGGCTGGTTCGGCACGTCGTCGGGCCCCTATCAGCATTTCGCCGCCGCCCGCATGCGCGCGATCGAGGAGGGGCTGCCGCTGGTGCGCAACGCCAATAACGGCATCTCCGGCGTGATCGATCCCTATGGCCGCGTCATCGCCCGTCTCGGATTGAACGAAGTGGGGGTGCTCGACGCTCCGTTGCCCACGCCGATCGATTCTACGATTTTTGCGCGCAAGGGAATGGCGGTCTTGTGCGTATTACTAATAATTACAATGGGTGCCGGAGTTTTCGGACACCTGTTCGGCAAGCGCCGTGCCCCCCAGTGATTGTGGTGCCGCGCAAAAAAAATACCAAGAGTATTGACCCGCCCTTGCCTCTATGCCTAATGTCTTCTAAATCGGTTCAGATCGCGAAATGCGACACGATGTGCCCCCTTTGACCTACTATGCGAGTATATTCTATGGCTGGTGCCGCCAACAAAGTTGCCGTGGTGAAAACCGTGTCTCCTCTTCGTCGTAGCGGCCGTGGCCGCACTCCTTCGGGGAAGCCCAATCCGATCGACGCGCATGTCGGCGCCCGCGTGCGCCTGCGCCGCACTCTGCTCGGCATGAGCCAGGAGAAGCTGGGTGAGGCGATTGGTCTCACGTTCCAGCAGGTGCAGAAGTACGAGCGCGGCGCCAACCGCATCGGCGCCTCCCGCTTGTTCGACCTGTCCCGCGTCCTGGACGTTCCGGTCTCCTTCTTCTTCGACGAAATGTCGGAGAATGCCGCGCAGCAGAGCCCCCGCATGATGGTGGCCGGCGTGGTCGAGGAAATCGCGCAGGAAGCCGAGAACGATCCGATGACCAAGCGCGAGACCCTCGAGCTGGTGCGCGCTTATTACAAGATCCAGGACCCGACCGTCCGTAAGCGCCTGTTCGAACTGGCCAAGTCGCTGGCCAGCATCACCGAAGGCGTCTGATCTCCTTTTCGACCTGATTTCTCTTCCGGGCGCTCTTGAACGGCGCCCGGAAAGAGGCTAACTACGTCCTTTCGGCAGTTCTGTGCCGTGGCCGGCAGGAGAGAAGATTTGTCCAGGTCCAACTATCTGTTCACCAGCGAGTCCGTGTCGGAAGGTCATCCCGACAAGGTGTGCGACCGGATCTCCGACGCCGTCGTCGATGCCTTCCTGGGTGCCGATCCCTATTCCCGCGTCGCGGTGGAAACCCTGGCGACCACCAACCGTATCGTGCTGGCCGGCGAAGTCCGCGGCCCCGCTTCGATCACCGCTGGGGTGATGGAAGAAGCGGCGCGCGCCGCCGTCAAGGATATCGGCTACGATCAGGAAGGCTTCTCTTGGAAGAACGCCAAGGTCGAGGTGCATGTCCATTCGCAGTCGGCCGACATCGCGCAGGGCGTCGACGCCGCCGGCAATAAGGATGAAGGTGCCGGCGATCAGGGCATCATGTTCGGCTATGCCTGCAACGAGACCCCGGCGCTGATGCCTGCGCCGATCTTCTATGCCCATGCCATTCTGAAGTCGCTGGCCGAGGCTCGTCATGCCGGCGCCGTCGATCTCGGCCCCGACGCCAAGAGCCAGGTCACCCTGCAGTATATCGATGGCAAGCCGGTCCGCGCCACCTCGGTGGTGGTCTCGACCCAGCATGGCGAGAGCCTGGACCAGGACGCCGTGCGTGAGATCGTCCGCCCGCATGTGCTGAAGATCCTGCCCGAGGGCTGGATGTGCCCGGAAGAGACCTTCTATGTGAACCCGACGGGGCGTTTCGTCATCGGCGGTCCGGACGGCGATTGCGGCCTGACCGGGCGCAAGATCATCGTCGATACCTATGGCGGTGCCGCGCCCCATGGCGGCGGCGCCTTTTCGGGCAAGGATCCGACCAAGGTCGACCGCTCGGCGGCCTATGTCTCGCGCTATCTGGCCAAGAACGTGGTCGGCGCGGGTCTGGCCGATAAGTGCGTGATCCAGCTTTCCTATGCCATCGGCGTGTCCAAGCCGCTGTCGGTCTATGTCGATACGTTCGGTACCGGCCATGTCGACGAGGACAAGCTGTCCGACGCGCTGCAGCAGCTGGTGGATCTCACCCCCCGCGGCATCCGTACCCATCTCGGCCTCAACAAGCCGATCTACGCCCGCACCGCCGCTTACGGCCATTTCGGCCGCGAGCCGGAAGCCGATGGTGGCTTCTCGTGGGAAAAGCTGGATCTGGTCGACAGTCTGAAGTCCGCTTTTGCCTGAAGACGTCCTACGGTTCTTCGGTCGCCGTCGCGGCAAGAAGCTGCGGGTGACCGGACAGGGCCTTGTCGATACGCTGCTGCCGCAGCTCGCCATCCCGCTGCCTGAAGAAGGCGGCGGGAGGCTCGACCCGGCCACTCTGTTCGCCGACTCCCAGAAAGATTATTGGCTCGAAGTCGGCTTCGGCGGCGGCGAGCATGCCGCCTGGCAGGCCGAACACAATCCCGACGTCGGCATCATCGCCGCCGAGGTGTTCCTCAACGGTATCGCCAGCCTGCTCGGCCATGTCGAACGGCTTGGGCTCGAGAATATCCGCATCTATCCCGAGGATGTTCGGCCCTTCATGGCGCGGCTCAAGGAGGGCAGCCTGTCGCGCGCCTTCGTGCTGTTCCCCGATCCCTGGCCGAAGAGCCGCCATGTCGACCGGCGCTTCATCAATGACAGCAATCTCGATCTGCTGGTCCCGCTGATGAAGCCGGGCGCGATCCTGCGCATCGCCAGCGACGACGAGACTTACAAGGCCCACGCCCTCCAGGTGATGGCGGCGCGAAGCGACTTCGAGAACGTCACCGGCGCCGATCCGACACTCCGGCCCGACGATTGGCCGGAGACCCGCTACAACGCCAAGGCGGTGCGCGAGGGACGTGTCTCGATCTTCCTGAGTTACCGCCGCAAGTAAGCCCGGATGGTCGGGGAAAGGGGCACTATGAAGCGTTCCTGTCTTTTCCTGGCCCTCCTGCCGATTCTCGTGCTTGGCGGTTTACCCTCTTCCGCTCCCGGCAAGGGAGAGCCGGTGTCGCCTGGGAAAACAAAATTTTCCTGTTTTGTCGGCGCGGGTAAGGTGTTCGTCGATCGCCAATTGAGCGGGGGCGCCATTTTTTGCACGCCTCTGACCGAAGAGCCCGGTTGGGATGTGCTCGTCCTCAACAGTCTGCTCATTGCCAGCTACCAGACCTCCTCCCTTCATAGGGAAGGAAACACCGTCGATCTCTTGATCAATATGCATATCGCCGATCCGGTTCAGAGCGAGGATGGCAGCTATTTCTACGATGGCCTGCGCGCTTCTTACCGGTTCGACTGTCAGGCTCGGACGCAGATCATGACCGGCGGCGTCTATAGCCTTGAAGCAGGCGGAAAACATGATCAGGCGGCGGATATTTCCGAACCGGTCCGGCCGGGGACGACCGGATCCATAATCCTCGACAGGGTCTGCTTCGGCATCGATCAACATGAAGCCGACAAGGCAAAATACGCGGCGGATGATAATCCCGAGTTCGTCTGTCCCGAATATATGCCCGACGAAGAGGGCAAGAAGCGGGAATTGATGAAGTTCTTCAATTGGGTCGCGGCGAAAGACGCGAAGGCCACGGTCGCTGATCTGGTCAGGGTCCGCTACGAAAACCTGATCATCCACGCCTGCCAGAAAACACTGAACTATATGGCGACCCACAATGGCCCTGCCGCGGGCCCGCACTAAATGGAGACGCTTTCACCGTTGCCTTTGGTCGCGCGCTAGTAGCCAGGATTTCGCCGTGCAAAGCGCGGCGGCGAACAGCGCCACGACCAGCACCACCGGCGGAAAGACGCGCTCGCGCGGCACCAGCAGCGCGCTGCCCAATATGACGAAACCGCCGATCAGGAAGACCCAGCCACCGAAACGGTGAGTCTGGTCCCAGACGCGGTCGTCGGCGCGGGTCCAGCTATTGCGGATGCCGATGAAGGGATTGGGCGGCAATTTCCCCATCACATTGCCCAGCAGGATGAACAGCACGCCGACCGCGGCCGGAACCAGGCGCAGGGTCGCCCAGGACCAGCCCAGCGCGGGTCCGATGACCACCAGATCGACAGGAACGGTGATGACGACTGGCAGTGCCCAGAGGATCGCGTAGGTGCGTGGCATGTGAGCCAGGGCGGCGGAGCGTTTGCCGAGATGGGGAATAGCTAGAAAGGTTAGCCATATCACCGTGGCGATGGCAGGCGCGACGAAGAAGGCGGGGAAGGGATGCATCCAGCCATTCGGCGTTCCGTCGGCGGCGAAATGGGTGGCGATGCGGGCGTCGGCCGCACCTGCCCGAGGGCGATGAGACCGGCGACGATCATCAGAAGGATGAAGCCGGCGGAAGCCAGTGCTGCCTTGGGGTTGACCACGATTATAGTCTCCTACTGCCGCCGGTGAGATCGGGCCTGCCGGTAGCGTGCGAACACCACCGCGAGCAGGAACCCCACCGCGATTGCGCCGACGGACCGGCCCTGCTCGAGGGCGAGGTCGAGGAACATGGCGATCGCGGCGACGCCGCCGATCGCCAGCGGCCACAGGGCGCCAGGACGGGACAGAGCGCTTTCGCCCGGATGGCGCTGGCGCCAAAGCCGCCAGGATTTCAGGACGATCGTGGCGACCACTGCCATCGGCAGGGATGCCAGCGTCATCAGCAAGGGCCAGCCGGGCGGCAAGGTGAAGGTGAGGAAGATGGCGGCCAGGCCGGCCAGCACCATCGCCCAGCCGCCGAAGCGGTTGGTCTGATCCCAGATATGCGGATCGGCGAGCGTCCAGGGCGTGCGGAGGCCGAAGGGATGACCGGGACCGAGCTTGCCCATGGCGTTGCCCATCATCGCCCACACCAGCCCGATCGCCACCCCGAACAGTCTGGGACCGCTCCAATCGAGATGAAGGGCCTGCGAGATCACGTAGAGTTGGATCAGCGCGACCAGCAGCACCGGGGCGTAGAACATCGCCCCTTCGCCCCGTACCGGCCGGCCCGGATGCGCGTGGCGGATGAAGGCGAAGAAGCCCCACAGGAACAGACCGGCGGCGGGGGCGGACAGGAAGACCTTGACCGGCCCGCGGTCCGGCAGCATCGCCCAGGTGGCTAGGCCGGCCGCGCTTATCACGAGAACCAAGCCGAGAGAGATCAACATCGCTTTGCGGTTCACGACGGTTTCTCCTTTTTCCCCGGCGAGCCTTGCTCGCGCGGCATTCCGATCCCCAGCAGACCGGCAAAGTTCAACAGGGCGTCTTCCAGCACGGAAATCCTGAGGCGGTAGGTGATCACCGTGCCGGTCTTCTCGGCCTCGACCAGTTCGGCCTCGCGCAGGACCGCGAAATGGCCGGACATGGTTGGTTTCGACAGCGGAAAGTGATCGGCGATCTCGCCGGCATTCATCTCGCGCTGGCGCAGCAATTCGAGGATCTTGCGCCGCGTCGGATCGGCCAGGGCCTTGAAGACGGCGTTCATGACGCGGAGATCCTCTTGGCTGTCAGGGTTCTGCCGCCCTGATGCAGAATCAGCCCGGTGACAGCGCCGGTCTCGTCGCGCTGGAATTCGATCCGCGCATCGACCACCAGATAGAAGAACTGCTCGGGCGTCTTGGCGAACAGCGGATAGGCTTCCTGGCCGAGAGTCCGGGCCATGAGCTGGTCCCGATCCAAGGTGATGTCGATGGCCAGCTTGCGCGGCCCCTCCAGTTCGTAACTTCCGACATAGGTGGACAGCGTCGCGGGATCGATGGCGATCGCGCCCAGTTCGGCGGCGGCATCGCGGTCGGCGATGCGGGAGGCCGGATAGTCGGCGCCATTCTGGTGCAGCACCAGTCCGCCTTCATTAATGCGAATCGAGATGTCGGTGAGCTTGGCGAAGAATTCGGTTTCGGAGCTCGCGAAGAGCGGGAATTGGCCCTGGCCGGTGGCGCGGGCGAACAATTGCCCGTTGCCGGTGGTGAGAGTGAGGAAGAATTTGTCGAAGATCTTGTAGGTACCGGCGAAGCGCCGCAGCTGCGTCTCGGTCAAGGCGACGGCCTTGTGAGCCGGGGTGAGCGGGGCGGCATCGTCCAGCGCGCCGATGCCCAGATCGTCGAGCGTCTGCGCCTGATTGGTCAGGATCACCACGCCTTTCCGCCCGTCGGCGGTGAAGCCGGCGAAGCTGGCATAGGCGCCGGTCATGCCGTTGTGCCAGACCAGGGTGCCGCCGTCATGCAGCGGCAGGCGCATCCAGATCAGCCCGATCTTCTGATCGCCCAGCGGCCGGCGCGGCGCGATGGCCAGATCCATCGCCGCCCGCAAAGGAGTCTTGGTCCGGCCCATATAGGCCTCGATATAGCGCAGCATGTCGGCGGCGCTGCTGCGGATGCCGCCGCAGCCGGCCAGAGCGTCGAATTCCCACGGGCGCGCTGTCTTGCCCTGGCCGTCGAAGCCGGTGGCCAGCCTTTTGCGCAGCGCCGGTGTCAGGGCCACCGCGCTGGAACTCATGCCGAGTGGCTTGAAGATCCGCGCCGCCACCAGCTCGCCATAGCTCGTATGACGGTGTTCGGCGAGGGCGTAGCCGAGCAGCCCGACCGCCAGGTTGGAATATTCGTAGGAGGCGCCGGGGGCTCGCGGCAGCGTGTAGCCGGCCAGGAACTCCTTGAGCTTGGCCGGGCTATAGTCGGCAAAGGGATCGCCGGCATCCGCGGGACGGAAATTGTCTGGCATGCGCGGCAGGCCGGAATGCTGCTCGGCTATGTCGGCCAGCGTGATCTCGCGGCCCTCGCGGCTGGGGATGGTGAAGCCTGGCAGCAGGTCGCGCAGCGGCTCGTCGATCTTGACTTCACCTTCCACCACGGCTTCGGCCAGCAGGGTGGCGGTGAAGCTCTTGGTGATCGAGCCGATCTCGAACAGCGTATCCGCGTCGGGGGCCTTGCCATCGGGAAGGGCGCCGAAGCCGCGGATCTCGGTCTTGCCGTCGACGATCATCGCTACCACCGCCGAGGGTAGCTCACCCGCCGCGATGCGATCCGCCACCGCGGTGGCGATACGATCGGGAATCACCCCGGCCGAGGCGGGAAGGGCGACGAGAGCGATCAGCACGAGGAGGTATTTCAGCATGGTGTTTTGATATTTAGGAAAATACCGAATTATAGTCAAGCGCTGTGACAAAACCGGCCTTCGATTGAGCTTTTCCACGGCGGCGCCATATTGCTAGCGGGGAGAGGCGTCGATCATTCGAGGGACGCCATGAAGAAGATTGGTTTGAAGAACGGTCTGGTTGCATTTGCGCTGGCCACGGCGTTGCCGGGCGCGATGGGCTGGGCCCAGTCGGCCGGCGATTATCAGACGCTGGCCTCTTCGCAATTCGCCGAGCCGCACGCGATCGACAAGGGCGCGCTTAAGGTCGTGCTGCAGCCGGCCGGCCCGCTGCAGGCCGAACTGGCCAATTCAAGCACGGGCCGCCGTATTCTCATGATTGTCCGCGGCGAGCGCAACGCGCATGACAAGGTGATCCCGGTCAGCGTCTATTGGAGCGGCGACAGTTCGTCCAAGACCGCCCTGCCGACCGACGATCATCTGCTCGGCCTGGCCACCCTCAACGACCGGTATGGTGGCAAGGACCACACCACGGTGATCGACGTCACCGATCAGCTGCGCGCCCTGTCGCGGATCAAGGAGATCCCGGAGCCGCAGGAGCCGCCGCCGCCCAGCGTCACCCTGGTCTATCCGTCCGACGATAACCATCCGTCGAGCCCGCGGATCGAGGAAGTGCTGCTGGTCGCCAGCACGACCGGCGTGACTCCGCATTGAACCAGCGTCGATCAGCGCCCTGCAGGCATTCCAAAGCCGCTCCGGTCCCGCGTCGAAACGCGTTTCGACGCGGGACCGGAGCGGATCCCACGTGCCCTAGGACGACTCGCTAATCCTTGGGAAGTCCTTTAAGCCGGTAAAGCGCGTCGAGGGCTTCGCGCGGGGTCATCTCGTCGGGATTGAGCGACGCCACCGCCAGCTCGACCTCCGACGGGCCTCGCGGCGCCGCGGTCGGTGCCGGGCGCATCGCCGAGAACAGCGGCAGATCGTCCACCAGCTTGCGGGCGGTCTGTCCGCCGCCGCTCTTTTCCAGCGTGTGCAGCACCGCCTCGGCGCGCGTCAGCACGGCCGGCGGCAGGCCGGCCAGGCGCGCGACATGGATGCCGTAGGAGCGGTCGGCCGCGCCCTTGGCCACTTCATGCAGGAACACCACTTCGCCCTGCCATTCCTTGACTCGCATGCAATGGCAGGCCAGCGACGGCAGCTTCGAAGTCAGCGCCGTCAGTTCGTGGTAATGCGTCGCGAACAAAGCACGGCATTTGTTGGTTTCGTGCAGATGCTCGACCACCGCCCAGGCAATCGACAGACCGTCATAGGTGGCGGTGCCGCGTCCGATCTCGTCGAGGATCACGAGCGCGCGAGGACCGGATTGGTTCAGGATGGCGGCGGTCTCGACCATTTCGACCATGAAGGTCGAGCGGCCGCGCGCCAGATCGTCGGCGGCGCCGACGCGAGAGAACAGCCGGTCGACGATGCCGATGCGGGCTTCGTCGGCGGGCACGAAGCTGCCCATCTGCGCCAGGATGGCGATCACCGCGTTCTGGCGCAGGAAGGTCGATTTACCGGCCATGTTGGGGCCGGTGATCAGCCACAGGCGCTGGGTGTTCTCCAGATTGCAGTCATTGGCGACGAAGCTGCCCTCGATGGCGGCCTCGACCACCGGATGGCGCCCACCCTTGATGTCGAAGGCGAGGCTGTCCTCCAGGAGCGGCCGGCAGAAGCGGCGCTCGGCGGCCAGCAAGGCAAGCGCGGTGGCGACATCGAGGCCGGCCAGGGCGTTCGCGGCGCGGGCGATCTCCTCGACCTGAGCCATCACATCGCCGATCAGATCGCCGAACAGTTCAAGCTCCAGCGCCAGGGCCTTGTCGCCGGCGCTGCGGATACGGTCCTCCAACTCGCCCAGTTCGACCGTGGCGTAGCGCACCGACGAGGCGATGGTCTGGCGGTGGATGAAGGGCTCGCCCATGCGCTCGGCCTGCTTGGGCGGCACCTCGATGTAATAGCCCAGCACATTGTTGTGCTTGACCTTCAGCGAGGCGATTCCCGAGATATCGGCGTAGTGGGCCTGGAGTGCCGCGATCTTCTGCCGGCTCTCGTCGCGCCAGGCGCGCAGCTCGTCCAGGGTCTCGTGATAGCCGGCGCGGATGAAGCCGCCGTCGCGGGCCAGCAGCGGCATCTCGTCGGCCAGGGCGCGGGACAAACGCTCGACCAGCGCGCTGTGCTCGCCGAGGTCGAGCGAGGTCTTCGACACCAGCTCGGGAATGCCATCCAACCCCTCCTGCAGCAACGCCGCCCGCACATCCGGCGTCACGGCCAGGCCGTTGCCGATGGCGGCGAGATCGCGCGGGCCGCCACGGCCCAGCGTGATGCGCGACAAGGCGCGGGCGATGTCGGGGCAACGGCGCAGGGAGTCGCGCATCTCGTCGCGCAAGCTTGGCTGGCCGACGAAATAATCGATGTAATCGAGGCGGCGGTTGATCTCGGCCGCATCGGTCAGGGGGGCGGCCAGCATCTCGGCCAGCAGGCGGGCGCCGGCGCCGGTCACCGTGCGGTCGATACAGGCGAGAAGGCTGCCCTTGCGCTCGCCGGCCAGGGTTTCGGTCAGTTCGAGATTGCGCCGCGTCGCCGCGTCGATCTCCATCAAGGCACCTTCGGCCAGGCGAGCCAGCGGCGACAGGCGGGGGAGTTTACCCTTCTGGGTCAGATCGACATAGTCGACCAGGGCGCCGGCGGCGGCCAGTTCGGCGCGCGAGAAGGTACCGAAGCCGTCGAGTGCCGCGACACCATAGAAGTTTTCCAGGCGCTTGCGGCCATTGTCGCTGTCGAAGCGAGCGCTCGGCAAAGGCGTGAAGGCGCGCTTCCACTCGGCCAGCGTTTCGACCAGCGCGGTCTGATGGAGGATCCTCTCCGGAATCAGCAATTCGCCGGGCGACAGGCGGGCGATGGCGGCGGCGGCGGATTTGGCGCCCACCGCCTGCACCGCGAAATCCCCCGTCGACAGATCGAGCCAGGCGAGACCCAGCGTGCCCTGCGCCTCGGCCAAGGCGGCCAGATAATTGTGGGCGCGCGAATCGAGCAGCGAATCCTCGGTCAGCGTGCCCGGTGTCACGACACGGATGACGGCGCGTTCCACGACCGACTTGGCGCCGCGCTTCTTGGCCTCGGCCGGATTCTCCATCTGCTCGCAGACGGCGACGCGAAAGCCCTTGCGGATCAGGCGCATGAGATAGGCTTCGTGAGACACGACGGGCACGCCGCACATGGCGATATCCTCGCCGGCATGCTTTCCGCGCTTGGTCAGCGCGATGTCGAGCGCGGCCGCGGCATTGACCGCATCCTCGAAGAACATCTCGTAGAAATCGCCCATCCGATAGAACAGCAGACTGTCGGGATGCGCGCGCTTGATGGCCAGATATTGCGCCATCATCGGGGTGGCGTCGGCGGGGATTTCCGCTAAGCCGTCAGCCTCGGGGGCCAGGGAGGTATGGGAGAGCTCGGACATGATCGGCGGCTATAGTCTCCGATTGCGCTCGGCGAGGAAACTGCCAACATAGACGGGCATTAACAAAAATAATTCCGGAGCAGGCATGAAACGGTTGGCGGTCCTTTCCTTCGCGGCACTCCTGGCGGCGCAGGCGGGCGCCTTAGGTTTTGCGCCTGACGGCGCGGGGGCCGAAAAACCCACCGGTCTCCCGGTCGTCGATCCCGCCGTCAGCCCGTGCCAGGATTTCTACGCCTATGCCTGTCACGCCTGGATGAAGGACAATCCCAGCCCGCCCGACCAATCGCGCTGGGGCACCTTCACCAAGCTGGCGGAAGACAATCAGACCATCCTCAAGAACGCGCTGGAGGAGGCGGTTTCCCAGCCTAAGGCCGGCAATCAGCGCGTCGCCGATTTCTACCGCGCCTGCATGGACGAGGTGACGGTGGAGGAGAAGAAGGCCCAGCCGATCGCGCCCCTGCTCGCGCGCATCGCGGCCCTGTCCGACAAGCGCGACCTCGCTCCGCTGGTGGCGATGCTGCATGAGGACGGGGTTCCGGTCTTCTTCAATTTCGGCTCCGAGACCGATTTCCAGGATGCGCGCCGCGACATCGCCGGCCTGAGCCAAGGCGGGCTCGGCCTGCCCAACCGCGACTTCTATTCGCGCCAGGGCGAGAAGGACGACCAGATCCGCAAGGACTATGTCGCCCATATGGCCCGCATCTTTCAGCTGCTGGGCGATGCGAAGGCGCCGGCCAAGGTCAAGGCCGAGACGGTGATGCAGATCGAGACGCAGCTGGCCGACCAGTCCCTGACTTTGGCGCAAAGGCGCAAGCCCGAGCTGACCCATCACAAGCTGCCGACCGCCGAACTGGCTAGGCTGGCCCCCGATTTCGATTGGAGCGGCTATTTTCAGGCCCTCGAGGCACCGCGCTTCGACACGCTCAACATCGCCCATCCCGACTTCGTCAAGGCGGTGGAAGGCGTCGTCTCGGCCAGCACGCTTGACGATCTCAAGGCCTATCTGTCGTGGCAGGTGGCGCGAACTTATGCGCCCTATCTCTCCAAGGATTTCGTCGAGGAGAATTTCGGCTTCTACAGCAAGACCTTGAACGGCCAGCCGGAAATCCAGCCGCGCTGGAAGCGGTGCGTGAGGGCCGAGGATCGCGCCATCGGCGAGGATCTCGGCCAGTATTACATCGCGGCGTCGTTCGGCGGCGAGCACAAGAAGCGCATGACGGCCTTGGTGAAGACCCTGCGCAAATCCTACGATGCGGACATCGAGACGCTGGCGTGGATGAGCCCCGAGACCAAGAAGGAGGCCCATGCCAAATTGGCCGCGATCCTCGACAAGATCGGCTATCCCGACCATTGGCGCGACTATTCCGGCCTCGAGATCAAAAGCGCCGATCTGGTCGGCAATATCGAGCGGTCCAACGCCTTCGAGGACAAGCGCGATATCGCGAAAATCGGCAAGCCGCACGACAAGACCGAGTGGCACATGACGCCGCCGACGGTGAACGCCTATTACAGCTCGACCGAGAACGACATCAATTTTCCGGCCGGCATTCTGCAGCCGCCCTTCTTCAATATGGCCGCCGACGACGCGGTCAATTACGGCGCCATCGGCGTGGTGATCGGCCATGAGATGACCCATGGTTTCGACAATTCGGGCCGCAAATATGACAAGGACGGCAATCTCAAGGATTGGTGGACCGAAGGCGACGCCCAGAAATTCACCGACCGCGCCGCCTGCATCGTCGATCAGTACGGGTCCTACAAGGTCGGCGACGTCAATCAGAACGGCGAGGCGACCCAGGGCGAGAACATCGCCGACAATGGGGGCTTGAGGATCGCGCTCGACGCGCTGCACGAGGCGATCAAGGGCCGCAAGGACGCCCAAAAGGACGCCGCCATCGGCGGGTTCACCGCCGACCAGCGCTTCTTCCTCGGCTTCGCCCAGATCTGGTGCACCAATGCGCGCGACGACAGCCGCCGCACCCAGGCCCTGACCGACTATCATTCGCTGCCGGAATATCGCGTCAATGGCACGCTCTCCAACAGCGAGGCCTTCGCCAAGGCCTTCCACTGCAAAGCCACCGATCCCATGGTGCGGGGCGAGAAAGCCTGCCGCATCTGGTAACCAAAGAGGAAACGATGAAGAAAAGCATCTTCGCCGGCGCTCTGTTGAGCGCCGCCCTGGCCGTGTCTCCGGCCTTCGCCGCCGAGACGTCCAACGGACTGCCCGAGGTCGATCCGTCGGTCGATCCCTGTACCAATTTCTACCAGTACGCCTGCAGCGCCTGGACCAAGACGCATCCGATCCCGTCCGACCAGTCGCGCTGGGGCAGCTTTTCGGTGCTGAACCAGAACAATCAGGAAATCCTGCGCGCCGCGCTGGAGAAGGTGATGGCTGAACCAAAGCCCGGCAGCCAGCGCCTGGCCGATTTCTACGGCGCCTGCATGGATGACACGGCGGCCGACAAGAAGGGCTGGGAGCCGGTCAAGCCGACGCTGGACAAGGTGGCGGCGCTGACCGATCTCAAGGCTCTCGCCAAGCTGCTGGCCGATCTGCACGCCCAAGGGATCAATTCCTACTTCGCCTTCGGCGCGCAGACCGATTTCGAGGATGCCCGCAAGGATATCGCCGCCGTCCAGCAAGCCGGTCTCGGCCTGCCCAACCGCGACTTCTATGTGCGCGAGGGCGAGAAGGACGACAATCGCCGCAAGGAATATGCCGCCCACATCGCCCGCATGTTCCAGCTGACCGGCGACTCGGCCGACGCCGCGCAGGCCAAGGCGGCCACCGTGCTGCGGATCGAGACCGGGCTGGCCAAATCCTCGCTGACCCTGGCCGAGCAGAACGACCCGCAACTGACCAACCACAAGAAGCCGGTCGCCGAGCTGTCCAACCTGCTGCCCGATTTCGACTGGGCCGGCTATTTCGCCGCGCTGGGCGCGCCGCAGATGAAGACCCTCAATATCGCCGAGCCGGATTTCCTCAAGGCGGTGCAGGGCTCGTTTGCCGCCGAATCGATCGACGACATCAAGGTCTATCTGTCGTGGCATGTGCTGCATGCCTATGCGCCCTGGCTGGCCAAGCCGTTCGTCGAGGAGAATTTCGCCTTCTATGGCAAGGTGCTGACCGGCGCCGAGGAGCTGCGGCCGCGCTGGAAGCGCTGCGTCGCCGAAACCGACGACCTGCTGGGCGAGGATCTCGGCCGCTATTACGTCGAGGCCTCGTTCGGCCCCGAACACAAGAAGCGCATGCTCGAGATGGTCAAGGAACTGAAGGCGGCTTATGACGCGGACATCGACACCGTGACCTGGATGGGCCCCAAGACCAAGAAAGAGGCCCATGACAAGCTGGCGGCGATCATCGACAAGATCGGCTATCCCGACAAATGGCGCGATTATTCCAAGGTGGTCGTGAAGGCCGACGATCTGGTCGGCAATATCGAACGCGCCACCCGCTTCGAGAGCGAGCGCGACACCCGCAAGATCGGCAAGCCGCACGACAAGGCCGAGTGGGAAATGACCCCGCCGACGGTCAACGCCTATTACGATCCCTCCGAGAACGACATCAATTTCCCGGCCGGCATCCTGCAGCCGCCCTTCTTCCAGGTCAGCGCCGACGACGCCGTCAATTTCGGCGCCATCGGCATGGTGATCGGCCATGAGATGACCCATGGATTCGACGACCAGGGCCGCCAATATGACAAGAATGGCAATCTCAAGGATTGGTGGACCAAGGAAGACGCCAAGAAGTTCGAGGAGCGCGCCGCCTGCGTCGTCGATCAGTACGGGTCCTACACCGCGATCGACGATCTGAAACAAAATGGTAAAGCGACACTGGGTGAAAATCTTGCTGATAATGGTGGTATCCGAATCTCGCTGGCGGCGCTGAAGAAGCGTCTGGCCGGCAAGCCGGACCCGAAAATCGGCGGATTCACCGCCGAACAGCGTTTCTTCCTCGGTTTCGCCCAGGTGTGGTGCACCAACGCCCGCGACGACGCCATCCGGACCCAGGCGATGTCCGACGTCCACTCGCTGCCGGAATTCCGTGTCAATGGCACGGTGTCCAACAGCGAGGATTTCGCCAAGGCGTTCGCCTGCAAGGCCGACGCTCCGATGGTCCGCGGCGCCAAGGCGTGCCGCGTCTGGTAACAAGAAGAAAAGCCCTCTCCCCTGTGGGAGAGGGCTGGGTGAGGGGTGGAACAACAAGGGAGTAAGCGCCATGGACAAGAAAGACGCAGACGCCGCGCTCGAACGGGATACGCTGCAATTCCACGCCAAAGGCCGGCCGGGCAAGATCGAGATCACTCCCACCAAGGCGCTTGTCACTCAGCGCGATCTGTCCCTGGCCTATTCTCCCGGCGTCGCTTTTCCCTGCCTGCGGATCGCCGCCGATCCGGCCCAGGCCTATGACTACACCGCCAAAGGCAATCTGGTGGCGGTGATTTCCAACGGCACCGCGGTACTGGGCTTGGGCGATCTCGGCGCGCTGGCCTCCAAGCCGGTGATGGAAGGCAAGGCGGTGCTGTTCAAGCGCTTCGCCGATATCGACGGCATCGACCTCGAGGTCGACACCAGGGACGTGGACGCCTTCATCAATTGCGTCCGTTACCTGAGCCCCAGTTTCGGCGGCATCAATCTCGAGGACATCAAGGCCCCGGAATGTTTCATCATCGAACAGCGCCTGCGCGAGCTGATGGATATTCCGGTCTTCCATGACGACCAGCATGGCACCGCCATCATCGCCGCCGCCGGACTGCTGAACGCGCTCCATCTGACCGGGCGCGACCTCAAGGAGGCGCGCCTGGTCGTCAATGGCGCGGGGGCGGCGGCCATCGCCTGCGTCGAGCTGGTCAAGTCGATGGGCGTGCCGCACCACAATGTCACGCTATGCGATACCAAGGGCGTCATCTATCAGGGCCGCACCGAGGGCATGAATCAGTGGAAGTCGGCGCACGCCATCGAGACCGACGCCCGCTCGCTCGCGGACGCGCTCAAGGGCGCCGACGTGTTTTTCGGCCTGTCGGTGAAGGGCGCGGTGACGCCCGAGATGGTGAAAAGCATGGCCGACAAGCCGATCATCTTCGCCATGGCCAATCCCGACCCGGAAATCACGCCGGAAGACGTCAAGTCCGTCCGCGATGACGCCATTGTCGCCACCGGCCGCTCGGACTATGCCAACCAGATCAACAATGTCCTGGGCTTTCCCTACATCTTCCGCGGCGCGCTCGACGTGCGCGCCTCGACCATCAACGACCAGATGAAGATCGCCGCCGCGCAGGCGCTGGCCGATCTCGCCCGCGAGGATGTTCCCGACGAGGTCGACGCCGCCTATTCCGGCCGCCGTCTGCGCTTCGGGCCCGAATACATCATCCCGGTGCCGTTCGATCCTCGCCTGATCTCGGCCATTTCGCCAGCCGTCGCCAAGGCGGCGATGGATTCAGGGGTGGCGAGGAAGCCGCTGCCCGACCTCAACCGCTATCGGAGCGACCTGTCCGCCCGCCTCGATCCCACCGCCGGTTCCCTGCGGCCGCTGTTCGAAGAGGTCAAGGCCAATCCGCGCCGTATCGTCTTCGCCGAGGGCGAGGAGGAGAAGACCATCCGCGCCGCCGTCGCCTTCCATAATGCAGGCTATGGCACCGCGATCCTGCTGGGGCGCGAGGAAAAGGTGAAGGCGGCGCTGGAGGATGCCGGGTTGGTCGGCCGCACCGAGGGCATCGAGATCATCAATGCGAAGCTCTCGACCCGGCTCAAGCTCTATACCGACATGCTTTATGCGAGGATGCAGCGCAAGGGCATGCTCTATCGCGACGCTCAGCGCATCATGAACCAGCAGCGCAACGTGTTCGCCGCCGCCATGGTGATGGCCGGCGACGCCGACGGGCTGGTGACCGGGCTCACCCGCAGCTATCATCAATCCTTCGACGATGTGCAGCATATGATCGACCCCCGTCCGGGCGAACTGGTGTTCGGCACCACCATCATCGTCAGCCGCGGCCAGACCGTGTTCATGGCCGATACGGTGGTGCACGAGACCCCGACCTCAGAGCAGTTGGCCGACATCGCCCAGCAGACCGCGTCGCTGGCGCGGCGCATGGGTCATCAGCCGCGCGTGGCGATGCTGTCCTACGCCAATTTCGGCAATCCCTCGAACCTCAATTCGGCCCGGGTGCACGAGGCGGTGCAGATCCTCGACCAGCGGCGCGTGCCGTTCGAATATGACGGCGAGATCGCCGCCGACGTGGCTCTCGATCCCGAGCTTTTGAAGCTCTATCCCTTCTGCCGGCTCACGGGGCCCGCCAATGTGCTGGTGATGCCCGGCCTCTATTCGGCCAACATCGCGGCCAAGCTGCTGCAGAAGCTGGGCGGCGGCACCATCGTCGGGCCGGTGCTGACCGGGCTCGCCAAGCCGGTGCAGATCACCTCGATGGACAGCACCGTCAGCGATATTGTCACCATGGCGGCGCTGGCCGGCCATGATTCCCTGCGAACCTCCAGATACGGCTGAACGGAGAGCCATGCACACACGCCGCCTCTGGCCGCTGGTCACCATTCTTTCCGTACCGGCGGTCGCGACT